>WNGF01003706.1_pt1 | contig 24404 bp, 31 predicted proteins | sample 5400641 | NCBI WGS metagenome assembly WNGF01 (sample SAMN13153371, study PRJNA577476) | soil metagenome | isolation source: 80 cm soil or saprolite under grassland replicate 2 | place: USA:California | collected 2016-06-15 | reverse complement strand
CGCGATCACGAGCGCGTGGAAGAGCTCGTGGTAGCCGAAGACGCGAGGGAACGGGTCCGGCTTGCGTCTCGCGTAGATGATGGCGCCGAGCGTGTAGCAGAGCCCGCCGGCGAGGACGAGGAGCGCCGCGGCTATGCCCGTCTTGTCGAGAAGCCGTGGGAAGACAACGACACCAAGCCAGCCGAGAGCGATCCCGATCACGGCCGCAACCCACTTGGGCGCACCCGCCCATACGAACTGGATCACGATCGCCGAGAATGAGCCGCTCCAGGCGATGGCAAGCACCGTGATCCGCCAATCACCGGCGAGCACGAACAACCCGAACGGCGTATAGGTCCCGGCGATCAGTACGTAGATGCCGGCGTGGTCGAGCCGCCGCATCCACCGCCGTTTCGTCGGCGCCCACGTGACACGGTGATAGAGGGCACTCGCGCCGAACATTCCGACAACGCTTGCTGCGAAGACGGCAGCGGCAACGCGAGCCCGTGAGGTTTCAGCGGCGAGGCTGAGAACGACCCCCAAAGGAATCGCGCAATAGAAGGCCCACTGGTGCGAAACGCCGCGTAAGCGCGGTTTGACGCGGGCAATTGGCGGAGTTACGGCAGGCTCCGAAGCATCTCCGTCAAGATAGCCCGTCAACCTCCGCGGCCACGGCATCTGGCGAAGCGGCTGCGCCTGTGCGCGAACGTGCGGGCCTTCGCCGGCCGCTTCAGCGAGAATAGAAGAAGGATGCGAATCTCTCCTTCGTCCAGTCACACGAACCGAAGGAGGACGAAGAGATGACCGAGGCCATCAACAAGCCCTACCGCGTCGCGTCCGGTGAAGGCATCGCCGATGTTTGGTGGAAGAGCGGCCGCGTCACAGTCAAAGCAGGCGGTGCCGAGACCGGCCACGCGTTTTCGCAGATCGAGACCGACGGGGCCTCCCCTGCACCTTCACCACAACGAGGACGAGGCGTTCTACGTACTCGAGGGTGAGGTCACCGTCCTCGTCGGCGACGAGCGGATCGACCTCAACGCAGGCGACTACTGCTTCGCCCCGCGCGACATCCCTCACGCCTACATCGTCCGCTCGGAGCGCGCACGCATGCTCGTCACCGCCAGCCCTGCAGGGGTCGAAGAGCTCTTTGTCAGCCTGGGCGTTCCCGTCACCGGCTCCGAACCCCCGACCGATGCGGTCATGCCGCCGATGGACGAGCTGGTGCGCCTATTCGCAGGCTACGGCTGCGAGATCCTCGGGCCCCCGCTCTCGCTCGACGACCTCCCCCAGTAAGTGCCGCCGATGGCCACTCGCAAGCTGTAGGGCGCAACCTCCACGCAACAACGTTCATACCTGGCTGCGTTCCCAGTGGAAGGCGGCGCACGTTTGAACCGGATGGAGCTAGCCGGGCTCGAACCGGCGACCTCCTGGGTGCGATCCAGGCGCTCTCCCAACTGAGCTATAGCCCCGCGCGAGGCAGTGTAGCTAGGCCGTTGGGGCGCCCTTCTTCTCCTTGAGCTTGCCGGCGCTGATCGTCTCGGCCATGTCCTTCGACTCCTCGCGGTACACGGTTCCGTCCTCGAACTCGATCCAGGGAAACCTCTTCTGGCCCGTCCGCTCGATCGTCCGCTCGCGGCTCGAGCCCTTGAACGCCGAGCCCTCCTTGACGAGCTCGTACTCGATGCCCTCGTCGTTCAGAGCCTTCTGGACGCGCCAGCAGGGGTGGATGCCCATCTTGAACCACATCCCACTACAGCGGTGAAGCTTGATCATCTGCTTGCCTCCTTTTCCGGTGAGCACACGCACTCGATCCTGCTACCCCACCCGGCGAGACGCCACAGCGCGAGCGCCTTCTCATGCGCCGCCCTCGTGTACCAGATCTCGAGCCTCCGATGGAAGAGCGGCTGAGGCCCGTGGCAATTGTTCACGCCAAGGTCATCGACCCTGATCGCCAGGCCGCCGTCGTCGATCCCGTATGCCCTGGCGCTAGAGCACCAACCGGCGCGATGCGCAAGCACCCGATAGCCGTCGATCGTCCCGGCGGCCTTAGCTTTCTCGAGAAGCGGGCTGCGCTCCGCCTTCGGAACTCCAGACCCGGCGCAGCCGGCGAGCAGGACGATTCCGAGCGCGGCCAGGAGGGCTCTCACAGCCGCTCCAGCCGAGAGCCGCCGACGATCGCGTCCTCCCCGCCCTCGAAGCGCACCCAAGCCTTGCCCTTGCCGTCGTAGTCGGGCGACCAGACGATCACCGTCGCCTCACGTCCGCCCACGCGGCATCGCTCGGTTCCCTCCGGCGCCGCTCCGCGCCAGACGCGGACGAACGGGTTCTCCTCCCACTCGCGGCCTATCGTCGTTTCGTCAGTGTGACCCGGCAGGAGGCGACGCTCGTGCGGCATCGCCATGTACACGTCCATGACGGCGGCCTTGATCTGGCCGAAATCCCCTCCGCCGACGGAGTCCTTGAAGAGCGTGTCGCCCGAGAAGACGACCTCACCGTTGACGACGAAGCAGACCATGTCGTCCGAATGGCCCGGCGTCTGGATCGCCTCGACGTCGAGGCCACCTACCTGGATCGACGAGGTGACGACCGGGAGCCCAAGCTCGGCCTCGTGTGCGACGTGGTCGCCATGGTCGTGCGTGCGGAGCACATGGCTCGGTTCGACACCCCACTCCTCGGCGGCTCGGAGAAGAGGCTCGAGCGGCGCGCCGGAGTCGACGAAGACGGCCGTCCCGCCCGGCTCGTCGGCGACGAGATAGGCGTTCGAGAGCCAGCCCGGATCCATGCTCCTCTCGATCAGCACCGCGATAGGCTAACCGTCACCCCTCGAAAACCTGTTCGCGGAGATGAAAGGCCACGACCGAGCCCGGTTTCTGAAGACGGCTGGCGCTGTCGCCGTCGGACTGGGCCTGGGCGAGATCGACCTCGCCGAAGCGGCGCCCCTCAGCCGTCCGAAGACCCCGAAACAGGCGCTCGCGCGGCTGATGGCCGGCAACGCGCGCTTCGTGCGCGGAAGGCTGGAGGCCCCGCATGCGATCGCCGAGCGGCGCGCCGACGTGGCGGGCGGTCAGGAGCCGTTCGCGATCCTGCTGACCTGCGCCGACTCGCGCGTGCCCCCTGAGCACATCTTCGATCAGAGCCTCGGGGATATCTTCGTCTGCCGCGTGGCCGGCAACATCCTCGGCTCCCGGCTCGTGGGCTCGATGGAGTACGCGGTCGAGCACTTCCACTCTCCGCTGCTGATGGTGCTCGGGCACCAGCGTTGCGGCGCCGTCAAGGACACGGTCAAACTCGTCGAGAAGGGCGCAAAGGCTCCCGGAAGCATCCAGAAGGTCGTGGACGCGATCGCGCCGATCGTGCGCGCGACGAAGCGGGGCTCACTCGGCGACGAGGCGTACCTCGACCGTGTGATTCGGGCCAATGCGAACGCCGTCGCTCGAGCCCTGCCGAGGCGGAGCCGGATCGTCGCGCACGCGGTGGGGGCCGGGAAGCTTCGCGTGCTCGCCGCCGAGTATTCCCTCGACACGGGCAAGGTCAGGCTCCTGCCCTAGCTAGATGTCCTGACCACAGAGGTGTGAGACGCGGCTGATCGGCGGCCGCGCTCCGAGCGAGCTGTGCGGACGGCGCCTGTTGTACCACCGCAGATAGCCGCCGAGCGCTCGAGCGCGAGCAGCGCTGGAGGGATAGCTGCGAGCGTACGCCCACTCCACGAGCAGGGTCTGGATGAAGCGCTCGGCCTTGCCGTTCGTACGCGGCCGGTAGATGCGCGTGTAGCGGCACTGGATCCCAAGCGCCTGGGTCGTCTCCAGCCAGGCGCGAGCATGGTAGGCCTTCGCATTGTCGGTGAGCACGCGCTCGACGGTGACGCCGCGCTCGGCATACCAGGCAACCGCGCGCCGAAGGAAGCGAGCGCAGCTGACAGCGTCGCGGCCGGCAAGGAGCTCGGCGTAGGCCAAGCGCGAGTGGTCGTCGATCGCCACGTGCAAGTGCTGCCAGCCGATGCGTCGGTTGCGGTGCGGTCGGCCAGCCTCGGCGCCGAGCACGCGCTTGCCCGGTTCCCAGAAGCGGCCGAGTTGCTTGGTGTCGACATGGAGGAGCTCGCCTGGGCGCTCACGCTCGTAGCGGCGGGCACAGCGGGCGGCAGCGCCCGGTCGCGGGAGCCGCGAGCAACCGTGGCGGCGCAAGACCTTGCCGATCGTCGAGGGCGGGTGCGCGACGACGCCGGCGAGGCGGACCGGTCCGTAAGCGGTGCGACGGCGCGCCGCAACGATCCGCGCTTCCGCCTCGGCCGACAGGCGGCGCGGCTGTCGTTTTGGCGTCGAGGGGCGGTCGCGGAGCGCTCCCCAGCCGCCCTCCTGGTAGCGCCGCGCTGTTCCGTGCAGGCGGGCGAATGAGCTCGACGGCGGCTGGCCGCAGGCCCGCACGAAGTCGGGCCCTAGCCTGCCGCATCGCGGTCCGCTTGATGGCGTGGCGCGTGCAGCTCGCCGCGGGGAAACTCGACGATCATCGTCCGGGCGCGGTGGCGCGGGTCGGCCACCACGAGGTGGAAGGGCGCCGCTTGCGTCCCGCGTCCTGCGTCGTCCCGGCGAACCGGTCGCGCGCGCGATCCTTTCGCCGACGGTGGAGTTCTCGACGCCGCTCTTCGTGCCCGCGACGGCGCCGCAGGTTGTGGCGGTCGAGTTCAGCGAGCGCGAGAAGTCGGAGCCGGCGCGCGCCACGTAGGCCGGTTCCAAGATCTGCGGTACGGTGCCGGGAATGGCGCTGATGCCCGTCTACCTGTCCGTCAGTTTCGCTCGAACGCCACTCAACGAAATCGGCGCGAAGGTCGAGGAGCTCGAGGCGCTCGGCTGGCGCCAGGACGACGACCACCGCGGCGATCCGTGGGTCGCCGTCTTCGTGAGGGAGTTTCCCGAAGAGACCGCCGGCGAGGCGACGGCGGAGCTTCGGCACGCCATGGGCGACTATTGGGTTGACGCCGGGGAGATGCGTGGCCTGCGCCAGGACGTCAGCGACCCCGGGGTAACGATGCTTGCCGTCTTCAAGGTATTGGAGAAGCGGATCGCGAGGCTCGAGGAGTACCTCGAACGCTCTGCGTTTCAAGCGGACCCGCGAGTCCTCGCGGAGGGCGAGTACCTGAAGGCGCAGTTGTCCGGGGTGGAGGGGACTGAAGGGCCCTCGATGAACTCCTGATCGCCGGTCACGAATACCTCGTTCTTGGAGTACATCTCAGCGAGGTATTCGCGCTCGTCGCGCCCCCCCAGAGCCGGTAGGCGGTTGCCCGACTGCAGCCGCCGCTGGCCGCGGCCAGCGGCGGGCTTACTCCCTGTTCGATCTTGGCCACGATCTCGCAGCGTGACTCCCACGAGAGTCGCTTCCGTCGCGGCCGCTCACTAGCCTGCGTCATTCTGGGCCTCCTCGTTGAGCTTGGGGTCTTCGACAACCCGCAAGCTCGCGGGAGGCCCGGACGGATCAGATCCGTCTCACAGGTGTGTGGTCGTTACAGCTAGAGCGGCGCTTCGAACAGCCCGAACCACTTGGAGAGATCGGGCTCGATCGGAAGCTCGTTCTCGAGCTTCGCCTTCAGCTCCAGCTCCCGGTCGTTGTCACGCTCCTTCTCGCCCGTGGGCACGAACGGCCAGAACGCGCCGGACTTGTAGCCGTAGATGAAGTAGACCGGCTGCTCGCCCCCCTTGAGCTCGAACATGGCCGCCAGCAGCTGCGGCCCGAAGCCGCGCTTCTGCAGCTCCGCGCCGACCAAGTGAACCGTCGTGACCAGCTCCTCGAAGTCGCGGTCGCGGATGATCAGCCACTCGAAGCCGAACTCGTCCGAGCGGCGCTCGATCCTCGACTGCGACTCCATCGCCACGGCGTCGAGAGCCTCCTGGAGCTCGTTCTCCGCGCGGACGAACTCGCCCGGAGCCAGCGGCTTGAAGCAGACCGCCGCGACCCCGCCCGGCTTGAGCCCGAGCTCTGCCTCCAGCGTTACCCGCGCGGTCGAGAGCGCCGATAGCCGGTCGCCGGCGACACCCTTCCGCCGCCCACGTCCGAAGAGAGCCAACTACTCGGAAGGGACGGGCCGGCCCATCTCGCGGGCGATCTCGGCCAACTTGGCCAGCCGCTTCTCGAGCGGCGGGTGCGTCGAGAACAGCTCAGCGGTGGCCGACTTGATGCTGGTCGGGATGATGAAGAAGGCATTCATCGTCTGGACCTCGCGCAGGTCGCGCTGGGGGATCGACATGATCTGGCTCGAGATCTTCTGCAGCGCGCTCATCAGGTGCTCGGGGGCGCCGGTGAGGAAAGCTGACCCTCGGTCGGCCCCGTACTCGCGGTAGCGGGAAATGGCCCGGATCAGGATGAAGCTGATGAAGTACGTCAGCATCGAGACGAGGAAGATGATCAGCCAGATCGGGACGCCGCTATCCCCGTCACGGCGGCCGCCGCCGAAGAGGCCTCCGTAGAGCCCGAAGCGCATGAGCAGCCCGGCGAGCATCGCGAAGAAGCTCGCCAGCGTCATGACGAGCACGTCGCGGTTGACGACGTGCGAGAGCTCGTGCGCGAGCACGCCTTCCACCTCGGGCGGCTCGAGCCGCTGCCACAGGCCGGTGGTCACAGCGACGGCCGCATGCTTCGGGTTGCGGCCGGTCGCGAAGGCGTTCGGCACGTCGGTGTCGATCACCGCGATCTTCGGCTTGGGCAGGCCGGCCGTCGCGCACAGCCGCTCGATCATCGCGTGCAGCTCCGGCGCCTGCTCTTCGGTCACTTCCTTCGCCCCGGAGGCCAGCAGCGCCAGCTTGGCCGATGTGAAGTACTGGAAGAACGCGAGTCCGACGACGATCAGGAGCATCGGGATCAGCCCGACGTTCAGCACCTGGAAGAGGACGACGGCGAAGCCGACGTAGAGGGCCCCGAGCAGCGCGCCCGTGAACAGCATGCGCATCGAGAGGCCTCTGTCTCGACCGTAAACCGTGCTTTTCATCGACAATCGCGCTCCTTGAAGTGGACTCTGGGAATCGTAGCTTGGGCGTGTCTGCTGGCGGCCGCCCCGGCGACCGCCGCCGTGGGCCTCGTCGCCCAGAAGGGAAAGCCGCTTCGGAGGATCGAGCTCGCCGGCCCTCCCGGACTTCTCACCTCGACCTCGACGCGCATTCCCGGCTTGATCTCCGCCGACGACCTCGGCCATCGGAGGCGCCTCGGCACGCGTACCGTCCGCGATCCGGCGGCGCGCGTCACTCGGCTCGAGCGCCGCTTCGAGCAGTTGCACAGCTCGCGGCGGTGGGCCTACTACCTGCTCGCCGCGCTCACTGCCGCGGGCGTCCTGGGCGCGCTCCTCCTGCGCACGACGCTCGCAGCGAGGCTCTGCGTGGCAATCGCACCGGTGATGGTCGCGGTCTCTCTCCTCCTGTCGCTGGCAGGCGCCGCGCGGCCGGCCGTTCTTCTGCCCGTGCTCGTAGTCGGGTCGGTCTTGATCGCCCTCGCAGTCGCAGCGCCCCGGCGGGTCGTCGCCTATCTCGGCCCCGCGATCCTCCTCCTCTTCCTGGTCGTCCTCTGGGCCTGGCCCGAGACCGCCGGCTTCGCCGCCATCGGGCCGCGCCCCGAGGAGGGCGGCCGCTTCTTCGGGATCAACAACGTCGTCGAGACGGTGCTCCTGACGATCACCCTCTACTCGGCCGCCGAGCTGGGACTTGCGCGCCTCGTGCCGGTCGCCGCGCTTGCCTTCGTCGCGATCGGCTGGAGCCACGCCGGCGCCGACGGGGGCGGGCTCATCGTCTTCGCGGCGGGCTTTGCGCTGCTCGTCCTTCGCCTCACCGGACGTTTGACGATGCGCCGGCTCGTGGCTGCGGTGGCTGCAGGAGCGGGAGCCGTCCTCGCCTTCATCGGTATCGACGAGGCGACCGGGGGGAAGAGCCATGTCACGCGGGCGTTCGAGAAGGGGCCGGGCGCCTGGTTCGGCGACATCGGACACCGCCTGCATCTCTCCGCCGACCGCCTAACCGTCTGGCACCTGGCACTGATCGTCGGCGTCTCTCTCGTCGTTCTCGTCTGGCTCGCTCTCCAGCGTCCGCGCTCCCCCGCACTCGACGCGCTCCTCGTCGGGCTCGCCGTGTCATTCGTCGTCAACGACGCCCCGAGCGACGTCGCCGCGGCCGGGGCGCTCTCGGGTCTCGTTCTCTGGAGCTGGGCGCAAACGGCGCGGTACACTCGCGGACGTGCGCCGGCTCGTGCTGATCCTGGGGGGATTCGTCGCGCTGGCGGCCGGTTGTGGAAGTGAGGGGACCGTCTCTCCCGTTCCCGAGACGATGCAGGGAACGGTGGCGACTCAGCCCTCCGTGCAGGGCGACGCCGCGGCGGGAAAGCAGGTCTTCGTCTCCACCGGCTGCGGCGGCTGCCACGCGTTCAAGGCGGCCGGGACGACCGGCGCCGTGGGCCCCGACCTGGACAAGTTCCTCCAGGGCAAGTCGGCCGACTTCGTGCAGCAGTCGATCGTCGACCCCGATGCATTCGTCGAGAAGGGGTACTCGGCGGGCGTGATGCCGGGCTCGTACGGCACGCAGCTCTCGGCGAAGCAGCTCGCCGACCTCGTCGCCTTCCTGACGCAGTGATCGATCTGCGAGCGGCGCGCGCGGATCCCGGGGGGATGCGGGCGGCGGTCGCGCGCAAGGGTGCGGGCGAGGCCTTCGACGCGCTGATGGCCGCCGACGCGCGCTGGCTCGAGCTCGTGCCCCAGGTGGACGAGCTGCGGGGGCGCCAGAAGCTGAAGGGCAAGCCGACGCCCGAACAGCTCGAGGAGCTGAAGCAGGTCAAGGCGGACCTGCAGCGCCTCGAGGACGGGCTGGAGGCGGCAGAGGCCGAGCGAGACGAGCTGCTGCGGCAGGTTCCGAACCCTCCCGACGATTCGGTCCCGGACGGCGTCGACGCGGACGTCGATGCGCGCGAGGAGAAACGCTGGGGCGATCCTCCGGAGCTCGCCGACCCGAAGGACCACCTCGATCTCGGCCGCTTCGAGATGGAACGCGCGGCGCGCGTCTCGGGCTCGCGCTTCGGCTACTGGACCGGCGATGTGGCGCTCTTGGCCCTCGCCGTCTACCGGCTCGCGCTCGACCGGCTTGTCAGCGGCGGGTTCACTCCAGTTCTGCCGCCGGTGCTCGTGCGCGAGGAGGCGATGTACGGGACCGGCTGGTTCCCCACCGAGGAGTCGAACATCTACGGCGTTTCCGGCGACGACCTCTACCTGGTAGGCACCTCCGAGGTGCCCGTCGCGGCGCTTTACACAGGCGAGATTCTCGAGGGAGGCGATCTACCGTTGCGCTACACGGCGTTCTCGACCTGCTTCCGGCGCGAAGCGGGCGCGGCGGGCAAGGACACGCGGGGGATGTTCCGCGTCCACCAATTCAACAAGGTCGAGCAGTTCGTCTTCTGCCGGCCCGAGGAGTCCTGGAACGAGCACGAGCAGCTGCTTGCGAACTCCGAGGAGATCGCGCAGGCGCTCGAGCTGCCCTACCGCGTCGTGACGCTTCCCGCAGGCGACATGTCGGCTGCATCGGCGAAGACGTACGACCTCGAGGTCTGGTTCCCCACGCAGGAGCGCTACCGCGAGGTCGCGTCGATCTCGAACACGACCGACTACCAGGCGCGGCGCCTCCAGATCCGCTTCCGCGACGAGGGGAGCCCGCAGCCCCTGCACACGCTGAACGGAACGGCGGTGACCGACCGCTACGCGCTTGCGGTGCTCGAGAACCACCAAGGCGAAGTGCCCGAGGCGCTGCGCGCCTTCGGCGCTCCCGACCGCGTCTCAGCCTAGGCCCGGCACGGGCACAATTGTCGTCGGCGGGGTGCCGGAGCGGTCTAACGGGGCGGTCTTGAAAACCGTTGAGTCGCGCAAGCGGCTCCGAGAGTTCGAATCTCTCCCCCGCCGCTCAACTACACCGATTGATGCTCTACAACGCCGGCGACGCGCTTCCCGGTTGGGGCAGCTCGCCCTCATCGAACTGGTAGGCGCTCTCGCCGTGCATCGACGCGTCGAGGCCGCCCTCAGCCTCCTCGCCGACCCGCACCGGGGTGATCAGGTGGATCACTTTCAGCATCACGTAGGTGAAGGCGAAGGCATAGAGCGAAGCGCCGAAGCCGGCGGCGACCTGCTTGCCGAAGAACGCGCCCGCACCATGGATTAATCCCTCCCCGCCGCTCGGGTTGATCGCCGTGCTGGCGAAGACGCCGAGCAGGATGATCCCGAGCAGACCACCGACGCCGTGGACACCCCAGACGTCGAGCGCATCGTCCCAATGCAGACGGTTCTTGAGCTGGACCGCCAGGTAACAGACGCCGCCGGAGGCGACGCCGATCGCGACCGAGGCGTAGATCGGGACGTAGCCTGCCGCGGGCGTGATCGTCGCCAGCCCCGCGACGGCGCCGGTTAAGAGCCCGACGAAGTGCGGCTTCTTCGCGTGCCACCACTCCACGAACAGCCAGGTCGTCGCCGCGAAGGAGGCTGCGAGGTCGGTGTTCAGGAAGGCGAGCGAAGTGATGTGGTCGACCTTCAGCTCGCTGCCCGCGTTGAACCCGTACCACCCGAACCAGAGCAGGCCTGTGCCGAGCGCGATGAACGGGATGTTGTGCGGTGTGTCGAAGAACTTGCGCCTGCCCACATACAGAACCGAAGCGAGCGCCGCCCAGCCCGCGCTCGCGTGGACGACGATCCCGCCCGCGAAGTCGCGGACGCCCCAGTGGGCGAGCAGGCCGTCGCCCCAGATCATGTGCACGAACGGGTAGTAGACGAACAACTGCCAGACGACGAGGAAGATCAGGTAGGCCTTGAACGTGACCCGGTTCGTGAACGCGCCTGTGATCAGCGCCGGCGTGATGATCGCGAACATCATCTGATAGGCGATCAACACCACCAGCGGGATCCCCGACGGCGCGTACATGGAGAACGGCCCAACGTGCCGCAGGAACGCAAGATGGAAGTTGCCGTAGATGCCGTCGGCCCCGCCGCTGAAGCAGAGGGAGTACCCGACCAACCACCACATGACCGTGGTGATCCCCATCGAGGCGAAGCTCTGGATCATGATCGTGAGCGTGTTCGACCGCCCCACCAGCCCGCCGTAGAAGAAGGCGAGCCCGGGCGTCATCAGCATCACGAGGCTCGCGGCCAGAAGCATGAACCCCGTGTTCGCTCCGTTGAACATCAGCCCGTCCTTTCGCCGCCGGTCGGCAGTATGGATAATCCGGAGCGAGACTTGCGCGCGGACCGGCGCGCAGCGCGGCGAAAGGCGGAAGGAACGCCTTAGTCAAGCCGCCAACGGTCGCATCGCCGCAACGCCTGAAAACCGTTGAGTCGTTTACGGGCTGTGGGCGTCCGGAGCTTCGTCTGCCTCGTCGGCGTCCGGAGCTTCGTCTGTCTCGTCGGCGTCCGGAGCTGCGTCTGTCTCGTCGAGCTCACCCTCGGGGGGTAGCCCCGCGGCGATCCTCGCCTTCTCGGCGGCCCTGGCTTCCTTCTTCTCGCGCTTCTTCTCGCGCTTCTCCTTGACCAGCCGCTCCCTGGTCATCTTTGCCATCGTGGTCTGTCGCTTAGATCTCGACAATGGTTGCCTCCATTCTTTGCGCTACCACTTCGATCGTCTCCCCCGCCGGCTCGTGTAGACCAGCCGGGCTCGCGCGGTCTTCATTCCCGACTCCTCGAACTGCTCCCCGTGCCCGAGCCGGCTTGCGACTCTACTCGCCTCAGTTTGCTGGTCCGGCAGGACGAAGGTGATCGCCACGCCGTTCCGCCCGGCGCGACCGGTGCGACCCGTGCGGTGCACGTAACCGGTGTGCTCCTCCGGTGGGTCGTAGTTGATCACGTGCTCGATGTCGTCGATGTCGAGGCCGCGCGCCGCGACATCGGTCGCGACGAGGACCGAAACCTTTCCTTGTTCAAACCGGTCGAGCGCGCGCTGGCGGGCCCGCTGCGAGAGATCTCCGTGCATCGCCTCCGCGGCCACCCCGCGAGCGATGAGCTTTCGGGCGAGACGGTCGGCGCCGCGCTTCGTGCGTACGAAGACCAGGGTCAGCCCCTGCTCGCGGCGGAGATGATCCACGAGGGTGTCGACCTTGTTGTGCGGATCGACCGACACGAACCGGTGCTGGGTCTCTCCCGCCTCTCCGTCGTCGAGCGCGCCTGCCGCGAACCGGGACGGGCTCGAGGTGTACGCGTGGGCAAGCTCGCCGACCTCGCCGTCCAGCGTGGCGGAGAAGAACATCGTCTGCCGGTTCCTCGGGACGCGGCGCACGATCCGGTCCACCTGTGGCTTGAAGCCCATGTCGAGCATCCGGTCGGCCTCGTCCAGGACGAGGATCCGGATCCCCGAGAGATCGATCATCTTCCTCTGCGCCAGGTCCTCGAGGCGGCCCGGCGTCGCGACGAGCGCGTGCGCCGAACGCGCTTCTTCCGCCTGGCGGCGAAGCGGGACTCCGCCGTAGACCGAGGCGACCCGGAGGCCCCTGGCGGACGCAAGCGACGCAAGCACCTCAGTTACTTGCCCGGCCAGCTCGCGCGTGGGAACGAGGACGAGCGCGCTCGGGCGCGCATCCGTCTTCGTCGTGCGCTCGACGATCGGGATTGCGAAGACGAGGGTCTTCCCCGACCCTGTGGGCGACTTCGCCAGCACGTCGAGGCCGGCGATCGCATCGGGCAGGGCGAGGGACTGGATCTGGAACGGCTCCTCGATCGAGCGAGCCGCGAGCGCGCCGACAACGGGCGCCGAGACGCCGAGCGCGCGAAAAGACTGCTTGGACATACGTTCTACTCCTTCTATCTCGTTCGAGACTTGCCTACCCCGAACAGCCCGAAGGAGGAACGAGAAGCTCATCTCACGGCCGGCCCAACGCCGGCCTCTGGGCTCAGGGTAGCAAGAACAGCTGTTCGACCGGGTTACTGGGTCTCGTGTGGAAGCTCGATGTTGACATTGACCCGGTTCCGGTCCAGCGACGTCCACGAGAACCCCAGATGGCACTTGTCGCGCAAGTCGAGGTCCACCCTGTCGGGCGCTCCGCCGCGCCCCTCCTGGAGCGAGAGCTCGGCGTCGGCGCCCTTGCAGTAGTCCTCCCGCGAGGTCGTCACCTTTCCGTTCAGCTCCAACCTCACTCGCCGCTCGGCCTGGCTGCCCAACTCGCCGTTCTGGAGGTCAATCGTGAGTCGGGCAACCTCGTCCTTACCCTCCTGGAGGAGGAAATGGACCTGTGAGCCGTGCGCCGCAGGACCGAGCTTGTTGTTTGCGTCGTGCTCGCTCTTGAAGACGAGCGAGCCCGCGCCTCCCATCTGCGACTTGAAGTTGGAATGGTCGTCGGGATGACCACGCTGCGTGAAGCGGAAGCCGATCTTCCAGGCTCCCGACTGCTTCTCGCCGTGGAGGAAATGGCCGTGCGGGCACTTGGTGCCGATCTGGGCCTCCAGCGGGCACGCCTTCCAGGCGCCGTGGAGCTTCTCCCCGTCGCGGTACAGGAGGGCCCAGCCGTTCTCGTGGAACTCGTCGTACGGGTCGGACTTGGACAGGTTCCACTCCCCCTCGAAGGTCCCCAGCTCCTTGTCGCTGATGGAGCCCCACATCTTCGTCCAGCCGTGACCGGGCCGGTCCCACCGGCCCTCGAGCGCCCAGTAGTACGGGTTTCCGCAGGCCGTGCAGTCCGAGCGCTTCCGGTAGACGTTGTCGAAGTACAGGCGCCCGGAATCGGAGTCCCAGGTCCCGAGCCACTTGGCCGCCTGTGCGGCCGAGCTCGGCGCGCCGCTGGACCCGAGCGGGACGAGCAGGCCGAGTGCGGCTGCGAGGACGACGGCGAGCGAGAGGCGTCTCATCTCATCCGCCCCAGTGCACGGTCACGGCGTTCGAGGACACGTCGCGGTTGCAGATGTGCAGCCGGTCGCCGCTCTCGATATGGCTGCGCTTGGGAAGGAGCTGCTTGTACGACCAGTACATGTCCCAGACCTTCTGGGTCGCGGCACCGGAGCCGCGAGAAGACACAGCCCTGTCAGGCCGGCTGCCGCAACCGCAGGGCGGAACCGCCGCACGACAGAAATTGTCGCACAGCCGTCAAAAACCTTTGGCGAAATTGAGCAAAGCAGGCCCGAGGATGACGATGAACATGGCCGGGAAGATGAAAACAGCCGTCGGGAACAGCATCTTGATCGGCGCTTTCATCGCCTTTTCCTCCGCCGCGAGCTGGCGGCGCGTGCGCGCGTCTTTGGCCTGCACCCGCAGAGTGTTGGCGATCGACGCCCCGAGCTGATCGGCCTGGACGACCGCGCGGACGAACGCAGTCAGCTCCTGGACGTCCATCCGGGAACCCAACCGCTTCAGCGCCTCGATCCGGCTCTCGCCGATCCGCATCTCGTTCAGCGCCAACTCGAACTCCTCGATCAGCGGCCCGTCCATGTACTCGGTGAGCTTCGCGACCGCCGCGTCGAACCCAAGCCCCGCCTCGACACTGACCGCCAGGAGATCGAGCGCGTCGGGCAGCGCGGCCTGGACCCTCTCCCGACGCTCGGCCAGCTTGCTGTTGACGTAGACGTCAGGCCCGAGGAAGCCAAACATGCCGAAGCAGATCGCGCACATGATCCCGGTGGTGGGAGCCAACGCCGAGCCGACGACGAGCCCGAACAGCGCGGCCGACGTTGCGAGCAGCCCCTTCCAGCCGAGCAGCTGCTCAGGCGAGAACTTCTGGGCGAGCCCGGCGGAGAGCAGTTTCCGCCCGATCTTCCCCCGCGACTTCGCGGGCACCAGCCGAGCCGCGGGCCTCGCAAACAGCGCGAGGACGAGCCTCAGGAAGCCTCGATTCGTGTCTCGCATCGGCGCCGACTTCGCGGCGGGTCGGGAGCCATAGCCGACAACTCGCCGCAAGAGCTCTTGCCGCTGTCGCGCGGGGTACGTCGCCGCCTGGGCCGCGAGGAACACCGCCGCGCCGAACGTAAGGGCACCGAGCAGGAGCAGCATCATTCCAACCTAAAAGAGACGATTTTCTTGAGGAAGAGCGAGCCGAGCAGCAACCCACCCAGTGCGAGGAAGAGCATGACCCGGCCCGCGGAGGTCGAGAACAGCGGCGACACGTAGCGGCGGTTGATCAGGGTCATGCCGGCGACGACCACGAACGGCAGCGCGACCAGCACGTAGGCCGACATCCGGCCCATCGCGGTCAGCGCCCTCACCTTCTTCGTGAAGTTCTGCCTCTGCCGCACGGTCTCGGAGACGACGTCGAACAGGGTCGCAAGGCTTCCGCCGACCTCACGCTGGATCGAGACCGCGTTGACGACGTAGTCGAAGTTCCGCGAACCGAGCCGCTGGGCCATCTCCCGGAGCGCGCGATCGACGGGTCGCCCGACATCGGTCTCGAGCAGAACACGGCTGAATTCCTTGGCCGCCGGCTCCTGTCCGTCGCTCACGACCGACTGCATCGACTGCCGGAAGGTGTGGCCGACGCGCACCGACGCGGCCATTGTCATCAGGAGGTCCGCCAGTTGGTCGTCGAAGGCCCTTCGCCGCCGCATCGCCTTCGTGCTGACGATCCCGTACGGAACGAACAGGCCCACGACGAGGAAGAGCAGAGCGACGAGGGCCGGCGTCCCCAGGAGCGCCAGGAAGAGAGCGGGAACGACCCCCGAGGCGAGCATGATCCAGGCGAGCTGGCTCGGCCGCAGCGTTGAGTCCGCCCGCACGAGCACAGCCTCGAAGCGCCGCCACAAGCGTGAGCGGCCGAACGCGCGCTCGGTCGCCCCGAACACGGGCTCGAACGCCGCGCCCCGCGGCTTCTTTCCGTCCCTCTCCGGAGTCGGCAAGTGTGGAGCGAGGCGCTTCCGCATGCGCGTCGTCCTCCTTGCGCGCGCCGCATACATGATCGCGAGGAAGACGGCCAGGCCGACCGCCGCCGCCGCGAGGAGGTCCCCGGCTCTCACCAGGGCTCCTCTCGGGCGCGCACCAAATCGGCTCCGTCTACGAAGAAGTCAGTCGCAAGGTGGACGTCGCTCGCGGCGAGCTTGTCGAGGAAGTGCGGCTTCAGTCCGCAGTACTCGAGTGAATCCAGCAGCGCAGCTCCCGCGACGACATCGCCCTCGCGTGCCGCCTGGGCGACGAAGACATCTTGGAGCGTGATCACCTCCGACTCCATTCGCAGCACCTCGGTGATGTGACTGACGCGGCGGGAGCCGTCCACGAGCCGCGCGATGTGGACGATCAGGTCGAACGCGCTGGAGATCTGCTCGCGGATCGCGCGCACGGGCAGCTCGATGCCTGCGGTCAGTACGAGGGTTTCGAGCCGGGAGAGTGCGTCACGCGGCGAGTTGGCGTGGATCGTCGTCAGCGAGCCCTCGTGGCCCGTGTTCATCGCCTGGAGCATGTCGAGCGTCTCCGCTCCGCGCACTTCACCGACGACGATCCGGTCGGGACGCATGCGCAGGGCGTTCCGCACGAGCTCGCGGATCCGCACCTCTCCGGTTCCCTCGATGTTCGCCGGCCGCGCCTCGAGCGGGACGACGTGCTCCTGCTGGAGCTGGAGCTCCGCCGCGTCCTCGATCGTAACGATCCGCTCCTCGTTCGGGATGAAGGCGGAAACCGCGTTGAGCAGCGTCGTCTTCCCCGCGCCCGAGCCCCCCGAGATCAGGATGTTCAGCTTGCCCTGCACGCAGGCCGCGAGGAAGTCGGCGGCCCTCTTGCTGAGGGTGCCGAAGCGGATCAGGTCCTCGGCCGAGAAAGGATCCCGCGAGAACTTGCGGATCGTGAGCGCCGGGCCGTGCAGCGAGAGCGGCGGGACGATCGCGTTCACGCGGCTTCCGTCCGGCAGGCGCGCGTCTACCATGGGCGAGGCTTCGTCGATTCGCCTCCCGACCTGGGAAACGATCTTGTCGATGATCCGCAGCAGATGGGCGTTGTCGAGGAAACTCGCCTCGGTGGCCACGATTCTGCCGCTCCGTTCGACGTAGATCCGGTCGTGTCCGTTCACCATCACCTCGGACACGGAGTCGTCCAAGAGCAGCGGCTCCAGCGGCCCGTAGCCGACGATGTCGTCGACGATCTCCTTGGTCAGCCGCACGTGCTCGTCCTTGGTCAGCGGCGTGCCTTCGGTCGTCAGCTCCCGCGAAACGGCCTCGTTCACGAGTTCGGCGACCTCGCTGTCGGGGTGGTCACCGAAGAGCTGGACGCCGAGCTTGTCGATGATCGTGCCGTGGATGCGGGTCTTCAGCGCCGCGAACGGATCGCCGTGCTCGTGCTCGGGATCAGGCGTCTCGAGCCGGCCGTTGAGGCTGGGCTGAGAATGCTCCTCCGGAGCCGCTTCATAGAGCCTCTCCTGGAGGGTCATGCCGGGCCTCTAGCGGTCGCGGGACGGCGGAACAGCCACCCCTTGGCGACGTCGCGGAACCCACCGGGGGCGCCGCCGTTCGCGTAGACCGCGTACCGGTCGCTCCAGGCCGTAGTGGCCTTCATTCCGCCGGGCAGGGAGCGGGATATCTCCGCAACGGCGAGCGAGAAGTCGAACGTCGGCGACGACAGGGTCAGCGGCGTCCCCTGGTTGACGGCCGCCGGGACGTAGGGCGAGTTGGGGATCTCGTAGGCGACCGCGATGTCGAGCGCCACCTCGACCTCGGCCCGGCCCACGCCGACTCCTGCGTCCGCACGGTTGAGGACGAGCTTCATCCGTTCTTCGGGGAAGGAGAGCCGTCGCAGCGTCTCGATCCCGAGCCGGACGTTCTTGAGAGTCGGCACCTCGGGAGTGCACACGAGCAGGAGCACGTCGGTGCGGTCGAGGGCCGACAGCATCGGGCCATGGAAGGAGGGCGATGTGTCGACGACCACGACGTCGTAGTCGGGAGACGCGACTTCGAGCAGCCGCGCGACCTTCTGCTCGGTGACAAGCTCGCCGTGCTCCGGATGAAGCGGAGCGGCGAGCACGTCGGCCCCCGAGGCTGCGTGCCTCGTCAGGTAGCCCTTGAACTTCTCCAGATCGAGCTCCCCCGGCGCAGTGACCAGGTCGTGGAGCGTCCGCGCCGGTTCGAGCCCGAGCATGATCGCGGCGTCTCCGAACTGGACGTCCAGATCGACTAGCAGCGTACGCAGGCCCTCCCGCTTGGCGATCCCTGCGGCAAGGCTGGACGAGATCACGGTCTTGCCCGTCCCGCCCTTGGGCGAGAAGACCGTGATCGTCCGAGCCCGGCGCGCGCCCGCAGGCGGCGCCTGCCGCATTGGTGTGCGTACCGCTTTACGGAGGGTGAACGCCACGCGCTCCGCCGACTGAGGGAGCACGACGACGTCGGCAACGCCCGCGTCGAGCGCCTCTTCCAGCATCCCCGAGTCGGGGCTCTCCGCCAGCAGAACGATGGGCGCCGTGGTCGACTCCCTGATCTTCGTCAGGTCGTACTCGCGCAGGGCTCCCATCCGGACGGCGTGGATGACCACGTCGACCTGGCCTCCCCTGAGGGCCCAGGAGGCTTCGCTCACGTGCGCGGCGGTGCCTGCGAGCTCGATCCCGGCCTCTCGCCCAAGAGCGTCGCAGAGGTCGCGAATCGACGGATCGAACCCGGTTACGAAGGTGCGGACCGTCACCGGCTCGGTCCGTTTCGCTTCAGGCTCGCATGGAGAATCGAGCGCGAGCTGTCGTAGCCCTGGCTGCTGCTCTTCGGCTTCAGGACCGGGCGGAGGGCGAGCCACCACGAGCCGTTCTTCACCATCCAGAAGACGCGCTCGGACTCCGCGTCGGTGAGCCGAAGCTGGACGGGATAGGCGTCGGAGCCGTTTGCCTCCGCTCCGCCGAGATCGACCGAGGTGCCCAGCACGAGCGCGCTTCGCACGATCGTCCGGGAGACATGGCACAGGCCGCATTTCTCGGGAACCGACCAGCTCGCCACGACGTCTACGTGGTCACCCGCCTTGAGCGTCCCGTCGAGCACCTGGCTCCTGAGGCCGAGGAGCTGAACGGCACGTTCGCGCCGCTGGATCTGGGAGCGGATCCCCGCAGCGGAAGCCGGGCCGAACTTGCGGAGCGAGACCTGCTCGCCCGCGAGGATCTTCTGGGTCACGACCTCGCCGCCGATCTGGCCCGCAGTCGAGACCGAATCGGGCACAAGGGCGCTGCGCGCCAGGCGCTTCGTGACGAGGGCGTCGCCCTGCAACGTCGATGCCGGCGTTCCCTCCTCGATGTCGTCCTTGGCGACGAGCACGCCGACGAGTTGCTTGCCGCTGTCCGCGCTGCTCCGCGCCTTCGAGATGTAGATCAGCATGAAAACGACCGCGAGCAGAGCCAGGCCCGAGGCCACCAGGGTGTTGCGAGTTCGATAGCTCATCGGTTCTCCTCCTCTACTGGGTCAGGGCGATCGTCTTCACCCCAAAGTTCGGGACGGTGGGATCGCTGTCGAGACCGTGGGCGATGTACTGGCTGAAATGACCGCTCAGCACCTTGCAGTTCGGGCGGCAGCTCGGGGCGTCGTTCTTCCACGAGATGACACCTCCGTTGTCGATCAGGAAAGCGGCCCACCCGATGACATGGAAGGAGTTCGCGATCGAATCCGCCGAGTCGAAGACCGGGAAGAAGAGCAGCTGGCGACTCGCCCCTGCTGCATCGAGCGCGTCCCGGACGGGCCCGATCTTCTCCCCCGAGACGGCCGCGTACCACCTGTTCACGTCGAGGAAGTCCGGATACCCGTTCTGGATCCAGTTCGTGAGGTCGCTCGCCCCCGTCGAGCTCGAGCTGCACGACGTCGCCGTCGCACCCTCGCAAGAAAGCGAGATCAGGCCGAACTTGCTCGAGGTGAGATTGCTCTCGTCGAAATTCAGGTTCTCTGTCTGGCCGAAGCACTCGGGCGCTGCGGGGGTGCAGGCAACGGTGTTCTTGACGGCGACCGGCGCGACGTTCTTCATCCGCGCCGGCGAGCCGACGGTCGCGCGCGCGTGCGCGTGCACTGTGACGGACGAAATACCGAGGAGCGGCGAGAAGACGCCGTGAACGGCCTTCGAGAGGCGGACCTCGATGGTGTTCGGGTCCGGGAAGGTCGGCGTCCAGGAGTTGAGGCCTGAGACGTTGTCGCCGGCATACGTCGCCGCCGCCGTCGATGCGGCGGCGGTGACCGGCAGATCCTGGGCTGCGGCCAGTGTTGCCGCGTCGGCCGCGCTCTGGAGCCGCCGCTGCTGCCAGAACCATGACCCGACGTCGATCACGAGTGCCGACATCGCCATCAGCGCGCCGAGCAACAGTGTCGCAAGGACGAGCGCTGCTCCCCGGTCGTCACGAAACCTCTTCATTCGATGCGTTCCTTGGTCGTGCTCGTGAGAGTCCCGGTCTTGACCACGATCCCGGCCAGGTTGACCGCGTACGGATACGTCGCAGTGACCGTTACCTGCTCTCCGCTCGTCCACGGAGGCCCCGGCGAGATGGTGACCGCGAGCTTGCTCTGGTTGAGATTGCCCGCCGAGTCCCGCATCGCGGCACCGCTTGGGTCGGCCGCGGAACGAGAGACTGCCGCCATTCGCGCGCCCGCCCGCGTAGCGTCGGTGATCGTGACGTAGCTGTTGTAGATCGTCCCGAACTGAACGATCCCGAGCAGGATGGCCACAAGGGCAGGCAGGACAAGCACAAGCTCGACCATTGCCTGCCCGCTCTCCCTGTGTTGTCGAAGGCTTCTCATCTTGGATTTGTTTCTCTCATGGAGAAAGCAGGCGGGTTGAAGGACATCTCGTCAACCCGCCTGCTTCTCGATCTACTGCTACCTCCGATTACCAGCCGGTGAAGATGCTGGTGATCTTGGTCCCGAGTGCCGTCGAGATGATCAGGGCGATACCGATGCCCAGCCCTACAACGACTGACAGGACGACGGCGTACTCCGTCAGGCGGACCTGAGCGAGTGTGAACAGACGCGTCAATTCGATTCACCTCCCCTTCTGAGAGCGTTTGACGTGCGGACGACGACCTTAGAACCGCCCTCCTGCGAATGAACCACCCCGGGGGGTGGTCCTGACCGTCCTTTCGGGTGGTGTTTCAACGCGCGCGAAGGCCGATGATGCAAAGCGTGTTGCGGCAAGTTTTTTCATTGAGAAGTGGAAGCGGAACGGTGGTCTGCGGTCGATGCGTGCTCGCCGACACGTTCCTCTCCCGTCTGCGCGGCCTGCTCGGCCGCAGGGAGCTCGGGGCCGACGAGGGCCTTCTGCTCACGCCTGCCGGGAGCATCCACACGTGGTTCATGCGCTTTCCGATCGACGTCGTCTTCCTCACGTCCGACCTGACCGTGCTCGGAGTCCGGGAGGCGGTGAAGCCGTGGCGGATGACCGGCTGGCGCGGAGCGCGCACGGTGCTGGAGCTTCCGGCCGGAACCTGCGAGCGGCGCAAGCTGCGCGTCGGCGACCGGCTCACGCTCGAGGATCGCGGAGAGATGCACGCGAATGTGCTGCTCGTCCTGCGGCGGAACGGCGACAGGCAAGTCGTCTTCGGCCGCGGGCCGCTCTCGGCCGCGACGCGCACCGTCTCGGCGATGAGCGAGCTCGACGTCGGCGTCAGCGCAGTCGTGCTGCACGAGGAAGAGCACCCGGCAGCCTGATGGCGCACGACCTCGTAGTCGGATTCTTCGCGTGCGTGCTCGTCGTCCTCGCCGTTGTCGATGTGCGCACGAGGCGGCTGCCGAACCGGATCGTGCTCCCGGCCGCCGCGATCGTGCTCGCCGCCCAGATTGCGATCGCGCCCGACCGGGCCCTGGAATGGGTGCTCGGAGCGCTGGGCGCCTTTGCCTTCTTGCTCGCGGCTGCTCTCTTCAACCCCGCCGGCCTGGGCATGGGAGACGTCAAGCTTGCCCTTCTGCTCGGGGCGGCGCTCGGCTGGGCCGTCGGCGCAGCGCTGCTGATCGGGCTCGTCGCCGCCGGTCTCGCCGGCCTCGCAATGATCGCCCGCAACGGCTGGGCCTCCGCGAGGACGGCGACGCTCCCGCTCGGGCCGTTCCTGGCCGCGGGCGGGCTCGTAGCCCTCTTCTTCTAGCCTGCGCCGGCTAGCGCGAGCTCGTCTTCGACGGCGTTCAGGACGAGGCCGTGCTGGTAGGCGTACCGCGCCGCTTCCGTCCGATTCGAGACACCGAGCTTGCGGTAGACGTTCCGGACGTGGAACTTCACCGTCTGCCGGGTGATCCAGAGCTCCTTCGCGATCGCCTCGTTGGAAAGGCCGCGAGCGAGCGCCTGCAGGATCGACACCTCTCGCTTCGTCAACCCCGCCGACTCCGCCGCCTCGGGCTTCTCGGGCTCCGCGAACTCGAGCGCCTGGAAGACGGTTCCGTTCACGACCTGCCGGATCACGGCGGCAAGGTCATGCGGATTGATCGACTTGAGGACGTATGCGCACGCGCCACGCCGGAGCGCCGCCTCGATCAGCTCCGGATCGCGCAGGCCCGAGATCAGCGCGATCTTCACCTCGGGATGCCGGTGCCGGATCGTGTCCAGGCACGCAAGCCCGTCGAAGTCCGGCATCGAGTAGTCCATCAGCACGAAGTCGGGGCGCGTGCTCCTGATCAAGGAGAGCACTCGAGCCCCCGAATCCGCCTCTCCCACGATCTCGATGTCCTCGGCTTGCTCGAGAACGCCGCGGATGCCCGCAAGGAAAAGCGGATGGCCGTCCGCCACAACAACGCGGAGCCGTTTCACTCCGACCACCTGGGCACAGTCGGAAGAGAGGGCGGGGTGCCGTCAGTAACGGATCGCCGCAGAAACGAGAGGCCTTGCATAGCGCGCCTCCTGTTTCATGAGTGTCGGATATCGGAGTTTCTCGTTCCTGCGTGGGCAGTTCTACCGCCATCGACGAGATTTGTCAAGGGTAGAGTAAGTTATGGGTGTGAAGTTGTTCTCTCAGGACACCAAGGTCGAGGCCCTCAAGCGCACACCGCTGTTCGCCGAGCTCTCGCGCAAGGAGCTCGAGGAGCTCGCCAAGATGACCGAGGACCTCGAGGTCGAGGCGGGCAAGGTGCTCTGCCGGCAAGGCGACCTCGGGCGGGAGTTCTTCGTCATCCTGGAGGGCGAGGTCGAGATCACGCGTGACGGCAAGCCCGTCGAGCAGCGGGGCGGCGGGGACTTCTTCGGCGAGCTCGCCCTCGTCGAGAACGTCCGGCGGATGGCCACGCTGACGGCGAAGACACCGCTGCGCTTCTTCGTGCTGACGAGTCAGAGCTTCCACCACCTCATGGACCAGAACCCCGAGGTGGAGCGGAAGGTGCTCCGCGCGCTCGTCAAGCGCCTCGTGGCGCTGCTCGAGCCTCAACTCTGAGCAGGAACCCGGCTGTGGCCGGTGAATCAGTGGCCCATGAAGCTCGAAGAGGGCATCGGGGTTGCGGTTGGAGTCGTCGTGGGTATCGGCTTTCTCGTCGTCTTCCTGTTCATCGGACTAGCCTCCGGCCTCGGAGGAGGAGTGTCCTCCGGCGAGGTCACACCGGCCGTCACCACACCGGGAACGACGCCGGGCCCGGGCAGCACGGTAACGACGCCGAGCGGCACGATCACGATCCCCACGGTCCCGACAACTCCTTAAAGACCACGACCGGCATGAGCCGGCCGCAGTCTCTCCGCTCTGCGCGGTCGCGGGGAGCGGAAGCCTGAAGTGGTCAGGGCCGGCCGGTCTGTTTACGACGCCGCGAGCCGGCCGGCCCTTTGCTCTCCCCTTGTCAGCGCTTGACTACGACGTTGTCGACCCAGACCCCCGTGTACAGAGGTGACGAGACGAGCTCGTCGCTTGCGAACCGGAAGCGCACGTAGAACGCGCCTGCCGGGACGTTCATCGCCGCCGTCTCGTGCGTGAACGCTGGGTAGTCCTCGTTCGTCCCGCTGAACGTCCTCGAGTCGGTCCAGTCGCCCGTCGACGGGTCGGCGAGCCAAGAAGCAGCGTTCCACACGTTGCCGTCGGACGACCATTCGACGTTGAGGAAGTCGAATCCAGGCTCGCTGTCCTGCCTGCGTGAGAAGTCGACGAACACCCAGCCGCCCACGCTTTGGAACTGCGACGAGATCAGCGAGGTCGTCGTCTCGTCGGTATAGGGCGAGACGTTGAAGCTCGAAGCCGAGTTGTCACCCGGAGCTCCGCGCTTCCACGACGAGAGGTTGAGCCCGTTCGCGCTCGTCGTCTGGACGGTCCAGCCCTCGTCCGCGGTCTCGAAACCGAACGGGCCGGCGAGAGTGACTCCCGCGGGCGCCGTCGGCTTGGAGACCGTCCCCGTGCCGCCTCCGGTCGAGAGCCCGCTGACCGACTTGGCGAAGCGGAACGTCCAGACTCCGCGGCCGTACGTGGCGGCGAAGAGGAGATTGGGGTCGTTCGGCTTCAGCGTGAGCATCGAGATCGGCACCGAGGGGAGCCCGGCGAGCGGCGCGTACGTGGTGCCGCCGCTCTTCAGCGAGTTGGCGTAGACCCCGACGTCTGTTCCCACGATCAGCTGCGGGCCACGAGTGACTGCCCACGTT
>WNGF01002741.1_pt1 | contig 24406 bp, 17 predicted proteins | sample 5400641 | NCBI WGS metagenome assembly WNGF01 (sample SAMN13153371, study PRJNA577476) | soil metagenome | isolation source: 80 cm soil or saprolite under grassland replicate 2 | place: USA:California | collected 2016-06-15 | reverse complement strand
GAGTAGCAGACGGATAGAAGAATCGGTGGGGCGGGCTGGTTCCCGCCCCACCGCCACGTCGGAGGGAAACGATGGATGGGGCCAGGGTCGTTGTCATCGGGGGAGGGATCACCGGCTGCAGCGTCGCCCTGCACTTGGTGAAGGCGGGCCTCACCGACGTCCTGGTGCTCGAGAAGGGGGAGCTCACGAGCGGATCGACGAGCCACGCCGTGGGATTGGTGACGATGTTCAATCCCTCACCGACGATGATGCAGTTCCGCCGCTACTCGATCGAGCTCTACAAGGAGCTCGGAGTGTTCGACGCCGTTGGGAGCCTCCGACTGGCTTCCAGCCCGGAGCAATTCGCCGAACTCCAGCGGGGCGTCTCCCGGGCCAAGGGGATCGGTCTCGAGGTGGAGCTGCTCTCGGCGAAGGAAGCTCGAAAGCTGATGCCCATGGCCAGCTCCCAGTCGCTGTACGGAGCGGTCTACGTGCCTGGAGACGGGTTTCTCGACCCGCACATCGTCACCCACGCCGTAGCCAAGGCGGGGGAAGCACTCGGGACAAGGTTCCGCACGGGGGTTCGGGTCACCGGGATCGAGCTGTCTCCAGACCGGGCGGTCACCCACGTCGTCACCGACGTGGGGCGGATCGAGTCAGAGCTCGTCGTGAACGCGGCCGGGATCTGGGCCCCGCGCGTCGCGGAGATGGTCGGCGCGTTCGTGCCATCGACGCCCATCGACCACCAGCACGTGGCGCTGAAGGCCGTACCCGGCTCGGAGCTCCCTCGCGACATGCCGTGCTTCCGCGACCCGGACAACCTCGTGTACGGGAAGTCGGAGCACGGAGGAGTGGTGTTTGGGGGGTACGAGCCAGATCCCGCAGCCCGATGGGTCGACGGCGTTCCTTGGGATCACTCGGCCCGGTCCTTGCCTCCCGACTACGAACGGTTCGAGCAGCTCATGCGGGGTGCCATCCGCCGGTTCCCATTCTTGGAGGGAGCTGAGGTCGTGAAGCTCGTATGCCACCCCGATGCTGTGACCCCGGACGCGAACCCACTGCTCGGTCCCATGCCGGGGATCCGTGGCTTCTGGATGGCCGCAGGGTTGTCCCTGAACGGTTTCGGCGGCGCCGGAGGGATCGGAAGGGCGATCGCTGAATGGATGATCGAGGGCGATACCGACGTCGACATGACCCCCTATCGAGCCTGGCGGTTCGGCCGGAACTACAGGGACCGTGCATACGCGGCCGAGTGCGCACGCGAGGCCTACAAGTACTACTACTTCCTCCGCTACCCCTTCGATCAGGACGAGTTGGGGCGGCCTCGCCGCATCTCGGCCCTGCACACACGGCTTCAGGACCTGGGGTGCGTCTTCGGGGTCAAGAACGGATGGGAGCGGAGCGACTACTTCGAACCGGGGAAGACGTGGAGGATGGCCGGGGCCGACCAGCAAGGGTTCGGATGGTCGAAGCCGCCGTGGTTCGAGCGAGTGGGCGCGGAGCATGCAGCGTTTCGGGAACGGGTGGGGATCATCGACTTGTCCTCCTTCGGCAAGATCGAGGTATCGGGGACCGGTGCGGTCTCACTCATGGAGCGAGTGGCCGACAACCGCATCGACAGGCCCGCGGGAAGCATCGTCTACACGCAGTTCCTGAACCGGCGGGGCGGGATCGTGGCCGACGTGACGGTGACGCGCCTGGAACCGAGCCGGTTCCGAGTCGTCACCGGGGCAGGCTACGTCGACGGCGATCTCGGATGGCTCCGATCCAACGCCCGGGAGGAGGATGGACCGGTCGACCTCCGAGATGCGACCGAGGAGCTCTCCGTGATCGGGTTGTGGGGTCCCAGAGCCCGCGACGTGCTGGGGACGGTCTCGATCGACGATGTCTCGAACGAGTCCTTCCCCTTCCTCACGGCCCGTGCCATCGAGATCGCCGGGGCCCCGGTCTTCGCCCAACGGATCACGTACGTGGGCGAACTGGGCTGGGAGCTCTACGTCGATCCAATGTGGGCGGTTCAGGTGTGGGATCGGCTCATGGTGGCGGGGAGGCCCCACGGCATCGCTGCGGGCGGGTACCGGGTCCTGGACTCGCTGCGCATCGAGAAGGGTTACCGCTACTTCGGGACCGATATCACTCCGAGTGACACACCCTTCGACGCAGGACTGGGGTTCTGCATTGACCTGGAGAAGGGCGACTTCGTCGGGCGGGACGCGCTGCTACTCGGCCGCGACGATCGCTCTCGGCCGCGGATCCGGACAGTCGTCGTGGGAGACGAGGAATACGTCACGATCTACGGAGGGGAGGCAGTCCACGCCGAGGGGCGGGTGGTGGCCCGGCTCCGGAGCTGTGCCTACGGGTACACGGTTCGCCGCAACGTGGCCTTTGCCTACCTTCCGCCGGAGATGGGCCCCGGCACCCGCGTACACGTCGAGGTCTTCGGGCGGCTGGTCCCCGCCGAAGTGTCGAACGACGTTCTGTACGACCCCGAGCGCACCCGAGTGGCGGCGTGAAGGACGAGCAAGCGATCGAGCAGGTCATCGAACGTGTCGAAATGTGGAAGGGCAGGGATGTCACCGTCTCTCCTCTCTCCGGGGGCCTAACCAACTCGAACTATCTGATCCAGGCGGACGGCGGTCGGTACGTGGTGCGGATCCCGGGGCATTCCACCGAGTTGCTCGCGGTCGATCGGGAGAACGAACGACACAACGCCGAGGCCGCAGCCACCACCGGAGTGGCGCCCAAGGTCCTCGAGTATCTTTCCGAGCTCAACGTGATGGTTGTCGAATTCATCGATGGCGAGACGATGTCAGCGGAACGGCTCCGGTCTCCAGCCATGGCTCGACGGATGGGCGATTCTCTCAAGCGCCTCCACGCGGGGCCGCGGTTCCTCCACGATTTCGACATGTTCCGGCTGGTCGAGTTCTATCTCGGCGTGTGCGACGAGCACGGCGTGACGATCCCCGACGGCTTCCGTGACCGGATGCGACAGGTCGCGGACGTCGAGCGAGCGTTCGGCGAACGCCCGGCGCCAACGAGACCCTGCCACAACGACCTTCTCGCCCAGAACTACATCGACGATGGAACGCAGCTCTGGATCCTCGATTTCGAGTACAGCGGGAACAACGACCCATGTTTCGAGCTTGGTGACACCGCACAAGAATGCGGCTTCGACCAGGAGCTCCGTGCCGAGCTGTGCGACGCCTACTTCGGAGAGGTGCGGGCCGACCTGCTCGGAAGGATGAACCTACAAGCCGTGATGGCGGACGTGGGGTGGACCCTGTGGGCCGCAATCCAGGCGAGGATCTCACCCATCGACTACGACTTCTGGGGCTGGGCGGTCGAGAGATGGGACCGGGCAGCCAGGGCGTTCGACTCCGAGAACTTTCCTCGATGGCTTCGGGACACAGCTGGGGGTTGACGGTGTCTGCTGAGGACAGCACTCTGGAGAGGTGAAGGTCGTCGCCAACCCTGAGGTCGTCGAGTTCGTCAGGGAACGCGGCGGCTGCCTGTTCGTCTGGACCGACCGGTTGGCCTCCTCCCAGAACGTGGCGTACATCGAGGCTTCCACGCAATCCCCAGGGGCGGATCACGAGTTCCGTCGCCTTTTGGGCGGAGGATTCGAGCTCCTGATCGACGCCGGGGGAGCCGACCTGCCGGACGAGCTGCATCTCGACGTCAAGGGGTGGCCTACGAAGCGGATCCGAGCCTATTGGAACGGCCAGAACTACCTGCACGACCACACCCTGCCACAAGGTTAGGCACGGTCCTGATCGCGGCTTGGCTCGGCCGTCCGCCGTCAGGACCGGATGCGCTCGCCCTTCGGGTCGTAGAGAGGCTCCCGGGCAATCTCGGCATCCACGCGCTCTCCGAACACCTCGACCGCGAGCGAGGGGCCTGCCGATGCGAGGTGGGTCGGCAGGTAGGCGAACGCGATGCTCTTGCCGACGGTGTATCCAACGCCGCCCGATGTGACGCGGCCGACGACCTCCCCCTCGGCGAACACGGGCTCGTTGCCAAGAGCCACGGACCGGGGGTCGGCCAGCACGAGGCAGGAGAGTCGTTTGTTGGGGCCCTGCGCTGCGATCAGCCGCAACGCATCCCGGCCGGTGAACTCGCCCTTGTCCATATTCACGGCGAACCCCAGCCCCGCCTCCAGCGGGGTCTCTTCCGGCGTGATGTCGGCGCCCCATGCCCGGTAGCCCTTTTCCAACCGGAGAGAGTCGATGGCCCGGTATCCCGCCGGGACGAGGCCGAACGGCCGCCCCGCCTCGAGCACCACGTCCCACAGCCTGAGAGCGAACTCGGTCGGTGGGTACAGCTCCCAGCCAAGCTCACCGACGTAGGTCACCCGAAGCGCGAGGCACGGTACGTCGCCGACCACGAGGTCTCGCTGGCTCATGTATGGGAAGCCTTGGTTGGACAAGTCGGCCGGCGTCGCCGAGGAGAGGATGTCCCGCGCCCTCGGTCCCCACAGGGCCAGGCAGGCCAGGCTCGACGTGACGTCCCGAACGTCCACGTCATCCTCCGGCCTTGCCTCCCCCCGGATCCACGCCAGGTCGTGAGGGCCGAAGGCCGTGCCGGTGATCAGCAGGTACCGTTCGGGGTCCAGGCGCGTCGCCGTAAGGTCACATTGGATCCCACCGCGGTCGTTCAACAGCTGTGTGTACACGACCCGACCTGACGAGACGTCCACGTCGTTCGCGCAGATTCGCTGAAGGAACTGGCACGCGTCCGGGCCGGTGACCTCGATCTTGGCGAAGCTCGTCTCGTCGAACAGGCCGGCCCGCTCCCTGGTGGCCAGGTGCTCGGCGGGGATGGCGGTCGACCAGTGCCGGCCGGCCCAGCCCCGAGGGCGGAGCTCCTCGAACCGCTCGTCCTCGTTGGTCCGGAACCAGTTCGGACGCTCCCACCCGGCCTTCTCGCCGAACTCGGCGCCCAGGCCGGCCAGGCGGGGGTAGGTCGGCGCCATCTTCAGCGGGCGACCCGCCCGTCGCTCCTCACCCGGGTAGTGGATGTCGTAGTAGGTGGCGTAGACCTCGAACGCCCGGTCCTTGGCGTAGGTCCGGCTGCGGTAGTGCCGCCCGAACCGACGGAGGTCCATCTTCCACACGTCGAGCTCGGGGCGGCCGCTGGCGATCCACTCCGCCACCACCTTTCCGACGCCGCCCGCGCCCGCGATGCCATGCGCGCAGAACCCGGCGGCGACGAAGAAGCCTCCGACGTCCGACTCCCCGAGGACGAATTCGCCGTCCGGGGTGAAGGCCTCCGGGCCGTTGATCATCCTCACGACGCCGGCGGACTGCATGGCGGGGATCACCCCGAAGCATCCCTCGGCGAGTGGCTCGAACCGCGGCCAGTCTGCAGGCAGGAGCTCGTTGTTGAAGCCGGCCGGTGGACCCTTCTCGTCCCAGGCCCACGGCGCCGGGCTGCGCTCGTAGCCCCCGGCCACAAGGCCTCCGCCGGCCTCGGCGCGGAAGTACACGAGGCGATCGGGGTCGCGGAGCGTGGGAAGGCCCGCATGGACGCCGTCGACGGGCTCGGTCAACAGGTATTGGTGGGCGAACGGCACCACCGGCACCTCCACGCCGGCCATCCGCCCGAGCTGGTTGGCGAAGATCCCGCCGGCGTCAACCACGACGTCCGTGCTGATGGGGTCCCGCCCCTCGAACGACACGCCGCGCACCCGGCCATCGCGCACGTCCATGCCGGTGACCCGGGCGTCGGTGAGGATCCGGCACCCCCGCCGTCTGGCCCCCTCGGCCAGGGCCATGGTCAGGCCGCTCGGGTCCACGTAACCGTCCGTGGGAAGGTACGCCGCGCCCTGCACGTCCCTCGGATCGAACAGCGGGAAGCGGTCCAGCGCCTCCTCGGTCGAGACGACCTCCAGCGGAAGCCCGAAGGTCCGCCCCCAACCCGCAAGGCGCTGAAGCTCCTCGATTCGCTCACCCGAGGAGGCCAGGCGGAGCGATCCCACCTCGTGCCACCCGGGGTCGACGCCGGTCTCCGCCTGCAGCCGCCGGTACAGCTCGACCGAGTACATCATCATCCGGGTCAGTGAGACGCTCGACCGGAGCTGGCCGACCAGGCCCGCGGAGTGGAACGTCGAGCCGGAGGTCAGGTCGGAACGTTCCGCCAGCACGACGTCGGCCCAGCCAAGATCCGTCAGGTGATAGGCGATGCTGGCGCCCGCCACACCGCCTCCGACGATGACCGCTTGCGCCTCGTCCACGTCGCTCGGATCCCTCCGCTCAGTTCCCTATCGCTCACATGCCCGTCGCCGCGTCCTCGAGCCAGCCGGTGAACCGGGCATCGCCGGCGCTCTCCAGGCACCTGGCGAAGTGACGTCCCGCATAGTCGACGTAATCGAAGTCCAAGGTGGACAAACCCTGCTGCACGACGCCCCACATCGCCTCGCGGAAGTCCGACATGACCCGCATGAGCTTCAATCGGGCCACGTCGGCAGAGGTGACCCGGCCGAAGTACAGCTCGAGGAGCAATATCTGGGCTTCCTCGCTCATGCCGTTGTTAATGGAGAGGTTCCCCAAATCGAAGAACAGGTCACCAATCCCCGCGTACTCGTAGTCCACGATCAAGACCCGTCCCTGCTTCACCAGGAAGTTGGCGTTCAACAGGTCGTTGTGGCACGGGCGGGGAGGGACCAGAGCCCGGCCAAAGGCTCGCTCGATCCGGTCGGCGAACGCCAGCGCGGATCCGTACTCGTGGGGCACCCGCACGCCGTGCTTCTCAGCCACCGTGCGGTAGTCGCGGACGACACCGAACGCGTCGAACGTGGACGTGATGTGGCCCATCGCGTGGATGGCCTTCACCGATCGCACCACCTCCTCCAGGACCTCACGCCGTTCGAGGTCCTCCGGCGGCAGCGGATCGGCGTCCACGAACCTGGTGACCAAGGCACGAAGCTCGGGTAGGTACTCCACGACCTCAGGGGCCACGCCGGCGTTAGCCGCGGCCGTCGCCGCCTGGTGCTCCGCCGCCCGATCGATCCCGAGGAGCTCGCTGTCCTTCCCGAACAGCCGCACGACGAAAGACTGGCCTCCGATGTCGACGCGGAAGTTCCTGTTGGTGATGCCGCCGCCGAGCGGGGCGACTTCCGGCTCGAGGCCGGACCAGGCTGGCACCGCGGCCACGACCGAGGCAAGGTCGGGGTCGAGGGCCTGTGCCACGGCGCGAAGGCTACTCCCATAGGCTAGGCCGGGCGACCCGGCGGAAGGCACCGACGTGCGTATGTCAGGCAGGGCCCTCGTGGTTGGCGCCACCGGCATGGTGCTGCTGGCGTTCGGGTCGTCACTCGGCCCCACCATCGCCCACGCTCAGGCTGCTCCCACCCTGAAGGTCGATCCGTCGTCAAGCGGCGTAGGGACCACCGTGCAGATCGCTGGCCGAGGGTTCTGCGGGAGCCCGGCGTGCTCCTCGGTCCAGGTCTCCTTCGCCGGCATCGTCGTTGCCGATGGCATCGGCGTCGGGACCGACGGCGGCTTCGCCCTGAGCGTGACGGTGCCCGGTGGGATCCCGCCGGGCGAGAAGGCGGTGGCCGCCACCCAGACCAACGCTTCAGGGCAGCAGCGCGTGGCCATCACGACGTTCCAGCTGACGCTGGGCGGAGCTACGGCCACTCCCACGAGCACCGCAACTCCCACGGCGACGGGTTCGCCAACGACGCCCACATCTTCGGCGACGACCGTGGTCGCGTCGCCGGCTACCGGTGGCGGCGGGAGCTCCACCGGATTGACCCTGGCCATGGTGGTTGCGGCGGGGGTGTTCCTGACGGCCCTGCTGGGCATGGCCTACGTGCTGTGGCGGTCTCGGGCGATTCCGGCGCTACCCCCATCTCCGGTGGGCCCGATCGCCCCGCAAGACGAAGCGGCAGCCGACATCCCCCATGGTCGCGCCGAGGGCGAGCCACCGGTGCCGAGCTCGCAGCCGCCGGTGCCCAACTCGGAGCCGCCGGTGCCCAACTCGGAGCCGCCGGTGCCCAACTCGGAGCCGCCGGTGCCCGACCCGGAGCCCCCGGTGCAAAGCTCGGAGCCCTCGGAGCTCTCCCCGCCGTCGGAAGGCTCGGGTGAAGGGCAAACGGCGGGTTGACAAGGGACGATGCGTCCCTACACTGAGGGGACCATGACCGCCGGAACGAGGTCTCGGGAACCGCAAGCTCTCGTACTTATTCGCTAGGCGCGGGGCCGGGCCCACCGGGCCTCTCCCGCGCCGACACCCTCCGCCAAGCGGGGGGTTTTTTCTACCCCGAGAACGACCGATGGAACCAGGAGCCCGTTTTCCCAGGAAGGCTGAGAGGACCGAGGGAGGAGAGGACGAGATGCGATACGAATTCGAGCGAGGTGGCCGCACGGTGGCCAGCGTGCTGTGGGAAGGGCCGGCCCAGGTGAGCATCGACGTAACCGATCCGGCCGACCGGCCGCAATTCGACCGGTTCTTCGGCTCGGAGGTGACATACCTGTCGGCAGGGTTCGATTTCGGCGGGGCCGAGGACGAGCTGACCTCGCACCGCCGGGACTGGACGCCGTGGGAGTTCGAGCGCTCGTGCCGCAACCTGGCCCACCGGCTGGGGTGCACGGTGCGGCGGGTGCAGACCGGGCCGGTCGAGGCTCGGCCGGGGGAGGTGGCGGCTCGATGAAGGTCAGTGGGGCCCAGGCGCTGTTCAAGGCCCTCGAGGGCGAGGGCGTGGACGTCGTCTTCGGCATCCCCGGCGGAGCCATCCTTCCCGCGTACGATCCACTGCTCGACTCGTCCATCCGCCACATCCTGAACCGGCACGAACAGGGAGCCGGCCACGCCGCAGAGGGTTACGCCTGGGCTACGGGCAAGGTCGGCGTGTGCATGGCCACCTCCGGGCCTGGAGGCTGCAACCTGGTGACGGCGCTCGCCGACGCGAAGATGGACTCGGTGCCGGTGGTGGCGATCACCGGCCAGGTGCCGACCCCGGTGGTGGGGAACGACGCGTTCCAGGAGGCCGACATCACCGGGATCACCATGCCGGTGACCAAGCACAACTTCCTGGTTACCCACGCGGCCGCCGTCGCGGAGACGATCCGCGAGGCCTTCCATATCGCCCGCACGGGACGGCCCGGGCCCGTGCTCGTGGACATCCCCAAGGATGTCCTGCTCCAGGAGGCCACGTGGAGGTGGCCGGAGCACGTGGATCTCCCCGGCTACAAGCCGAACACGAAGGGCAACCTGAAGCAGGTTCGGGAGGCGGTGCGGCTGATCCTGGAGGCCGAGCGCCCGGTCCTGTACGTGGGCGGCGGTGTGATCAAGGCCGACGCGACCAAGGAGCTGTTCGACCTGGCCACCGAGGGCAGGCTCCCGGTCGTGACCACGCTCATGGCCCGCGGGTCCTTCCCCGACACCCACGAGCTGGCTCTGGGGATGCCGGGGATGCACGGTGGCTATACGGCGGTCACGTCGATGCAGCGTGCCGACCTGCTTGTCGCGCTGGGCGCCCGATTCGACGACCGAGTCACCGGGCAACTCGCGTCCTTCGCCCCGCACGCCAAGGTCGTCCATGCCGACATCGACCCCGCGGAGATCGGGAAGAATCGTGCGGCGGACGTCCCCATCGTGGGCGATGCCAAGGACGTGATCGCCAAGATGGTGGCGGAGCTTCGCCTGCGACAGGAGGAGGCCGGCGGGCCACCCGACCGCTCCGAATGGCTGTCGACCCTGCAGGGGTGGCAGGCCCGGTATCCGTACCACTACGACCAACCCGAGGACGGGCCGCTGAAGCCGCAGTTCGCGATCCAGCGCCTCTACGAGCTGACGAAGGGCGATGCCATCGTGGTGGCGGGCGTGGGCCAGCATCAGATGTGGGCGTCGCAGTTCTGGAAGTTCACCGAACCGCGGACGTGGGTCAACTCCGGTGGACTGGGGACCATGGGGTTCGCCGTCCCGGCGGCGCTCGGGGCCAAGACCGGCCGGCCGGACCGGCGCGTCATCGCCATCGACGGCGACGGCTGTTTCCAGATGACGGCCCAGGAGCTCGCTACCTCCACGACCGAGAAGATTCCGTTCGTCACGGCGATCATCAACAACGCGTACCTGGGGATGGTCCGCCAGTGGCAGGAGCTCTTCTACAACGAGCGTTACTCGCAGGTGTACCTGTCGCACGACACACCCGACTACGTGAAGCTGGCCGAGGCATACGGCGCCGTCGGCCTTCGAGCCGAGCATCCCGACGACGTCGACGCGGTGATCGAGAAGGCGCTGTCGATCGAGGACCGAAGCGTGGTGATCGACTTCAGGTGCGATCCGAAGGAGATGTGCTTTCCCATGGTCGCCGCGGGCAGCTCGAACGACGATATCGTCCTCGGCCCCGGCGGCGTTCGGCCGACCGAGGATCCGGCGGAGGCCCCGATCGCATGAGCCTGCACACCATGTCGGTCCTCGTGGAGGACAAGCCTGGCGTGCTGACCCGGGTGGCAGGCCTGTTCGCCGCGCGGGGGTTCAACATCGATTCGCTGGCGGTGGGCCCCACCGAGGAGCCCGGACTTTCGCGGATGACCATCGTGGTCGACGTGGAGAAGAAGCCGCTCGAGCAGGTCACGAAGCAGCTGAACCGGCTGATCAACGTGATCAAGGTCCTGGAGCACGAATCGGGCGATGCAGTGGAGCGAGAGCTCGCGCTGATCAAGGTCCGGGCCGAGGGCGACGCCCGGGCCCGGGTCCTGGAGATCTGCGGGGTATTCAGGGTCCGGGTCCTCGACGTCACGCACAAGACGCTGACCATCGAGGGGACGGGCCCCCCGGACAAGCTCGAGGCCCTGACCGAGCTCCTCTCGGACTTCGGCATCGTTGAGCTGGCCCGGACGGGTCGGGTGGCCCTGGCCCGGGGCGACCGGGGCATCCGCGAGCGGGTGCAGCGCCGGCTCGCCGCCGGGGCGGAGGACGCCGCGGAGTGGACCGGCGGAAGCGTGTGAGCGAAACGGTCTCTGGCGAGGCCGGATGGGGTGAAGGAGGCGGGCCATGGCCACGATCTACTACGAGAAGGATGCCGACCGCTCGGCTCTCGAGGGCCAGCGCGTCGCGGTCCTGGGGTTCGGCAGCCAGGGACACGCGCACGCCCTGAACCTCAAGGACTCCGGGCACGACGTCCGGGTTGGCCTCCGGGAAGGCTCGACGTCGTGGCCCGCGGCCGAGGCGGCCGGCCTCCACGTGCTCCAGACGGCCCAGGCGGTCAGAGAGGCCGATGTGGCCATGGTCCTGCTCCCCGACACGGCGCAGGCCGCCTCCTACGAATCGGAGATCGGCCCGAACCTGGAACCGGGCAACATGCTGATGTTCGCCCACGGGTTCAACGTCCACTTCGGACGGATCCGACCGCCGGACGGGGTGGACGTCACGATGATCGCGCCCAAGGGTCCCGGCCATCTTCTCCGGCGGACGTATGAGCAGGGCATCGGGACGCCCGCGTTGGTTGCCGTGCACCAGGACGCCACCGGAAAGGCCCTCCAGCGCGCGCTGGCGTACGCGGCGGGGATCGGCGTGGCCCGGGCAGGTGTGATCGAGACGAGCTTCAAGGAGGAGACCGAGACCGACCTGTTCGGCGAGCAGGTCGTGCTGTGCGGCGGGGTCACCGAGCTGGTCCGGTCGGGGTTCGAGACGCTGGTGCGCGCGGGGTACCAACCCGAGATCGCGTACTTCGAGTGCCTCCACGAGCTGAAGCTGATCGTGGACCTGATGTACGAGGGCGGCATGAGCTGGATGCGGTACTCGATCTCCGACACGGCCGAGTACGGCGACTACACGCGGGGCCCGCGAGTGATCGACGACGAGGTGCGCGCGGAGATGCAGCGGATCCTGGACGAGATCCAGAGCGGGGAATTCGCCAAGGAGTGGATCACCGAGGCCGAGAACGGCTTCCCGAACTTCCGCCGGCTCCGGAGCCAGGCCCGGACGTCCCGTGTCGAGGACGTCGGTCGCGAGCTTCGCCGGATGATGCCGTGGCTGGAGTCGGAGAAGAAGGTGGTGCCCGATGCCTGACGACGTAGTACGCATCTTCGATACCACCCTCCGCGACGGCGAGCAGGCCCCCGGGATCGCGCTCACCAGGCCCGAGAAGGTCGAGATCGCGGAGCAGCTGGCCCGCCTCGAGGTCGACATCATCGAGGCGGGCTTTCCCGTCTCGTCGGAGGGCGAGTTCGAGGCCGTCCGCGAGATCGCCTCGAGCGTCCGCGGCCCGGTCATCGCGGCCCTGGCCCGGGTGGTCCCCGGCGACATCGACCGGGCTGCCGAGGCCCTGAAGGGCGCCGAACGGTGGCGGATCCACACCTTCGTCTCGACGAGTGACATTCACATGAAGGACATGCTCCGGATGTCGCAGCCCCAAGTGCTCGACGCCATCCGCGACGGCGTGAAACAGGCCGTCGGCTACACGGACGACGTCGAGTTCTCGGCCCAAGACGCCACGCGCACCGAGCTTGGCTTCCTGCTCGAGTGCTTCCGGATGGCCGTGGAGGCCGGCGCGACGACGATCAACGTCCCCGACACCGTGGGCTATGCCATGCCCCACGAGTTCGGCGAGCTGGTGCGACTGGTGCGCGAGGCGGTCCCCGATCACATCGTGGTCTCGACGCATTGCCACAACGACCTCGGGCTGGCCGTGGCCAACTCGCTGGCCGGCATCGTGAACGGGGCCCGGCAGGTCGAGGTGGCCGTGAACGGCATCGGCGAGCGGGCCGGCAACTGCTCGCTCGAGGAGATCGCGATGATCGTGCGGACCCGGGGCCAAGCCCTGGGCGTCGGCCACGGGCTGAACGCGAAGGAGATCATGCGGACCTCCCGCCTGGTCTCGATGACCACCGGCTACTCGGTGCAACCGAACAAGGCCGTGGTGGGCTCGTCGGCGTTCGCCCACGAATCGGGGATCCACCAGCACGGCGTGCTGGCCAATCGGGCCACGTACGAGATCATGGATCCCCTCGAGATCGGACTGGAGGGCAACCGGATCGTCCTGGGCAAGCACTCCGGCCGGCACGCGTTCGCCGATGCGTTGGAGAAGCTCGGCATCCGCCTGGATCCAGAGCACCTGAACCGGGCCTTCGCCCGGTTCAAGGACCTTGCCGACCGCAAGATCCAACTCACCGACCAGGACCTCCAGGCCATCGTTTCGGAGGAGATCGGTCAGGCCGAGAAGGACGTGTTCGTGCTGGAATCGCTGGTCGTTGCCGGGGGGACGAGCCAGGAGCCCCGGGCCACGGTTCGACTGCGGAAGGGCGTGGAGCCGATCGAGGAGTCGGCCATCGGCGACGGCTTGATCGATGCGGCGATGGGTGCAATCCAGCGGGCCGCGGGCGTGGAGGCCACGCTCGTCTCGTTCAACGTCTCCGGCGTGACCTCCGGATCGGACGCGCTCGGCGACGTGGTCGTGCAGCTCGACGTGGAGGGCCATCGGGTCACCGGCCGCGGCGTGGCCACCGACGTGGTCGAGGCCAGCGCCCGGGCCTATCTGGCGGCCATCAACCGGGCCCTGCAGGTGCAGCCGGGGTCCACGAGCACCACCGAGGCATGGCCGCGGTGAGCCCGCGCTCCCACCGGATCGGGGTGATCGCGGGCGACGGGACCGGGCCCGAGGTCGTCGGGGAGGGCCTGAAGGTGCTTCGGGCCATCGCCGCATCCGAAGGTTTCGATGTCGAGACCGTTGATTTGTATCTCGGCGCCGACCGATATCTGAAGACCGGTGACGTCCTTCCCGACGAGGAACTCGCAGTGCTGCGACAGATGGATGCCATCTTCCTCGGGGCTGTCGGCGACCCGCGTGTGAAGCCGGGGATCCTCGAGCGCGACCTGCTCCTTCGGATCCGGTTCGAGCTCGACCAGTACGTCAACCTCCGGCCGGTCATCCGGTATCCGGGCGTGAAGACCCTCATCCCCTCCCAGGCGGAGGCCGATGTCAACTTCGTGGTGGTCCGGGAGAACGGCGAGGGGCTCTACACCGGGGCTGGAGGGTTCCACCGCAAGGGGACGCCGCACGAAGTTGCGGTGCAGGAGTCCGTGAACACGCGGCACGGCGTGGAGCGGATCGTGCGCTACGCGTTCGAGTACGCCAGGCGGCCGGATCGAAGGAGGAAGCTCACGCTCGTCCACAAGACGAACGTGCTGACCTATGCCGGCGATCTGTACCAGCGCGTCGTCGATGAGGTCTCACGCGAGTTCCCGGAGGTCGAGACCGACTACGTCCACGTCGACGCGGCGTGCATCTACTTCCTGGACCAGCCGTCGCGGTTCGATGTGATCGTCACCGACAACGTGTTCGGCGACATCATCACGGACCTCGGGGCGATGCTGCAGGGCGGGCTCGGGGTCGCGGCCGGCGGGAACATCAATCCCGGGGGGGTGTCGATGTTCGAGCCGATCGGCGGCACGGCACCGAACGAGACCGGGAAGGGCACGATCAACCCACTCGCGGCCATCGGCGCCCTCGGGATGTTGCTCGAGAACGTCCAGGAGCGCGACGCCGCCGCCCGGGTCGACGCCGGGATCCGGTTCGCGTGTTCGAAGGTGCACTCGATGCGCGCCGGCGACATGGGCTACACGACCTCCGAGGTGGGCGACCTGGTCGTCGAGGGGGCGAGCGCATGAGTCGGGCCGTCCAGGTCGAGCTGTACGACACCACCCTGCGGGACGGGGCGCAGCGCGCTGGCCTCTCGTACTCGATCGAGGACCGGCTCCGCATCCTGCACCGGTTGGACTCAATGGGCTTCCCCTACGTCGAGGGCGGCTGGCCAGGCGCGAACCCTCGGGAGACCGAGTTCTTCCGGCTGGCCACCAAGGAGAAGCTGCAGCACGCGACCCTCACCGCATTCGGCATGACCCGGAAGGCGGGCGAACGGGCCGAGGACAGCGCGGTCCTTCGCGACCTCCTGGACGCCGGCACCGAGGTCGTGTGCCTGGTGGGGAAGTCCTGGGACCTCCACGTCACCGAGGCGCTGCGGACCACCCTCGACGAGGGCGTGGCCATGGTCCGGGACTCGATCGCTTTCCTCGTCTCGGAGGGCCGGCGGGTGTTCTTCGACGCCGAGCACTTCTTCGACGGGTACCGGCAGAACCGGTCGTTCGCCCTGGACGTGCTGGCGGCCGCCGAGGAGGCGGGCGCCGTCCGGCTGGTGCTGTGCGACACGAACGGCGGCGCCCTTCCCCCAGACATCTCCCGCGTCGTCGGTGAGGTGAATGTGACGGCCGGCATTCCCCTCGGCGTGCACGTCCACAACGACGCAGGCTGTGCCGTGGCCAACTCGCTCGTGGCCGTGGAGGCCGGGGTCTACCAGGTCCAGGGGACGATCAACGGGTACGGGGAGCGGACCGGCAACGCCGATCTGGTGCCGATCGTCGCCAACCTGGCCCTGAAGATGGGAGCCCAGCCGCTTCTCCCCGAGTCCATCGGCCGGCTCACCGAGCTGTCGCACTACGTGGCCGAGGTGGCCAACGTCACTCCGGATTCGCATCAGCCCTACGCAGGGCGCTACGCGTTCACCCACAAGGCCGGGCTGCACACGAGCGGCGTGGCCCGGTTCGCCGAGGCGTACGAGCACATCCCGCCGGAATCCGTGGGCAACCGGCGGGGCGTCGTGGCCTCCGATCTCTCCGGCACTGCGTCGCTCAAGATGAAGGCGACGCAATTCGGCCTGGACCTTTCCGACGACGCCATCCCGAAGCTGCTCGCCGAGCTGAAGGACCGGGAGGCCCGAGGCTACACGTTCGAGGTGGCCGACGCGTCGCTCGAGCTCCTGATGCGTCGGCACGACGGATGGAAGCAGCCGTTCTTCGACGTCGAGAGCTACCGGGTGCACGTGGAACGACGGCAGGACGAGGAGGCCCTGGCCGAGGCCACCGTCAAGGTCCTGGCCGGCGGCGGCCGCCACGTCGAGAGCGCGGAGGGTCACGGTCCCGTCGGCGCCCTGGACAACGCGCTTCGCAAGGCCCTGTCGAACGAGTACCCCGAGCTCGAGCACATCACCCTGGAGGACTACCGGGTCCGCGTGCTCGACGAGAACATCGGCTCCGGCGCTACGGTCCGCGTGTTGATCGACACCTCCAACGGCCAGGGTGAGTGGACCACGGTCGGTGTGTCGAGCAACATCATCGAGGCGTCCTGGGAGGCCCTGACCGACGGGTATCTGTACGGCCTGCTTCACCCCCGGCGGGACGAGGGATAACCGGCTCGAGAACGGAGCGCGCGCACCGGTTCGATATCCTCTCCGCGTGGTCGTGCGCATCCGAGAGGCGATCCTGGCCGACGCGGAAGCCATCGCGACCGTGCACGTGCGATCGTGGCAAGCCGCCTATCGCGGCCAGCTCCCCGATGAGTACCTGGACGGGTTGAGCGTGGACGAACGGCTATCCCAACATCAATGGGCCCTGGAGCATCCCCGGCCGGACTGGCGCGGGTGGGTGGCGGACGAGGAACGATCGGTCGTGGGGTTCGCGGTCACCGGGCCGAGCGAGGACGCCGATGCCGATCCCCGCACCGCCGAGCTCTACGCGATCTACCTCGATCCGGGCGCTTACGGGACGGGCGTGGGTCGGCAACTGTTCACCCACGCCATCGAGGATCTGCGGGAGCGAGGGTTCGCAGCGGCGACCCTCTGGGTGCTCGATTCGAACGATCGGGCCCGGCGCTTCTACGACCTGGCGGGGTGGAAGCTCGACGGCGCGACGACGACCGAACGCATCGATTGCCTGAACTATCCGACGGTCAGGTATCGGGTAGACCTCGGCTGAGGGGTCAGTCCTTCTGACCCTTCTTTTCGCCGTGCTCGGTTTGGTCCTTCGGGCCCCGGCGCCTGGGGTTCTCGCCCTTCCAGCCGCCTTCAGGGGGCTTGTTCCTCCACCCGTTGTGGTTGCCGCCGCCCGGGGACTCGGGGACCGTACCTTCGCTGGGCCCGCCGCCGCCGCCTGTGCCGCCGCCGCCTGTGCCGCCGCCGCCAGTGCCGCCGCCGCCAGTGCCACCGCCACCACCGCCAGTGCCGCCGCCGCCAGTGCCACCGCCACCACCGCCAGTGCCGCCGCCACTACCGCCAGCGCCGCCTCCACCGCCACCGGTTCCGCCGGTCCCGACGGTCCCTCCGGCTGTTCCAGTCCCGGGCAGGACGATGCCGCCCCCACCGGTCAGCGGGGGTGGCTGGGGGATCTCGGGAAGGAGGTCGCCGAGGATCGACTGGAGGGTCGAGAGGATGCCGGGGCCGAGGAGGCCCATGATTGGCTGGAGCATGGAGCTGATCGCCCGGTCGAGCTCGCTCACCGAGAACCCGGCCGCCAGAGCGGCCTGGCGGTCAAGGCGGAGGGCTTGGGCCAGTACCGAGGCCTGGGCGTACCTGCCGTCGCGAAGCGCCGCCCGGAGATCGCGGAGATCGGCGATGGCCTGGTCCAGGGCGGTTCGTGTGCCCCCAGGCGGAGGCGTGGGCTGGATGGTGGGAAGCGTCCGCTCCCGTCCGGTCGGCGCCTGGCCGACGAGTGCGAGTGCTCCGGTGGCGATCAGGACCAGGGCCGCAACGAGAGCCGCGAGTCGGATGACGACGCGACGCTCGTGGGCCGCGCCGCTTGGAACCCTGACCGGTGGAGCGGGGAGCACGATCGGCGCCACGGGTTCGGCCAACAGCTCACGAAGGAGCGAGGTCAACGCTCCAAGCCCCACGCCCTTCTGGAGATATCCGTCGGCGGCGCCGGGTACCCCAGGCTCACTGGGGCTTCCCGATGTGAACAGGACGATCTTGGCGTCGGGGGACGCCCGCCGGATCTCCTCGACGTCCCAGTCCGCGATGTCGTCGTCAAGGACCACGGCGTCGGGCTCCTCAGACCGAAGCGCGGAGAACAGCCCTTCCTGGTCATTCGCCTCGGCCACGACGGCGAACCCATCGTCCTCCAGGAATCGCCTGACCAGGGCTCGCTTGGCGTAGATCGTCCCGGCGATGGCGACTCGGATGCGGTCGCCAGCCGTTCGCTCCCTCATCTGCCCCGTTCCTCCCCGCTCGGCACGCATCCTAGCTTCTCCACGAGCGGCCGAGGCCGACAAAATTCTGGCGTGATGACACGGATCAACCCTCGTGATGCGAATGGCCAGGCGAAGGGCCCCGGCGGTCCCGGCCCGACCGTTCGAATTGGCAGGACGCGGAAGGGCGAGTCGGCCTCGTCGATGCCATGGACTGCAACTCCCCGAACGGCTGCGAAGAAATCGTATGGGGTGACCGGGGATGGGCGGAAGGGGTTTCGGCTTAGGCCGAAGGTCGATTCCTGCAGGCCATCGCTATGAGGAGAGCTCGGACTCCCGACGGGCGAGCGCCCGTCGGGCCGCGAGGAGCCCGTCGACCCCTTCCATGGGGAGGGGCTTTGCGAAGTAGAAGCCCTGGCCCAGGTCGCAATGAAGGGCCAGGAGCCGTTCGAGCTGGTCGGCCCGCTCGATCCCCTCAGCCACCGGCCGAAGGTCCAGGTCGCTCGCGAGCTTGAGGATCGTCGCCGTCAACGCCGACTTCCGGGGATCCGTGCTGAACGCGTCGACGAAGGATTTGTCGACTTTCAGGATGTCGACCGGGAACTGCTGGATGTAATTCAGCGAGGAGTACCCGGTTCCGAAATCGTCGACGGCGAGCTTCACCCCGATCTCCTTGAGCTCGGTGAGGCGTTGAACGGACAACTTCACGTCCTTCATCATCACGCTCTCCGTGATCTCCAGGATCAGCAAGCCGGGGTCCAGCCCGGTCTCCGTGAGGATCTCTCCGATCTCGCCCACGATCTCCTGCCGCTGGAGCTGTCGAGCAGACAGGTTGACGGCCATGTGGAGCGGAGGTTCGACCGGCAGCCGGTCGTGGAGGAGCACCGCTTGGCGACAGGCCTCCTGGATCACCCACCCGCCGATGGGGACGATGAGGCCGGTCTCTTCCGCCAGGGGGATGAACTCGAGTGGAGGGACGAGACCGCGCTCGGGGTGGTTCCAGCGGATCAGGGCCTCCAAGCCGATGATCGCGCCCGTCTCGAGCTCGATGACCGGTTGGTAGTACAAGACGAACTCCCCGTTGTCGATCGCCCGTTGGAGGTCGGCCTTCAGCTCCAGGCGGCGCAGCGCCGTGTCGTGCATGGCCGGCTCGAAGAGCTGGTACCGCCCCTTGCCTGCCTCCATGGCCATGTACATCGCGACGTCGGCGTTTCGCATGAGCTCCTCGCCGCTCTGGGGCGCGCCCTCCTCACCGGGGCGTGCCGCGGCGATGCCGATGCTGGCGCGGACAGACACTGTCTTTCCCCCGAGCCTGATCGGAGCTTCCAACGCGGCCATGATCCTGGAGGCCACTTCGACGGCTTCGAACCCGACACCGCCATCCTCCAACAAGATGCCGAACTCGTCCCCCCCCAGCCGGGCCGCCGTATCTGCGGCGCGCAGGCACCCCGTTAGCCGTTGGGCGACCTCCTTCAGCACCTGATCCCCAAGGGCGTGGCCGAGCGTGTCGTTGATGGTATTGAAGTCGTCGAGGTCGAGGAACAGGACGGAGACCGGCCGGCCGTCCCGCGTCTGTCGCTCAAGTGCATGTTCGACCCGGTCGCGGAACAGCGCACGGTTGGCCAGTTCGGTGAGGCGGTCGTGGAAGGCCTGGTGCTGGAGCTGCTCCTCGAACGCCTTGCGCTCGCCGATGTCGCGAATGTTCAGCACGATCCCGTTCACGTTGGGGTCATTGAGGAGGTTCGTGCGTTGGGACTCGACATGGAGCCAGTGTTCGTCGCGATGAAGGAGGCGGAACTCGGTCAGTGCCGGCCGGGGGTCGTCGCCGTCGCGGTCTCCGCTCGTCAGGAACTGGAGCACCTGGGCCTTGTCCTCGGGGTGGACGTGGTCGGTGAGTTTGGAGCCCGTGAGCTGTTCGTGCCCGTGGCCCAGCACTCGCTCCACCGACGGGCTGACGTAGGTCATGGATGAGTCCGCCGCCACGACCATGACCACGTCCGAGGAATTCTGGACCAGCGAGGAGAACCGGGCCTCGCTCCTCCGGCGAAGGAGGTCCTCAGTGAGGGCCGCGCTCTCCAGGGCGAGCGCAGCCTGAGACGAGAGGGTCTTCAGCACTTCGCACGTCGAGCGTGACAGGGGGTCTTCACTGCCCACGCAGAGCAGCGCCTTCAGCTCGTCCAGCATGAAGAGCGGCGCCACGAACACGAAGCGTGTCTCTTCCGGCATCGGAATGAGCCCGCCGAGCTCGCGTCGCGCCGAGGGTTCCCGGATCGAATCAAGCGCGATCAGATCCGCTCGTTTCCAGGTCGGTCCGGCCGGAAGATTCACGGCCCTTCCCAGCGTCGCGCCGTCATCGTGAGAAGCGCCGACGACGGTGAATTCCTGGGGGGGACTCCCGTCCATTTTCACCAGCAGGACCACCGTAGCGGTCTCACCCGCCAGCCTGCCCGCCGACTGCATGGCCGCTCGATGGATGCCGTCGCGATCGGTCGCAACCACCAACGCCTGCCCGGCGTCCTGCAAGGCCTTCTGGCGCGCGGCGGACAGCTCCTCGCGTCGTACCAGGCCGGCCATCCTGACCACCACCAGGAGGAACAACGCGATCGACGAACCGATGACGAACGGCGCGTCGACCCGCTCGCCTCGGATCTCCTGGATGATCTGAACGGCAGGAGCCATCAGCGATGCTCCCGCGAGCAGGCCGAGCCTGGCCTTCGTGGCCCGGTGCTCCTGTTCGGGGGCGGGATCGGAGAGCGTCCGCATCGAGCCGTGCAGCGCGGCTGCTCCCCACAGGAGATAGAACGAGGCCCAGCCCGCCTCGAGGTACCCGGCCTGGTTGTAGACGATCCCCTGCACCGAGATGTAGCTGTAGACGAAGTCGGTGCAGAACAAGGCGATGGCCGCACCCGCCATCAGAGAGAAGGACGGAGCGCGCCTCCCGGGGCCGATGGCCAGGCGGACCACGGCCACGAGCAACACGAGGTCCATGAACGGGTAGGCCATGCCGATGAGCCTCTGGATCGCGCTCGACTCGGGGGTCCGGGCGATGGGGGACATCAGGAACACCCACGAGATCGTCCCGATACCGATCGCCACGATGAGCGAGTCGATCAGCCCCTCTCGGTCTCGCCCCGGGCTGCGGCGGTGCACCATCAGCAGCACACCAGCGATCAAGCAGGGGTAGACGGAGAGATACAGGATGTCGCCGATCGACGGATAGGGGAGCTCCGCGCCGAAGAGCTTGTCGTAGTTGTACGTGATGACGTCCCCGGCCACGAACATGGTTTGGCCAAGGGCGAAGAGATACCAGGGCAGGCGATGCTCCGGCCGCCATGTCTTCACGGCGATGAGGATCACGACGGGCGAAGAGACCGCGATGATGTTGAAAACGAAGCCGACCTTGAGCGGCGGCACGAGCTCCCAGCCGAGCAGCAGGAGGGTGCCGCCAAGGACGTACAGGAGCCATCCCCGGCGCCTCATGAACCTGATATCGGGTGGCAGGAACGGCGACCTGAACGATCGCGGGCTACTCGGATTCAGGCATCTTTCTGCCCCGAACGGGCCGCAGCCACCCAGTCGGCGGACCCCCCGTGCAGTGGGCGGCCCAGGTCAACCGGGGCCATCTCGCCGGTAGGCGTGGATCCCTGGCGCTCGATGTCTCGCATGCCAGGAAGGAACAGGAAGGCGAAGGTCACGGTACTGCCGATCACCCCCGCCCACACGAGGGTGGCCCGGACACCGATGGCCTCGGCGACCGGGCCCGTCAGTGCGTAGGACAGGGGCAGGAGGCCGATGGAGACGAACCAGTCCAGGCTTGAGACCCGGCCCAGGAGCCGATTCGGCACGAGCCGCTGCTTCGTGGTGATCCAGACAATCGTGCCGGCACCCTCGAGGGCGTTGAACAGGAAGCAGGCCACCATGGCCTGCCAGGGGAAGTGGGCCAGGCCGAATCCCGCCACCGAGAGCGTGGACGCCGTCCACACGAGGTAGATGAAGGTCATGTTCCGACGGGGCATGTCCCGGTGCCCCATGAAGAGAGCCGCGGCCATGGCGCCCACCCCACCGAGCGCCAGGATGAAGCCGAGGTCACGGGCGCTCCTTCCCATCTCGTACTTGACGACATGGGGCAGGAGCACCTCGATCGGGCCGAGGAACACGAGGTACGCGAAGGCGGCCGCCACGAGGGTGCCCCACAACCATGTCTGGGATCGAACGTAGCGAAAGCCCTCTCTGATCTCGCGCCACGCCGATACAGCATCGCCCCGCCCACCGGGCGCACTCGCGTGTCTACGCATCCAGGACAAGCACAGGATCGATGCCCCGAACGTCGCCGCATCGACCATGAAGGCGCCTCCTGCCCGATCGCCGAAGGCCGCGATGATCCATCCGCCAAGGGCGGGGCCGAGCATCCGCCACGCGGCCGGTCGGACGAACTGATCGAGGGAGTTGGCCTGCGTGAGGAGCTCGGAGGGGACGAGCTCCGGCACGATCGCATCGAACGCTGGCCCGAAGAACGCGGTGCCGGCACCGAAGGCCGCGGCGATCACCATCACGTGCCACAGCCGGATCGATCCGGAGATCGAGAGGAGGCCGAGGACCGCGACAGCCAAGCCCCGGATGGCGTCGGCGACCATCATCACTCGCCGGCGATCGAACCGGTCGCTCACGACGCCGCCGACGAGGAGGAAGACGATGTGGTGGAGCGACATGGCGATCCCGACCACCGACAGCGCCGTCGCAGCGTTGGACAGCTGGTAGACCTGCCAGGGCAGCGCAACGAAGAAGATCCCGTCACCGAGGAGCGAGATGGCCATCCCGCCCCACAGGAGTCGGAAGTCGCGGAGCCGGAGAGGAGCGGTCAGGCGCAGGAGGCCCAACCTTGTGGGACCTTTCCCCTCGTGGTCCATGCCCCGGATATCGGCCGCCGAAGTCCCGCCTTTACGGCTTGGGAAGGATCGTGGTGAGGGCCGGCACCGCCGCCTCCACGGGAGGCGGCGGAGCCGACTCCTCCACGGAAGCCGGCGGCGTCCAGTCCTCTGGGGGGGCCGCCGCGGGTGTCTCGTACGGAAGGTAGACCCGGAACGAAGCGCCCCCTCCCGCCCGGTCCTCCACCCAGGCCCGGCCCCCATGGAGCGCCGCGAATCGGGCGACCAGGGAGAGCCCGATCCCCACGCCCGGGGAATGGGCCACGACCTGGTCTCCTTGCCGGAAGGGCTCGAAGATCGTCGCCTTGAGATCGTCACGAACGCCCGGACCGGCGTCCTCCACCCTGATCAATGCCCCGGCCTCGAAGGGTTCGACAGCGACCCAGATCGGCGTCTCGGGGGGCGTGTAGCGCACGGCGTTCGTCACGAGGTTCTCGATGATGCGCTCCGCCTGATCGGCGTCGACCGAGGCGATGATGGGCTCGGTGGTCCTGAGCTCGATCGGATGGCTCTCGACGTTGCATTCCTGGATCACCGCCGCCGCGATCAGGGTGAGGTCGACGTGCCCGCGGTTAGGCTCGACGGCGCCCTTCGACATCCGGTCCAGATCGAGCAGGTTGGTCAGCAGCCGACGCAGCTTGCGGGCATTGGAAGCCATCCGCCGGATGAGGTCTTGCTGGTCCTCGGGAGCGATCGTGTCACCGCTCTGCTCGAGTGTGAGGGCGTTCCCCAGGATGCTGGTGAGCGGGGTGCGGAGGTCGTGAGACACGGCCTGGAGGAACGAGTTCTGCATCTCGTGAAGGGTCGTGAGGCGCTTCGTGGCCTCCTTTTCCGTCTCGAGGGCCTGCCGCAAGACCCCCTCACTCTCCTTCTGTTCGGTGACGTCGTACATGACGCCTTGCAGGTAGGCGGGGCGACCCCTCTCATCCATCAGGGCTTCCGCCTCCTCTCGGATCCAGGTCACGCGCCCCTGCGGGCCGCGGATCCGATACTCACACTGCATACGCTCTTCACCGCGCATGATCTGAAGCTCGGCCGCCAGCGCCTGCTCCCGGTCCTCAGGCAGGATCTGTTCTCGCCAGAACTTCGCCGCGCTCATGAACTCCGCCTGGGTGAAGCCCAGGATCGACTCGATCTGCGGGCTGACGTACCTCCATGCGCCCTCTTCGCCGAATTCCGCGATGTAGACGACGGCCGGCAGACCCTCAACCAGCGTCCGGTACTTCGTCTCCGCATCGCGGAGCTGCCGCTCGGTCCTGCGGTGTTCGTTGACGTCCACCATCAGGCCCTTCAGGCGGGCCACGACCAGGATGAAGAGCACCGAAGAGCATCCCGCGAGAACTGGCACGTCGACCTGTTCGCCTCGGAGCGCCTGAAAGAGCTCGACCGCGGGCGCCATCAGCGACGCCCCGGCCAGCACGAACAGACGCAGGCGGGGGTTCTTCACCTCCCGCTCGGGCGCGGGTTCCTCCAGCTGGCGCATCGACGGGTGAAGCGCCGCCGCCCCCCACAACAGGTAAAAGAGCGCCCAGCCGGCTTCCAG
>WNGF01009264.1_pt1 | contig 24425 bp, 18 predicted proteins | sample 5400641 | NCBI WGS metagenome assembly WNGF01 (sample SAMN13153371, study PRJNA577476) | soil metagenome | isolation source: 80 cm soil or saprolite under grassland replicate 2 | place: USA:California | collected 2016-06-15 | reverse complement strand
CGGCGAGGTCGAAGACGTCTTCGCCCTGGCGCGGGTGCTCGAGGCCGAGCGCCGCCTCATGGACGCCCGCGGACAGGTCCTGGATCGGGTCGATTGCGACACGGACGACACTTTCCTCGCGCTCGCAACCTTCAGCACCGGCGCCGTCGGCCAGCTCTCGTTCTCGTTCGCCGGCCACGGTGAGCCGAGCCTATCGCCGATGCCGCTGCTGTACGGGACGCGGGGCTGCTTGAAGGGTGACCGCCTGGTCCTGGACGGCGCTGAACCCGAGACCCTCGACGAATATTTTGCGCGCGTGGGCCGGGCGGAGGACCGTGCGCGGCTGTTCCCAGGCGGGATGACGGACGCTTTTGGCCTCCTGATCGGCGACTTCCTGCAGGCGATCCGGCAGCGACGAGAGGCCCAGACTAGCGGCGAGGAGGGCCTGCGCGACCTGGCGGCCAGCTTCGCGATCGTCGAATCGGCGCTGGCCGGGCGGCCCGTTGCTGTCCGCGACGTGCTGGACGGGCGAATCGACGCCTACCAGCGCGACCTGGACGCTCATTACGGGCTGGGCGAGTGAGCCCGCCGAGATGAGCCTGCCCAAAATCTATAGGCCGGCACCTCCGGCTCGGTCTACAAACACTGGATGGGCAACTTCTACCCGCCGGAGTTGCCAACTGACAGCTTGGCGAATCCGGAACTAATTTGAGACGTGGCCGCCGGGGTGGGTATCCTGTGTTGAAGCGCATCCGGCACCGCGACGCACGCGGCGACTGGCGCAATACCGCGACTGCTGCCGGGCGACCGGGAGGAGGCACAGACATGCACGGTAGGGATTGTCGTCAGAGTAGCCTAGTCGGCGCCTTCACGCTCCTCATGGTCCTGATCGTTGCGTGTGCCCCGGCGGCTGGCCCGGCTGCCCCGACAGCCGCGCCGAAGGCTGAAACGAAGCCTGGCCAACAACAGCCGGTTCCAACCCAGGCTGCGGCCGCCCAACCGGCAGCGGCTCAACCCACCCCGCTTGCACAGCCGAAGCCGACCGGTCCAGAGCCGCGTCGGGGCGGCAGCCTGCGAATGGGCATCTCCAGCGAATGGAAGACCCTAGATCCCCCCCTGTACACCAACGTCAGCGAACGGATGATCTTTTACGCGATCTACAACCCTCTGGTGGCGATGGACGAGAACCTCAACATCGTGCCGGAGTTGGCGCGTTCCTGGCAGGTTTCGCCGGATGGCCTTACCTGGACCTTTATGTTGGCCAGGGATGTCAAGTTCCACGACGGCACGCCGTTCAACGCCCAGGCGGTGAAGTTCAATCTCGACCGCCTGATGAACCCGGAGACCGGATCAGCGCTGCGCCAGCAGTTGGCGGACATCAAGGAAACGCAGGTCGTGGACGAGCTGACGGTCAAGGTGGTCCTGGGCAAGCCGTTCACCCCGCTCCTGGCCTGGCTCTCGGAGGGGCCGGGCTTCATGTCGTCGCCTGCCGCCGTCCAGAGGTGGGGCAAAGACTACGGCCAACATCCGATTGGGACCGGCCCCTTTGAGTTTGCCGAGTGGGTGAAGGGCGACCACATCACCCTCCGTCGCTTCAAGGACTACTGGGAGCCGGGACTGCCCTACGTGGACGAGATCGTTTATCGTCCAATTCCGGACGAATCCGTCAAGCTGTCGGGACTTCGGGCCGGCGCCCTGGAGCTCATCGACGAGGTGCCACCCCGCGAGCTATCGAACCTGCGCTCGGCGACCGACATCAAGCTGTACGAACTGCCTGGAACCCGCTGGCCGATGGTGCGCCTGAATACGGCCCAGGCGCCCCTGGACAACAAGGCGGTGCGCCAGGCGCTGTCGCTGGCCATCGACCGCGACGCCATCGTCAAAGCCGTCTACTTCGGCAACGCTCAGCCGGCTTATGGGCCGATCTCGCCAGTCTACAAGGCGGTCTACGACCCATCGATCGAGCAGTGGGGCCTCAAACGAGATTTGGCCAAGGCCAAGCAAAAGCTGGCCGAGGGTGGACAGCCAAACGGTTTCAGCGCCTCCCTGGACATCGCCGGGACGCCAGAGCAGACGCGCCTGGCCGAGCTGATGAAAGCGCAGTTGGCCGAGATCGGCGTCACCGTCGAGATCAACGCGCTGGAGACGACCGCGCTGGTGGACCGCATGACGAACCGCAATTTTGTGACCGCGCTCGGGTCGTGGACACCCCGCCCGGACCCTGACGGCACGCTGTACGGCCATTTCCATTCGACCGGCAACGTCAACCATGTCAGCTACCGCAGCCAGAAGGTCGACGAATTGCTGGATCGAACCCGCCAGTTGGCGCCGGGCGAGGAGCGGATCAAGGCGTTTCGCGAGGCTCAGACGCTGATCGTGGACGACGCGCCATGGATCTTCCTGGTGTTCGAGACGAAGGGCATCGCCACCCTGAAGTCTGTGGAGGGACTGCCAATCGTGCCGGACACCATGATTCGACTGAAGACGGTCTGGATGAACAAGTAGGGGCCTCAGAAGACCGCCTGGCTGAAAAGGTAGGCGCGGCTCGGCGATCGGATGAGGCGGTACATTCTCCGAAGGCTGGCGCTGGTCGGGCCGGTCTTCCTGCTGGTGACCATTGGCGTCTTCTCGCTGGTGCACCTGACGCCGGGCGATCCCCTGACCGCGATCCTCGGAGAGGAGCGAGCCGACCCCCAGGTGATGGCGGTGCTGCGGGTCCAGATGGGCCTGGACCAGCCGCCGCCGGTCCAGTACGCGCGCTGGCTTGGCCGGGTGCTCCAAGGCGATCTCGGCTATTCGTTCCGAATGCGCCAGCCGGTAGCCCAGGCCATCGTCGAGCGCGTCCCGGTCACCGCGCAGCTCGCCTTCCTGGCGGTGGTCATCTCCCTGCTGGTCGCGGTCCCACTCGGGGCCCTGTCGGCCACGCGGCGCGGCTCCTGGCTCGACCTGCTCTCATCCACCATGGCGGCGTTGGGCGCTTCTATGCCGGCGTTCTGGCTTGGGGTGCTCCTCATTCTCGTGGTCGCCGTCCAGCTCCGCTGGCTGCCGCCCTATGGCTACGTCCGGCCCGCCGACGATCTGGCTGGCAACCTGAAGGCCATGATCCTGCCCGCGATCACCCTCGCGGCTGGTTACACGGCAATTCTGTCGCGGCTGGTACGCGCCAGCCTGCTGGACGTTTTGGACGAGGACTACATTCGGACCGCTCGCAGTAAGGGGCTGGCAGAGAAGGTCGTCGTCCTGCATCACGGGCTGCGAAGCGCGCTTCTGCCCGTTATAACCGTGATCGGATTAGAGACCGGGCGGCTGCTGGGCGGCGCGGTGGTCACCGAGACCATCTTTGCCTTGCCAGGCCTCGGGCGGCTGGCGGTCGACGCCGTGTTGAGCCGGGACTTTCCCATCGCCCTGGGGGCGCTGGGCGGCGCGATCGTCCTGATGTTTGTGATGGTTGGTCTCCTGGCACCATGGATCGCGCCGCACGATCCGCTTCAGCAGGACGTCGGCCAACTGCTCCAACCGCCCTCTCTGGAGCATCCGCTGGGACGCGACGACCTGGGGCGCGACGTGCTCAGTCGGCCCGTAGTCGGGGCGCGTGCCTCGCTCCAGGTAAGCTTCGTCTCGATCGGGCTGGCAACGGTAGTCGGGCTGGCAGTTGGTCTGGTCTCTGGCTACTGGCGCGGCTGGCTTGACGACGTCCTGATGCGACTGATGGATGCCGTGTACGCGTTCCCGACGCTGATCTTGGCGATCGCGCTGGTCGGGGCCCTGGGACCCAACCTGCTCAATGCGATGCTAGCGATCAGTGTAGTGGCCATGCCGCGCTTTGCCAGGCTGGTCCGAGGCCAGGTGCTCACGGTACGCGAGCGCGAATACGTTCATGCCGCGCGGGTGGCTGGCGCCAGAGACGTGCGGATCGTGACTCGGCACATCCTGCCGAACGTCCTGGGCGTCCTGGCGGTGCAGGCAGCGCTGACGACGGCCTTCGCGATCCTGACCGAGTCGAACTTGAGCTTCCTGGGACTCGGGGTTCGGCCACCAACTCCTTCCTGGGGCGGCATGCTGCGCCTGGGCTACCCGTTCCTGGAAATGGCTCCCTGGTTGGCCCTCGCGCCGGGGGCTGGAATCACGCTAGCCGTTCTCGGCTTCAGTCTGCTAGGGGATGGCATCCGCGACTTCCTGGACCCCAGGCTGCGTCGGTAGCAGCGCCAAGATCGAGCTGAGGTAGCTGGAGGCGAGACGATGGCGATCCGATTTGGGGTCGGGATTCCGACCTGTCGCGAGGGCACGGCCTATCCGGTGCCGTACGTCCGCCCGAACGAATTTCCGACGCTCGCCCGGCGCGCGGAGGAACTCGGCTACTACTCGCTCTGGGCCAACGATCACTTCACCACGCCCCATCTCATCCAGACTACTCAAGACCAGCCGCCAAATTTCTACGAGCCGCTGATCACCTATGCGTCTCTAGCAAACGTCACCCGCCGGATCCGCTTCGTCTTGAGCGTCATCGTGATGCCGCAGCGCGAACCGGTCCTGCTGGCCAAACAAATCGCTACCCTGGACGCTCTAACGGGCGGTCGGGTGATCTTGGGAGTCGGGATCGGCGCCTACCGCGAGGAGTTCGAGGCGGTCCACCCAGAACTGAAAGGCGCCAACCGCGGCCAAATGCTGGAGGAAGGCGTCCAGGCGCTGCGAGAGCTCTTCGGCCGGCGTCGGGCGAGCTTCGAGGGCAAGTACGTCCGGTTCGGGGAGATCGAGCTGGCGCCGAAGCCGGTCCAGCAGCCTTTTCCGATTTACGTCAACGCGCACGGAGCGACCGGTGTGCGACGAGTCGGCCGCATTGGCGACGGCTGGATCGTCGCGGGCATGCCGGCTGAGGCGCTAGGTAAGGCAAAGCGGGAGATCGCCGCCGCTGCCGAGGCAACCGGTCGCGTTCCGGCTCGCATCAGCTTGAACTACCAGATCTGGATGAGCTCCGGCAGCGACAAGAGCGAGGCGGAGGCGAAGCTCAGACGATCACAGCACTTTCGTCGGATGGTGGCCGGGCACCCTGAGCACTCGGAGGAGGCTGTCCTGGCGGGCTATCGGACCGGCAACCTCTTGGGCAGCCCAGACGACGTGATCGAGCAGATCCGGCAGTTCGAGCGGGCCGGAGTAACACACATGGGCCTGGTCTTCCTCGGCGACGTTATGGACGAGCTCGTGGCCGACATGGAGCTCTTCGCCAAGCGGGTCATGCCCGCCTTCGAGCCACCTGACTAGGCCTGCCAACTGACGCCTTTTCCGCCTGGCGTTACGACAGCTTGGAGCCTCGAACGGTCGGAGCTGGTGGCCACGAGATCGAAGGGAACGCAAAGTTGGTGACGGGACAAGCCTGGACTAAGGCCGCCGACACGCTCTCGTTCGGGAGGCAAGCATGGCTGGGACGCGCCCGACAAGTCAGAAACTCTTGATCGACACCGACACCGCGTCGGATGACGCCATCGCTCTTCTGCTCGCGTGTCGGACGCCGGGCGTCGAGGTCGTGGCCGTCACCATCGTCGCCGGCAACGTGGCATTTCAGCAGCAGGCCGAGAACGCGCTCGTCGCTCTGGAAGTCGCCGGCACGGGCGGGAAGGTGCCGGTTTTCTTGGGGTGCCGCCGGCCGCTGGTGGCCGAACACCAGCCCGTGCCCCAGGTCCATGGGAGAGACGGGATGGGGGACGCGAATCTGCCGCCTGCGCGGCAGCGGCCTGAGTCGGAGCACGCCGTGGATGCGATCCGGCGGCTCGCGGGGGCGCACCCGGGCGAGCTGGTGGTCTGCGCGATCGGGCCGCTGACCAACCTCGCGGCGGCGCTCGTTGTCGATCCCGATCTGGCTCGGCTGCTCCGTCGCGTCTACTTCATGGGCGGTAGCTATCGCTACCCCGGCAACATCACTCCCGTCGCGACCTTCAACGCCTGGGCCGATCCGGAGGCCGCGCGGATAGTGGTGCAGTCGGGTGTGCCGCTCACGCTCTGCGGTTTCGGCCTATCCTGCCAGCACGCGGTGTTCGACGACGATGACTACGCGGCGCTCGAGCGGGCCGATACGCCCGAGGCGAGCTTCTTCATCGCCATCAATCGAACCCGCCGGGCGTTCTGCAAGGCGAACCAGGGGCTGAGTGGCTCCAACCATCCAGACTCGCTGACGGTCGCGCTAGCGATCGACGAGCGGATCGCGCGAGAGGTGCGCGACTTTGCCGTCGACGTCGAACTGGGTGGCGAGCTGAGCCGCGGACAGCTGGTGGTGGACGAGCTAGGCGTGTGGGGCCGCAAGCCGAACGCCGCCGTGTGCATCCGGGCCGACACGCGCCGTTTCAAGGCGCTGCTCTTCAAGGCCCTTGGTACCCGGTACGCATAGCTTGCGGCGTCCGCCTGGACAGTCCTAGCATGCCCGCCAGTCGGTCCTCTCGATCTCAGGCACCCACTGGAGGAGGCGCGCACGGATGACTCCCTCCCCGCGCCAGAGCGCGATTGACACGTCGTACGCGGCGCGATCGAGACTACCTGGCCACATCCTGGTGGCTGGCGACCATGCCTGGGCTGGCGCTGGCGATGACGGCGCTCGCGATCAACGTCCTCGATGACTTCTTGCGTGACCTCCTCGACCCGCGTTCATTGGACTAGACCTGTTCCCCCGCGGCCCATGAGTGACCACGATCTCGCACTGAACGCAGGCGTCGTCGTAACGCTCGCGCTCGTGCTTGTGCGCGTTGCGTCATGGCATCTACCGCACTGAAGTGAACTGGACACCGCTCGGCTCAGCGCTAGGCTGCGCGACGAGCGATGTCTTCAACGTGACCACATAGGAAACCCGTCGCGGGAAACTGATGGCCAACGTTCGGATCGGCACCTCCGGCTGGGTCTACAAGCACTGGATGGGCATCTTCTATCCGCCCAGGCTGCCAGGCGAGCAGCAGCTGCCCTTCTACGCGAAGCGGTTCTCGACCGTCGAGGTGAACTTCTCGTTCTACCGCCTGCCGGAGCGGTCGGTCTTCGAGACGTGGCGCGATCAAACGCCGGCCGACTTCTTGTTCGCCGTCAAGGGCAGCCGTTACCTGACGCACATGAAGAAGCTCAAGGACCCGCAGGAGCCGCTGGAACGTCTGATGCACCGCGCAGGTGGGCTGGGGGACAAGCTCGGGCCGATCCTGTTCCAGTTCCCACATACGTGGCCAGCCAACCTCGAACGCCTCGAGGCCTTTCTCGACGTCCTCGCCCACTACCGCGAGCAGCGCTTCGCATTCGAGTTTCGCGACCAGACCTGGCTCGTCCCAGTCACCTATCGGCTCCTGGAAGGGGGAAACGCGGCGCTCTGCCTGCCGGTCGGTCCGATGGCGCCGCTGGACGTTCGGCTGACCACCAACTGGACCTACGTGCGGATGCACAGCGGCCGGCGAAGCGTCGGCTACGGCGAGCAGGAGCTGGCGGACTGGGCCGGCCGCATCGAGTCGTTCCTCGATCAGGGCCTCGACACCTACGTCTACTTCAACAACGACGCCGAAGGCCACGCCCTACGCGACGCCGAGCGGCTGCTCCAGTTGCTCAACCCGAAGCGATAATCGGGCCTGCACCGACAGGAACGGGCAGTAAGCGGCCCACGGCCCGCGCTATCTATCTGGACCAGCGTCCAGGCCCAAGAGAAGGGCGAGCCGGCAGGCGGCTAGGTTTGGGCGCCGGCCGCCAGCTCCGAATACTCACTGACGAGCGACTCCGGCAGCGGCGCTGGCGGCGGCCGGCCCAGGGCCATCTCCAGCTGGATGGCGTTGACGACCGCCTTCGCTCGATAGTGGTTGTTGTAAAAGACGTAGGTGTCCTGGGTGTGGTTGGCTATCTCACGGACCCTGCCAGTTAGCCGTTCCTGCTGCGCATGCGAGTAGAGATAATTGTAGCGGTCCTCGGCGCTCTCGTGGTCCCACCACTGGGCGTAGTTTCGGCCGTGGAAGCGGAAGTAGCCAAGGCTGCTGGTGAGCGGCACATCGCGGATAGAAGTCCGAAACTTCGGCTCGTCGATCATCACCCAGGCGACTCCCTCCTCTTCGAACAGTGAGCGGAGCGCCTTGCCAGGAGGTGGCAGGTGAGCCGGCTTGCCCGAGCGCTCTCGGCCGCCCGCTTCATCGGTCCACTCGCGCTGCCGCAGCTCGACGGCGAGCTGGAATCTGGCCTGCCGGAATCGGCGGACCAGATCGCCAAGATACTCGAGCGACCCTTCGTCGGGCCTGAAGCTGGGCGGAAACTGGGCCACGAGCGGGCCGAGCTTGCCCGCCTCGGCCAGCGGCTCCAGGCCCCCGATGAACTGGTTGAAGTCGTCCACCGAGATGCTAGCCGGCTGGCCGGTCTTCTCCTCGAACATCTTGGGATGTGTGAACTTCTGCCAGAGCTTGGCCGTGAAGCGAAAGTTCTCGGGCACCCTGGCGGCCCAGCCGCGGGCCGCCTCGGGGCTGGGCGGGCGATAAAACGAGCTGTTGAGCTCGACCGCGTTGAAGTACCGGGCGTAGAAGGCGAGCTTGTCGCGGTCGGCGAGCTTCTCTGGGTAGAAGACGCCGTCCCAGCGACCATGCCCCTTGGGATAGCTCCAGCCAGCCGTGCCAATGTAAAGAGTCATCTGCCGCGCCACCAGCCGCCGGCCGCTTGGCTCACGGGCTTCGAGCAGAACGTCCGCATTCTACCTGGAGGATAGCAGGAAGCAGGGCCGCCGCGGCCCAGGGCGGAGACGTGCCCGCTTGCCTACACGTTCGCCGGCTGGGGTGGGAAGAACTGCATTTCGACGCGCTCGACGTAGTGGCTGAGGGCGGGAGGATGGCCTGGAGCGGGCAGGCCAGCCGCCGCCACCAGCTCATCCTGAAGCTCGAGCAGCGCCGCGCGCTGGAGGGCACAGGGGCGGTGCTTCACCCGCGCCGTCCAGATGGCGCCATTCCGCTCGACATGCTGCGCATACCGCTCGATCAGGAAGTGCTCCAGCGTCCCCGGGGCGGCCGCCCCAATCGCCTCGTCGGGTCGATAGACTGCCCGTAGGCGCGGGCCGCCGGGAGTGCGGCGCGCCACCTCGTACACGATCACCCCACCGCTTCGGGCAAGGCGGATCCGAGCACCAAAGTACGGCAGCCCCACGCGCCGGCGCGCGAGGAGCACCGCGATGCGTGACGAGGCATCGACCGAGAAAAGATAGATCCCCGGGTCGTGGCCGTTCAACTGGACGTACGTGCGCACCCGCGTCTCCAGGAAGCTATGCCCAAGCGCGCGGGGGAGCCCAGACAGGCGGGCGAAGGCGACCGCGTGAGGCACGAGTCCGACGTACGCGGTTCCGGCGTACTCGTCGATCGTGAGCGGCGGGGGAACGAGCGGACGCACGACCTCGGCGGGCAACGGCCAGTGTAGGAAGAGCAGCGACCTTCCCGTACCTACGATCACGCTGCTACTCTACAGCCTCGACGAACCACGTCTCATCCAGGCAGACGGGCGTCCGCAGGATGTACCGACTCGGTCGAGAAGAGTAACTCGGGGCGGAGGAGCGATGCGACGCAGATACCGATTCGGACACGCGTGGAACGCTCCGGCCTCCATGGCCGATGTCTACGCGGTGTTGTACGAGCTGGTGGACTACCCGGCCTGGTGGCCGTACCTCAAGGAGGCTACCAAGCTGGACGAAGACCACGTGACTGTCCGCGCGCACGCGGCGCTCCCCTACTCGCTGTACATGACGATGCGCCGCCTCCGGGCGGACCCGGAGGCGGGAGTCCTGGAGACCAGAATCGAGGGCGACCTGCGCGGCTGGGCACGTTGGACCATCGAGCCAACGGCCACCGGCACGCACATCTCCTTCGAGGAGGAGGTCGTCCTGAACAAGCCGATGCTTCGGGCAGTCGAGGCGCTGATCTGGCCCCTGTATTGCGTGAACCACGATCTCACCGTCCGAGGAGCCGCGCGCCTGTTCTCCACGTTCCTGGCGGGCTACCTGCTCGGCAAGCGATCGGCCTCGGAGGCCGGGCAGGGCGCTACCGAGCGTCGCGGCGTTTGAGGGCGATGATTGCGCCGATCAGCGAGACGGCGAAGAGGCCGAAAATAATGAGCGCCGCGTCACGGGGCTCGTGATTGAACTGGTCAGCGTAGTCGTTGCGTGGGAACTGGGCGTCGAGCCGGGCGTTGATGTCGACGAAGTAGCCCAGCATCGACAACGCCCAGCGGCTGATGGTCACCATCGACATCACCTTAGCGACGTCGGTGATCTGGCTGATCGGCACGGTTGCCCCCGAGCTGGCGAACTGGGGGATCAACGCGATTACGAACAGTAGGGTGGCCTGCAGCCCGCTGGTGACGACAGACGAGACGAGCAGCCCGAGACCGATCGCCGCGACGTTGGTCAGGCTGAGAGCGGCCCACAGCTCGAGCAGTGACTTCGGGCTGCCGGGAAAGTCGACCCGCCAGGCGACTGTGGCGATGAGAAGGCCGGCCTGCGCGATTGAGAACAGCGCGAGCACGGAGACCTTGGAGAGCAGGTAGGGCAGGATCCTGAGGTTCACTAGCCGCTCGCGGCGGAAGATCGGGATCTCTTCCGCGACGGATCGCGCGGCGACGAACCCAGCCAGGAACATGCTGGTGGTGACGAGCAAGAATAGGAGGGCGATCGCCTGGCGGGCGTCGCCGCCGTCCTGCCAATCGAGAGCGAAGACGTTCTGGGTGAAGTTGGACGAGAGCAGCAGGCCGCAGATCGGCGCGGCGAGCAGCAGCACGAGCAGCGCTATCGGGTCACCTCGCAGGATCGTGAGGTAGCGGAGCGAGAGCCAGGCGAGCTGTCGAATCGAGCTGACCGGGACCGGCTGGGAAGTCTGGTTGGCCTGGTCCGCCTCCCCATCCTGGGGCCGCTCCAAGCGCTCCTCCACGTAGCGGTGACTCTGCTCGCTGGCGCGATATCGCTGCTGCCAGTGCTCGGCGGCCCCATCTTCGTCGAGCAGGCGGTAGATATCGGTGAAGTCGTCCAAGCCGAAGAACGCCAGCGACTCACGAGGAGGGCCAAAGTAGGCCAGCCGTCCGCCCTGGGCCATGAAGATGAGCTTGTCGCCGACCATGATGTTCTTGGTGGCGTGAGTGGTGAGGATGACGGTTCGGCCCTGATTCGCCAGCGTGCGCATCAGGTCCATCATCCGCCCGTCGAGCGCCGGATCGAGGCCAGACGTCGGCTCGTCCAGGAAGAACACTTCGGGCTTGGCGAGCAGCTCGACGCCGATGCTGACGCGCTTGCGCTGCCCGCCAGAGAGCCGACGCACCTGGGTCGAATGTCGCGGCGCCAGGTCGAGGTCGCCGAGCACCTCGGCGAGTCGGTCGTCGATCTCGGACCGCTGCGTGTCAGTAGGCAGTCGGAGCCTGGCCGTGTAGTAGAGGGTCTGGTCGACCGTCAGCTCGGGATGGACGATATCGTCCTGGGGCACGTAGCCGAGGGCGTGACGGTAGAGCTCGAGATGCTCGTATAGATCGAGGCCGTTGTAAAGGACGTGCCCAGCCGTGGCCGGGCGCACGCCGCTCAACGCGTCGAGCAGCGTGGTCTTGCCGGTGCCGCTGCCGCCCACGATGCAGACGAACTCACCCGGGTAGATCGAGAGACTGACTTCGTCGAGGATGGTCGTGTCCTTACCGACCGACTTAGAGAGCCCGATCGCGTCGATCTTGACGCCAGCGCCGCGCGAGAATCGCGACAGCCTCGAGCCATCGAAAATCAGCGTCGTCTGGCCAATCCTCACCTCGGCGCCGGGCACCAACGGAGCGACCCGCACGGGGTGTTGGTTGACGAACGTGCCATTCGTGCTGCCAAGGTCCTCGATCTCGAAGCGGTCGCCGACGCGGCGGACCCGGGCATGGGTACGAGAGACGAGCGGATCGGCGAGCACCACGTCGTTGACGGTGTCACGGCCGATCGTAATAGTGGCGTCTCGATCGGCGAGCGAGGCCACGGCCTGGTGCTCGTTGGCGAATTGGCCACTACGCGTCCGCGTCAAGCGGTCGCGCGCGAGGCGGCTCGCGGCGATCGGGAGCTGAGGATACTCGAAGGCGAGCTCGTGGAAGTCCAGTCGGTTCAGCGCCCAGACTCGCCCCTTCGTCTGGGCGGTCACAGTCGCCGAGCGCGGCTGCTCGGTCACGATGGCGATCTCGCCGAACACGCCGCCGGGCCCCAGCTCGGCTAGCCGCACCTGACGCCCACCCAGCGTCACGTCCACTGCGAACCGGCCAGACTCGATCAGGAACATGTCGTCCCCCGAGTCGCCCTGGCGGCACAGGACCGCGCCGGGTCCGACCGGCACGGGACGGAAACGCCGCGCAACGCCGGCCAGGACGGCCGGGGGCCAGTCCGCGAAGAGAGTCGAACGCGCGAGGATGTCGACGAGGTGTAGGCTTGGGCCTTGAACGGCCACTCGGTCCCCCGGTCGGAGCGATCCTACACCGGGCCGGGGCAGTGTCTCAAATCTGCGCGGTACACTATGCTATCGATGTCCACACAACCTGTGTCCCCCTCCTCGGACGAGCGCTTCAACGACGAAGCGCTCAACCAGCTGCGCAAGGAGGCAGACCCGGTGGTGGACCGCCTGGTCGAGGAGTTGGCGGCCGAGCATCGGCTGGAGGCGGTGAACGCCGTCCTCAGCCACCTGATCGGCAACAACGAGCCGCTCCCGGAGGCGCTGCCGCCGCGGATCGAACGCTGGCTGCGCCACACCGCGCGGCTTCCTGCATGGGCGGATCGAGAGCGGCTCGACCGGGCCAGCGCGCTCTTCGCGCGGCACGGCGTGACCATATGCCTGATCCTGGCGACCGACGCCCTGCTGCAATGCTACGCGATGAAGTCGGGCGTGCGGGTGCTGGCCTCCAGCTATCGCCTGGGGCACAGCGCGTATCATCGGATCGCGGAGACGACCCAGTTCGTACTCCTGGTCATGGCGCCCGGCGGGCTATACGAGGACGGCAAGGGGGTTCGGGTCATCCAGAAAGTCCGGCTGATGCACGCGGCCATTCGCTGCCTGCTCCAACGGAGCCACCGCTGGCCGGGAGAGGAGCTGGGGGCGCCGATTTGCCAGGAGGACATGCTGCTGGCGCTGGTGACTTTCTCGTGGGTGGTGGTCCGTGGGCTGCGCAGGCTCGGCGTGCACGTCGACGACGAGCTTGCCGAAGACTACCACTACTTCTGGCGCGTGGTCGGCGACATGCTCGGGATCCGCCCATCACACACTCCGGCGAGCATCGCCGAGGCGGCCGAACTGTTCGAACGCATCACCCAGCGGCACCACGGTCCGTCGGCGGAGGGTGCGGCGCTGACCCGCGCGCTCCTGGAGTTCCATGCCGATCTCTTGCCCGGCAAGCTGTTCGACGGCCTCATGCCGGCCGTGATGCGGCGGCTCGCAGGCGACCGCGTCGCCGACTGGCTCGACGTGCCAAGGAGCCAGTGGGACCTCATCGTCTCGCACCCGCGCACGTTCGGCCTGTACGTGCGGATGCTCGACCATCTCGGGACGGCGCTCGTCACGCGCCAGCTCGTGGCGCTAGGCGAGTACGAGCGTGCGGGGTTCCAAATTCCGACCAGTCTCCGCGAGGCTTGGTCCCTGGCGGACAGGCGTGCGCAGGTTGGAGTACCGCGCGCCACGACCCCGAGCGCGCTGGGCGCGTAATTGAGAGGAGTAACCGATGGCCTCCGACGAGCTCGAGGCGCTGCTTGAAGAGTGGGCGGCGGCCTGGTCGGCGCACGACGTCGAGCGGCTGGTCGAATTGTTCGCCGAGGACTGCGTTCACGAAGACGTTACCCTCGGCGTCGTGAATCGGGGACGTGAGGAGGTTAAGGCGTTCGCGGAGGGCGTCTTCACGGCGTTCCCTGACTTCCGAGTCGAGCAGACCGCTCGATTCGCGGCTGGCGGCTGGGGCGGGGCCGAATGGGCAATCAGCGGCACCCATCTAGGCCAGTTCCCCGGCATCGAGCCGACGGGCAAAAGCTTCAGCATCAGGGGGGCCAGCGTCTTCGAGCTGAGCGGTGGAAGGATCCGCCGAAACTCAGACTACTACGGCTGGGACATGGCCGCGTTTCTGCGGCAGCAGGACTAACCCAGTGTGGTAGCGAGGTAGTGCGATAGTGCGGCAGTGAGGTAGCGCGATAGTCCGACCGAGGGCGGAGCCCGTCCGCTATCGCACTACCGCACTATCGCACTACTCACTCGGGGGGCGGCATGGCGCTCAACATGAACAGGTTGACCGAGAAGGCGCAGGAGGCGATCGTGGCCTCCCAGCGGCTGGCCGAGGAGCGGCGCAATACTCAGCTCGAACCCGAGCACCTGCTCCAGGCGCTGGTCGGCCAAGAGGGAGGCGTCGTCCCGGCCGTATTAGAGAAGCTCGGCGTTCAGCCTGCGGCGTTGCTCCAACAGCTCGAGCCGGCCCTCAACGGCCTGGCCGCAGCCGCCGGCCCAGTCCAGGTCTACCTCTCAGCCCGCTTCAAGCGGGCCTTGGACAGCGCGCAAGGAGAGGCCGAGCGGCTCAAGGACGATTACCTGTCGACTGAGCACCTTCTGCTAGCGCTGGCCGACGATCAGGAGAAGGGTCCAGCGGGTCAGCTTCGGCAAGCTGGACCCGGTCATCGGGCGCGACGAGGAGGTCCGACGAGTCATCCAGGTGCTTAGCCGACGGACCAAGAACAACCCGGTCCTGATCGGCGAGCCAGGGGTTGGTAAGACCGCGATCGTCGAGGGTTTGGCGCAGCGCATCGTGCGTGGCGACGTGCCCGAGGGGCTCAAGGACAAGCGGATCGTGGTGTTGGATCTGGGGGCAATGGTGGCCGGGGCCAAGTACCGGGGTGAGTTCGAAGAGCGCCTGAAGTCCGTCTTGAAGGAGGTCACCGACACGGCTGGGCAGGTGATCCTGTTCATCGACGAGCTGCACACAGTCGTCGGGGCGGGGGCGGCCGAGGGAGCGATGGACGCCTCCAATATGCTCAAGCCCGTGCTGGCGCGCGGCGAGCTGCACTGCATCGGGGCAACCACGCTCGACGAATACCGCAAACATATCGAGAAAGATGCCGCCCTCGAGCGTCGCTTTCAGCCAGTCTTCGTCGACGAGCCATCGGTCGAAGACACGATCAGCATCTTGCGCGGCTTGCGCGAGCGCTACGAACAGCACCACAAGGTCAGGATCAAGGACGCCGCGCTAGTGGCGGCGGCGGTGCTGTCACGGCGTTACATCAGCGATCGATTCCTGCCCGATAAGGCGATCGACCTGGTCGACGAGGCCGCTTCCAAACTGCGGATGGAGGCGACGAGCATGCCGGCCGAGCTGGACGAGGCTCGGCGGCGGATCATGCAGCTGGAGATCGAGCGCGAAGGACTGCGCAAGGAGAAGGACGCCGCCTCGCGCGAGCGGCTCGCCAAGCTCGAAAGCGAGCTTGCAGACCTCAAGGAGCAAGCTTCCGAGCTCGAGGCGCGCTGGCAGCGCGAGCTGGAGCAGCTCAACCGGGTCGGCCAGATTCAGGAGCGGCTCGACGTCGCGCGGACCGAGCTCGAGCAAGCCTCACTTCGAGCCGAGTGGGAGGCGGCGGCGCGCCTCAAGTACGAGATCAGCCAGCTCGAGGGTGAACTGTCCCAGGCCGAGCAGGACCTACGCGAGCGGAGCAACGACGGCCGGGCGCTGGTCAAAGAAGAGGTCGACGAGCAGGACATCGCCGATGTCGTGAGCCGCTGGACCGGCATCCCCGTCAGCAAGCTCATGGAGGGCGAGGTCGAGAAGTTGATTCAGATGGAGGACCGCCTGCGTGAGCGGGTGGTTGGCCAGGATGAGGCGATCTCGGCCGTCGCCAACACGGTGCGGGCCGCGCGGGCGGGATTACAGGACCCCAATCGACCGCTCGGCAGCTTCCTGTTCCTGGGCCCGACTGGGGTCGGCAAGACCGAGACCGCGCGCGCCCTGGCCGAGTTCCTCTTCGACGACGAGCAGGCCCTGGTCCGCATCGACATGAGCGAATACCAGGAGAAGCACACTGTCTCGCGACTGATCGGCGCGCCGCCCGGCTACGTTGGCTATGAGGAGGCCGGGCAGCTGACCGAGGCGGTGCGACGACGTCCGTACTCGGTGATCCTGTTCGACGAGGTCGAGAAGGCTCATCCAGAAGTGCTCAACGTGCTGTTACAGCTCCTGGACGACGGGCGTCTTACCGATGCGCAGGGCCGGACTGTGGACTTCAAGAACTCGATCGTCATCATGACGAGCAACCTTGGCAGCAGCCACGACGAATCGCGAATCGCGAGGTTCGAGTCACGGGCGGGCAGCCACGACGCAGAGATCATGGACGCGGTCCGGGCGCACTTCCGTCCGGAGCTGCTCAACCGGATCGACGAGGTGGTCATCTTCCGGCCGCTCGGCCTGGAGCAGATCGAGGCGATCGTCGACATCCAGCTGCGCGGCCTGCGGGGCCGATTGGCGGAGCGCAAGATCGACCTGGAGCTGACGCCCGGGGCCAAGGAAATGCTGGCCCGCGAGGGCTTCGATCCGGTTTACGGCGCGCGGCCCCTCAAGCGCACGATCCAGAAAGAGGTCGTCCAGCCGCTCGCCATGCGCCTGCTGCGAGGCGAATTCCACGACGGCGACACGATCCTCGTCGATCGCGCCGATGGGCAGCTAGCGTTTCAACACTTGGAGTCGGCGGTGGCCGCGCCAAACTAACCAACCCTTGCCCTCTCCTAGACAGGGGACGGGGGACCTCCCTGGGCTAGACGGCTGCGGTTAGCCTGGGAACTCCGGGACCATGCCGCCGGCGGGCGGGCAGAGGGTCGGGCGACACGGGCGCTACCCGAAGTCGAACGACTCTCGAGGCAAGCGACTCAGGATATCCCTGCTTCCGTGGACAACCGCCAAGATGCCAACGCGTCGTGATCGAAAGCGATACACAACTCGAGCTGCCGACGATCAGTTCGCGAACGGTCTCATCGGCACACTCAGGCACGACCCGGCCGAGCCTCGGGTACCGGCCGCTTCGAGATCCTTCGTGGCGCCTACCGTCCAGTGGACCGGAGCCACTCGGCGACACTCCGCTCAACCTTGGCGTGCGATATCGTCTCGGCCTCGTCCAACTCCGTCAGACCGCGATCCACCCGCTGACGAAAGCACAGTTTCGTACATGATGTCCTCGAGTGACGCGTCCTCAGGCATTCCCTCGATGATCCGGAGCGCCGCCTGCTTGCTCTGGCCTGTCACCATCCCCTCCGTTGCGCGGCGATGCTCGACGTCCTCACTGAGCTGCTCGGGCGAGCTCGACGCGGCCCATGGTAGGTGCCTTCACACGGGTTGATTTTAGCGGCCTGGGCCAAATCACCGACGATCACGAGCACCAGGGTCTCACGAAGGCCTCGAGTTACCGCCACCAGATCCAGCCGCGTAGGGCTGCCGAGCGGGCATCCGAGGGTCGAGGACCCTAATTCCGTCCGCCCCACCCCTCACGCTTGCGCTGGCAGTTGATGCACAGAGTGGCCTGAGGGCGTGCCTTCAGGCGTGCCCGCGAGATCGGCTGATCGCAGTCCTCGCAGATCCCGTACAGGCCCTGCGCTCGGCGCTGAATCGCCTCCTGGACTCGCTCGGCTTCCTCTTCCACGATGCCTTTGATCGTGTAATCGACCTCGCGCTGCACGGTGATATCGGCCACGTCCGCGATGTGCTGGTCCACCATGCTCAGCTCATCGGCGGCTTCGCGCTGGTCCCCGGCGAAGGTCGTGTTGTCCACAAAGTCGCGGAGCCGGGCTACCGCCTCGGCCCTCCTGGCCAACGGGTCTTCGGCCTTGCGCTTCCGCTTCGGCATGGTTCGGTCTCCTTGAGTAGAGCTGGGTCGCTGAGGACCCCAGCTTGCTCATCGGAATGCAGATCGCGTGCCACGCCTCGCCTGCCTACACGTCCGGCCCGATCCCATCCCCGGGCAGGACGACGATGCGGAAGGACTGAGGACTGAGGACTGAGGCCAGGCCGTCACTCGATCGGTCCGGTCCGCTGGACCGCGGCGCGGATTCGCGCCGTGAGCACCTCCAGGCTGAACGGCTTGGTCACGTACTCGTCGGCTCCGCTGTGCAGCCCGACTGCGACGTCGCGATCGCTGGCCAGCACGGTCAGCATGATGACTGGCGTGTCGACCAGCTCGCGCATCCGACGCAGCGTCTCCCGTCCGTCCATGTCCGGCATCAGGACGTCCAGCAGGACGGCGTCAGGTCGGTGCCGAAGAACCGCTTCGATTCCCTCCTGGCCGTTGGACGCCTCGATCACAGCGAACTCCGGCTCGAGGGCCAGCCGGACCAGGGCACGGATCGGCGCCTCGTCGTCGACGACCAGGACCAGCTTGCGCTCGCCCCGTTCCATGTGCTCTCCCAGCGGCATAGCCCGAGCGTTCCGGCGGCTGAATACCAAATAGTAGATTGTACCTCGCGGCTTCGCAAGCGAATTGGCCGGCCCAACTGAGATTCTTCGCTCCGCTCAGAATGACAACCGCGGTCAGACCGCGTACTTGCGGATCGCCTCCGGACTCAGCTCCAGGCCCAGACCGGGGCGATCCTGGGAGGGCGACCACATGCCGTTCTTCGGCTCCGGGAACTGGGTGTACCAGACTCGGTCGGCTTCCTCAGCCACACCGAGGTACTCCACGACCTTCAAGTTGGGGGTGCAGCAGGCCAGATGCAGGTGAACCAGCTGGACGGCGTGTGGCGCGACCGGCAGGTTGAAGGCGTGCGCCAGATGAGCCACCTTGAGCCATTCGGTTACTCCGCCCACTCGGCCAACGTCGGGCTGGACGATGTCCGCGCCGCCCTGGGCGATCAGCTCTTTGAAGCCATATTTGGTGTATTCGTGCTCGCCGGTCGCGACTGGGATGTCGATCGCGCGAGCGATCGCGGCCAGCCCGCTGATATCGTCGGCCAGGACCGGCTCCTCGAACCAGCCGACGGCATAGTCCTGGAACCGCCGCGCCATGTAGATCGCCTGCTTGGCGTAATAGCCGTTGTTGGCGTCGACGTAGATCTCGACGTCATCGCCGACGGCCTTGCGCACGGCGCCCAGGCGGCGAACATCCTCGGACTCCGATCTGCCGAAGTCCTTGGCCACCTTCATCTTGACTCGCGGAATGCCCCGTTCGACGTAGCCGACCTGCTCGCGGACCAGCTCGGCCTCGTCGAAGCTAGTCCAACCGCCGGAGCCGTAGATCGGCACGCTCTCGGTATACGGCCCGAGCAGCCTGTGCAGCGGCACGCCGAAGACCTTGGCCTTCAGGTCCCAGAGCGCGATGTCGATGGCCGAGATCGCGCAGAAGGCCAGCCCTTTTCGACCGAAGCCGCGGACGCGCCAGAACATGTCGTCCCACAACTTCTCGTGGCTCAGCGGGTCCTGGCCCACCAGCAGCTCCTTGAGGGTGTGCTCGATCAGATCGCGCGTGCCAGCCTGGCCGCCCACGCCCAGCCCCTCATAACCCTCGTCGGTCTTGACGTGCACGAACAGCGCCGAGCGGCCCGAGGCGCGGTGGCGGATCGTGGCGTCCTGGATGCCGGGGATATGCGGGATGTGCAGCTGGGTGGTGGTGAGGTCGGCGATCTTCACCCGAGCGTTCCCTGGACAACGGACTCAGGCGCGATGAAGCCCTGGAAACGGAACATCTCCAGCGGGCCCTTCCCCTTGACCTCGATCAAGCCGAGCGACTCGGCACGGCAGCGGTCAGAGATCTGTCGCCAGGCCGCGTCGCTGAGAGTGATCGAGCCCGTGATCCCATGGCTTTCTACCCGGGCCGCGGTATTGACTGTGTCGCCAAACAGGTCAAACAGGTACTGCCGCTGACCCAGCACGCCGGCGACGACCGGACCAATGTGGATGCCAACCCGCACGTCCCAGCCGGTCGGCAGGGACCGGGCCGTAGCGATCATCTCGACACCGCACTGGACGCACTGGAATACGGGGTTGTCCACCGCTTTGAGCAGCCCGCATGCCGCCATGAACGAGTCGCCGATGGTCTTGATCTTCTGCAGATCGTGGCGTAGGGCGATGTCTTCGTATGACTCAACCAGGCGCTGGAGGTGCGGGATCACCTCGTGCGGCTGTCTGCGGTCGCAGTAGCCGGTAAAGCCCACGATGTCACAGAACAGGACGGCCACGTCCTCGTGGCGGCGCGGCTTCACCTCGTTGGTGGCCTTCAGCTCTTCGGCGATCTCGTGCGGCAAGATGATGTGGAGCAGCTCGTCGGATCGGCGCTTCTCCTCCTCGATCTGGCGAAGGTAGAGCGCTTCCTGGTCGCGCAGCCGCTTCTTCTCCAGGCAGGCGCTTATCCTGGCCTGCAGCAACACAGGGTCGAACGGTTTGGAGAGATAGTCCTCGGCGCCCAGCTCGATGCAGCTGACGGCGCTGTCCGTCTCGTCGATTGCCGAGAGCACGATGACCGGGAGGTAATGCAGCGCCTCGTCTGCCTTGAGCTGCTGAAGTACCTGATAGCCATCCATTTCCGGCATGACGATGTCCAGGAGCAGCAGATCGAACGGCTCCGACCTGATCCGCTCCAGCGCGACGCGGCCGTTCTCGGCCACGGAGACGCGGTAGCCCAGCCGCTCCAGTCGGCGCGCCAGCATGTCCCTATTCGCCTCACTGTCGTCCACGACCAGGAGGCTGCCCTCCGTCGTCCGCGAGGCCGCGCGGGCCCTGACCAGGGGTGGCCGCGCGGCATCGGGCCTCCGGCCCCTCAACGATCGCACGCGCTCAGCTGCGACCTGCTCGACCCCGGTTGACTGGATCTTCCGCAGCTCGACGATCGCGTTGACGATCTCCAGGAGCTGCCTGCCGGCCACGTGGATCTTTTCGAGGTCGGGTACGAGCTCGGCCTGGCCGACTTCCTCCGCGTCCTCCCGCAGCAGCTGGCTGTAGCCGATGATCGAGTTGAGCGGCGTGCGCAGCTCCTGGCTCATCTGGTCTACGTCGAAGTTGCCCTCCGCGAGCTTGGACGAGTCGAGAAAGTCGCTGACCAGCGCCAGCAGCTGTTTGCCGGCCACGTGGATCTTCTCCAGATCTGGGATGAAGCGCCCTTGGCCTTCGTCCGAGGCCTCTTCGAGCAGCAGCTCGCTATAGCCGAGGATGTGGTTGATCGGCGTCCGCAGGTCGTGTCTCAGGCTGCGGAAGAAGTCGACCGTGATCCGCCCGCTGTCGTGGCCGGACCCGTCCGCGTCCTCAAGAGCCTCATCCGCCATCCGCTTCCCGTCCTCACCCTTCATCAAGCCGACGACGTACCCCCCTGACTGGCTGGCCCAGGTGGGCGGCCACCAGATCGCGGATCTCGGCCAGCAGCTCCTCACGGCTATACGCGCCTTTCTGGAGTATCCGTTCGACGTAACCGTTGAGCCTCAAGTGGTCCTCTGCTGTGAGCTCTTTGGCGGTCATCACGACGACCGGAATGGATCGCCACTCGCGATGCTGGCGTACCTGGGCCAGGAACTCGAAGCCATCCATCTCCGGCATCATGAGATCCAGCACGATAATGTCGGGGCGGGCTTGCGCGACGTGTTCCAGCCCCACGCGGCCGTTTTCGGCCTCGTCTATGCTCCAGCCCTCTTTTGCCAGTACGCGTCGCAATATGTCGCGGGTCGCGGCATCGTCCTCGACAACCAGGACGAAGCCGGGCGGATGGTCGGGCCGGTACTTCCTGAGGATGGCGGCCAGGCGATCTCGCTCGATCGGCTTGGTCAGGTATTCCGACGCACCCAGGGCGTAACCCAGGTCCTTGTTGTCGAGGACCGTCAGCATGATGACGGGGATGTCAGCCAGGTCGGGGTCTGCCTTCAATGCGGTCAGAACCGCCCACCCATCCATACCGGGCATCATCACGTCCAGCGTAATGGCGGTGGGGCGCAGCTCCTTGGCAAGCCGCAGCCCCTCCTCGCCACTCGCGGCGGTGACCACCTCGAAGGCTTCAGACGTCAAAAAGCGTTGGAGCAGGTCGCGTGCGGTCGGGTCGTCGTCGATCGCCAGCAGCGTTGGCCCGCCGCCCTCACCCCCTGGCCCCCTCTCCCAATTTTGGGAGAGGGGGGCCAGGGGGTGAGGGCGGGCGACTGGGGGCGTGAGGCCCCTCGAGTCGACCACGACCTCAGCCGGAATTCGAACCGTGAAGGTCGAGCCCTTGCCCGCCTCGCTCTCGACCGTAATGCCTCCGCCCATCAACTCGCAGAAGCGCTTGGTGATCGCTAGCCCGAGCCCGGTCCCGCCGTACTGGTGGGCGATCGAGGCGTCGGCCTGCGTGAACGCCTCGAACAGCGTCTCCATCTGCTCGGGCGTCATGCCGATGCCCGAGTCAGCCACGCTGAAGACGATCCAGTCCGTACCGCCTTCTGCCTGGCGGGTGACCGCCAGCTTGATGATCCCTTGCTTCGTAAACTTGCAGGCGTTGCTGAGCAAGTTGAAGAGCGCCTGTCGCACCTTGGTCAGGTCGGCCCGCATCGTTCCCAGGTCATCCCGGTGCTCGACCTGCACGGTGTTGGCGTTCCTCTCGGCTAGCGGCTGGATCGTGGCGTTGACCTCCCGAACCATGGTCGACACGTCGAAGCTCTCCAGGTACATGTCCATCTTGCCGGCTTCGATCTTCGAGAGATCGAGGACGTCGTTGACGAGCTGGAGCAAGTGCTTGCCGGCCATATTGATCTTCTGGAGGTCCGGGATCAGGGCGTCCTGGCCGAGCTCTTCGGCCTCCTCTTGCAGCATCTCACTGTAGCCGATGATCGCGTTGAGCGGGGTCCGCAGCTCGTGGGACATGTTGGCCAGGAAGGTGCTCTTGGTGCGATTGGCGGCCTCGGCGTCGGCCTTCGCCCGTTGCAGCTCCTCCTCCGCCCGCTTGCGGTCAGTGATGTCACGACACACGGCCATGATTGCGGCCGGCTTACCATCCCTACCCTCAAAAAGAGAGGCGCTGAGTTGAACGTCCAGGACCCTGCCATCCTTGGTGAAGCGTCGTGTTTCAAATCCCAGCACTCTTCGCTCAGCCAAGAGCTTCTGTATGGTCTCTGCTGTCTCCGGCTTGTTTTCTTCCGGAACAAAATCTATCCGCTTGCCCAGCAGCTCCTCACGAGACCAGCCGAAGGTCTGCGCGAAGGCTGGATTGACGTACGTTGCCTGGCCCAGCATGTCGTAGATCACGATCGGATCGGGCGATGACTCCAGCACAAGCCGATGGCGCTCCTCGCTCTCTCGCAACGCCGCCTCAGCCCGCGCCCGTTCGGCCAGTTCTTGCTGGACCGAAGCGTACAGTCGAGCGTTCTCGATGGCGACTGCGGCATTGGCCGCGAATGTGCGGAGCATGTTGAGGTTCGGGGCGACCGGGCGATGGCTAACGGCGTTGTCGGCTGCGAGGACCCCGACGCACCGGCCGCGCGAGATCAGAGGGAGGACAGCAGGGTTGCGGGCTCGAATGAACTTGACGCCCGCGTGGGCGTCGGGAACTCGGTATGCTTCCGGCACGGGCGCGGAGCCTTCCAGGATGATCTCGGCCTGCTCAAGGTAGGCTTTGCTCAAGGCCGGAACGCCCCCGTGAATGGGGAAGCGGATCACTTCGCCCGCGTCGATGTCGAACCCGACCCAGGCGGTCGCTTCGAGGTGACGCTCGTCCGGCGTCGGCAGCCAGATCACCACGCGGTCGAAGCCGACCACCTCCTGGACCGCGCCCACGACCAAGTTGAGGCGGTCCTCGAGGCTCAGTGGCTCCTGCATCGCCGTGCCCAGGCGGTACAACTGCTCCAGGTTGCGCCTCCGCTCCTCGCTCTCTCTGAAGAGCCGGGCGTTGTCTAGGGCAATGGCTGCAAGCTCGGCGAAGCGGCTTAACAGCTCGACCTCGTCCTCTCCGAACGCCCGGCCCGACTCAGCCCCGTAGGCCATCCCGAGCACCCCTGCGACCTGGGAGCCTGACTTGAGCGGCACCCCCGCGACGGCGCGGATCAGGTTGCCGGGAAAGTTTGGCGAGCGGCCGGGCCAGGCGTCGTAATCGTGGACCACGAGCGGCTGTCCGGTTTGCCAGACCTTGCCGGCCAGGCCTTCGCCTGGTTTCAGACGACGGTCCCTCAACTGGCTGAAAGCCCCGGCCCGCAGCTTGCACTCGAGGTGCGCCTCCCCAGGCTCGACCAGATAGATGAAACCGTGCGGCGTGCCGAGCAGTTGGCCCGCCCGCTTGAGGATCGCCTGGAGCAAGTCGTCCGGGTCGAGCCGGCCGATCAGTCCCAGCGCGGTTTCGTGCAGCGCGGCCAGATATTCATTGTGCCGGCGCAGCCCCTCGTCGACCACACCAACTGGATCAGGCGGCTTCGTCACTCCTCGCCACTCCAAGTGGAGTCGTGGGTGACACGACGACGCACAGCGCCTCAGGAACCTCGGGTCAGCAAGGCCTCTATCCTCTCGAGCAACCGCGGCAGCTCGATCGGTTTGGTCTC
>WNGF01005857.1_pt1 | contig 24425 bp, 17 predicted proteins | sample 5400641 | NCBI WGS metagenome assembly WNGF01 (sample SAMN13153371, study PRJNA577476) | soil metagenome | isolation source: 80 cm soil or saprolite under grassland replicate 2 | place: USA:California | collected 2016-06-15 | reverse complement strand
AAACGCAAGGAAGCTGTTTGGAAGCGGGTAGCTTACTCCGCCTTCTATCGCACTATGAGACTTATCGCCGAGATAGATGCCCCGCTGGACGCCGGCGATTTCTGCTTGATGGATCATCGGGTGGTCGAGACCCTGGTGGCACTTCGCGAGCGCAACAGGTTTTTGCGAGGACTAAGGAGTTGGGTCGGATTCAGGCAAATCGGGGTCGAATACGAACGGGATTCAAGAAATGCCGGCGAGCCCAAATACACATTTCGCAAGTTAGTAGGCCTCGCGGTATCTGGCTATGTCGGATTCTCCTCCATACCACTAAGACTCGCGGCCTGGCTCGGCGTTTCGTCGGCGGCGGCGGGCTTCCTTGTCGCAACCTGGGTCATTCTGAGCAAATTTCTGACTCCACACGTCCCTCAGGGGTGGGCCTCAACTATCGCTGTCATCCTATTTGTGGGTGGTGTTCAGCTAGTCATGCTCGGCGTTATCGGGGAGTATCTGGGACGTGTCTATGACGAGGTGCGGATGCGTCCGCTCTACGTTGTCAGTTCCCGTGTCGGATTTCCGGAGATGCAAGACGTTTTAAGTGTCGAAAGCTGGAGATTGACGGCCGGCGCACCACTTGAGAAATGATCGATCAATACTTCAATGAAGAAAGAGTTCGCAAAGCAATATGGAGACTTGGAAAGTTGGCACTGGTGGTTCCGCGGCCGGAGAAGAATAATCGAGACTATACTTCGGCGCGAACTGATGAACTCAGAGTCAAGACGAATCTTATCGGTAGGCTGTGGGCCTGCGGGAGGCCTCATCTGGCTCATCCCATTTGCAGGACGGCGCGGCAAAATTGTTGGCCTGGATATCGAGCCCGGCCATGCCCAAGTCTCGAGCAAGGCCTTAGGATTTGTGGTCGGCGCATTAGAGAAAGCTCCGTTAGCGGACGCATCTTTTGATGCAGTGCTGGCTTTGGACGTCTTAGAGCACTTGGACGATGATGGTGTAGGTCTCAGCGAAGCTGTCCGTTTAGTGAGGCCAGGAGGATTGCTGCTTATCACCGTTCCTGCCTTGCCGAGCCTCTGGGGGAGTCAAGATGTAGTCAGTGAACACCGACGAAGATACACCAGGCGAACCCTCAGCCAGCTTTTCGAGCAGGCAGGATTAGCAGACTATCAAGTTAGTTACTTTAACACGCTTCTGTTTCCCCTGGCGGCAGCTGTAAGGTGGTGGCGCCGAGCATTTCGCTTGAGCGACTTTCCGCGGAGCGACTTTGAAGACAACCATCCGGGGCTGATTAATGAGACGCTAACCTGGATATTCAGCGCGGAAAGATACCTGGTTAATCATGCGCCGATGCCGATCGGCGTCAGTTTGATTGTCAAATGTCGGCGACCACTCGACGGCGTGGCGGCTGAGATGATTGCTGCGCCAATCGCTGCTGCTGACGAACATATGAGCCTCTGCTGACAATCCGCTTCAACACTATCAAGGTCGGTATTGACGTCCGTAATCTACACACCATCACGGCCCATTCGGTTCAGCCTTCGCGGAACGTGGCGAAGCCTTCTCGCCAGCAACTGATCATACATTGCGTGGGTACCCTCAAGCTGCGCTCGCTCTGAAAACTTTTCTTCGACAAGGCTGCGGCCGAACGCACCCATAGCGGATGCTCGTCTGTGGTCGTTAAGCAGCGAAATAATACGTGTCGCCATTGCCTCATCATCACCTGATTGGACTAGATAACCACTTTCGCCATCGATGACCGCTTCCCTGGCGCCGCCGACATCCGTGACTACTACCGGGCGCGCTGCGGCCATGTATTCGAGAATAACATTAGAGAACCCTTCGGCCTTTGAGGCAAGCACACAGACATCGGAAATCCACAAAAGCTCGGCCATGTTCTCGCAATGACCAACGAAATACGCGTTGGGGCCGAGCCCTAGTTGCACGGCTAGAGCTCGAACTTGCTCCATGAGTTCGCCCTCGCCGGCCAGGATAAATGTTGCCTCCGGTATGGCTGCCTGGACGCGCTGCGCCGCGCGGAGAAACATCGGGTGGTCTTTAATCTCATGACGCATATTGGCGACTAGAGTTATGAAGCGGCGTCGAGCATCGCGGGGCAGGCCGAACCGTTTAATTACATCATCGCGCCGCAGACTTGCGGCCGGCGTGAGCCGCGGCATGTCCAGGCCGTTATGAATCGTGATTATCTTCTGCGGCGGGACTCCGCTCTTAATTAAAAAATCGCGCACCGCCTCAGAGTTGGCGTGTACTGCGTGGGCCAGTCGATACGAGCAACGGTCAATGAAATCCTGTGCTGGGGTTCGCCAGCCACCCGAATCGCCTCGATAGGCTATGCGCACGGGCACGCACGCCAGGGCGGCCCCGGCAATCCCGAAGATATTAGTGTAAAAGTCGTGGGTATGTACGATCGATATCTTTTTTTCGCGCAGGTATCGAGCGAAGCGGCGCACCTGCATGATGGCCTTGCGGTTGTAGAGACGGTTGAGCGGGAAGGATGGAATCTCCCCCAGGCCGAGTCGCTCGATATCGGTTCGAAGCACGCCCTGCTCGTAAAGCGACGCAACATAGACGCAGTAGCGTCCACTCTCGTGCAGAAGTCGCGTAAGCTGTACGGCCTGCCGCTCGGAGCCGCCCGACTGGAAACTGTCTATTAGTTGAAGGACGTTCGGTCTCAAGATCTCTTTTCGATGTTTCTCTCTCGGTTTGCGTCTCTCTCGGTTTGCGTCACGAAGCGACCGCCATGGTAACGTCTTCCTCAAAGGCAGACGCGCCGGCTGCTCCGTCGTAGAAATTGCGATGCCACAACTCGAGCATGAAGAGCGCCCATAACTGGGAGGAGTGATCGCGGCGTTTACGCTCGTGCTCAGCCAATAGCAAGCGAATATAGACCGGGTCCAGGTAGCCGCGCTGAAGTGTTCGCGCCTCAAGGAGCGTCTCGCGAATGCGACCGCGCAACTGCTCGTTGATCCACTCCTGAATCGGCACGCCGAAGCCTTGCTTCGGACGATTTAAGATTTCTGGCGGCACGAGATCGCACATTGCGCGCTTGAAGATGTGTTTTGTTTCCAGGCCCTTCATCTTCAGCCGTCCAGGGATCGCGGTCACAAAATCAATAAGCTCGTGGTCCAGGAGGGGAGCGCGAGCTTCGAGCGAAACGGCCATACTCATGCGGTCGACTTTAGTGAGGATATCGCCTGGCAAGTAGGTTTTGCTGTCAAGATAGAGCAGCGAATCGAGAGGATCGCCCGTGTGAACTCGAGCGGCAAGCTGGCGAAAGCGCGCCATGGCCGCGAATTCGTCGTGGCCATTAATATCACGCATTCGGCGCTTGAAATCTTCAGTGTAGAGCGCGGGCTTTGTTAGAGTCGTGAAGACGGAGATGCTGTCGATGTAGCGGTCCATTGGGTCCAGCGTGGCGTTGTAGAGGAAGTTGCGGCCGATAGCACCGTGCGGCAGGGTCCGGCTTAGAGGCTGGACCAAGCCATACCGAACAACACGCGGGACTCGCGCGAGGTAATTCCGGCGGCGATCCACAACGTAGCGCGTGTAGCCTGCGAAGAGTTCGTCGCCTCCGTCACCTGAAAGCACGACCGTGACGTGCTCACGCGCCATCTTCGAAACCATGTAGGTGGGAATGGCGGATGAGTCAGCGAATGGCTCGTCCAGAAACCACGAGAGTTCATCCACGATCTTGCAGATGTCTGGTGTGACGATGAACTCGTGGTGATCTGTTGCGAAATGTTTTGCTGCGATCCGCGCGTACTTAAGTTCATTGTAGCTATCCTCGTTAAACCCGATGGAGAATGTCTTAACCGGCTGCGTTCTATGACGAGACATCAGACCTACGACCGCGCTCGAATCGATGCCCCCGGAAAGGAACGCGCCGAGTGGCACGTCAGCAACGAGCCGCACGCGCACTGCTTCATCCAGCCGCGCACGTAGTTCTTCAAGGTAATCTTCAGAGCGCCGCAAGCCATTGTCTTCCGTATCTTCGTAGCGGAAGTCCCAATACGGTTGGATTGACAGACGACCGTTCGCAAAAGTGAGGTGATGACCAGGAGCAAGCTTTTGCACGTTGCGAAAGATACTCAGTGGGTCCGGCACGTAGCCGTAGGTGAAAAACGCATCCAGGGCTTCGAGGTTCAGCTCGCGGCGCACGTTCGGGTGATTAAGGAGCGACTTCAGCTCAGAGCCGAAAACAAAAGTTCCGTCCGGTGTCAGCGTGTAATAGAGCGGCTTCTTGCCAACGCGGTCGCGGGCGACGAAAAGTCTTCTTTGCCTTGCGTCCCAGAGCGCGAACGCAAACATGCCGCGAAAGCGTTCTACACAGGACGTATCGTACTCTTCGAACGCGTGTACAATGACTTCCGTGTCCGAATTCGTGCCAAACTGATGACCGCACGCCTCCAGTTCGCGCTGCAACTCACGGTAGTTGTAGATCTCTCCGTTGAAGACAACACTAATGGCGCCATCTTCGTTCGAAATGGGTTGATGTCCGCCGGCGAGGTCAATGATCGAGAGGCGACGCATGCCAAGCGCGACGCCTTCCGAGGTAATCATCATTCCCTGATCGTCGGGACCGCGGTGCTTGATGACATCACACATACGGCCCAGGACTGCGGCTCGCGCCGCAGCGTCGAGAATGAGCTGTGTGTCGTAGAAGCCGGCGATGCCACACATTAGGCGTTACCTCGTGTGACAGTTTCGAGCACCTCTTCAGCAGGCACCGATTCGGTGAAGAGCCCTTTTGTATCGGTATCGTTTGCCCGCGGATTCTTCAATTCCGACTCATGTCTGAGCCAGGATTCGAGAACAAAGATGTACCAGAGCTGAATCGGAGCCCAACCTCTACGGGTTGCCCGTTCCAACTGTGCGAGCGCGGGCTTGGACCGTATCCAACCCTCGCGTTCGAGCAGCGATTCGTGAAGAATTTCCTCCAGAGCACCTCGCCAACGACCAGCGAGCCAGCGCTGCACGGGAATACTGAAGCCGCGTTTGCGGCCGTGAGCGACCCGCTCGCCGAGTTTCCGCCGAGCCAGCTCACGCAAGATGGCTTTGAGGCGACCACCACGGAGACGCAAATCGAATGGCAAAGAGGCAGCAAACTCCCACAGTTCCTGATCCAGGAATGGAGATCGTGCTTCCAGTGAATAGTGCATTGTTGCGCCATCAACCTTGGTCATGTATTCACCAGGGAAACGCGTGCTGCGATCATATTGCAGAAACTCCCGCAGAACGTTTTGCCCGGATTGCCGCGACCAGGGAATCCCGCGCTGGGTCACGTTCAAACCTGCGATTCTTTCCCCAAGGATTCCATTCTTGCGGTACCTCGGAAGGCCGTCTCGAGCGCAGGCAACGGCGCCTAGACCTCCAGTCGCATAGTCCAGGAAAGACGCACCCCGTTTGAGAAGACCGCGATCAGGGAAATGCACGCGTGCGGTGGACCAAAAGCGAGACGCCGAGGCCGGGAGTTTTCGCGCGAGCTTCTGCGCCAACCAAAGATTTCGATGTTCCGGGTACCCGAGAAAGACATCATCGCCGCCATCACCAGTGAGCAGTACGGTTGCTTCCGGTGCTACAGCGCGAGAGACCCTCAGCATACCAAGTGCCGAAGGGCAGGCAAACGGTTCGGCATACGCAGCAGCTACTTCCTCTGGCCCCGCTGCATCCGCAGGCAGCATTTCTAGAACCCGATGTCTGATAGCTAAACTGTCCGCTGTCGCGCGCGCGTCCGCCGTTTCATCCATTGGATCGCCTGGCGTACCCACTGTATAGGCAGTGACGTTACCTCCCAACTGCGTGATGGCCCAACAAACAAGGCTTGAATCTACACCACCGCTGAGCAGAGCACCGACCGGCACGTCGGCGTATAAACGCTTCTCCACCGCCTGAAGAAATAGACGTTCGGTCTCCTCGACAGCTTCATCGAATGAAGGAGCAGCAGAAGTATCCTCAGGAGGCGTCCAGTATATGCGCTTACTGAGGGAGCCTTCTGACCATTCAACGATTGTCGCTGCCGGAACCTTTGCGGCTCGTTGATAGATCACGCGGTCATCGGTGACGAAGCCAAACTCCAAATATTCCATCAGTGCTTCTTCGTCTATCTCTTCCACAAACCCACCGTGGCGTAATGCCCGCACGGTTGATGCAAAGGCAACACAGCCATTATGTGCGGTATAGACAAGTGGCTTTACACCCAGCCGGTCACGAACGAGAAACAACTTACGGGAGCGGTTGTCCCACAGACCGAATGCAAACATGCCCCGCAGTCTAGTTACGAGAAGATCAATGCCCCACGCGTGATAGCCATGTATAAGCACCTCGGTATCAGTCTGACTCTTGAACGCATAACCTTCCTTCTCCAGTTCGCCGCGCAACTGCCGAAAGTTGTAAATCGCGCCATTGAACACAACGCCGATCATTCGATCCGGTGACGTCATCGGCTGGCGGCCAAGTTCGCTGAGATCAAAGATCGCGAGTCGGCGGTGACCCAGGACCGCATCCTGCCACGTCTCAAAGCCGTGGCTGTTTGGGCCTCTTCGCACCAGAGCGCAAACCATTCTATCCACGGCTTCGGCCGCAGCTCGGCGATCCTCAAGACCAACTACTCCGGCAATACCACACATGATTTCCTCACATCAATTCTGTGCCTAAGGTTATCCGCTGCGTCATAGGAATTTTCTTCGCGTCCTTTTGCAGTCGATGACCGTCAGACCATCGCAACGATTGAATGTATGCGTTGCAACAACGTCTCTGTTCCACTGGGGCAGAATCTTCGAGACCTCCTCCTCGCTGTACTCCTCGGGAGTGAGTCGAAGAATCCTGTTAAAGGAGATGCCATAGCCATAATGCTTTGAGCAATCCTGAGCTGGCCGGTATAACTCGCCCTTCCATTGGAAGAGTCGACCTGCGGGCCGGGCTGATCGTGCGTCCGACTTCACGGGATTGCGCCGGTGGGGCGTCCACGGGCCCATCGGAGTCTCCGAATGGAACAGGTAAAGCTCGTCGTAATTGTACGAGACTTCCTCAGAAGCAATGTTTACGAACATCCACCATGTCCCGTCAATCTCAGCCAGCGTGGCGTCAACAGCCCTGACGCCGTCCATCAGAACAGTTTCAAGGTTCCACTCTGAGGGAAAGCTCAAACAGCGATAAAGCTCAATGCTTCTATTTGCACCGGTCTCAGGGATCATGTAATGACTACCCTGCCAGTCGAATACGAACGGATATGACAGATGATACTTCCTTTCCAAGACTTTGAATGGCTCGCCGACTGCTCCCGATTTATCTAACTCGACGGCCGAGATGTGCGCCTTGGCTTTCGAGTAGATGTAGTCCTCGAAAAACACAAAATGTCTGTTCCCGTTTTTGAGAGGAAAGGGATCGGCCCAGAAGCGATCCTTCGGTGGAACCAAATATTTGAAGCGGTACAGAGGGTCGCTATTTTCCGCTTCGGAGTTGAACCTGAAAGCCAGACACCACTGGTCAAGGTAGAAAGAGTCGTGCAGAACCTTTTTGGCCGCACGTCCTGTCAGCTTCGCTAGAAGCGGGAGCATCTCCCTATTGGTCGGTTTTTTATACAGCCGTTGATGGTACGGCGAAAAGGCTGCATTGAACGCATCGTCATCTAATAAACCGCAGCCATCCGACTCGCTTAGTTCTCGCAATTTTCTGTGAACGAAGACGGAAGATTTCCAGTAGTAATTATTCTTGTTACGGCGAACCGAGAACTTCTCGCTCGTTGAGGACCACGAGCGGTAAAGGACTTTTCCGTTGTCCAACTCTTCCGTTAACTTTTGCAACATCGAACCAGTCAGCAAGTGGCCCTGCATGACTTCCCAGAAACCGGGAGGGCCGCCGCGGTTTACTGTTCCGTCTCCGTGGTGATAAGACCACACACCGTGTTTGGCAATGTTAAGAGCGTCGCCACGCAGGATTCTGAAGCCAAACCTGAGTGCCACATCCAGATGGTAGGAACGTATCTTCTGCACGTCCTCTTCCGAGAAATAGTCTGAGTGCTTTTTCATGACAGGCTGCAAATCGATGACTGCGCACTCCTCGATGAGGTCGGCAATATTTACCTTCTCGAACGCGTCATGCTTCACCTTGAAAACGACCTCGTCAAGTCTGGTATAACCGGCGTACAGCAAATAGTTCCGATTGGACCAAATCCTGGCAAGCTTACTTCTGTTCACGTTTGCCGTATTTGATAGGTTATGTATGACAAGCACCACTTCGGCGAATAAAGAGTTCTGGATCTCCTCGATCACTCGACGTTGCCACCGCGGCTGCACAAATGAATCGATAAGCAGCCCGACGCGCAAACGCTGTCTGCCGCTATCACTATGTGGTGGCTTCGCCATGCTGCGTTGTTGTTGCACGGGTTCGTTCATCAGCATCCGCAGTCTCGCAGCTCCAGGGTTTGTTCATTTTGCGGCGGAGCTACTTGATACAAGTAAATATCGTGGCAGGCAGGAATGTCAGCGCGACGTGTTTAAGAGGTCTTGATCTCTTCATGGAAGTAAAGACCATTCTCTTTTGATGGTTTTTGATCCTTGAGAGGTCTTTGAAGTCAACAACGTCTAAAACCCTTGAGAAGCCCACCTGCCGGAAAAATCTGCGAAGCTGAGGATACGTAAACTGATGGAAGTCAATGCCGAGTTTCATGATGTCTGCGCCCTGACGCGACTTGCGCAATGCGTAGCGCCAACTATTTGGCATCCAACCATATAGAGGGAAATTGTACTCACCTGAAACGAAGCTGAACTTGTTAGTGCTGTCGAAATAAAGTACGCCGCCCGGTTTCAACGCATCGAAGATTTTTTTCATTGCCGCTTGCCAGTTCTCTACATGCTCGAAAACGGAAGAGGCAACGATGGCGTCGTACTGGGCCACACCAAGGTCGGTCTCTTCAATGTTGCCGACTTGCAAATCAAGCTCGGTTCCGTAGCGCCTTCCACCTGTTGCTTACAATAAATCTGAAAAAAACCGCAACCCACGCCAATCTCCAAAATTGTTGAATCATGGTCCAATGTCTTGAATCTCTTGATACAGCTCAGAACATTTTCCAGCGTCGGCTTTTGGTCTTCCAGCGTGATGTGCGAGTGGGTCTCGATATACCGAGCCACATCAGATAACTCTTCATAATGAACGTGCATTCAGATCTCCAATAAAAGTCTATGCTTCTCTTTTGGGAGAGAGTGTGTGGGTTTTAGGGTCCGCCTGATACTTCTCAAGAGAACCTACTCCTGCGCATTAAACAGTCTATCACTGTCAGGTCGCGAGACGTGCTCAGAGTATGTGTCCCGAGCACGGCTTCATTCCATTCGGGTAAGATCTTTGAGACTTCCTCCTCCACGAATTCATCTGGGCTAAGCCGCAGTATCTTGTTAATCGAGATGCCATAACCGTAACGCACTGAGGAATTCTGCGCCGGCCGATATAGTCGACCTTTCCATTCAAACAGGCTGCCGGCAGGACGCGAATTACGAACGTCTTTCTTGACAGGATTCCGCTTGTGCGGTTTCCATTCGCCTTTGGGAGTATCGGCATAGAAGATGTACAACTCATCCCAGTCGCTGGGGTATTTCATCTCGCCGAGATTCACAAACATCCACCATAGCCCGTCCCTCTCGAGTAATGTTGCATCGGTTGCGTTTACACCTTCAAACAGCACTGTGTCCAACTCCCATTCAGATGGGAAAGTAGTGCAACGATACAGCTCTACAGTGTTATGAGAGGCCGTCTCGGGAATCATGTAGTAATCACCGGCATACTCAAAAATAAAGGGATACGATAAATGGTAATCTTTCTCCAAAATTGTGATAGGCGCCTGATATTTCCCATTCCTATCGATCTCAATCACCGAAATGTGCCCCTTTGCCGTTTCATAGATAAATTCTTCAAGGAAAATGAAATACTTATCATCAACGCTGAGCGTAAACGGGTCTGCCCAAAAGCGGTCTTTCGGCGGAATCAGGTATTTGAATTTATAAAATGCATCGTTTGCGTCGTTGGGACCAGACCTGAAGCGGTACGCCAGCGACCATTGATTGAAGAAGAATAGATTCTCTGTCTTGGCGACGAAGTATCTGCCGCTAAACCTCGATAGCAACCGCAACATTTCGGAATTGGTGGGTGCTCTGTAAAGTCTGGCAGAGTAAGGTTGATAAATGGAGTTCTTCTCGAAACTGAGTTCGTTCTGCTCATACAACTCCCTCAACTTCCTCATCACGAAAGCCGACGACTTCCAGTAATAGTGGTTGCGGTTGAGCTTCACCGAAAATCGATCGCTCGTCGGAGACCACGAGCGGCTTAGTACCTGGCCGTTGTCCAAATCCTCAGTCAGTATCTGAAGCATCGCGCCAGTCACTGGTTCCCCTTCCATCACCTCCCAGAACCCAGCCGGTCCCCCACGATTGACGTTGCTATCGCCGTGGTGATAGGACCACACGCCATGCCGTGCAATGCTTAATACATCACCTTTGAGAATACGAAAACCCAGGCGAATAGCAACATCCAGTTGATATTCGTTAATCTGCTTAAGGTCTTCTTCCTTGAAGCGATCAACGTACTTCGTCATTAAAGGCTCGACATTTATTACCGGGCACTCCCTGACTAGTGTTTCAATATCCGCCTCTTCGAATGCATCCGGCTCGACATGTGTCTTTGAGTCATCAAATCTGTTATAGGCGGCAAAGAGCAGGTGGGATCGATTCTGCCAGTAATTTTGAACCCTAAATCTCTTCTGCGGTAATTGCGCTGCGTTCTTGATAACGAGAACGATCGTGGCAATTGATGAAGTTTGGATGTCCTGAACGATCTTGTGAATCCAGCGAGGCTGAATAAAGGAATCGACGAGTAAACCCACCCGCAGGCGTTTCTTCACGGGATTCAATGATCCAATCAGTTCAGGATTATTCATTACTGCAAGAAGACCTCTGGAACGGTCGTAGAGAACAAGCTAAACCGTTTGCAGTTCCTGGTTCGTCATCTTCTCGACGAATTGAGAATAGGCGGCTCGATCGAGCGGCAGGCTAATCGACTGGCGGCGCACCGAACTGAGAATCATGGCGTTTGCAAGCTCCACTGCGTTACGCCCGTCCTCGCCCCGGCACGTCAATTCCCCCGTGCCTGCGACTGCAGCAGCGAAGTCTTCGTAAAACACACGAAGCATATTCTCGCCAGGAGGCAATTGAATCTCACGCGTATCGCTTTCCAATTCCCCCATCATTTGGGTATCACTTGCGGTGCGCTCGCGGATCGAATCGCGCAGCCTGGTGACAAATAATTTACCGTTATCAATCACGATCCGGCCCCGGTCGCAGGAAATGACCGTGCGCGAGATCGCCGGCGCCTCGACAGTGCTGATGTGAATGTAACCGTGCGCCCCATTCGCATGGTGCAGGATTGCGCTTGCCGTATCCTCTACTTCGATCTTGTGAAGATTTGTATCGCAGCGGGCGTCAACTGCGTCCGGCATCCCGCACAGCCACGCATAGCGATCCAAAATGTGGGGGGCTTGATTGAGCAGCACGCCGCCGCCTTCGCCTTTCCAGGTTCCCCGCCAGGGACTGCTGCGGTAATACGCTTCCGAGCGCCATGCAGACTCGATCATGGAACAACGATAAATCGGGCCCAATTCGCCGCTCTCGAGCATACGCCGCGCGTAAAGATAAGCTGGCTCAAAACGCTTCTGATGCACAACCGCAAAGATTCCCGAGTTGCCGGACGCTACGCGCAACACCTCGTCAGCTTGCTCTACTGTTACAGTGAGCGGCTTCTCGCAAAGCACGTGCAGGCCGGCACGTAGCCCGGCTACTGCCAGCTCGCCATGCAACCAATGCGGCGTGGCGATTACGATGGCGTCAACTTCGCCTCCGCGGATCATTTCTTCGGCCGAGTCAAACCATTTGCAGCCGAACTCGGCTGCTACTTTCCGGCCGGCCTTTGATTGCGCGTCCGTAACGGCAACAAGTTGGAGCGTCGGAATTGACGAGATCACGTTCGCGTGCTCCTGCCCCATCACGCCCACACCGATGACACCGAACCTAATCGGTTTTGCCGGCTTGCTTGCAAATCCTGGTGAAGTAGCGGGACTGACTGGCATAGGTTCCAAAACGGCTGGACCTGCAGGCCCGGGAGTCACAGGACGCGCAGTCTTAAGACTCTCAGGCGCGTAGTTCGCCTGCACTTTTACGAACGCCGCAGCCACCTCTTTCATGTCCGTCTCGCTTCCCAAAAAAATATTGTGCGGCAGGAACAACATGTTGGTGACCGCTTCATCAGAAACGGGCGTCGGCAACACGCGCAGGTAGTCGGGATGCTTCTCGCCAACACGCTGCAGCGCGGCCTGCTGGGCCATGGTCGCAGTATACCCACGGCTGACAGGAATGCCTTCGGCCTGCAGGGCGCCGATGAAATCACCGATACTTAGTCCATCACAATGCTCGGGCCTGTAGCGCACTACAAACATGTGTACGCCGTGGCGCAGCACACCTGGACCAATCGCCAGCGGACTTATGCAGGATGCTTTCGCCAGGTAATCGCGGAGCTTGAGAAAGTTTTCCGCCCGCCGCTGCTGCTGCGCTTCAAGTTTTTGTAGTCGGTGAAGGAGCACTGCCGCTACATACTCGCTTGCCCGTAAGTTAAAGCCCAGTGAGTCATGTCCCCACCGCTGCCCTCCTAAACGGGCGCGGCCAACATTGTGGAACGAGTAGGCGCGTTCGAAAATGTCCGGGTCATTGGTCGTGAACGCGCCACCTTCGCCCGAGGTTAGATTCTTCCATGATTGAAAGCTGAATGCCGCGGCATCGCCGATCGCTCCGGCACGACCCAACTCGTGAATCGCTCCATGGGCCTGCGCTGCGTCTTCAAGCAAAACCAGCGAGTGACGCTTGGCGATATCCCGCAATGCGGTCATATCGGCCGGCTGTCCAAACAGATGAACAGCCATGATCGCGCGCGTTTTGCCAGGGACGATTGCTTCTTCGACACGCTTCGGATCGAGCGTGTAGGTGTGCTCGTCGACATCAACCAGCGCGACGCCAAACCGACGGTCCAACACCGTACTGGCGCTGGCGATGAACGAGAGATTAGGAACAATGATCTCGCCCCCATACTCGAGTCCGTCATGATCCAATGCCGCACTGACAGCGACGCGCAAAGCATCCGTTCCATGCGGCAGCAGCAAGGCATACTTGGCGCCGCAGAATTGTGCCCATTCCTGCGCGAACTTATTTGCGAGCGGTTGCGGCAAGCCTTCGACGGTGGTGAGAAAGATGCGCATCATCTGCGGCCCAAGCTTCAGGGTCCAATCAGCGAGCGTGGGTGTGGGATAAGCGGGCCAGGGGCGAAAGCGCGTGTCGCGCACGGCTAAGCCGCCATCTTTCGCGAGCTTTCCCGTCAGACGTCCAGGACGCCCGGGCAGCGGTGGCAATGTCTTGATAGCGCCCTTGACAGCGACCCGTGCGGATTTCCTTAAAACCTTCTTGATATTGGGCACAATCTATTTCCTCATAGTATTTAGTTCGTGTGGGTTCGTGGATCGGGTCTTTGTCTTCCTTTTTCAGCAGCCTGCGCTTTTTCCGAAAATCTGAAGCCTAACTAAGTTATACAGTTACAAAGCTGCCTCGTTTTCAACTCTTTTCTGGAGCAATTGCTGAGCCTTCAGGAGTTGGTCCAGAGTCATTGGGCGGTGATGCACTCCGTCAGCCTCTCTTTGCGGTGTTGGGACGATAGTATTATCACGCAGGCCTAGAATAGACTGCAAAAAGACGTCCGGCATCTTTTCGTTCACTCTTTTCCTTAGTGTAGTCAAATTGTCCCCGGGCTGGGGCGGGACCTCCAGAAAAACCAGAATCGGTCCTGTATCGATGCCGGCATCCACGAAATGTGCAGTCAGGCCTATTTTATCGTTCTCCACAACGGACCACGGAAGAGAATCCAGCGAGCGGTGTGCCGGGAGCCGCGCGCAATGGGCATTTATGATTTTTGTATCCTTCATCGACAATAAGGGCTCTTTAATCAACCAATTTGACGAAGCCAGCAATACGTAATTTATGCTGTGCTTTTCGAGAATGGCCCGGGTCTCTGGCGAGGAATGCTTCTCAACATGTGCCACGGGAATATTTAGTTTCCGCGCCTGCTTGACCACCGGAGAATTATTGATGAAGACGGATGCCGGCAAGAACCGCTTGGCGGCCGTGCGCCAACCACTGGGTATACTCAGCCAAAGTTTGTGTGTGATTGATCGACGGCCATTCTGTTCGGGCACTGCGGGTTTTGTTATGAACTTGTTGAATTCTCCATGAGCAGTTTGGAGCTGCAGCTCGGCAGCTGAGAATTTCTGGCGTATCGCCGTTTCAATGACCACTAGCGAAATATCAAGGCCATGTTGCTTAAAGCACCCCAGGGTACTCATGGCTATTGGGCATGTTTGATGACTAAATATCGCAACCTTCATAAACTCGTTTCTGCCTTTTCGAAGATTTCAATTGAGTGTGCTAGGTAAATAACGGGGTAGCTTGATGGTTCCCGACAGGCCGAAGCTCGTCCGATGAGGATTCGGTTAGCTGATCTAACTGGGCCAGCATGATGTCTGACCACTTTTGATGGCCCAACCATTTTTCCTGGGGAGGCATGTAAGCAAGTTTATCGACCCGCATAGTAATGTCAGACGGCACAATTTCCTTGAAAGCGTCTCTTAGGATCCATTTGGTCCAGGCATCTTTCAGCAGGAGTCTTTCGGGGAGTTTGAAGACATACTCGACCAGGTGGTGATCCAAAAAAGGCAAACGTACTTCTCGGCTATGGGCCATGCTGTTTCGGTCCGCGTACCTGAGCAACTGGTTAATTCCATGTCTTGTAGTGTTCCACCATAAAGCCTTGCGAAAACCCGAGACATTTCTGAACTCTTTGGGAAAAATTGGGTAGTGCTGCTCAACTTCCGGCAGAGTTTTGATCGTTTTTAGCAACTGCTTGACCTGGCTCTTTACTTTTACAGGCATGGTCCGTCTCAAGACACGTTGGACCGATCCATGAGACTTACCATGCATCTCTCGACAATTCCGATTCCACCTCAAGTATCCCAGTACGTTCAGGTTTCTAAGGAAGTCATCAGAGACATCGTCGAAGTAACAGTGATATCCGCCTAACATCTCGTCTGCGCCCTGTCCATCAAGCAAGACCGTGACATCGTGCTCTTTGGCCAGCCTCATAACAGACCATTGTGCGTAGATGCTCGACGAAGCGAAAGGCTCTTCCTGATGCCAAAAAAGATCGGCCAGGTCTTCAAACATTCGCTCGGCGGTCGGCCAGACCTCATGGGCTTCCACGCGATTAGCGTTGATAACCTTTTCGATCCACCTGCCTTCGTCTGAGGCCGGGTCGTCGAAGCGCGCCGAAAATGTCTTCTGCACACCATCAGGGGGGAGTAACTTATTGATGACCGCGACCACTGTACTTGAGTCTAATCCGCCGGAGAGACTCGAGCCGACAGGGACGTCCGCGCGTAATCTGATCCTCACGGAATCAGAGAAAAGCTGGCGAAACTGCTCCGAGTGCCATTCATCAGACCTGTCTTCGATCTGCAGACGGGGATCTATGTCCCAGTATCGTCGCTTACGCAGCAGGCCCTCGCTGCTGATCGTCAGAGAATGGGCCTGCGGCAGCCTGAGGATGCCTTCATAGAAGGTTTGCTCGCCCATATCCAACTCTCCGTAATACTTATAATGGGCAAGCGTTTCCTGGTGGACCTTGCGATCAGCTACGCCAGCCGCCCAGAGGGCTTTCATTTCCGACGCGAATGCAAAGATCTTTCCCGGCACATGGACATAATGGAAAGGCTTTTCGCCGAATCTATCTCGCGCGGCGAACAGGCTGTGGGATGCTGTGTCCCAGATAGCAAACGCGAACATCCCATTGAAATGTTGAAGGCAGTCCTCGCCCCACTGCTGGTAAGCCGCGAGCATTACTTCCGTATCGCTGCCAGTGTGAAACCGGTGGCCCTGGTTTATTAGCTCCGCGCGCAACTCAGGATAGTTATAGATCTCGCCGTTAAAGACTATCCACAACCGTCCATCGGCACTGCGCATCGGCTGATGGCCGGCGGGAGACAAATCGAGGATGGAGAGACGGCGGAAACCAAAAGCCAAATCGAACCGCTCGGCCCGAAATTGCTCCAACGGTAGCAAGCTTAGGCTCGGATCCGTATCGGCTCCGCCACAGGAAATTGCTCGGTTCAGCCGGGTATCAGCCAGCAGATATCCCTCGTCATCCGGACCGCGATGGCGGATGGCATTGGTTGCACGCCGCAGAGCATCAAGGTCCACAGCCTGGCTATCTAAGTTCCAGATTCCAACTATTCCACACATAGGCGTCCAGCGACCGAGTAGAGATTCCTTCACCAGAGTTCTTCATAAACCCTGGTCATATTCTGTAAAAACGCATCTGGTCCAAAACGCTTAACCACCGCAGAGCGAATAACTGCAGGATCAAAGCTTACGCGTTCTGAGATGAAATCTGACATCGCATTAGCGAGTGCGTCAGGATTAGCGACCTCCACCAAAACTCCAGTTTCGTCTGTTATAACAAACTCAGGTCCGCCACAACGAGTCGAAATCACAGGCTTGCCACATGCCATAGCCTCACCTGCAACAATACCGAAAGTCTCATTCAGGCTTGGCAGAACAAAAACGTCGCACTCATGCATTGCCCGGCGAACCTCTTCGCGATTTAGCGAACCTAGAAATTGACACTTTTCCGAGATCCCAAGCCCTGATGTTAGTCGCTCCAAATTGGCCCGATCCGGACCATCACCCCCCACTATCAACTCGAATGATACCACTCCACGTTGCGCCAGCACGTGGGCGGCCTTGATCAGGTGGTCTACTCCCTTCTCTTCAGAAAGACGACCGACGAACAAAAACTTAAAATCGCTGTGCTCCCTGCGTCCATTTTGGGATGGGGTGAAGAAATCCGTTCTGATCAAGTTTCCCATGACAATCGGCTTGACCTCTGGGTGAAATGAAACAATCTGATTGGCTAGTTCCGGGCTAACCGAGAGAACCCGATCGACCTCTGTCAGCGTTTGCCGAACGAGGCGTCTCTGCAGCGCCGTCCCCAACTGCATTGAGAAAGGGTTCGAATGCTCCGTCAGCACGACCGGGAGCGAGTAATGTTTCCCGAGGTTTACCGCCGACCAGCCCCCTGGCAAAACAACATGGGCATGAATAATATCGGGTTTGCCCCAGTCCTTGAGTAGTTTCTGGAATCCACTACGAGCTGCCCTAACGAAAGTATGATACGCGGTCGACTCTGGACCATGAGGAATCAGCGGCCGCGCAACTTCTCGATAAATGGGCAATCCCTCTTCATAAGACTTGAACGACCTTGAACGACAATCTTCCGTGTCCGCATGGAGAACGTTACGCCACCGTGCCATTTCCGGTATCAGTACCGCGACATCATAGTTTTTTGCTAGAGCAAGAGCTTGCTCCTGGATGAAGATGCCGCTAATGGCATTACTCGCACTCGGATACCAGGAGGGAACCAATAGGACTTTCTTCATCTGACTACACTCTTTGAAGACAAGCGCGCCGCAATATCGGTCGCGGCAAGGAGATCAAAAATGTGAAATCTTCCAAAGTCGATAGCAAGATCTCTCGTAAGAAATGCTCTTTACCCATTACTCAAAGGACAAGGGGTATCAGCTTCTCAAATTGTCGCCGCTTCTGCCGACCATGAAGGGGATTTCCAGCGCGGAATGGGCCTTGATCGCTTTAGTCCGTCCGCGGACATCAAGCCGCGCCTGATCATATCTTGCGGGTCGACACCCTCTGGCAGGCCCCAACGCTGCACGATCTGCGCAGTCAGGCGCTGTAAGTCATATGGCAACGTAATCCCTTTCGGCAATTCGAAGCGTTCCGCGTAGAACCTGGGATAGTGATCGTATTCCTGAATTCTGTCGTCGTCGAGCTTTTCGATTATCCGCCGCGCAACTTTCTCGTGATCATGATAGCGTTCGACGTAAGCGCGTCCTTTTTGAGCAAGGCAAACTCGCAGTTCACGATCCGTCAGTAGCCGTTTTAACTGCTCGTACAGGTTCGCCGGGTCGATATGCCAGATCGGCCGGTCGCGCGGCAATGGCTCGTAGTCTTCGCGATTACCGCTGGCCAACGCACACCCAGATGCCATCGCTTCGACGCCCAATTTGCCGTGCAACGGCATGTGGAGTTGATCGATCACCACATCGGCGTCTGCTAGAGCGGTCAGCACCTGAACATTAGACATCCCATGGAGCAGGCGCAACTCAAAAGATATGCCCTCTGACCTAAGGCGCTCTAAGACCGGAAGAATCAATACCGTTCCCTTGACGCTCTCCACGGACGGCGCATGGACAACGACCGGCACTTCCCGGCCCGGAGTGCGTCCCTCATATTTGGAAAGATTAACCGGTACGAATAAGTGCTGATAAGGGCGCAGGGCCAGACTCGCGTTGTTAGGCACGGAAAGAATCTGGTTGCTGTACGTCTCGGCGAGGCGGAGCTGTTGCAACGGCCTGGTAATCGGATCGTTCAACAATCGCTCTTCGTGATCGGCTGAGAGGGCTACCGAAGCAAATTCCTCCCGGAAGGGCAAGGAGTGGCGCACATCGTCGCCGCAAAGAACCCACACAATCCGTTTGCCTAACCTCTTAAGTAGTGGTAGTTCGGTGCCCCATCTCAGAGTGCTGCCACCCCAGATGAAAACAAACAAGTCGTGTTGAGAAATTAATTTTAGGATTCTCGTCGCACGCGCTGGACGATTGAGCCATCGCGCAGTGGTTCGATGAAAAACGTCGGATTGCAAATCAACATCGTACTTGAAATGCTCGTAGAATGGGTGCCTGCTTACAATTGCGCTGGTTACTTGGTGCCCCAGTTGCCGAAAGCCGTCGGCGAAATCAGGCAACATGCCAGCGATCTCGACCGTACCCACTAGCACACGAGCCGGCAACCGGCCGGATAACCCGGGCGTCGTTGAGCGCTCCGATTTGCCTGTTGTTTTTTTCTCCTGCATCTTCTCAGTCCTGTTTAGGGCTCGCGCGGGAGAGTTTCTCAAGCTCAATTCTGGTTCATGCGTAGACTAGATGAGATCTATGGTCTGGACGCGCCCAGGTGTAGCTGGCTCCGTCACCTCCAACAGTTATCAATCACCTTGTATGTAATGTCGCTTTTCGCTGCTCGAGACAGATCGGGAAGCGGACAAACCAACCACTGCAACCTAAACGCAAGCTATTAAAGATGGCGCCGGACGAATTTATGCTCCTGCTCTAACCGCTACGACGACACACGTAAAGCATAAGGGTACTTAGCCGCGAAAAGGTGCCACGAGCTACGCCGCTTCGCCACGTCCTACTCGCTATCGTGTTCACTGGACTCTCAAAGGCAGGTTGCTCAGGATGTACAAGCAGAGGGTGAATAACCCGACTCAGAAAATAATATTCACCGAAGTCGACGCGTTCCTCAATCTCAAAGTATTTTGCAAGCTCGGCCTCAAGGTCACGTTGGACAAATAAACGGTTATGCCAATTCAGAGAAATGGGAGTTAGTCCCACCTGGAGACGTGCGGCATTTAACGCCTCAAAAGTTTCAGCAATACCCTCAATCAGAAAAAGCCGCCCGCCCTGCTTAATTGCGCGTGCCAGTTGTTCGAGAGCGCAAGCTTGGTCGGAAAGACTGGTTAGATTAATCAAGCAGCGCACGCAGGTTACGGCAGTGAACTGGTCGGCATACGCATGCAGATCGAGCACGTTCGCCGACTCAACTCGGATATTAGTTCGGCCGCTACTCGCGATCGCTTCGCTCGCTGCTTCGATCATTTTTGGGCTATAGTCAGTAGCTACTACTGATTTACATGTTTCCGCCCATTGTAGTGCTCCAAATGCGTTGCCGGTCCCCACGTCGAGTAGCACATCGTCAGGCTGCAGCCGTGTTCCAATGGCCTCAATCTCAAGCGAACGAAGAATCACATCCTTCATCGTGGCAGCGGGATCGGTCTTCAGGCTCGTAGCCTTCTCATCCCAGTAACGCTGAATCTCAAGGGCATCCATATATCGCTTAGCCTCCCTCTTATGGCCGACGAATGGCATCGAAACTGCGGTCTCGCGGAAAGCAATGCCTACTGCGGCTCACCTGCAGCTCCACGAAAACATCACCATTTGACTCGTGTCGCCATTTGACCTCTTAGGGCCAAAGCTTCTTCGAGCTTGCTTACTACGATTTCTTGCTGCGCCAGGGTTAGTTTTTCGAAAAGTGGCAAGCTGATCGCCCTTGCGGCCGCTTCATCAGTCAGCGGGAAATCGCCCGCTTTGAAACCGCCGCGCTTGCGGAAGTAGGTTGTCAGCGGGAGGTGGTAAGTGCCAATGGTCGTTTCGACGCCCTGCGCTTTTAGCTCGCGGATGATCTCGGCTCGAGCCGAGGCTACCTCACTTGGCAGCAACGCCACATAGGACTGATAAACATGTCGCGAGCCGGTCAGAGCTTTCGGCGTGACTAAACCGGTTCCTTTCAGCAACTCATCGTAGTGGTTGGCCTGCGCCTTACGACTGGAAATAATCCGCTCTACCTTCTGCATCTGAGTGCTACCCAGCGCCGCCTGGAACTCTGTCAGACGCATATTGTGCCCCGGTGTAACGAAGTCTGGCGTTGACGCATCTGGATCTTGCCCGTGATTGCGCAGGAGACGAAGCTTACGCGCAAGCGCTGAGCTGTCCGTCGTCACAATGCCACCCTCGCCCGTCGTGATCGCCTTGCGAGGGTGAAAGCTGAAACAACCCATCACGCCCCATGTGCCGGCGCGCTTGCCATGTAGCTCAGCCCCGAGTGCGCAGGCGGCGTCTTCGACGACTGGGACACCGTGATCGCTTGCTACTTCAAGAATGCGGGCCATGTCAGCCATGCCCCCGAACGTATGGACCGGCAGAACGGCTTTCACCATCGTGCGATCTAGCGTCTCGGCAAGGGCGTCCGGTTCCATGTTGAATGTCCTGGCGTCGATCTCAACGAAGACGGGCTCGGCACCGCAAAGGGCAATGACGTTGGCAGTCGCCGGCCACGAGTAGGTCGTCACCGCCACGCGATCGCCCGGGCCGATTTCCAACGCCATCAACGAGAGCAGCAGCGCAGAGGTGCAGTTGTTAACTGCTACGGCGTACTTTGTGCCGATGTAGTCAGCCACACTCTGCTCAAAAGCCGCGACGCGTGGCCCCTGGACCAGATAACCCGAAGCCAGCGCCTCGCGCACGGCCTGCAGATCGTCTTCTTCAATCGTGGGAATTGTCAGCCGGATCAATTACTTTGCTCCCTGTAAAAGTCAGCGGTGCGGCGTATACCTTCGTCCAGATCGACCTTCGCCTCAAAGCCCAAAAGTTCGCGTGCCTTTGTAACCAAAGGCACCCGAAGTTCCACGTCTACGTAATCCTTGCGTGCAAACGTTATCGGCGAACTCGACTCGAGCACGCGCACGACCGCGCTCGCCAAGCCATAGATTGTCGTCACTGCCCTCTGGTTACCAATGTTGAAGGATTCGCCAATAGCCTTCGGATGCGACATAGCCAGAAGCACGCCATCTACCATGTCGTCCACGTAACACCAGGCGCGGATCTGCGTGCCGTCGCCGTGAATCTGAATGGGTTCATTCTTAATGGCTCGTTGAATGAAGTTGCGCAAGGCCCCCTCACCCACCTGTCCTGGTCCGTACACGTTGAACGGACGCACGACAGTTGTCGGGAGCCACTTCTCCTGATGGTACGCGATGGCGAGGTGCTCTTCAGCTAGCTTGCTGACAGCGTACGTCCAGCGCGCTTCTCCGACCTGACCCATTACGGTGCTATCGGTTTCAGTCGAACGGAACGCTTGCTGGCCGAACACTTCACTGGTCGAGAAGCAGACCACGCGGTCGCAGCGGGGCAACTGCGCCGCAGCCTGCAGGACATTGGCTGATCCAACCATGTTCACTCGCATGGTCGTCACCGGACTTTTAATCACAGTATCGATGCCGGCAATGGCCGCGCAGTGTACGATGACGTCCGCTCCCTGCATTGCTTCGGTGAGGCGCTCGAAGTTCAGCACGTCGCCTTCGACCAACCTAAGATTCGCGTGGTCTTTGATCGCTTTGTCCTTGAGCGAATTCCGCGCAAGGTTGTCGTAAATCACGAGACGGTTGTGGTCCACGAGCCGGCCGGCCAGTGTCGACCCAATAAAGCCTGCTCCGCCGGTAATAAAGATCGTCTTTCCTTCAATCATGTTTTAATCGTTCCAGCCCACAGTCTCGCGCATACGACGAGTTTCACAAATGATTGCTACGCCCAACCGAAAAGCCCGTAGCATTTACGGCCGGCTCTTTACGATACCGCCTGCTTTCCGCCGGCAACGAGCAACACTTTGTCCGCAACCGTATTTAACTGGTCCTCAGTCATCTCCGGATAGAAAGGGATCGAGAGTGTCCGCTCGCTAGCTCGCTCGGAAACAGGAAAATCGCCCGCACGATAGCCGTATGGCGCAAGTGGGGCCGCCAGGTGCAAGGGCTGGGGGTAGTAAACAGCCGTCGGTATCCCCTGCTCTTTAAGTTCTAATTGCACACGCTCGCGCTCTTCCACCTCGACGACGTACAGATGATAAACATGGCGCGCGTCTCGCGCTTCTGAGGGCAATTGAATGCCTGTCCCATCGAACCGCTCGTTGTACCTGCCGGCCAAATACCGGCGGCGCTGGTTCCAATCGTCCAGGTGGCGCAGCTTGACGCGCAGAATCGCAGCCTGCAATTCGTCGAGCCGGCTGTTGTAACCGAGCATTTCGGGAAAATATTTCTTACGCCAGCCATGCGCCCGGAGCATGCGCACGCGGTCAGCGACCGCATCATCGTTTGTCACTATCATGCCACCGTCGCCGCAGCCACCAAGGTTCTTGCTGGGAAAGAAACTCAGGCAGGCGACATCGCCGATGCTACCCGTCTTGCGGTTATCGTGTTCGGCGCCAAAAGCCTGGGCGTTGTCCTCAATAACCTTCAAGCCATATGCGCGAGCGATTTCCATCACCGCCGTCATATCTGAGGGATGTCCGTACAAATGTACCGGAATGATTGCCTTAGTCCTGGGTGTAATACGCGCGGCGATTTGCTTCACGTCGATTGTATAGTTTTGCGGCTCGACATCGACGCACACCGGTGTTGCTCCCGCCAAAAGCACGGCGCCGGCAGTAGCAAAAAAAGTGTAGGACGGCACGATCACCTCGTCGCCCACGCCAATCTCCAGCGCGCGCATGGCGATTAGCAAGGCATCTGTGCCTGAGGCCACGCCCACTCCGCGCTCAACGCCAAGATAGGTCGCAATTTCTTTTTCCAGAGCCGCTACGTTAGGACCCAGGATGAATTGTCCGGCCTCCAGAACCTGGCGAATCGCCTCATCGATCTCGCCTTGGATCGAGTGGTACTGGGCCACCATGTCCATCAGGGGAATTGATTGTTCGGTGACTTGTTTATTCATGGCCACTGTTTTTCGTGTCTCCTTGCGCCCTGCATGAAATCAACGCTGTTATGAACTGTTCGAAGCGCTTCACTCGCTCCCCGCCGGTTTTACCCTATCGTCCGCTTTCAGATATTGATTGCCGCAACTCTCGCAGGTGGACCTTTCTGCGTTGGCCGCTTTGCCGAAGTCCAGCTTGACACCACACTGGCACATCCAACCGCGCACGCGAGCAGGGCTGCCGTGGACCAGCGCGTAATCGGGCACGTCCCGGGTAACGACTGAACCCGCTCCTACGAACGAAAATCGACCGATGGTTGTCCCGCAGATAATCGTTGCATTCGCTCCTATCGAGGCACCCCGTTTGACGAGCGTTTTCTGATACTCATTCTTCCTGTTGACATGGCTCCGCGGGTTCATCACGTTGGTGAAAACCATCGATGGTCCGAGGAACACGTCGTCCTCTATCACGACCCCAGTGTAGAGCGACACGTTGTTCTGGATCTTGACGTTGCGTCCGATCTTAACGTCCGAAGAGACCAGGACATTCTGCCCGATGTTGCACAGCTCGCCGATCTGCGCGCGCGGCATTACATGGCAGAAGTGCCAGATCTTTGCATCCGCCCCGATCTCCGCGCCCTCATCGATGTAACTCGACTCGTGCACAAAATAATCTTTCATTTATGGACCCCGTCAGTCAGTTCGTCCAGTCGCACAGCACCGCCACCGCGTTCCAGAGAGATCTGGCAACCCTCGAGTACCTTAAGTACCGTGAGCGCGTTCTGGCCTCCAGTGAGTGGCTGCTGCCTATTACTTAGGCAGCCCAGGAAATGCTCGCACTCCAGGCGCAACGGCTCCAACTCCTCGAAAAACAGAGTGGTCTCAGCCGTCTGGCGCGGCACAGGCAAGCCTG
>WNGF01005223.1_pt1 | contig 24435 bp, 26 predicted proteins | sample 5400641 | NCBI WGS metagenome assembly WNGF01 (sample SAMN13153371, study PRJNA577476) | soil metagenome | isolation source: 80 cm soil or saprolite under grassland replicate 2 | place: USA:California | collected 2016-06-15 | reverse complement strand
CGCTGCCCGGTCCTGCTCCTCTGGGGCGCGCGAGACAACCAGCTCTCGATCGGCGACGCGTTCGAGTACGCCCGCCGCCTGCGAGCCCCGGTCCGTGCGATCGCCGACTGCGGCCACCTCCTGATCGGCGAGCGCCCCGAGGCCTGCGCAGACGCAATCGGCGCGTTCCTACATCGTCACGGTGTCTGACACCGGAGCGCCCTTTCCGTTTGCAGCGGAAGTCACTGTTTTGTGCGGAAGGCGCGCGCGTTCTGTTTCGGCGACTGACACCGGCGGCACGGACGCTTCGTCGCGCAGGCGCTAACCTGTGCGGGCTCGGGGTGTGGCGCAGCCTGGTAGCGCGCTCCGTTCGGGTCGGAGAGGTCCCCAGTTCAAATCTGGGCACCCCGATCGAAGGCACGGGGGAACCCCCGGTTCCCCCGTGAGTCCCCGTGCTCAGCGAAGAGCCTCCTCGAACCGCGGGTCGTCGCGTACGGCGGCGAAGTCGTCGTCCCTGCGCGCCTGCTCCCGGAACTGCGGGTACAGCTCCACGGACCGCCGGAGGTGGCTGAACGTCTCGTCGCCCGTTTCGCCCGCGAGCGTTGCGAAGCACGCGTAGTTGTAATGGAAGCCCGCGTGGTCCGGCATGCGCTCGAGGCCACCGCGGACCGCTTCGAGCGCGTCGGCGTAGCGCTGCTCGCCGTAGGCGGCCAGCGAATCTCTGTGGAACTGCCACGAGTCACCCCAGTCGATCGCCTGATACGCCTCGCCGGGTGTGGCGCCGACGGCGAGGACTGTTCCGTCCCCGGTCGCCTTCCGCCGCGACTCCGGCCGGACGAACACGAATGTCCCGGCGGGCGCGTCGACCGTCTCGCCGTCGACCTCGAAGGTCGCTTTCCCGTCGAGCACGATGTACAGCTCCTCCTGGCCCGAGCCGGACTCGTCGTGCTCGCTGATCAGCGTGCCGTCCTCGCCGGGCGTGTAGGCGTTCATTCCGAATGCGTGGATCCCGAAGTGCTCGCGCACCGGGATATCTCTGCCGCGCCGCTCGATGTCGTCGAGGCGCGCGACCTGCGACTTGGGGCTGTCGTTCATCCGATCTCCTCCTTGTAGCGCGGGTGGTGAGAATCGTTGCGAGTGCCTTTTATCGCCTCAGCATCTGTCGCAGACGCTGTAGGAGCGAGACAGCTGGCTCGCGGCTCAGCGCTGCTTCGCGTTTCGCCTGCCGGCGCACCCAAGCCCGGTGGCGGCTCGAGCGGGTGCCGTACTTCGGTTTCCAATAGACCGGGCTCATCCGGCGAGGTAGAGCCTAAGGCGTCGCTTGCGACGCCGACCATGAAGGCCGTGCCGGCTTCGCCGGCGCTGCCGGCTAACGCACTGTCTTGGATCCAGGCTCATCCTCCTCGCCACCGAGGTAGAGCTTATGGACAACCTTGGCACACGCATTTTCGACGTAGTCGAGCCCGGCCCCCTCGGCGATTCGCCGCGCCTCCTCCGACTAGATTCCGACCTGGAGCCAGAGCGCCTTCGCTCAATCGATCGTCCGGATCTGGCGGGAAAGTAGCCCTGCCGCAACGATGCACATGGAGACGCACGCGCCTAGGGCGATGATCGTCCCCGGCGCCGCCAATCCCGACACCGCGCCCACGATGACCAGGCCGATCGGCGCCAGGCCGGTCGAGCCGAACCAGTCCAGGCTGATCACGCGCGAGAGCATGTGCGGGGGCACGAGCTCCATCAGCATCGTCTCCCAGACCGCCGTCGCGAAGCCGATGCAGGCGCCGCGGAGGAACTGCGCGCCCAGCGCAAGCGAGAACCAGGGCGTCAGCGCGAACACGATCACGAGCAGGCTGTTCGCCATCCAGACCAGGTACGAGATCAGGCCGCGCCGGCGCCTAAGGTTCAGCTGCGCGAACGCCAGCGCCCCCGCGACCATCCCCGCTCCCAACGTCGAGTAGACGACGCCGTAGGCCCCCACGCCCAGCTCGAAGTGCGAGCGGACGAGCTTCGGCGTCAGCACCTGGATCGGCGCCCACTGGAACATCAGGACGAACGCGAAGAGCGAGATCGTCAGCCACAGCCACGGGTCTCCGACCACGTAGCGCACACCGGCCCGGATCTCCCGGAGCGTGCCCTCCGCGGCCGCGCGCTCGGCCGTCCGCGGCCTCGTCGCCCAGACGAAGGCGAACGAGCCGAGGAATGAGAACGCGTTGAAGCCGAAGACGACGGTCGAGCCGGCGAACCCGTACATGACGCCTGCCACGGACGGGCCGACGAGCAGGCTCCCCTGCCGCGCAATGCCGATCAGCGCGTTCGCCGAGCCGAGGCCCGGCCCCTCCACGACCAGCGGGACGAGCCCGCCCAGCGCCGGCGTGAAGAAGCCGGTGGCAAGGCCGTGAGCGAACGCCAGCCCCAGCAAGAGCCCGAGGCCGAGGTGACCCGTGCCGTTCACGACCGTGAGCGCGCCGACGATCACGAACCGCAAGGCGTCGGAGACGAGCATGAGGGTTCGGCGGTCGTAGCGGTCCGCGAACGCCCCGCCGATCAGCAGCGTCGACAGCAGCCCGAGCCCCTGCAGCGTCAGCACGTAGCCGAGCGAACGCGCGGATCCGGTCAGCGTGTACGTCCGCCAGCCGAGCGCGACGAGAAATGCCATGTCGCCGAGCATCGAGATCGCCTGCCCGGTCCAGAGCAGGCGGAAGTCGCGGCTGCGAAAGGCCTCCAGCACGCGCGCACGCGAGGGACCGGCGGCGATTGCCTCCATACCCGAAAGCTATCCTGGCCGCATGTCCGATCTCCTCCGCGTCGCCTGTGTCCAGCTCACCAGCGGGCCCGACAAGGCGGCGAACCTCGAGAAGACGGAGCAGCTCGTGGCGCGGGCCGCCGCCACCGGCGCCGACGTGGTCACGCTGCCCGAGAAGTGGAACGCGATCGGCCCGCCCGAGGTGCTGCACGCGGCGGCGGAGACGCTCGAGGACGGGGAGTCGGTGGACGCGATGGCGGGCTGGGCGCGGAGCCACGGGATCACGCTCGTCGGCGGCTCGATCTCGGAGCGCCGGGAGGGGCGCGAGAAGCTCTCGAACACGAGCCTTGCCTTCGGCCCGGACGGCGAGCTCCTCGGCGTCTACCGCAAGATCCACATGTTCGACGTCGAGGTCGGCGGCCATGTCTACAAGGAGTCCGAGGCGGAGGAGCCGGGCGAGGAGCCAACGATTGTCGACGCCGATTGGCCGATCGGGCTGACCGTCTGCTACGACGTCCGCTTTCCCGAGCTCTACCGGATCCTGGCGCTCGAGGGCGCGGAGCTCGTCACCGTTCCGGCGCACTTCACGACGCCGACCGGCAAGGACCACTGGCACATCCTTCTGCGCGCGCGGGCGATCGAGAACCAGTACTACGTGGCCGCGCCGGCGCAGGTGGGGGAGACGCTGCCCGGGAAGCCCGCATACGGCCGGTCGTTGATCGTCGATCCCTGGGGGGTCGTCCTCGCGCAGGCTCCGGACGAGGAGACCGTCATCACGGCCGAGCTCGACCGCGCACGGCTGCGCTGGGTGCGCGAGAAGCTTCCCTCGCTGAAGAACCGCCAGGCGGACGCGTACCGCTGGCCGACGCCGGCCTGATCTTCGAGCGCTGGGGTCTGACCCCGGGCGACCCGTTCGAGCCGGGTGCTGCCTCAGTTCTCGTCCAGCGCGTCGTGAGGGCGGACGGCACCCAGGCCGTGCTCAAGGTCCAAAAGCCGCACCGCGAGAGCGAGCACGAGGCGGCGGCGCTGGAGCTCTGGGACGGCGACGGTGCAATCGTGCTGCTCGACCAAGACCCGGAAGAGCACGTGCTCCTGCTCGAGCGGTGCATCCCGGGGACACCGCTCTCGGAGATCGGCCAAGAGGCGGCGCTCGACGTCTTCGTCGAGCTCCTGCCGCGCCTCTGGAAGCCCGCCGGCGAGCCCTTCCGCCCCCTCGCCGACGAGGCCGCGTGGTGGGCCGAGTACCTACCGGGCCAGGACTGGGGCAGCGACCGCGAGCTCCTCGACGCGGCGCTCGAGGCGCTCCGCGACCTGCCCGGCACGCAGGGAGAGCAGGTCCTCGTCAACCAGGACCTACACGCGGACAACGTCCTCGCCGCGCGACGCGAGCCCTGGCTCGTGATCGACCCAAAGCCGCTCGCCGGCGAGCGGGAGTTCGCGGTCGCTCCAATCGTCCGCTCCTCCGAGCTCGGCCACTCGAAGCGGGACGTGCTCTACCGCTTCGACCGCCTGACGAGCGAGCTCGGTCTCGACCGCGAGCGGGCCCGCGGCTGGACGATCGCGCAGACCGTCGCCTGGGCCTCGGACTCCGACTACAGCACGACCCATCTCGAGACGGTCCGCTGGCTCTTGGAGGCCCGATGATCCGCGCGGTCCTGTTCGACGTCGACTTCACGATCGCCCGGCCGGGACCGGAGCTCGGGCCCGAGGGCTACCAGCGACTCGGCGCGCGTTTCGGTCTCGAGCTCGACCCGTCCCGCTACGCCGAGGCGCGCGAGAAGGCGATCGAGGGCATCAGGCGCCACCCGGAGCTCGAGCACGACGAGGAGATCTGGATCGCGTTCACCGAACGGATCATCCGCAACATGGGCGGCGACGCCGACTCCGCCTACGACTGCGCGGTGGCGATGACGCGCGCCTGGGACCATGCGGAGCACTTCGAGCTCTACGAGGACGCGCCGCCCGTGCTCGCGGAGCTGCGCGGCCATGGTCTCAAGCTCGGGCTCGTCTCGAACACGGGCCGCGACCTGGAGCAGTTCGTGGCACACCACCGGCTGGAGGTCGACGCGGCGATCGGCTCCCGTGCCTTTGGCCGAACGAAACCGCATCCGACGATCTTCCAGGCGGTGCTCGAGCGGCTCGGAGTCGAGGCCGCGCAGGCGGCGATGGTCGGCGACTCGCCGGAAGACGACGTCGAGGGCGCCCGCGCGGCGGGGATCGCGGCGGCCTTCCTGCTCGACCGCGAGGACCGCTACCCGGAGCTCGACGACCGCCTGCCCGACCTGTTCGCGCTCCCGGCCGCGCTCGGCCTGCGCGTGGGCCCGGAGTAGGATCGCGCCGTGCCTGGCTGGGCCATCTGGGCGATCGTCGCCGTCGGGTTAGCGGTCGGGGAGATCTTCACGCCCGGCGCGTTCTTCCTCGGGCCGGTCGCGCTGGCCGCGGTCGCGGCGCTGATCGTCGCGTTTGCGGGAGCGGGCGCGGTCGTCCAGTTGATCGTGTTCATCGTCGGCTCGGTCGCCTCGCTTGCGATCGTCCGCCCGATCGCGCGGTCGCACCTGCACATGCCGGCGCAGCTGCGTACCGGCACCGCAGCGCTCGTCGGCACGAAGGCGGTCGTCCTGCAACGCGTCGATTCCGACGGCGGCCGGGTGCGGATCGGCGGCGAGGAGTGGTCCGCCCGCTCGTACGTCGAGGGGCAGGCCTTCGAGCCCGGCACGCGGGTCGAGGTGGTCAAGATCGAGGGCGCAACGGCGCTCGTCTACGAGTAGAGGGAGACGCAAATGGTAGTGCTGATTGTTCTACTGGTGATCGCGTTCGTCGTCCTGCTGACGCTCGCGCGGACGGTGCGGATCGTCCCACAGGCCAACGCGGGGCTGATCGAGCGGCTCGGCCGCTACAACCGCACGCTCGACGCCGGGATCACGATCGTCGTTCCGTTCGTCGACCGGCTCCGGCCGCTGATCGACCTGCGCGAACAGGTCGTCTCGTTCGACCCGCAGCCGGTGATCACGGAGGACAACCTCGTCGTCAGCATCGACACCGTCCTCTACTTCCAGATCACCGACCCGAAGGCGGCGACGTACGAGGTCGCGAACTACATCCAGGCAATCGAGCAGCTGACGGTGACGACGCTGCGGAACGTGATCGGCGGGATGGAGCTCGAGGAGTGCCTGACGTCGCGCGACGAGATCAACGGCCAGCTTCGGGGCGTGCTCGACGAGGCGACCGGGAAGTGGGGTATCCGGGTCAACCGGGTCGAGCTGAAGGCGATCGACCCGCCCGGCACGATCAAGGACGCGATGGAGAAGCAGATGCGCGCCGACCGCGACAAGCGTGCCGCGATCCTCACGGCCGAGGGCGTGAAGCAGTCGCAGATCCTGACCGCCGAGGGCGACAGGCAGAGCGCGATCCTGCGCGCCGAGGGCCAGCGCCAGGCGCTCGTGCTGCAGGCGGAGGGGCAGTCGAAGGCGATCGAGACCGTCTTCCGGGCGATCCACGAGGGGGACGCCGACCCGAAGCTGCTCGCCTACCAGTACCTGCAGGTGTTGCCGCAGATCGCGCAGGGCGAGTCGAACAAGGTCTGGATCATCCCGAGCGAGTTCACGCAGGCGCTCGGGCAGCTCGGCTCGGTCATCCCGGGCGGGAACGCGGGGAAAGGCGGCTAGCCGCCTCCTCGAGCGTCGCGACCGGGCCGACGCTTACGTCTTCGCCCTCGAACAGCTCGAGCCACGTCGCGAGCGGCTTCGCGGCCAGCAGCTCGGCCAGCTCGTCGGTCAGCGGCTCCTGTTCCGCGTCCCACTGGCGTGAGGCGAGATCAGGGCGGCCGAGCAGCTCGCAGAGGCGCCGGAAGAACCTCGGCTCCAGTGCGGCAACGGTCAGGAAGCGGCCGTCGGCGGTGGCGTAGATGCGGTAGCAGGCGAGGCCCCCGGTCAGCAGGCGCGGGAACGGCTCGCCGCCGAGACGGTGCGCGGCGAGCTCGTGCGCGCCGTGGGCGAGGGAAATCGTGACATGCGCACCGCGGCCTGTGCGCTCCCGCTCGAGCAGCGCGGCCAGGATGCGGGTGACTCCTCCGAGCGCGCCTGCGGCGAGGTCGGCGACCTGCACGGGCGGCATCGCCGGCGCGGTGTCGGCGAGCAGGCCGGCCCAGCCCTGGTAGTTGAGGTCGTGCCCGGCGCGCAGGTCACCCGGGCCGAAGCCGGTGATGGAGCAGTAGACGACCGTCTGGGGAAGGTCGCCCGGGCCGACCCCGAGGCGCTCGACCACGCCGGGCCGGAAGCTCTCCAGCACCACGTCGGCCTCGGAGCAGAGCGCGCGCCCACGTTCCGGCTCTGCCTTGAGGTCGATCTCGACGGACTCTTTCCCCGCGTTCAGCGCCTCGTGCCAGGTGGGAGCGAGCTCGAGGAGGGGGTCGCCTCCGGGCGGCTGGAGCCGCAGCACGCGAGCGCCGAGGCGCAGCAGCTCGCGGCTGGCGAAGGGGCCCGGCAGGTATCGCGTCAGGTCGACGACCAGCAGGCCCGCGAGAGGTTGCACCGGGGCGAAGGTACTACACTCTTTTCGAGTTGCCGGACCGGACGAACGCGCATGAGGACAAGCGGCGGCTGCTCCTGGATGCTGCCGTGCGTGTCTTTGCGCGGAAGGGCTACCACGCCGCGCGGGTAGGGGACATTGCGGAGGAAGCCGGCGTCGCGTACGGGCTGCTGTACCACTACTTCTCGTCGAAGGAGGAGGTGCTGCGGAACGTCTTCCGCGAGACCTGGCGCGCCCTGATCGCGACGATCAACAGCGTCGCCGAGGGCGACGATACGCCGCGGGAGCAGCTCCGCAAGGTGGCCGAGATCCTGCTCCGTTCGTGGCGCCGGGATCCCGACCTCGTCCGCGTGCTCGTGCTCGAGGTGACGAGGAGCCAGCTGCTCGCCGGCGAGATGGACGAGATCACCGCGTCGTTCGAGGCGATCAAGGAGATCGTGGAGCGCGGGCAGGCGGACGGCTCGATCCGCGGCGACCTCGACCCGCTGCTCGCGCTGCCGGACTCCGACGACGACGTCGCCCGCGCCGAGCGCACGGTCGTCGAGATCGTGGCCGGCGGTCTCGCCTCCGAGCCCGCGAGCACCCCAGCCTGATGTCGACCACACCGGCGTCCGAGGCCCTCGTCGCCCTGCCGCCGGTCCGGCGACGGCAATTCTGGACGCTCGGCCTCGGCGCGTTCGGCCTCGCGTTTTCGATCACCACGATCTCCGTCGCGCTGCCGCCGCTCCTGCACACGTTCACCGAGTCCGGCACGCTGATCGGGCTCGCGATCGGGGCGGAAGGTTTCTTCGCGCTCACCCTGTCTCCGATCGTCGGGCCGTGGAGCGACTCGTTCCACACGCCGCTCGGCCGCAGGCGGCCATTCATGCTCGTCGGGATCGGCCCAATGGCGTTCTGCCTCCTGCTCATGCCGTTCATGCCGAACCTCTGGACGACCGTGATGCTCGTCCTCGCCTTCTACTTCGCGTACTACCTCTACGAGCCGCCGTACCGAGGCCTCTACCCGGACGTGCTGCCGGCGTCCGCGTACGGGCGCGCGCAGGGTGTGCAGCACGTCCTGCGCGGCATCGCACTCGGGATCGCGCTCGTCGGTGGCAACTTCCTGCTCAAGGTCTGGATCCCGGCGCCGTTCCTGACGGCGGCCGTGGTCACGACCGCGGCATGTGGGCTCACGATCCTCTTGGTGCGCGAGGACGGCAGCGGGCGCGAACGGGTCTTCGAAGGCTTTCTCGCATACATCAAGCAGAGCTGGCACATCTTCTGGGAGGACGGGGATGTGCGCCGGTTTCTCCTCGCGAACTCGGCGTGGGAAGGAACCTTCGCCGCCGCGCGCAGCTTCGTGATCCTCTACGTGACGGACGGGCTGCACCAGTCAAAGACGGTGTCGGGCGAGATCCTTGCCGCGGTGGCGGCCGGCTACGTCGTCGCTGCGATCTTCGCGGGACGCCTCGGCGACCGGTTCGGGCTCGCGCGGGTGATCTTCTTCGCCTCGTTCGTCTACGGGACGTCCTTCCTCGTCGCTGGTCTCGCGCAGCGGTGGCATACGTGGTATCTCGGGCTCATTGGCGTCGTGGCGATCGCCGGAGGGACCGTGATGACACTTGCCTGGGGGCTCCTCTACAAGATCGTGCCGGTGCAGCACCGGGGAGCGGTGTCGGGGCTGGCGACGACGACGAAGGGCATCGGGTTGTTGGTCGGAGCGCCGGTGGCCGGGCTGGCGATCGACCTCGCTCGACCGTACCTCGACGCGACCGACGGCTACCAGATCCTGTGGCCGATCTGCGGGCTGCCGATCCTCGCGGCGATCCCGCTGCTCGTCCGGCTGATCGTCGTCGAGAACGAGCGAAGCGCCGTGGGCGCCGCGCCGGTTCCGTCACCGCTCCCGTAGCTCAGCGCGTCTGCGCGAGCGTCGGCGCCCAGGCGGCGAGCGGGGAGACGTCTCCGTCGCGGCCGTTGAGGTTGCGGTAGCCGAGCGCGTGCTCGGCCTGCATCAGCTTGTGGATCTGCGTTGTGCCCTCGTAGATGATCGGCGCCCGCGCGTTGCGGAAGTAGCGCTCGATGCCGTACTCCGACGAGTAGCCGTACGCGCCGTGCACCTGGATCGCGAGGTGCGCCGCGCGGAACGCCGACTCGGTCGCATGCCACTTCGCGAGTGACGTCTCGCGCGTGTTCCTCCGGCCCTCGTTCTTGAGCCAGGCGGCCTGCATGACCAAGAGCTTGGACGTCTCGTAGCCGAGCACCATCTCCGCGATCATGTCCTGCACGAACTGGTAGCGGCCGATCGCCTGGCCGAAGGTCTCCCGCTCCCGTGCGTACTCGACCGACCGCTCCAGGCACGCCCGCACGACCCCGCAGGCGCCGGCGGCGACCGTGAAGCGGCCCTGGTCGAGCCCGTACATCGCGATCTCGAACCCCTGCCCCTCCTCGCCGACGAGATTCTCTGCCGGCACCTCGACGTTCTCGAAGAAGAGCTCGCCGGTCGAGCCCGCCCAGACGCCGAGCTTGTTTTCGGTCTCGCGCGTCGACACCCCCGGCCACTCGCGCTCGACGATGAACGCCGAGATGCCCTTGTGCTTCGCCGACGGGTCTGTCTTCGCGAACACGAGCTGATGGTCGGCGACCGTCGCGTACGAGATCCAGTTCTTCTGGCCGTTCAGGACGTAGACGTCGCCCTGCCGCCGCGCCGTCGAACGCATCGAGGCGACGTCCGAGCCGGCGCCCGGCTCCGTCAGCCCGAAGCAGGCCAGCTTCTCTCCTGTCGCCTGCGGGACGAGGTAGCGCTGCTTCTGCTCGTCGCTCGCGTAGCGGAGCAGCGACAGCGAGTTGAGCCCGACGTGAACGGAGATCAGCGTCCGGAAGGCCGCTTCTCCGCGCTCGATCTCCTCGCACGCCAGAGCCTCGGCGACGAAGTCGAGGCCGGCGCCGCCGTACTCCTCCGGAATGACGATTCCGAGCAGCCCGAGCTCGGCCATCCCCTCGATCACGTCGAGGTCGAGCCGGTGCGCGAGGTCGTTCTCGATTGCGTTCGGGAGCACCCGCCCGTCGACGAACGAGCGCACTGTCTCCTGGATCAGCCGCTGCTCCTCGGTAAGGTCGAAATCCACGGCGCAAGTGTACGGACGCGCGACAGGCACATCGCTCCCGGACCTCCACGAGCTCGCTCCCGGGCTCGTGGCGGCGCTGAGCGTGGCAGCCCTCGCAGCCGACGCCGGCGGTTTCGACCCAACGACGTGGGGATGGAGCGCGCTGGCGCTGCTGCTCGTGATCGCCGGGACCCTGCTCGCCGGGTGCAGGCGGCTCGCTCGTGCGGAATGGGCCCTTCCGGCGGCCCTCCTGACGCTGGCGGCTTGGGTATGGCTTTCGCTCGCCTGGTCATCCGACGTGTCCCAGACCGTGCGCGAAGGTGAGCGGATGCTCGTCTACGTGGCGGGAGCCGGTGCGTTGCTCCTGCTCGGCCAGCGTTCGCGAGTCACGGGCCTGCTCGCCTTGCTCGCGGCCGCAATCACGGGCATCTGCGCCTACACGCTGATCGTGCGGATGCTCGCGCCCGGTCGCGGTGACTACCAGGTTCTCTCGGCCGATCCCGAGGCGAGCTTCCGGCTCGCCTGCCCGCTCGGATACGCAAACGCTCTGGCCGTGTTCGCGGTTCTCGGCATCCTGCTCGCGCTCGGCTTTGCCTTGCGGGGCCGCAAGCTCGTGGCTCGGGCCCTCGGTTCAGCGGGCCTCGTCGTCCTTGCCCCGACGCTCTACTTCACTTACGGGCGAGGTGCCTGGCTGGCCCTTGCGGGCGGGCTGGCAGCACTCGTCGTCCTCGAGCGCGACAGGCTCGGAGCGCTCGCGAGCACCCTGGCTCTCGCTGTCCCTCCTGCGATCGCTGTGCTGCTCGCCTCGCGCACACACCCGGTCACCGGCCGGACCGCCTCGGTGGCCGCCGCAAGGCACGACGGACGCTTGCTCGCGGTGGCGATCGTCGGCCTCGCCATCGTGGCGGCGCTCGTCCCGGCCGCTCTCGACCGAATCCAGGCCCGGATGGCCCCGGGTCGCGCCTCGAGACATGCGTTTGCCCTGGCGCTCGTGCTCGCCGGCGTCACGCTCGTGGCCGTGGGAGTCGCCGTAGTCGGTGGGCCCGAGACCGCAATCCGGCGCGCGTACCACGCCTTCAACGCGCCCGCACCGCTGGTCAGGACGAACGCGAGCCAGCGCCTGTTCAGCCTCTCCGGAAACAGCCGCTCGGAGTACTGGCGGGTCGCCTGGCGCGAGTACGAGAGCCACCCGTGGCTCGGCGGCGGTGCCGGCAGCTACCAGCGGTTCTGGCTCCGTCACCGCCGCGACCCGCTCCCCGTCGTGGATGCGCACAGCCTCTATCTCGAGACGCTCGCGGAGCTCGGGCCGCTCGGCCTCGCGCTGCTGGTGGGCGCGCTCGCGGTTCCGCTGGCGGCAGCGCCCGCAGCTCGTCGCCATCCGCTCGCGTCGGCCTCGGCCGGGGCCTACGTGGCGTTCCTACTGCACGCCGGCATCGACTGGGACTGGGAGATGACGTCTGTCACGCTGGCTGCGCTCGCGTGCGGAATCGCGCTTCTTCTCGCCGCGCGAGGTGTCGAGACGCCTCCGCTCGACGGTGCCCGACGGGCCCTCGGCCTCGGACTTGCCGTCTCCCTGTGCGCCGTCGCAGTCGCGGGCTTCGTCGGCAATCAGGCCGAGGCCACGTCGAGCGACGCCCTCGATGCGGCGCACCTGCGCACGGCTGCCAGCGATGCGAAGCGCGCGAGGCGCTGGGAGCCATGGTCCGCAGAACCGTGGCGCCTGCTCGGCGAAGCGCAGCTCGAGGCCGGCCGGGTCGGTGAGGCGCGAGGGAGCTTCCTGCACGGCCTCCGCAAGGACGACGGGGACTGGCAGCTCTGGCTCGATCTCGCTCTCGCCAGCCGCGGGGCCGAGCGGCAGCACGCCCTGGCCCGCGTGGCCTCCCTGAACCCGCTCAGCAGCGAGCTTCGCGACGTGCGCGGATCGGGCTGAGCAGCAGAACGCAAGCTCCGGGCCTAGAAGGGATCCGCTTCCCGAACACCGGTGAGAAACCTCGACCCCGGGGGCTTGTCCATGAAGAGATCGAGAACGTCCCGACGCGCACGCGTCGCCAGCGCCGCCGTCATCGCTGTCGCGGTCGGCGTGCTCGCGTCTCTGGGCGGAGTCGGCTACGCGGCAAGGCTGTTGCACGCCAGCCATCAGTCGCCCACGGCTGCTCAGTACCCACCTGCGAAGGTGACGATCTGCCACCACACGCATTCGCAGACGAACCCGTTCGTGACGATCACCGTCTCCGAGCACGCGCTTCCGGCGCATCTCGGGCACGGCGACACCGTCGGCGCCTGCTCGGAACAGCAGGGATCGACCGAGACGCAGGCGGAGACCAAGGCACCGAAGACGGAGCGTCCGGCCCACCAGAACCGCGGGCACGAGGGCGCGAAGGCTCACGGCTCAGGGAAGCCGAGCTGGGCTGGAAGTGGCCGAGCCAAGGGGAACCGCGGCCAGGGCCACGGCCAGAGCGGCCTTCACGGAACCGGCCAGGGCAAGGGCCGCGGCCAGGGCCACGGCCAGGGTCAGAATCACGGCCACGGTCACGGCCCCGGTGGCAACCACGGAAACTCCGGCGGCGGTCACGGCAACGGCAACGGACACGGCCACAAGCCGTAAGGAGCTGCCTTCGAGAAGTGCCGAGAGAGCCCCGGAACCGGGGCTCTCTCGTTTAAGGTCGCCCGCATGTCCGCAGCCTCGGAGACCTGGTCGCGCCTGGCCGCGGTGCCTCTCGAGGTCGAGGTCTACGAGCTCGAACGGCTGGAGAAGCCGGTCACCCGAGGCTTCACGCGGGTGACGACGGTGGTCCACCTGCGCGGCGGCGGCGAGGAGGGGCTGGGGGAGGACGTCACGTGGTACGCGGAGCACCACGATCGCGAGCAGGCCGCCGGCGCGGTTCTCCCGCTCACCGGCTCGTGGACGCTGGAGAGCTTCTCCACGGCGCTCGAGATGCCCGACCCGCACCGGCGCTGGGCCTACGAGAGCGCGGCGCTCGATCTCGCTCTGCGCCAGGGCGGAACGACGCTCGCGGAGCTGGCCGGACGCGATCTGCGGCCGGTCACGTTCGTCGTCTCGCCCGGCCTCGGCGACCCGCCGACGAGCGCCGTCATCCGCCGCTGGCTCGAGCTCGACCCGAGCCTGCGCTTCAAGCTCGACCCGGGCAGCGCCTGGAGCGACGAGCTGATTGCTGAGCTCGCCGCGACCGGCGCGGTGGTCACCGCGGACTACAAGGGCTTCTACACCGAGCAGGATCCACCGCCGGACGCAGACCTCTACCGGCGCGTCGCCGAGGGTCTCCCCGACGCACTGCTCGAGGACCCGGCGCTGACCGACGAGACGGAGCTCGTGCTCGCGCCGCACCGCGAACGGGTCACGTGGGACGCCCCGATCCACTCGGTCGAGGACGTCGAGCAGCTGCCGTTCACGCCGCGGACGCTGAACTCGAAGCCGTCGCGCTTCGGCTTCCTACGCGGGCTGCTCGACTTCTATGAGCACTGCGAGTCGAACGGAATCGGCCTTTACGGCGGGGGGATGTTCGAGCTCGGGCCCGGCCGCGGCCAGATCCAGTACCTGGCCTCGCTCTTCCACCCCGACGGCCCGAACGACGTCGCGCCGAGCGCGTACAACGAGCCGCAGCCGAGGGCGGGGCTGCCGCGGAGCCCGCTCGAGCCGGCGCCTTCAGCCACCGGCTTTCGGTGGGCCGAGGGCGCCGCTACTCTTTGACTGACGAGTCAATCAACGCGGACATGGCTACTGCAGAGGCAATCGGCACGGGCATCTCCTTCGCGCTGACCGAGGAGCAGCGCGCGCTGCGCGAGCTCGCGCACGAGTTCGCGGAGAAGGAGATCCGGCCGAAGGCCGCCGAACACGACGAGCATCAGACGCACCCGGACGACGTGATCGCGAAGGCGCACGAGGTCGGCCTCATGAACCCGCACATCCCCGAGGAGCTGGGCGGCGCGGGCCTCGGCGCGCTCGACGGCGCGCTGATCGGGGAGGAGCTGTGCTGGGGCTGCTCGGGGATCGCGACGGCGATCGTCGCGAACATCCTCGGAGCGCTCCCGATGCTGATCGCCGGTACCGAGGAGCAGCGACGCGAATGGCTACCTCCGCTCCTGGAGGAGCCGATCATCTGCTGCTTCGCGCTGACCGAGCCGAACGCGGGCTCGGACGTCTCCGGGATCCAGACGACGGCCGTCCGGCACGGAGACGAGTACGTCCTCAACGGCTCGAAGATGTTCATCACCAACGCCGGGCCGGCCTCGTGGGTGATCGTCTTCGCCTCGACGGACAAATCGGCCCGGCACCGCGGACTGAGCGCGTTCATCGTCCCGACCGAGACCGAAGGCGTGACGGTCGAGAAGCACCTCGACAAGATGGGCCAGCGCGCCACCGACACGTCCGCGCTCGCCTTCCAGGACGTGAAGGTCCCGGCCCGAAACCGGATCGGCGAGGAGGGGCAGGGTTTCAAGATCGCGATGCAGACGCTCGACTTCACCCGTCCCGGGACGGCGGCGGGCGCTGTCGGCGTCGCGCGCGCGGCGTTCGAGTACGCGGTCGAGTACTCGCGCGAGCGGGTGCAGTTCGGACAGCCGATCGCGATGAACCAGGGTGTCAACTTCCTGATCGCCGACATGGCGGCCGAGATCGAGGCGGCGCGGCTGCTGGTCTGGCAGGCGGCGTGGCTGCTCGACCTCGGCAAGCGGGCGACGCTCCAGTCCTCGTACGCGAAGCGTTTCGCCGCAGACACGGCCATGAAGGTGACGACCGACGCCGTCCAGGTCTTCGGCGGCTATGGCTACATCAAGGAGTTCCCGGTCGAGAAACTGATGCGCGACGCGAAGCTGTTCCAGATCTACGAGGGGACCTCGCAGATCCAGCGACTGGTGATCGCGCGAGAGATTTTTCTGCCGCGCGCCGACTCCTAGGGATCGACCGGTCACTTCAGACGGATGCCCGGCAGAGCCGGCCATCCTGATGTCGGCACCGCATGCGGTGCCTTGGTGCCGCGGGGCGACTAGCGGAACCAGTCGCCGAGCGGCGGGCTCGTGCGCAGGCCCGAGAGGTCGCCGTCGAGCATCTGCCGAGCGGTATCGGCGGCGGCCTCGACCGCGGTCCAGGCCAGGCGCGCTCCGACGCTGACGCGCTGGGCGCCGGCGGTTGCGATTTCGGCGAACGACAAGCCCGGAACCGCGAGCACGTTGACCGGCCGCGAGACGGCGGCGCAGATCGCGGCAATCTCCTCCGCCGTGCGAAGCCAGGGCGCATAGAGAACGTCGGCGCCGGCGGCCTCGAAGGCCTGCAGGCGCGCGATCGTGTCGTCCAGGTCAGGATTCCCCCGGAGGTGGTTTTCGGCTCGGGCCGTGAGCGTGAACGGGAACGGCTGCCGTCGAGCGGCCTCGACTGCTGCCGCTACCCGCTCGGCCGCCAGCCCGGCGTCGTACAGGCGGCCGCTCGGGTCCCAGTCCTCGATCGAGCCGCCGACCGCGCCCGCTTCGGCGATGCGCTCGACGGCCAGCGCTGCCGCCTCCGGCTCGGCCCCGTAGCCGTTCTCGAGATCGACCGACACGGGTAGGTCGGTTGCGCCATCGAGAGCTGCGACGTGCCCGACGACGTCGTCGAGTGTGACCCCGCCATCGAGGCGGCCGAGCGTGAAGGCGAACCCTACGCTCGTCGTCGCGAGCGCCTTGAAGCCGAGCGCGGCCAGCATGCGCGCCGATCCAACGTCCTACGGGTTGGGGATCACGAACGGCTCGCCTTCGTGCAGCGCCCGGAACACTTGCGCCTTCTCGGCCTGGGTCGCCACGTATGAACCTTGCACGACGACTAGGGTCCGCGGAATGGCCTGCGCGCTGTGCGCCCCGGAGCTCCAGACGCCGGTGCTGCGAGAGTCCCGCCACTGGCGCATTGCGCTCAACCAGAACCAGAACCTGCTCGGGAAGACGATCGTCGTTCTCCGGCGGCACGAGGAGGCCGTTGCGGCTCTGTCGGCGGACGAGTGGTCGGAGTTGCAGGGCGAGATGACCTGGGTGACGGAGCGGCTGCGGCGGGCATTCGCGCCCGAGCACTTCAATTACGCGTTCCTCCAGAACCAAGACCGGCACGTTCATCTCCACGTGATCCCGCGCTATGCCGGTTCGCGCGCCGTCGGCGACGTCGCATTCGACGACCCGGCGTATCCGGACCACTACCGGCCGGGCGAGGAGCGCCGCCTCGGGCGCGAGCAGATCGAAGCGATCGCGGCGGCGGTCGCCGAGGACTGAGTGGCGCTCGAGATCGACCTCTCCGGCCGCGTCGCACTCGTCACCGGCGGCTCGCGCGGGCTCGGCCGGGGGGACGCGCTGACGCTCGCGCGCGCCGGTGCGGACGTCGTAATCGCCGACATCCAGCTCGAGTCGGACACGGGCGAAGAGGTCGAACGGTACGGCCCGCTCGCGCAGGCCGCCCGGGCGCAGGGGCTCGTCTACACCGAGCAGACGGTCGAGGAGATCCGGGCGCTTGGGCGGCGAGCGCTCGCGGTCAAATGCGACGTGACCGAGCGTGGGCAGGTCGAGCAGGCGGTCGGGCGAGCGGTCGAGGAGCTAGGTGCCGTCGACATTCTCGTCGCGAACGCGGCGACTCTCGACCACGTGGCGCGCTTCGAGCAGCAGTCCCTCGAGCTATGGGAGCGCGACCTGCGCGTCAACCTCACGGGCGTCTTCCACTGCGCGCAGGCCGTCTGGCCGTGGATGGTCGAGCGTGGCTGGGGCCGGATCGTGACGATGGCATCGGTGGCCGGGACGCTCGGCGGCTTCGGGCAGGCCAGCTACTCGACCACCAAGGCGGGCGTGCTCGGGCTGACGCGGACGCTCGCGCTCGAGGGCGCGCGGCACGGCATCACCGCGAACGCGATTGTCGCCGGCGTGATCGGCACCGAGGCGTTCGGCTTCGGCAACCCGGAGATGAACGAACGCATGGTGCGGCGGACGGCGCTGCGGCGGGCGGGCGACCCGCAGGAGGTCGCGAACGTGGTCGCGTTTCTCTGCTCCGACCTCGCCTCGTACATCACCGGCGCCGCGCTGGAGGTCACCGGCGGGATCGAGCTGTTCACCTTCTAAGAGCGGTAACGCCGGAGCCCCGATTTCTCCCGCCTCGGCCGGGGCACCCCTAACCCACCACCCACTGCCGATCCTAGTCGGGAGATTCACACGAGACTGTGACGGAAGCGCGCCGAATCAGCGACGAGTCGTCCACAGCCGCCGGTCGAGTCGCCAGTCCGAAGGCGGCAGGCGGCGGCGCTAGACTTGGCGCCTTGCGCGTGGAAGCAGCTTCCAGTGCGGTCCGGGTTCGGAACCGCCGGCGCGCGAGGGCACGGCGGCTGCTCGTCCGCCGTCTCCTCGCGCTGACAGCAGCCGGTGTCTGTGGCGTGCTCGTCCTCGGCCTGGCCTTCGCCGGGCGTCCCGATCGAATCGCGGCCGGCGTCCAAATCGCCGGCGTGGACGTGGGCGGCCTCACAAGCGGGGAGGCGCTGGCACGCTTGGAGGCGCGCGCGCGGGCCGTGGCGAACGTGCCGGTCGTCTTTCGCGCCGAGGGCCACGACTGGCCCGTCCGTCCGGTCAACCTCGGAATCGAGCCTGACTGGCGAGCGGCGGTCGGGCGCGCGCAGCACCGCGGCGAGGGCTTTGCCCCTGTGCGCGGCCTGCGCCGGATCGGCATGCGCGTGTTCGGAGGCGACGTCTCGCCCCCGACGCGCGTGTGGAAGCGGGCGCTCCAGTACGAGCTCGCGCGGATGAGCCGCGCCGTCGGCACGTCTCACCGAGACGCGGCGATCGTGCGCCGCGGGCTCCGGCCGAGGATCGTCCCGGGACGCACGGGCCGAACGCTCGACGAGGCGACCGCGGGAGCGGCGATCGTCCGGGCGCTTACAGGCTTCGACCGCGGCGAGCCCGTCTCGCTGCCGGTGCGCGAGGACCCGCCGGTTGTCACTGCGTCCGACCTCGAGCCCGCGCTCGCCCAGACCCGCATCGCCCTCTCACGCCGGATCCGGATGAGCCTCGGCCGCTCGTCGTGGTGGCTCCCGCCCGGGCAGCTGGCCAAGCTGCTCTCGCTCCCCCACGACGGCTCGCGCTCGCTCGCGATCGGCGGGCCAACCGCGCGCCGGTACTTCGCGCGGCTCGGCCGCGGCGTCGGCCGTCCGGCGCGCAACGCGACCTTCCGCGTCTTCGAGAGCGGCCGGGTGGCCGTCGTGCCGTCCCGCCCCGGCCGCGTCGTCGACTCAGCCGCCACACGCGAGGACATTCTCGCCGCCGCGGTCTCCACCACGAGCCGCCGCGCGCGGGTCGTCGTGACCGGCCAGGCCGCGAGCCGGTCGACGGCCCAGGCGCGCGCGATGGGCATCGCCACGCGCATCAGCCGCTACGAGACGATCTACGGCGGCGACCCGAACCGGATCCACAACGTCCAGCTCGTCGCGCGCCTGATCGACGGCAAGCTCGTCGCTCCCGGCGCGACCTTCTCGTTCAACCAAGCCACGGGCGCCCGCACCGCGGACAAGGGCTTCCTCGAGGCGCCCGTGATCATCAACGGCGAGCTCACGACCGGCCTCGGGGGCGGTGTCTGCCAGGTCTCGACGACCGTCTTCAACACGGCCTACGAGGCGGGGCTGAAGATCACCGCGCGGACGAACCACGCGCTCTACATCAGCCACTACCCGCAGGGCCGGGACGCGACGGTCAACTACCCGGACGTCGATCTCCGGTTCGTCAACGACACGCCGCACTGGCTCCTGCTGCGCACCTTCGTCGGCTCTTCGTCGCTGGTCGTCGACCTGTACGGCGCGCCGATCCACCGCCGGGTCGTCACGCAGACGCGCCCGCTCGTCGCGACCAGAGCGCCGCCGACTAGGTGGATGCCCGACCCGACCCTGTTCCGGGGCGTGAAACTGATCGAGGACTCGGGCGAGCCCTCGCGCTCCACGAGCGTCCGGCGCCTCGTCTACACGGCCTCCGGGACGCTGCTCTACGACAACACGTGGTACTCGTCCTACCGGGGCGAGGACCGGATCGTTCACGTCGGGACGCGGCCGAAGCCCAAGCCGAAGAAGAAGGGGCCCAGCGGCCCGAGCGGGCCGACCGGCCCCGCCGGGGTCAAGCCTCAGAGCTAGCAATCGCCTCGGCGAGCCACCCTGGCACCCGGGTCGGGCGGTGCGTGGCCGCGTCGACGCAGGCGTGGCGCGTCCAGCCGTCGGCGACGGCCGTTCCGTCCCGCTCGATCGCGTAGTCAAAGCGGAAGCGTGCACCGCGGAGGTCGCGGCAGGCGCAGCGGATCGTCACGCGGTCGTCGAAGCGCGCCGGCGCCAGGTAGCGGACGTGCGACTCGATCGTCAGCGCCTCGATCCCCTCGGCCCGCAGTTCCGGGTAGCCCCCACGGAAGCGCGCCAGGTAGTCGATCCGGGCGATCTCGAACCAGACGAGGTAGACGGAGTTGTGCGCCACGCCCTGCGCGTCGGTCTCGGCGAAGCGCACCCGCACCTCGGTCGCAAAGCGGAAGTCCACGCGCGAACTCTACGATCGCCCAATGTCCGCAGAGGCCCTCGCCGAGCTGATCCGGCGGCGGCAGCCGTGCGTCGTCCTGACCGGCGCGGGCGTCAGCACTGAGAGCGGCATTCCCGACTTCCGCTCGCCGACCGGCATCTGGGCGCAGGTCGACCCCCTCGAGTACGCCTCACTCGATGCGTTCCGGCGCGACCCGCTCAAGGTGTGGAGCTTCTACAGGCCGAGGATCTCGATGCTCACGGAGGCTGAGCCGAACCCGGCGCACCTCGCGCTTGCCGAGCTCGAGCGGCGCGGGCTCGTCGAGGCGGTCGTGACGCAGAACATCGACCTGCTGCACGGGCGCGCCGGCAGCCGTGACGTCGTCGAGGTGCACGGCTCGATCCGCACCGCGAGCTGCCCCGGCTGCGGCGAGCGCTACTCGCTCGACCAGGTGCTCGAGCTGCTCGCGAGCGCTCCCGCGCCTGCCTGCCCCGCGTGCGGCGGGATCCTGAAGCCGGACGTCGTCTTCTTCGGCGAGCTTCTTCCTGCCGAAGCAATCGACCGCGCCTACGAACTCGCGCGGGGCGCGGCCCTGCTGCTCGTGGTCGGCTCCGCCCTCGAGGTCTATCCGGTCGCGGGCCTACCGCTGGAGACGCTCGGCGCCGGCGGCGAGCTGGCGATCGTCAACCGAGGCCCGACCGGCTTCGACCGGGAAGCTTCGTTGCGAATCGACGGAGCCGCCGGGGAGGTGCTCCCGGAGGTCGTTTCCGCCCTGAGCTAGGCGGCTGCGCGCTTCAGCGGGCGCTCCTCGAGCACCTGCCGGCACTGCGCGCAGACGGTCCGCTCGACCTCGTACGGCACTCCGAGCCTCGGCGAGAGCACATACGTGCGGACCGGAGTGTGGGCGTGAGCGCGTCGGCGCAAGGGGGTAAAGATCTGCGTCATTGTCCTCGAACTCAGCGTAGCTTTGGCGTCGGAGAGTACGACGCCCAATAGGGTGAAGAAGTTGTGACGAATCGGTGTCGCCGTGTTCATCCGGCCGCTACTCTCGTCGCGATGCGGTTCGCGCTGCTGAGTTCGCTGCCGATCGCGCTCATCCTTGCCGCGTGCGGCAGCGCGGCCGGCTCCAACGCGAGCTCGGAACAGCCTGCCGGGGTGTTGCCGCATTGCCGAAGCGGCACGGCGACGGTGGGCTCGCGGCGGGTGGCTGTGGCGGCGGTCGCGCGCAAACCGCTGCGCGCATACCGGCGGCCCGGCCGGCACCCGTTCGCGCGGTTCGGCCTTCGGAACCAGAATGGCTACGAGACGATCTTCCGCGTGCTGGCGGTCCGGCGGAGGGGCTGTCATCCGGCGTGGTATCGCGTCCAGCTCCCGCTGCGGCCCAACGGACTCACCGGGTTCGTCCGTGCTTCGAGCGTCGAGCTCGGCCCGGTGCACTCCCGGATCTACGTCAGCGTCTCGTCCCGGCGGCTCGTCCTTCTCCGTGACGGCCGTCCCGTGCTCAGGACGACCGTCGCGGTCGGCTCGTCTGCAACTCCGACCCCGACCGGGAGCTACTACGTCAACCAGCGGCTGATTCCGGCCGATACCTCGGGGCCGTTCGGCCCCGGCGCGATCGGCATCTCCGCCTTCTCGAACGTCCTCACGGGCTGGACGCAGGGCGGGCCGATCGCGATCCACGGGACAAACGAGCCGTGGTCGATCGGACGCGCGGTCTCGAACGGCTGCATCCGCGTGCGCAACCCCGTCCTGCGCCGACTCTTCAAGAGCACGCCGGCCGGGACGCCGGTCGTCATCGGCCCGTGACGCGCGCCCGGGTGGTCGTGCTGGCCGCGGTCCTGGCCGCAGGGCTGGCGGCCACGCTCGGAGCCTTCGCCGAGCGCGGCGCCAGTGTGCCGCCCGACCCGCAGGACGCCGTCCTCGACGGTTGTGGCCGCGACTACCTCAGGCAGACCCAACGTCAGATCCCGACCTGGGTCTACGTCGGGGACCGGGACGCGCCCGCCGGCGGACCGCCGCCTCCGCAGCGGCGGCTCGAGGGAGTCGTCAACTCGCGGTATTCGCCGGACCTCGCATCGCATCCGACGGAGGAGGATCTGCCGACGATCCACCGGGCGTACGACTTCAACTTCAACGTCCTCCCGGACCGGCCCTACCGCGACCTGCTCGGCGGCGACCCGGCCGCGCACACCGGCAACTACGCGGGCCACAGCCCCTCGACCGCGCGGATTCACGTCGAGCGGGAGCAGACTGCGCTCCCGCGCTTCGCCTGGCCCGACATGGGCGACCGCGTCGCGCTGGTCGGCTCCTGGGTCTGGGATTGCGGACACTGGGTCCCGGGCGGCGAGCGCACGGAGATGCACTCCTACCGAGCCTTGTGGGTCCTGCGCCGCGCCGGCCGGCCATCGCCCCGAAGCGCCCGCGGAGAGACCGAGGGCGACCTCGTCCTCTCGAACGACAAGACCTATGCCGGCATCGAGGCGGACTGCGCGCACCTCGCCAAGGAGTCTGTCCCGCTCTTCCAGAGCTGTCTCTTCGTGCAGAGCGAGCGGCAGGACGTGAACGGCGTCTACTCGTTCCGGCTTCCGGTGCCTCCACGGCCGGCCAAGGCCTCGAAGCTGCGGGTGCGGGTGGTGGACGCGGGCAGCTCTGGTGCTCGGGCGCGCATCTCCGCTCGAGTCAGCGGACGGAGCGTGCAGGTGAGGCTGACCGTTACCTCGGACACGTCGAGGATCCTCGTCGCCAAGCGGGTGCTCGCCGGCTGGACGGGGACTCCCGCTCCCGAGCACTTGCGCGTTCGTTTCACCCGCCTGCTCGTCCGGCGGGCGATGGACCCCGGCTGCCCGAACGGCGCCCCGAGCTGCGGCTCGAGGGAGACGACCCACGGCGAACAGGTCTCACGCCCGCCGGGCGAGTGGAACGTCTACCTCGACGCAGCCGGTGTCTGGACGGTCTGGGGGAACGGGCTCCTCCGGGCGCGCGACGGGCAGGTCTTCCGCGGCGGGCCGACGCTCGACATCTACGTCCCGCGTGGGCGTCCCTGGCGCCTGTTCGCGTTCGCGCGAGAGTGCGACTTCGGCTCGCTGGGGACGGCCGACGGCCCCGGACACGCGATGCTGCCGTGCCCGCGTTCCAGCGAGTTCGGCACGTTCGACGGTGACGACCGGGCGGGCGCGATCGTGAACCGCTTCCCGTCTCCCGAGGCGTCCCTCGGAACGCACCGGGCGCATCCCTCGCGCCTGCTATCCACCTGCCCGCCGGTGAACAGGCTCGGCTGCTGGGAGCTCGACTACGCCGTCACGCGTTAGGGTCTCGCAAGCGAGGGAAAGGCGGACACGATGGCCGAGCGCAAACAACAACAAGACTTCCTCGGGATGCTCGCCGACCGCGGCGAGGACGTCGTTGGCAAGCTCGCGGAGCTGCCGAACGCGAAGCGCCTGCTCGACGCGGCGAACTCGATGAAGGACCGCGTCGACGAGCTCCAGAAGCGGGTGCGCGGAATCGACGCCCTCGAGCAGCGGGTGGCGGCGCTCGAGAAGAAGGTCGACCAGCTCTCCGGTACCTCGGCGAAGCCAAAGCGGGCCGCGCCGAAGCGCACGACGACGAAGCGCACGACGAAGCCGAAGCCTCAGGCCTGACGCGGGACGCGTAGCCGGAGCGCGTCCGAGACGATCTCGAAGCGGACCGGCGTCGTTCCAGGCTGCTCGCCGTCGAGCTCGATCGGCAGCGGCTCGGCTGCGTCGACCTCGACCGTCCTGCCGCGGAGGACCTCGGCCTTCGGGTGCGGCAGGTGGCGGCCCCAGTAGGTCTTCGGCAGCGTGAGCAGCAGGTCGCGCTTCGTCAGGTCGCCGATCAGGAGGACGTCGAAGAGCCCGTCGTCCGGCTCGGCCTCCGGGCAGATCATCATCCCGCCGGCGAAGTAGCGGCCGTTCGCGACGACGACGTCGTGCATGCGGCCGGTTCGCCGTTCCGCGTCGACCGCAACCTGAACCTCGTCGTTGCGCCAGCGCGCGAAGACGACGAACGTCGCCCACAGGTACGAGGCCTTGCCGCCGAGCGCCTTGGAGGTCTCGTTCGCGCGCTTTGCGATCGCACCGCTCATCCCGGCGCTGGCGATGTTCGCGAAGTACGCCTCGGCGTCGCTGCCATCCCAGGCGCGGTAGCGGGCGCGCCCGACGTCGATCGCGCGCACGCGCCCGTCGCGCGCTACCGCGACCGCGTCCTCGAGCCGCCGCGGGATGCCGTAGGTGCGGACGAAGTCACAGCCGGTGCCGCGCGGGATCACGGCGAGCTCGACGCCTGGGCGATCCACGAGCCCTTGCGCGACCTCGTTCACGGTCCCGTCGCCCCCCACCGCGACGATTAGCGATGCGCCGTCCTCGACGGCCCGCCGAGCGAGCTCCCCGAGCTGCCCGGGCCGCTCAGAGAGAAGGGCGTCGCCCTGCAGTCCGAGCGTGGCGGCCCGATGTGCGAGCTCGGGCCAGCGCCGCCCCGTCGAGCCGTTCTCGGCCGCGGGGTTGACGAGAAACGCGGTCTCGCTAATGGGCGTGGGTCACCGTTGCCAGCGCGACCCGCGTCATCCGGTCGACCCCCGCGCGCAGGTCC
>WNGF01003935.1_pt1 | contig 24467 bp, 19 predicted proteins | sample 5400641 | NCBI WGS metagenome assembly WNGF01 (sample SAMN13153371, study PRJNA577476) | soil metagenome | isolation source: 80 cm soil or saprolite under grassland replicate 2 | place: USA:California | collected 2016-06-15 | reverse complement strand
ACTACTGCAATGCGGGCCATCCACCTGCTTTGCTGTTACGAGCGGATGGGCAGCTGGAATCGCTTTCCGAAGGCGGGCCGCTTCTGGGTGTCATTCCAGCTGCTTCCTTCGTTAAAGGATCCGTCGATCTGCGGGCTGGTGATTTATTGCTTGTTTGCTCAGACGGCATTCTCGAGTCGGTCAATAACGTCGATCAGGAATTCGGGAATAAGCGCCTTGAGGAGCAGTTACTCAGTGGTCAAATCGGTTCCGCCGATGCCGTTCTATTTTCCGTCCTGGGCGCAGTACAGGATTTCGCCGCGACGCAGCCACTGGTAGACGACATGTCGCTTCTGGTCGTGCGACGTGCTCCAGGAATCGTGCATTAAACCAACCTCAATCCGGCAAACAAGGCGACCGCAACAAAAAAGTCTGGATACGCGTAATTGGTTAAGATTGGGAGGCAAGTTGCTCGAATCGACGTTGCGAGAGATGATATTGTAACTTCGTTCATTAAATTTAGGTCTGAAGGACCGCAATTAGTGGCCCCTCGGTGAGGAAGGGGCAGGTGCGACGGTAATTTATGGACAGGGCTACTGACTGCCGGTCCTTCGGACCTTACGCATGTTGGCGGTTGAAGCTGAACGACTACCTGACATTGATTGAATGAACAAATTAAGATCGAAGAACAAAGTTATGAAATACGACCAGGGCGCGTCTTATCCTCAGGCAATTGTGCTATTCCTGGCCGGATTGTCGGCCATCTTTTTCCCTGGCTGCGCGAACAATGCGCAGCAGAATTTTGAACGCCCGCCGGCTCCCGTTTCAGTGACCGTAGCTGTCAGTCAGGACGTTCCAACCTATCTGGATGCGATCGGCAAGACTGTCGCGCGCGAAGTGGTTTCCATTCAGCCGCAAGTATCAGGGCGCATTACTAACATTCATTTCACTGACGGCGCGGATGTGAAAAAGGGCGCCCTGCTGTTTACGATCGACCCGCGGCCCTTCGAAGCGAGTCTGCGACAAGCGCAGGCCAACGTCTCCAGGGACACTGCCTTGAAGAAACAGGCTGAAGCGAATCTGGCCAGGGAGATTGCTCAGGCGAAGTGGGGCGAAGTTCAGGTCAACCGGTATCGAAAGCTGGTCGAACAAGGCGTCGAATCTCGGGAACAATATGAACAGTTGCGGGTGAACTTAGACTCGCTGAATGCGAACGCCGATGCTGATCGTGCCGCAGTTCACAGCGCGGACGAGGCGATTAAGGTGGATATGGCAGCCGTTGAAAGCGCGAAGGTCCAATTGAGCTATTGCTACATTCGCTCGCCCATTGACGGTCGCGCCGGCCAGCGACTCGTGGATATCGGAAACGTCGTTAACCCCGGCGGTTCGAGCGGCAATTCCGGAGGCGCCGGTTCGGGTAATTCCAGTTCGGGCAGCAGTAATGCGCTGCTGGTCATCGAGCGGCTGGATCCCATCTACGCCGACTTCACCATCTCCCAAAACAGCCTCGCGGAAGTGCAGCAACAGATGCGTGCAGGCAGGCTAAGTGCGGAGGTACGTTTGCCCGATTCTTCGGATGAGCCGGTTATTGGTCAACTGACATTCCTAAACAATGCGGTGGAAAATACCACCGGTACCGTGAACCTTCGCGCCACCATTCCGAACGCAGGTCATCGCTTCTGGCCCGGCCGGTTCGTCAATATTCGTCTGGTCTTGAACACAATACATCAAGCGGTGCTCGTGCCGGCCTCGGCTCCGCAAATGTCTGCCAAGGGATCGTTTGTCTACGTCGTAAAGCAGGATTCAACTGCGGAGCAACGGCCGGTTTCCCTCGGCCAACGGCAGGGAGATCTGGTTGTTGTAGAAAACGGAGTTGCCGCTGGTGAACGTATTGTTACCAACGGCCAGATAGGTGTTACTCCCGGCGGCAAAGTTCGCGTTGAGGAACCGCGCGAAGCTGGAAGTCCAGCCACCACTGGCAACGGGGCGAAGCAATGAATCTCTCGGAACCCTTCATACGCCGGCCCGTCATGACCGCGGTACTAACGCTGTCAGTAATCCTGTTTGGAGTACTGAGCTACTTCCAATTGCCGGTGAACGATCTGCCGGCAGTAGATTATCCAGTTATCCAGGTAACCGTAGGCTACCCGGGAGCGAGTCCGGATACGATAGCCAACAACATTGCTACACCGCTCGAACGCCAGTTCATGCAGATCAACGGGCTTGAGGTCGTAACTTCCTCGAGTAAGCAGGGCGTCGCAACTTTTACACTTCAGTTTGCGCTCGAGAAAAATATTGATGCGGCCGCGACCGACGTGCAGACGGCGATTTCGCAGGCCATTAGCAGTCTTCCCGCGGATTTACCGTCGCCACCAACATACTCAAAAAGCAATCCCAACGATCAGCCGATCATGTACATCGCGATGACCAGCGACTCCGTTACGTCGGGTCAACTCTACGATTATGCGACCACGCAGGTCGGCCAGCGCCTCAGTATCCTGCCCGGTGTTTCGCAGGTGAACGTGTACGGCACCAAGTCGGCTATTCGGATTAAAGCCAACCCTTCGGCGATGTGGGCGAGAGGGATTTCGATTGACGATCTCAGCGCTGCTATCAAAAGCGGAACGAGCTACACCGGAGCAGGGCAATTGGACAGCAGTTCCGGAACCGCGATCCTCCGGCCGCAAGGTCAACTCGAAAATGCAGAGCAATACAGCAATTTGATCGTTGGCCGTACGAGTGGTGCGCCCGTCTACTTGCGCGATGTTGCTAGCGTAAAGGATTCGGTTCAGGACGAGCGAGTCAACATGCGGTTCTGGGTGCGAGGGTATGACGTGCCGTCGGCCACAGTGATCGTAGCAGTCAGTCGTCGTGCGGGGGCTAATGCAGTCGAGGTGTCCAAAAGCATTCGGCAAATATTGCCCCAGATCGACTCTGAGCTGCCCGGATCAATTCGCGTCACGCCAATATACGATCGCTCGCTGAGCATCGTTCACTCGGTCGTCGATGTGGAAACGACTCTGGTCATCGCCTTCGTCCTCGTAGTGTTGGTGATCTTTGCTTTTTTAGGTCGAGCCACCGATACACTGATCCCCACAGTAGCGCTGCCGCTTTCGTTGCTCATCACGTTTATCGCGATGCGTGCCCTGGGATATAGCCTCGACAACTTATCGTTGATGGCACTAACGCTGGCAATCGGGTTTCTGGTTGACGACGCAATCGTGTTTCTTGAAAACACTGTGCGCCGGCTGGAGCGAGGAGAGCAGCCTTTCGAAGCGGCCCTCCACAGCGCCAGGGAAATCAGCTTCACTATAATGTCGATGACCATCTCGCTGGCCGCAGTTTTCATTCCGCTCGTATTCATGTCAGGGCTGGTTGGCAGGATATTCCGGGAGTTCGCAATTACGATCGTTATTGCGATCTTCGCTTCCGGTCTGGTGTCGCTGACGCTTACGCCGCTGATGTGCGCACGACTATTAAAGCCTCGCGGTGAGGGCGCGAAGAAGACCTGGATGGAACGAGTGATCGGGGGCATCGAAAAGCGCGTGCTTGCCTTGTATGGAGGATCGCTCTGGTGGTTCCTGCGACATCGGTGGATCTCTCCAGTAATTTGGGTCGTCTGTCTTGCCGGAACGATCTTGCTTTTCGTGCTTGTTCCGAAAGCGTTCCTGCCGCCGGGAGACAGCAGCGTTATTTTTGGTGCGTTCATTGCCCGCGAAGGGTCCTCGCCGGGTCAAATGCGAGCCTTACAGAATCGGGTGGACGAAACCCTCCATCAGGATCCAAATGTCATTACTGACTTCACTATGACTGGCGCCACCGGTTTCCTGGCAGCAAACCAGGGAATCACGTTTACTTTCATAAGGCCACCCGCGGAGCGAAAGCCAATACAGGAAGTGACGGCCGAGATGATGGGCAAGCTTAATTCCATACCAGGGGTGTTTACATTCCTTCGACCATTTCCGGTGTTGGAGATCAGCACGGGCGTCACTAGTCAGAACCAGGGCCAGTATGCCTATGCAGTGTCCGGCGCCAATCCCGAACAGGTCTATGACGTTAGTCAGAAGTTGCTGGGAAAGCTCATGCAGTATCCGGGATTTCTGACAGTTTCATCCGATTTCTACAGCAACACTCCCAATCTCAATATTGAGCTCCGTCGTGATCAAGCCAAGACATATGGAGTATCCGAGGCGCGGATTTTGTCGCTGTTGCGCAACGCATATTCGCAAAACTACCTCTATCTGATCAAAAAGCCAGAGGACCAGTATCAGGTAATTCTGGAAATGGAAGATGATGCTCGCGCTAACCCGGAAGATCTCTCGTTGTTGTACATAAGGACTGACGACGGACAGCGTCTGGTGCCGCTTGGCGAGTTGGTCACGTGGAAATCAACGCTGGGACCGCAGGCCGTGAATCACCTTAATCAGTTCACCAGCGTGACGCTGTCTTTTAACCTCAAGCCGGGCGTAGCTCTCGGTGACGCCACGAACTTTATCAAGCAGGCGGCGGCCGAAATTGTGCCGCCCACTGTGCGCGGAGAATTGCAAGGGGAGGCCCAAACGTTCAGCAATACAGTCACCAGCTTGACTGTTCTAATGGCGTTGGCAGTTTTCGTGATGTACGTGATTCTGGCAATACTTTACGAAAGTTACGTGCATCCGCTGACTGTGCTATCGACGCTTCCCACTGCACTCGTTGGCGGTCTGTTAACGCTCGTTCTATTTGGTCAGGAGGCGTCACTCTACGCCTTCGTTGGCATGTTCATGCTGATGGGAATCGTCAAGAAGAACGGCATCATGATCGTTTGCGCTCGGGTATGGCGCCGATGGCTCCTCGCGTCGACCGCTCGGGCTGGTAGTTGTCGGCGGCCTGGTGGTTTCGCAATTCATCACGCTCTACATCACGCCGGTGATCTATCTCTATTTCGAACAGTTTCAGGAAAGAGTGCTGGACCGTACGTCCTTCTTCGGCTCACGGCACGTACCTAAACCCGCAACCGTCGATATGCGAAGCTCCGAATCATTACCGTCGGACGTTACTACTGGGGAGTAAGGCAGTGAAAGCTGAAAAGTAATAAGTGAAAAGAGAACCGATCTCGGGCTTTGCGGTGCTCTACAACCGAGGTTTTCGGTTCTCTTCACTCTTGACTCTTCACTTTTCACTAAGAACGAAAGGCAGTGAAAGGTGAAAAGTGATGAGTGAAAAGAAGACCAGTCCTAGAGGCGTTGTGGTGCTCTGCACCCGAGGTTTCGGTTTCTCTTCACTCTTCACTCTTCACTTTTCACTTTTCACTAAAGAAGAAACAACTGAAAGGAGAATATTATGGCAAACGTAAAACCAATCCCGGAGGGATACCACTCAGTAACCCCGTATCTGATCATCAAAGGAGCAGCTGACGCCATCGAGTTTTATAAGAAGGCGTTTGGCGCGACTGAGCTATTTCGCATGGCTCACGAAGGAAAAGTTGGCCATGCTGAGCTCAAGATCGGTGACTCGCCAATAATGCTTGCGGATGAGCAACCCGCGATGGGCTATATCAGTCCGAAAACGCTCGGTGGTACGCCTGTTAGTCTCATGATCTACGTGGAAGACGTGGACACGATTTACAATCAAGCCATCAAGTCAGGCGGTCAGGAAGTAAAGGCGCTGCAGGATCAGTTCTATGGAGATCGTTCCGGCACGTTGAAGGATCCGTTCGGACACGTCTGGACCGTGGCAACCCACAAGGAAGACGTAACGCCTGAGGAAATGAACAAGCGGGTGAAGGCCGCCCACGCAGGGTAATCTAAGCTTGTTGTTTCCTCGCAGTCCTTTTGAGTTCTTAGCGTCCTTTGCGGTGAAAACTATCTGCAGAAAACCGCAAAGGACGCAAAGGAACGCACAGAAACTAATCCACACTTGATACAAGATTTCTTTTATGAAGCAATCATTCGCAAGATGTGACCAATGTTTGATGTTGACAGTGCGGTTCGCTGAAGAGTACATTGCGCCCGTATCTCAGAATCTCAATTCCCCCACAACGCTCGTTCACGTGCAGACGGCATGCAAATGGCGCTTTTGACCTCAAAAGGGCTCGAGATCGCCAAAACAACCGACATGGAGCGCAGCCTGGTGCTGTCCTGGAGCAGTCTACCAAATGCTCAGTTCCGTGCTGGCGGTTTGGTGTGGGCTCGAGATCACAATTTGATTTCTTTTGCGATTTTCAACAAACAAACTAAACGATATGAGATCTGGATAGTTTCTCCTGATGGTAGTAGTGCAAAGGTTATTTATAGTCAAAATGAGGGCGAAGGTAGAATCGGCGTGATGGCAATTATTCGAACTTGATCGAATTATCGATGCGCGCAAAATGTCCTATTTCCACGACATCGCGTGCCCAAAACCGGATAGCTCCATTACCGTTCCTTAGGTCATCAACCCTAATACTTACCCCATCCATACCCGCAGAGGACGCATCAAAAATGCAAAACCCTCCGGCTCTGGCTGGAAAGCCTTTCTGTATCTCGAGGTCTTTGGGCGAGTGGAAGCGAAGATATCGGAAGACATTGTCCTTCTTCAATGTTAGATCAAGAAACGATTCAAATTCTCCAATAGGGCTTTGGTAAAAGCTCAGCGTAAATACTTCATAGTCCCACGGGTCTTGCAAAATGTCGTGGTAAGGATATTGTGGAAAATTGCTCATAGGCGAGGAAGATCTCCCTTGCAGATGCGAAAGATCAAGTGGTTATTGTCAGATATTCTATCCTCACAAATTAAAAAAACTTCCAGCGGAGAAAGGCACCTACTACGAGCGCGACGAGAAGGGGCAGTTTCGGACTAACCCGCTCGTGGGCGTTTCAAAAGACGCCAGGCACTGAGCACTACAAGCCCGATCGTTGATCCCAACCCAAGCCAGAACCAACCAGTAAGTGCCACGGCGATTAGTCCTGAAGTATTTTCTGCTCTTGTTCGCTCTCGATTCATGAGGTAGGCACTCACAAGGCCAGCTACCAGGCATACCAGCGCTGACAACTGCCGACTATCCTGCCACGCTCGTGCCGTGGCAAAGAAAATTACCGCGAGCATGAGAAGAGGAATCAGCCAAAGCGCCCGGTGTCCGTCGCGAGCCAGATCCACTCCGCTAAGCCTGTTTTCCGACGCACCACAACTCAAGTGCACCCACGGCAGGAAAAAACAGATCAAGGCAATCAATGCCATACTCACAGTCACGCTTCTGCTACGCATCTGCACCTCCTCGCTTTCTTCTGAGAGCTTGAGCAGCATCTTACTTCAAGTTGGCAGATAAGTGTTCCAGTTTCAGCTCTTCAACGTTAACTTGGCTTCGCTTTGCGACCGTACAGTGAGCCCCATCTACGTAGATTCGCAGTTAACCGAGCACCCGGTCGCTACTTAGGTAGTGTGAAAAGCTCGATGCTTACGCCGAAGGCGTTGAATAATTCCAGCCCAGGGTAACACCCTGGGTGAACGACCCAATCAATGATTCATCACCCTGAAGGGGTGAAATGAACAAACCATCGACAAAATCGTATTCGACCCTTTCAGGGTAGGAACGCGTGGTTGTGCTTTTCCCCAGGGTGTTACCCTGGGCTGGAATTATTCAACGCCTTCGGCGTACACACAGTTTTCATAAGAGCCTCTGCTGCTCCCGATTCCGTTTTCGTCGAACCACGTCGCCAGGCTTGCTCAGACGCAGGAGCGCGCGGAGGCTACGCAGAGAAGGCCTTCAAACCGGCAACAGACAACCCGATATTTATGGGCGTCATTAAACACCTGCCAAAGAAATTGCATTTAAATTATGTGGTGAATTTGTTCTGAATCTGCGTTTTATGCGATTTATGGTTTACGACAGTTCGCATAGTCGCTCTTGAGGAGTAAAATCTTAGAGTAATTCCCCCAAAGTAGTTCCTTCCAAAAATCGTCCCCTTCTAAAAAGAGGTTGCTCTCGAAATAGAGCGCTTTGAAATCGGAGGTGTTGAATTGGCACACACCGGACACGCAGCTACAGCACAACGCAGTACGGAGCTGATTCCGTCAGGGCAAATCACGCTTGAAGGTGAGTTGAACGTTCCCGCTCGGGCTACCGGCGTCGTATTGTTCGCGCACGGATCAGGAAGCAGTCGTCATAGTCCGCGCAATCAGTTTGTGGCGCGCACAATTCGTGAAGCGGGCGTTGGCACTCTGCTCTTCGATCTGCTAACGCGAGAGGAAGAAGCGGTAGATATCAGCACGCGACAGCTGCGCTTCGACATTGGACTGCTCGCAGAACGACTTATCGATGCGAGCAACTGGCTCAAAGAGAAAGGTGACACTTCGCATTTGAGAATTGGTTACTTCGGATCGAGTACCGGAGGCGGTGCCGCCTTGGTGGCTGCTGCTGAAATTGGTGAAGATGTCGGCGCGGTTGTATCGCGCGGCGGACGACCGGATCTCGCTGGAGACGCACTGCCCAAAGTTAAGGCACCCACTCTACTAATAGTCGGGGGTCTTGACTACGCGGTAATCAGGATGAATGAGGATGCCTACCGTCAACTCCGTTGCGAAAAGGAACTGAGAATCGTACCTGACGCGACACATCTCTTTGAAGAACCGGGAGCGCTGGAAGAAGTTGCTCGTCTCGCGGCTGAATGGTTTCAGCGGCATCTGGGGGCGGCGGCTGCCTAATGAAGGAGAACCAGCAAAGTTGTCATTGGAAATTTATTTGAACCAGGAGGTGAAACGATGCAAGTAAAAGAAATCATGACTGCCGACCCCGCCTGTTGCATTTCAGACACTGCTTTGCAAGAGGTCGCCCAAATGATGATCGATCATGACTGCGGTGAGATACCAGTTGTTGAGAACAAGGAATCCAAGCTGCCGATCGGTGTCATTACCGATCGCGACATCGTTTGCCGGACGGTTGCGCGAGGACTCAATCCTCTCGATCTGACCGTGGCCGATTGCATGAGCAAACCCTGTGTAACGGTGACGCCGAACATGTCGCTGGCAGAGTGCAGCCGGATTATGGAGGAGAATCAGATACGCCGCGTGCCGGTCGTGGATGCGAGCGGTTGTTGCTGTGGCATTGTCGCCTTGGCCGACATCGCCTTGCACGCGAAGAAAGGCGTTGCGGGCGAAGTGGTCAAGGAAGTATCAGAGCCAACCGCAGCGGCATCGGCCGCTGGCAGGTGAGTTAGTTTCCAAGTTCACCCAGGGCGCCGGGGAATCGCGCACGGCCGCGGTCCCTGGTAGCCTGTAGTTTCGGGTAAAAGGAGGTTATTCAGATGGCACAGAAAGGGAAGCAATCAAAACGACAAGGGAAGAATGTAGCTGAAACTCGAGGACGAAAGAGCGAATCGCGAAATCAGCAGACTACTTCGAAGAAGGCGCCGGAAACGAGCATTGCGCGACGAGAACAGTTCTCACCAGCTGCCTACACGATTAGTCCATTCTCCATGATGCGTCGCTTTAGTGACGAAATGGATCGGCTTTTTGGAGACTTTAGTCTCGGCGCCTTTGGGCCTGGTGTTTCCGGCGCACTGGCGGATCTGGAAACTTCGACATGGTTGCCGCAGGTCGAAGTGTTTGAACGAGAGGGGAACCTTACCATACGTGCCGATCTGCCTGGTCTATCAAAAGACGATATCGACGTGGATATGACTAACGATGCGGTCGTGATTCGCGGCGAACGGCAGCAGCAAAGAGAAGAAAACGAAGAGGGCTATTATCGCTCCGAAAGAAGCTACGGCAGCTTTTACCGGGCGATACCATTGCCTGCCGGCGTCAACGCGGAGCAGGCCAACGCGACTTTCCGTGATGGCGTGCTTGAAATAACAATGCCGGCTTCTGAAAGACAACAACGAACTCGTCGGATTGAAATCGGCGAAGGAACGCAAGCGGAGCAACAACCGCAAGCGAAAACTAAAGCGGCCGGAGCATAGGTAATCCGGCATTATGGAGTAGACAGTGATCTTCCAGGATCGAACCGATGCCGGACAGCAATTGGCAGCAAGGCTGGCACAGTACGCTAATCGCCCGGACGTACTGGTACTGGCCTTGCCGCGCGGCGGCGTACCCGTTGCCTATGAAGTAGCAAAACAAATCGGTGCGCCGCTCGACGTTTTCCTGGTGAGAAAGCTCGGTGTGCCCGGCTATGAAGAACTGGCGATGGGAGCGATCGCAACGGGCGGCGTGCGAGTCATCAACGAAGATGTGGTCAGCCAGTTGGACATCCCCGGCGAAGTAATTGATGCGGTTGCGGTCGAGGAGCAGCGCGAGTTGGAACGTCGCGAGCGCGCTTACCGCGACGACCGTCCGCCTCCCGATGTGAAGGGACACACGGTAATCCTGATTGATGACGGCCTTGCGACTGGCTCGACAATGCGCGCCGCCGCCGCGGCCCTCCGCAAGCAGGTTCCGGCGCGCATCGTTATTGCGGTGCCCGTTGCTGCCGCCCAGACCTGCGACGAGTTTCGCGAGGAGGTGGATGAGATCGTGTGCGCGGTTACGCCGGAGCCTTTTCGGGGCGTTGGCTTGTGGTATCAGGACTTCTCACAAACCACGGACGAGGAAGTTCGCGAGTTGTTAGAGAAGGCGAGAAAACTTTCGAAACAGACTCAATTGCGAGGCAGAGGACAGGCAGCGACAAACTAATGGAAGGAGGAAAATGATGTCGGGTAAGACGACATCCAATTTAGCAAAAGTGATACGGGAGAATTTGCACACTCTCACCGGCGCAAGCACTGACTATGATCCACTTATCCGGGAGATTGGCGATGCTCGCTTCGTTTTGCTGGGTGAAGCTTCGCATGGTACTCACGAGTTTTATCGAGCCCGCGCGCAAATTACCCGGCGTCTCATCCAGGAAAAAAACTTCACCGCGGTGGCTGTTGAGGCGGACTGGCCGGATGCCTACCGGATCAATCGCTACATACGCGGTGCGTCCGAAGATGCTGAAGCCATCGATTCACTTGCGGGCTTCAAACGGTTTCCGACCTGGATGTGGCGCAATGCTGATGTGCTCGATTTTATCGGCTGGCTGCGTGAGCATAACGACGGGCTCACGAAGGGTGCGAACAAAGCCGGCTTCTACGGTCTTGATCTTTACAGCCTGCACAGTTCTATCGAAGCCGTGCTTGGCTACCTGAATAAAGTAGACCCCGACGCGGCCGAGCGAGCGCGCTATCGTTATTCCTGTTTCGATCATTTCGGCGAAGACACCCAGGCGTATGGTTACGCTGCCGGCTTTAATCTGACCGAATCTTGCGAGCAGGACGTTGTTCGTCAACTTCTCGAACTGCGCAGACATGCGGCTGACTATGCGAGTCGTGATGGCCGAGTTGCCGCGGACGATTTCTTCTTCGCTGAGCAGAACGCTCGGCTGGTAAAGAATGCCGAAGAGTATTACCGCTCAATGTTTCGGGGGACAGTTCCTTCGTGGAATCTGCGCGATCGGCACATGGCCGAAACACTCGAATCTCTTGTCCGACATTTCGCTCAACAAGGGCAGTCGGCCAAAGTTGTAGTTTGGGAACACAACTCTCATTTGGGGGATGCTCGTGCAACAGAGATGGGCGAGCGTGGCGAGTTGAATGTTGGTCAATTGGTGCGCGAAAGACACGGAGACAAGGCGGTGCTGATCGGATTTTCAACTTATACGGGAACAGTCACTGCGGCTTCAAATTGGGACGCCCCCGCCGAGCGCAAGCGTGTGCGGCCCGCCTTACGAGATAGTTATGAGGCATTGTTTCACGAAGTAGGAATTCCACGGTTGCAAATCTCATTGCGCGAAGGAAGTCCCGCAGCTTCCGCGCTGCGAGCGCCGATGCTTGAGCGTGCTATCGGAGTTATTTATCGACCCGAAACCGAGCGTCAGAGCCACTACTTTTATGCACGACTTGCCGACCAATTTGACCAGCTGCTGCACTTTGATGAGACGCGGGCCGTAGAGCCGCTGGAGCGCACGCCAGAGTGGACCATGGAAGAAGTTGGCGAACCCGCGGAGACGTATCCGTCAGGTCTATAAGGAAAGGAATAAATATGTCAACCCAGGAAATTCCGAGGGACGAATGGACGACGTTCCTGGAAAGATATAGCCGTCAACATGAAGGATGGCTCGCAACCCTTGAAGTATTTGCGGCTGATATTGGGGCGCAAGAGGAAGCGCGAGACCTGCCTCTTGAAGGGATTACCACCGCCACCAAAGATGATCCTAAGACGATTTCGATCAGCCTCGGCAATAACCCGGAAGATCATGTGACCCATTCGATTATCGATCCCACGCGTCTCTGGCTTGAACAAACTTCAGAGGGAGCCAACGCGGCTTTGGAGATTGAATCAGCGGGCGACGTGAAGACGTTGTTGCGTTTCCGTTCCGCCCTGCTGGCCGAAATGGTGGATGGCGTAGTTTTAGAGAAGGGCAGTCAGGACCAGCAATCCTCGAGCTCGAGGAAGCAGTAGAGACGTAAGGTCATGGTGACTCTTACGGAAAGTTTAACAGAAGGCTTTAGTGAGGAATTCTCGGGCCTTAGTTTACTGTCTGGGCTGCTGAGTTGTTGCCTGGAGTAAAGCATGACTACACGCGCACAGTTGAGTGCTTCTGCAGAACTTACCGGCGGACATACGGACTTGATGGTTGCGGCGCTGGGAGGAGACACCGAGACTGTAAGAACATTGCTCGAAAAGAAGGTAGATGCGAACGCCAAAGACGATGAAGGCCGCACGGCTCTAATGTTCGCCGTTACTAATTTGCAGACTGACTCTGTCAATGCATTGTTGGAACACGGAGCCGATGTAAATGTGAGAGCCAACGATGGCGGCACCGCATTGATCCTTGCAGCATCCGCAGGTGACATCGGCATTGCGCGAGCTTTATTGAATAAAGGTGCTGACCTAACCGGAAGACTTAGTGAGACCGGAAAGACAGCCCTAATGCTTGCGAAAGAGAAGGGTTATGACGAGGTCGCCCGTTTACTTGAGGAAGCTGGAGCAAAACAATAGCCTGTTCCAATCGTCGCCTTTGGTATTAGTGCATTCCACTCTGAGATTCCTCAGGAACCACTTCCAGGACCAACTTCTCAATTCCCCTAATGATTACCAAAGATGATTTTTGCCCGATGCGATCCTCGGTTAGGAGCTTATGAAGCTGATCGATGCCGGCAATCGGACGATCGTCAAAGCCAACGATAATGTCGCCCTCAAGCGCTCCGGCTTTTCTTGCCGGACTATTCATGTCATACGAGATGATCATGATGCCGCTTTCAACCGGCAAATTGTAGTAGCGGACCACTCGACGCGGAAGCGGGACGTTTTGCCCTGCCAGCCCGATATAGCTGCGACTAACTTTGCCGTCACGAATTAGCCGGCTGGCCACAAACTTCGCGGTGTCAATCGACGTGGCAAAGCAGATTCCCTGAGCGGGCAAGATCATGGCCGTGTTGACACCAATCACTTCGCCGCGAGAATTAACCAATGGGCCACCAGAATTACCTGGGTTCAGTGCGGCGTCAGTTTGAATTACGTCGTCCATTAGCCGACCCGACTGCGCTCGAAGCGAACGGCCCAGCGCACTTACGACCCCGGCAGTTACGGTGTATTGGAAACCGTAAGGATTCCCGATAGCGACGACTAATTGACCAACTCGAATCTTTTGCGCTTCACCCAGATGAGCGGGCACCAGGTTGGGGGCATTGATTCTGATTACTGCCAGATCGGTGTCGGCATCGTCTCCAATTAGTTCCGCCTCATACTTGTGCCCATCTGAAAGCGCAACCTCGATCTTCGCCGCACCGCGGACAACGTGGCTGTTCGTCAGAATGAAGCCGTCAGGAGTAAATATAAAACCAGAGCCGCCACCGCGAGCTTCGCGCGGATTCCGCCGCGCATTGTCTCGTGCTCTGGTCCGCTGATGAACCTCAATATAAACAACAGCCGGACTGACCTTTTCTACGGCAGTGATTACTGCTCGCGAATACGCATCCAGTAATTCATGTTCCGTAGCAAGGGAGGTATTCGCCGATGCATTTGTTCCGTCTTGAGCGAAGGAATGATTCTCCAATAGTTCGAATTCTTGTCGCATAAATTGTGATACTTTCAATGTTTTGATCGGCCCGACAATTCACGCTTTAGAACTCGCTTACTGCCAAGCCGCATTTTCCTACTTCCGTTTAAAAGCTATCTGTAACAATTATAGTTACAGTCGAGGAGTTGTCAAACGAGCTGCATTACTCAGAGACTTTGTTGCTCGTCAATTATTCTCCAGGGTTGAAACCTCGTTGAAGCGTTGAGTGACCTGATAGCGGTCGGTCAAACTCTGGGGATGATTGCCAGGCCTCACGCACCGACGTGTCATGGTTCATAAGATTTATTCATTTTTTTTGCGGATTGCGGCCGCCACCCAGTCTATCCGGAAAGGATTTAACGCCCGAAACTCTTGCTGTTGCGAAGTCCAGGCTTACCCGTTACCGGACACTTTAATTTATTGACACAAATTCATTGACACGTCAGTGAGGTTGGGCATAGAATCCCGGCCATTAAATATGAGAATCCGACGGTTTCTATAGCGCCCAGACCCCCGCTATCTCACAGTCGGTTTTCAGATAGTTGACCTCGCAAGTCAAATCAAGCCGATCCTTGGGTTGTTATCGCGATACTAATTTCAGGGTCCTACTAGAGCGAAGCTAGGCCATCAACTTTTTTGTTTACACAGGGCTGGCCCCGCAGCGCTCTCAACTTAACTACACAATCTTTATTCCCACAGGGGGAGGAGGAGAGATGACAAAGTACGGTTTTCGCCGCTTGATCCCGCCGTACGAGTAGGCCACTTTGACCTACCGGAGTCGCAAGGATCAACCGTTCGACCAACGGTGCGAGATCACTTCCGATGTTAACCGGCCAAAGCTGAATTTCAACTTAGGCCTAAGGCAGGGCAACCAAAAGAGATCATTATGAATGAAGCGAGTATGTGCCTTGCTTTCAGTAACTAACGATATGCAAGCCTTGCGACAATCGTCGTAGGGTAAGAAAGGAGCCACTCAATGGACGCTTACCATCTATCAGGCAGTGGATCTTAATTGGCGCTATTCTCATAGCGGTCAGCCTCCCGGGAATAATTCCCCAGTCTGGGGCACAGGAAGGCCCGCAGCAGACATTTCAGATTATGCCGTTAAACCCGGCTATGGGCCCAGGTACTTTAGTGGATTCGGCCACGGGTGCCGTACGTCTCAATCGCACCAGAAACGAGCTCTGGGGCACTGTTCATGTCACTGATCTTAACCCGAATTCTGCCTTTACGCTCTGGGCTGCTGTCTTCAATCGGCCCGACGGGTGTACAACCAACCCTGCGGGCCCCGTGCACTGTAGTGCAGCGGATTTCGTGCCCGTGCCGAACCCTGCCAGAGCCTCCGCCTTTAATATCGGTGCATTTGTTACTGGTTTGGATGGCACCGCCAATGTCAGTTTCCATATACCCAGCGGTGCTCCACCCGATGGCGCCTTCGTACTGTGGGGAGTAGGGGGACTCAACGATAATGGCGTAAGCCCTGGACTCCACGCGGGGAACGGTTTTGGGGCTGAAGTGCACGTAGTCATTCGCGCTCATGGGGTAATCATCCCAGCTGCCATTGCTGCGCAGCTCAGCACGTTTAATGGTGGTTGTCCACCCAATATGTGCGGCAATGTACAAGTTGCCCCCTTCCCACGCGTGACCGAGTAAGGCTGAACCTCGAATATGGTATTGGCATGGCCCACCCTAACAGCCTTATGTGCCGCTAGAAGGGTGGCCGTGAGGTGGTCATGCTTGTACCACTTCTTCTTCCCGTAATGGGAGTTGGGATCTACGCGAGCCCGATGTCAGTCTTGGCTCTCTGACGAGTTTGCGCGTTGATTTCTCCAAGGACACGTGCGGAATTCTTGGTTGCAATCCGGTCTTCTGAGCGGGACTTTTCCAGGCTCCCTCAGTTGCTGGGCGCATTCATAAATATCGAGCATAGCAGTTAATTCGTTACCCACTTAGAAAAGGAGAACTCCCCAATGAGGAAACCATTGCTTCTACTTCTAGTGCTGCCGACCTTCGCAATATGCTTGACCATGCCGTCGCGAATAGTACACAGCATGCCGGACCAGCCAACGAATCAAACTAGCAGTGATCCTCGATCACTTAACCTGAACAAGGAGTTTTTATGAGTTCCTCAAAGCAAGACAACACTCGTTCTGAGTCCAGGACATCGAAGGTAAGCAGAAGAAGTTTTGTAAAAGGTGCCGCAACCATAGCGACCGTAGCTGCCTCAGTCCCGCTTCAACCCCTGCTTGGCGGAAAGGAGTCGGTCGCGGAGGCCTCTGTCATCGACTACAATTCTTCTAATCGCGCGAATGCGAGCTTTAATTATCGCAAAAGCATGGCCCAAGACCAGAAGGTCAACGTTGGGGGGCAGGCCGACAACGGCGATGCAGCTCGATTCACAGACTTCAGTTGCAGCTTCAGCAAAGCCCTGTTACATGACGGCCTCGGCGTGCCCAACGCCGCGGCAATGCTCAGCCTGAAAAACGCTCTCAGAACCGGTGACCATTCGGACTTCGACAACATCACTGTCGGCACGCCTGGTGGCGGACCCAACTCGAAGCTGAATGGTCCTCAGCTTTCACTTGCATTCGACCTGCAAGGCCTCGACTCACATGCTACCGTCATCCCATCGGCGCCGAGAATTGACAGCGCGCAGACTGCGGCTGAACAGGTCGAGCATTACTGGGCTTCTTTAGTAGCCGACGTGCCCTTTACACAATACTCGACGAATGCGTTGGTGGGTCAGGCTGCAGCCGACATGAATAATATGTCCTTCCTTAGTACCGCAGAGAATAATCAGTTCCCGTACCCCGTCACTCGGCAGAACCTGTTTCGCGGGCAGTTCGTTCCGGGCGATGGTAACGTGCAGGGGCCATACGTCTCGCAGTTCATGGTCCAACCGACATTCTATGGAAGCCAGTTTCTTAGCCAGCAGCACCAAACGTTCTTACCTGAAGGTGGCGGTGGAGCAAACTTCCTGACCTCCGTCACCGAATACCAACTGGTCCAGAATGGCGGCGACTCTGGACGACACCTGGACTTTGACCCCACATTCCGCTACCACCGGAATGGTCGAGATCTCGCCGCATATACGCACGTGGATGTGCTCTATCAAGGATACTTCGTCGCCCTCCTCGTCTTAGCTGGGCTAGGCGCAGCGCCGAACCCGGGCAATCCCTACATCGGTTCGCGGGCGGAAAAGGCCTTCGGCACCCTTGGTGGGCCAGACGCGGCAGGAACGGTCGGTGAAATGGCCACTCGAGCGCTCAAAGCCGCGTGGTACCACAAGTGGATTAAGGACCTGCGGATGCGGCCGGAGGAATATGGCGCGCTGGTGCACGCGCGACTCGCCAATACTTCCCCATTCCCCCAAGCGGCAGGGGCGCTGCACGCAGACGTTCTGAACTCAGCGGCACTGCCTATCACATTCTCGACCTATGGCAGCTACTTGCTACCACAGGCATTCCCAGAGGGGTCACCGACGCACCCGTGCTACCCGACGGGCCACGGAACAGTCGGTGGCGCGTGCTGCACTCTGCTGAAATTCTTCTTTGACGGCAGCCAGAGGATCCGGCCGCTACTCACAAGTGCCGGACGGGAAGTGTTCGTGCCAAGCACGGATGGCCTCTCGCTTAACACCTACACCGGCGCGGACAGGGACAATCTAGACATCAACGGAGAACTGAACAAGCTTGCGTACAACGTCTCGTTTGGCCACGGGATTCACGCTGGAATACACTTCCGCAGCTCAACCTACTGGTCGATCCTGCTGGGCGAGCAGGTTGCTCTTAGCATCCTGCAGGACCGGGCCAAGTCGTATAACGAGCCGTTCACTATCAACATCACGAAATTCGACGGAACAACGGCAACCATTACCAACAAATAACACTAACCAGGAGGGCGGCCAACACAAGGGGCCGCCTCGCCAGAGCTTATTAACAACTCTTCGCCGGCGTTCGCGTCGCAAGTTTGTCACAGCTATTCATAGTAGGAGATGTGCCTTACGCCGAGCATAGGCTGGCCCGTCCGGCTTATGAACAAACCTCTTCACCTCGTTACAGCTCATCTTTAGTTAGGGACATTTGTATTGCATTTTAGACGCAAAATCCCAAGCCGCGTCCTTCACCTTACCGTTAATTAAGATTGATCCGGCTATAGCGCTTCAATTCTCCTAGCCCTCAATTTAGCGCCAGTAGAGGCTGCTTCGTTAGTATCGTCCGCTAAGCCAGAGAAAATTTCCCAGGCCCACTCAAGTATTCCTCAAGGATTCCTCAACCCTGCGTCAGTAACCTGTCACCCGTTGTAAACCGAAAGTTGGGTTTGGACGATGAGGAGGACCGGAATGCGAAAATTGAGCACTAAATTAGGCCCACGAAATCTTAAGAAAACAATCCTACTTGCTCTTTTTGGCTGCGACTCTGGACTTCGGAGGAGAAATCTCATGTCACAAGATTCGCTAAAGCCGTGCATTAGGTCACTGAGTTTCCGGACGAACATCATTCTGGCCGCAGTCGCCTGCGTAGCAGTGACTGCAATCATAGCGACGATCACACGCTCGTCTTTTTTGGGCACGGCCGAGGCATCCAGCCCGGCTACCAGCAACATCACCGTGCCCTCCAGCGCCGGCCAGACGGTCACCGTCACCTGGACGGGCACAAGGTGCAATACGGAAGTCTTAGAGCAGGTCCGCACAAACTGGAGATTAAGAACATGAGCGGCGTGGTCTATCTCGACCGCATCTGTTTGGAAAGCTCCACTTCGACTGCGCAACCGTCGTCGGGACCGGGGAATACTTCGAACCAATCTGGTAGTGCTTCGGCGGGTCAAACGTCGAGTAGTAATTACCAGTCGCAGCCTGGTTCGAAGGAAATCTCTGTCTCGGCTGAATCGAGTTTGAATGTGCCCTTCAAAGTGGCGCTTGTTGATCCTTCGGGATTGAGGCTGCAAACCGCCGATTCGATTGCGGGCATAGCTACGATCAGTCAACCGGTCACGCAAGGCGGCGTGTACGTAATCAGGGTCGTGAACCTGAGCCTGGGGCCGTTGCAGTTCAAGGTAACGACGACACCAACGGTTCAGAGGTAGCTTTTAGTCTCAGGATGCGGTGCGAACATCGCATCCTGAGTTTGATTTTGGAGGTGCGAACTTGAGTTCACGCAACCAAATGAAGTTTCTGGTTGAGGTCCAGGGTTTTAGCCGGTACGGCGATAAAGGAGATCAACATGTCCAAAGCGTTGCGAAGTGCGTACGACTTTTCGAGAGCGCCGCGAGTTCGACTTGCACTGCCGTCTCTCGTTCTTGTGGTTACCATTGTTCTGTTTTGCGTGATCACCTTGCCGGTAGGGGCGACCATCACCCCGACCAGCGGCAGCACCCTAACCGATAGCAGCGGGCCGCTCACCTTTACCGGTGGACCGTATCTCGTTGCCAACCCTTCCTCGCAGGTCGATGGCAACCCCATCTGCGACGCTGCGCTTCCGTGTGATGAGTACACATTTACCGCTTCAGTCAGCAGTTCTACGTCACAAAACAAGTACATTCGAGTTGAAATCGCCTGGCCCGTGGTCGGCGAGGCGCAGTTTGACCTCTACGTCTTTGATGGCACGACAGCGTCGGGAAAGCTGATCGCGAAGTCGCTTGGCAATCAGACCTACGTGATGCCTGACGTTGCGCTCATTCCCGCGGTGGCAGCTTCCAGCGGCATTTATACACTTCGCATCGTTCCGTTCCTTCCGTTTGGACAGAGCATAAGTGGAAAGATCAGCCTCGTCGATATTCCAACGGCAGCGCCGCAGGATCCTGGTTTGCCGTCAAGTTTCTCGAACCACACGTCGCCGGCAACGCTCGGCAACAATGCGGGTGAGCCATCGATTGGAGTCGACTGGTTCCCGCGGGTGCCGAGCCTGAGAAACGACGCCAATAAGATCAACACTGGCGGCGTGGCCTTCTTTCAGTCCGGCGCGAACACATTGCGCGTGAGCTTCGACGATCGCACTACGCCTTCCACTGCCAGTTGGGAAGACAAATCGGCCACGACGGTGCAGCAGTTTGTCCTGTCTGATCCGATCGGCTTCGTCGACCATCAAACGGGACGCGTGTTCTCGCTTGACCTGATTGGCGGCGAGGGCAACAGCTTCGCGGCTTACTCGGATGACGATGGTAACTCCTGGACACCGATGCAGGGTGGAGGCTCTCCGGCCGGACCAGATCACGAGACGTTGGGCGGTGGTCCTTACAACTACGCCGCGTTTCCGGCACCCCCACCACATCCGCTGTATCAAAATGCCGTTTACTATTGCTCACAGAACATCGTGGGCGGCGCGGAATGTTCGCGTAGCGATGATGGTGGTCTCACCTTTGGGCCCGGAGTCGACATCTTTACTCCGATTCAGTGCTACGGGGGCATTCACGGTCACGTCAAAGTGGGTCCTGACGGCACCGTTTACGTTCCAAATTCTTCCTGTACCTCGGGAACGGGTGGCAGCCAGGGTGTCGCGGTTTCGCGCGACAATGGCATAACGTGGACTGATTCGACAGTTCCCACCAGCACCGGCAGCGGCGATCCCTCCATCGGCGTTGATGCCGATAACAAGGTGTATATCGGCTATGTCAATGCTGACGGACGCCCGCACATCGCTGTTTCTTCGGATCACGGAGCGAGCTGGACAAAGGATTGGGACGTCGGTGTGCCGGTCGATTGCAACGCGGCGGCGGATCCTAATCCCGCCTATGCGCCGTGCCGTATCAAGAGCGCAGTCTTTCCTGTCGTAGTGGCTGGCGATAAAGATCGAGCGGCGTTTGGCTTCCTCGGGAGTGCCACGGGTGGAAACTATCAGGACGAGGCGACCTATCAGGGTATTTGGTACTTCTACGTATCTATGACTTACGACGGTGGAAACACTTGGACCACCGTCAACGCAACGCCAGGCGATCCGGTACAGAAGGGATCGATCTGTCTTGGCGGATTGACCTGTGGTGACGATCGAAACCTGCTCGACTTCAATGACATCTCTATCGATAGAGAAGGTCGCGTTCTTGCTGCCTACGCCGACGGATGTGTCGCTCCAATCTGCACAGCACCGGACTACATCGGTCGGGACAACAAGGCCGCTATTGTTCGCCAATCGGGTGGACGTCGCATGTTTGCTGCTTACGATTCAAATCCGAGCCCAACGCCAACGCCGACACCAACACCAAACTCAGATGGTCCGCAAGTTTTCCAGGGAACCTATGATCCTAATCCGTATCCCTGCGCGACATAGCGGCACCATTTTATTGTCCCAGGCGGCAAGGCCCGAATTGTGGTTCAGGTTAACGCTACGGTTCCTACTAACGATCTCAGTGTGAGTCTGTTGTTCGGTTCCGATCCGAATCCTGTACTGATTCAGCGGGAGGACACGGGAACGTGTTGTGAGGCCCTGGTCTATCAGCCGGCGGACGGTGTGCCGGCTGGGGAATATCAGGTTCAGATTTGTCAAACACCAACTCCGCAAGGCGTGCCTCAAAACCCGCCATACGACTACGTTGGAACGTTCACGGCAGATGCCACTGGCGCCGGCAGCGCGACCCCGACGCCGACGCCCTCGCCATTACCAACACCGGTTCCGATTTACGAAAAGGGCGGAATCACTTTCAGCCCTAATGTTGCACTGCGAGCATCTGTGGCCGGCAAAGACGGCGAACCTTCAGTGCGGGTTGATAAGTTTGGTAATGCTTACGTCGCAGGAATTCGCGGTGTGCCGGCAGGCGTGGACCTCTGGTACTTCGATCTCAATCCCAACAGCCCAACTTACGATCCACTAATGCGAAATCCGATCTATCGCGGGCAGCCGGATCAATTTTCGCCGGATGAATCCGTCGAACTCGGCGGCGATGGTGGCGGGGACGTAGATCTCGCTGTGGGTTTTGATGAAGCGAGCCCAGGCAGTCCGCCCTTTCTGGCCTTCAGTAGTTTGACTGCAGCAAATATCTCCACGGCGCGTTCCAGCGACCGTGGTGCAACGTTTACCAAGAATCCACTAGGTAATGTCACCGGCGGCGTTCCTGCCGATGACAGACAGTGGATGGAGTTCTACGGTAATAACTCCGTCTATCTACTCTACCGTTCGCTCGAGCCGGTCATCGCCTGGGTGCAACGCTCGAATGATGGCGGCCTGACTTATGGACCAGCGCGCGAAGTGGGCACCATTGGACAGGTCGGCGGCATCAGTGTCGACCAGAACGACGGCACGGTTTACGCCAGTGGCGCTAACGGCGTCGTGGCGGTGGGTGTGCCGTCGGCGCCCGGCATGGAGCCACTAACCTACACGATTCACGGTGTGGCTGGTAGCGGCAACGCGCACATCTTTTTCACCGTCAAGGTAGCGAGAGATGGAACGGTTTACGCTTGCTATTCCGACGGTACAAGCGTGTTCATCAAATACTCGAAAGACAAGGGCAACACCTGGAGTCAAGCTATTCGCGTAAGCGATGGACCGGAGACGGCAACAAGTGTTCTTCCCTGGATGGAAACCGGACCGACGCCAGGTTCTATCGGCGTCGTCTGGTATGGAACAACGGAAAGCTCAAACGACGATAACGCAGATTGGAAGGTCTTCTTTGCACAGAGTTTGAACGCGACGGATGCTAGTCCAGTCTTTCGTCAGGTTGCTTTGAGCGATCACTTCATACATGGCAGCAACATCTCCGAGGAGGGCCTGCCGTTAATTCCTGGTAATGCGCCCAATCGCAATTTGCTCGATTATTTCCAAATCGGATTTGATCCCACGGGCGCGGCAGTTGTCGCTTACACGGACGACCACAATGACTTTGACGGCCACGTTTATGTAGCCCGTCAGGTTAGCGGACCTGGTGTGACAGGCCTTCAAATTCCGTCGCCTGTCGAAGGCAGCGCGCTGCCGCCACCTTCCCCGAGAGATCCAAATGGACCTCAAGTTATCGACTTCCCACAGGATCAGCGGAATGGGCTACTGACGGTTTTGCCAGTCAACGATCCGCTCGACATCCTCTCGGTAAAATACACAACCGAAGGCTCGGCGGCTGCGCCGGTACTGGTCGCGACGATGAAGGTTTCCGATCTCTCGATAGTGCCGCCACTCTCAAATTGGCGCATGAACTTCACGGCGAATGCCCCGGATTCGCGTATGAGTCCGACGGGAGACTACAGCTTCGGACTTTCGGATCGCGGCGACCAGTTCTTCCTTCGTGCTACGACGGATGCGCTGGGGACTCGCACTTACACATACGGCACTGCCGTAAGGGAGCACCAACATCGCGGCCTAATCGCCTATACGGACATCGGCGCCGCCGACAGTGGGTCGTTTGATTCAGCAGCCGGCACCATCACCGTCAGGGTTGCCCTCAGTAAACTCAATGCCACGCTCGCGGCGAGGCATACACCGCTCGGGCCGGGTTCTATTTTGGCGGGTTTGCGCGGCGGCGCATTCACCACAGGCGATGACAACGCCGCGGATAGAAATGACCGTGCCAAGTCAGACATCGCGCGCGGCGGTATCCAGTATGCGATCGACACGCCAGCGACAGCAGTTTTGCGTGCGAATCCAACCTCGGGAATAGTGCCCTTGACCATCAACTTCGATGGGTCAGCTTCAACCGACCCTGATGCGGGTGACAGGCTCACTTATACGTTCAACTTTGGTGATGGATCTGCACCGTTCACGCAAGACAGCCCTATGATCACTCATCAATACAATCAAGTTGGCACTTTCACTGCAAGCCTGAAGGTGAAAGATTCAAGCGGCTTTGAAAGTAATACGGCAACGGTGGCTATTACGGTCAATGCGTCTCCGCCTCCGATGACCGTTTGTTATGACGACGATAATGAACACATCGCGTACTCGGGCGGGTGGCACCTCATTAACAGTGCGAGTGCAAGTGGCGGACATTTCCGGTATCACGCCGGCAATAGTCCGCAACACTTCGCCAGCCTCGACTTCAGCGTGTCCTCGGGCAGCACGGGCTCGATCACTTACTCATTTGCGAAGAGTCCGAAAGGAGGCACCGCAGACGTCTACCTGGACGGTGTCTTCAAACAGACTGTCAACTACGCCGGCAGTGCCGGATCAACTCAGGCGCCTGAATTCAAACCCGAATACAAGTTGCAATTCGGAAACCTGACAGCGGGCGCTCATAAGCTGGAGATCAAGAACATGAACGGTGTGGTCTATCTGGACGGCATCTGTTTGGAAAGCTCCAGCTCGAATGCTCAGCCTTCGTCGGGCCCGGGAACCACTTCGAATCAGTCGGGTAGCGCCTCGGCAGGACAAACGTCGAGCAGTAATTACCAGCTGCCATCTGGTTCACAGGAGATTTCGGTAGTCGCCGAATCGAGCTTGGCTGTGCCGTTCAAGTTGGTGCTCGTCGATCCTTCAGGATTAACGTTGCAAACAGCGGATTCGGTGTCAGGAATAGCGACGATTAGCAGGCCCGTGAC
>WNGF01005648.1_pt1 | contig 24488 bp, 19 predicted proteins | sample 5400641 | NCBI WGS metagenome assembly WNGF01 (sample SAMN13153371, study PRJNA577476) | soil metagenome | isolation source: 80 cm soil or saprolite under grassland replicate 2 | place: USA:California | collected 2016-06-15 | reverse complement strand
CAGCCGCAGAAGCGCTCGGTCGTCCACGACCTCCGCCACCTCCGTCAACTGCAACGGCTCGTCGAGCCGCAGGCCGAGCATCACCCGTTCGCGGCGGCGCACGTCGACAGGGAGGAGCTCGAGCTCCCGAGCCGGCCTCGCGCGTGCTTCGAGCGCCTCGATGTACGCAGCCAGGCGCGGGGTGTTCCGCCAACGACGTCCCTTGATTGTCGACACCGCGCCCACGCCGATGCCCAGATAGTCGCGGCCGAGCCAGTACGCGAGGTTGTGCCGCGACCGCAGATCGCGGCCCTCCGAGCGCTCGGGCGAGCGACAGAAATTCGCGGTTTCGTACCAGCGGTAGCCCGCCGAGGTCAGTCCCCGCACGACAAGCTCGATGTACGCCTCCATCGCGTCCGCCTGCCGCGCCAGCTCGGCGCCGTGGGCATGCGTGAAGCGCGTCCCCGGCTTGGCCTCGAGCTCGTAGCACGACAGGTGCTCAGGCCCGAGCTCGAGAGCATCGCCGAGGTCGGCCTCGAGGTCGGAGGTGCTCTGGCCCGGGATTCCATAGATGAGGTCGAACGAGATGTTGTCAAATCCGGCATCGCGTAGATGGTAGAAAGCGCGTCGGACGGTGTCCGGTTGGGCAACACGCTCGAGCACGTCGAGCAGATGGGTTCGGAAGCTCTGCACGCCCAGCGACACGCGGTTGACGCCGACCGCCCGCAGCGAGCGGGCGAGCTCCTGCGTGACCGTCTCGGGATTTGCCTCGACGGTGACCTCGCGTGCACCGGGGAGCGCTCCGAGCAGGCGCTCGAGCGCACGCGGCTCGGTGAACGTCGGCGTCCCGCCGCCGAGGAAGACTGTCTCCAGCTCGGAGGCAAGCAGCTCGCGTTCCAGCTCGAGCTCGGCAAGCAGAGCGTCGACATAGGCGCTGTGCTGCGCGCGACGGCCGACCACCGTGACGAAGTCGCAATAGCCACACCGGTGCGCGCAGAACGGCAGATGCACGTACAGGTGCCTGGCGCCGCCGTTCACGACCGCCGCTCCCCGTTCAGGTTGAGCACCGCGAGGAATGCCTCCTGCGGAACCTCCACCATCCCGACCTGCTTCATCCGCCGCTTCCCGGCCTTCTGCCGCTCGAGCAGCTTCCGCTTGCGTGTGATGTCGCCGCCGTAGCACTTCGCGAGGACGTCCTTGCGCTTCGCCTTCACGGTCTCGCGCGCGATGATGCGCGCTCCGATCGCCGCCTGGATGGCGACGTCGAAGTGCTGGCGCGGGATCTCCTCGCGGAGGCGCTCCACGAGCGCGCGACCGCGGTCGTAGGCCGAGTCCCTGTGGATGATCAGCGAGAGCGCGTCGACCGCCTCGCCGCCGACGAGAACGTCGACTCGAACGAGCTTTCCGGGCCGGAAGCCGATGAGGTCGTAGTCGAAGCTCGCGTAGCCGCGGGTACGCGACTTCAGCTGGTCGTAGTAATCGAGGACGATCTCCGCTAGCGGTAGCTCATAGGTGAGGTGGACGCGGTCCTCCGACAGGTACTCGAGCTGGTCGAAGCGGCCGCGCCTGTCGTTGTTGAGCTCCATCACCGCACCGACGTAGTCTTTCGGGACGATGATCGAGGCCTTGATATACGGCTCCTCGACCTCTTCGAACTCGTTCGGGAGATCGGTCGGCGTGTGCACCTCGCGCCACTCGCCGTGAACAGGTTGCACGCGATAGGCGACGTTCGGTGCGGTCACGAGCAGGTCGAGGTCGAACTCGCGCTCCAGCCGCTCGCGCACGATCTCCATGTGCAGCAGACCGAGGAAGCCGCAGCGAAAGCCGAAGCCGAGTGCCCGCGACGTCTCGGGCTCGTAGAAGAGCGCCGCGTCGTTCAGCTTGAGCTTCTCGAGCGCGTCGCGTAGTTCCGGATAGTCGTCCGACTCCGTCGGGAAGAGACCGGCGAACACCATCGGCTTGACGTCCTTGTAGCCCGGCAAGGGTTCGGCCGCAGGCCTCGTCTGGGAGGTGATCGTGTCGCCGACACGCAGTCGCGAGACGTCTTTCAGGCCCGTGATCACGTACCCGACCTCGCCGGCCTCGAGAAAGCCGGACTCGCGGCGGGTCGGAGAGAAGAAGCCGAGCTCCTCCGCCTCGAAGCGAGTGCCGAGGGCCATCGCCCGCAGCGGCTCACGGGTCGAGAAGCGGCCGTCGACGACGCGAACGAACGCGACAACACCGCGGTACTGGTCATAGGAAGAATCGAAGATGAGCGCGCGCGGCGGTGCGTCGGGATCGCCGGCCGGCGCCGGCACACGCTCGACGATCGCGTCGAGCACGTCCTCGACGCCCTCGCCGGTCTTCGCAGAGATTCGGAGGACATGCGGCGCCTCGTCGCCGATCAGGTCGGCGAGCTCGCGGGCGGCCGCTTCCGGATCGGCCTGCGGCAGGTCGATCTTGTTCACGACGGGGACGATCTCGAGGTCGTTCTCGATCGCGAGGTACGCGTTCGCGAGGGTCTGCGCCTGCGTCCCCTGCGCGGCGTCGACGACGAGCAGGGCGCCTTCGCAGGCCTGCAGCGATCGGGAGACCTCGTAGGTGAAGTCGACGTGGCCCGGCGTATCGATGAGGTTGAGCTGGTGGCCCTTCCAGTCGACGCGGACCGCCTGCGCCTTGATCGTGATGCCGCGCTCCCGTTCGAGCTCCATCGTGTCGAGCACCTGGTCGCGCATCTCCCGGCTGGAGACGGCATGCGTGAGTTCGAGGATGCGGTCGGCGAGCGTCGACTTCCCGTGGTCGATGTGGGCGATGATCGAGAAGTTGCGAATGCGGTCTTGGGTCATGGCTGGGCGCGCGTGAAACGGCTTCGCAACGCTAGCAACGCGTCGAGCTCGCGAACCCGAAGCGCCCGGCAGGAAACGAGGTAGACGACGGTTCCGACCACGAGCGCGCCTCCGACCGAGGCGACTTGCCCACTGAAGGAGCGTCCGGCGACCCGGTCGAGGCCGTACCAGATCCCGAACGCGACCCCGGCCAGCACCGCGGACGCCACCACGATCCGAAGCGTCGAATCGATCGTCTCGCCGAGCTCGATCCGTCCCAGACGGCGGCGTAGCAGGAGGAGCAGGACAATGGTGCCGCCCGTGTTCACGACTGACGTCGCGAGCGGGATCCCCCACGTGCCGAAGCGATAGAACGCCGCGTCGAGAGCGGCGTTCAGCCCGAGGTTGCCGAGCGCGACGAGCGTCGGAGTCCAGTTGGACTGCAGGCTGAAGAAGGCCCGGTTCAGCAGCAGCATCGTCCCGTTGAAGAACAGCCCGGCCGAGAACGCGGCGAGTGCGCCGGCGACGACCGGCGTCTGCGTCGCGTCGAACTCGCCGCGCTGATACACGAGGCGGGTGATCGGCTCCGCGAGGACCGCGCTGATCGCGCTCGCCGGGACGAGCATGAACGCGATCTGCCGCACGCCGAGTCCCAGCGTGGTGCGGAAGCCGGCCTCGTCACCGCGCGCCGCCAATCGGGCGAGGGCCGGAAAGAGCACCGTCGCGATCGCGACGGAGAACATTCCCTGCGGGAGCATGTAGAGGCGGAACGCCTTGTCGATCGCGGTCGGCGCGAGCTCGGGGTCGATGAGGCGCGACGCGAAGGCCGAGTCGACGACGAGGTTGAAGTTGATGAGTCCGAGCCCGAGCGTCACCGGCACCATCAGCCGTAGCACGCGCCAGACGGCAGGATCGCGCCAATCGATCAGCACCCGCAGCCTGTCGTCGCGGCCACGCAGCCACGGGATCGGCAGCAGCACCTGGATCACCGTGCCGACGACGATCGATACCGCGTACACGTACAGCTTCGAGTCGATCGAGTCGGCCCGCGGGACGCCGATCACGAGGCCGGCGATGATCGCCAGGTTCCAGAAGACCGGCGTCAGCGCCGGCACCGAGAAGTGCTCGTAGCTGTTGAGGATCCCGACCACGATCCCCGACACGCCCAGGAGCGCGACGATCGGGAAGAGAACGCGGGCGAGCCCCACCGCGAGCTCGCGGTCGCCCCCGGGATCTCCGAACGGCCGAAGGATCCACGGGGCGAGCAGAATGAAGAGCGCCGTCAGCGCGCCGAGCGCTAGGAGCACGAGCCAGACGAGGCTCGAGGCAACGCGCCAGGCGCGCCGCCGATCGCCTTTCTCGAGCAGCTCCGTGAAGACGGGGACGAAGGCAGACGACAGGGCAGCGTCCGCGACGAGCGCACGGACCAGGTTCGGGACCTGGAAGGCGACGGTGAACGCGTTGACCTTGCCGGCGGCGCCGAAGTAGTACGCTGCGACGACCTCGCGAACGAGTCCGAGGACGCGGGAGACACCGGTGGCGAGCGAGAAGATCGCCGTCGACCGGGCGAGCCGGCGGCCTGTGCGCTCGTCCACGCGGCGAGTATAGGGAGGGCGTTGAACGGCGCACTTCCGGCGCACTCGCGTTACCCACGCATGCGGATTTCGTCGCTACGCTCGCAGTGGGGAGGAGGTTGAGGCTACCTCTCGAGCGAGCGTTGCGTGACGGCAGCCGCGCGCCACTCGTGCCTGCAACGCTTTGGTACCATCCTCGCGCCCGCGCACCGCGGGCCTTTTCACGCGATGCCGAATATCACGCAGCAGAAGAAGCGCGTTCGCTCGGCCGCCAAGGAGCGGCTCGAGAACCTCCGCTACCGCTCCACGGCGAAGACGCTCGCCAAGCGGCTCGAAGCGGCGGTGCAGTCGGGCGATCAGAACCGCGTCGCAGCCGAGCACCGCGAGCTCGTTCGCTGGCTCGACCGCGCTGCTGCGAAAGGCGCGCTCCATCGCAACACCGCGGCCCGCCGCAAGGCACAGGCCGCTCGGTTGGTTTCCGGCAGCCGCTAGCCCGCAGCGGCGGCGGTTGCGCGGGGTCGCGTGATGTCGATCAGCGCGCGCTCCAGCTCCAGGTCGACCGCAAGGCGCGAGCCGCCCTTGACGGCGTGGTCGAGCTCGGCCAGCCGCACCACCGCCTGGCGGAGTTCGTCCGGGTCGAAGTTCCGCGCCTGCGCGTAGAGCTTCTCGACGTAGAACGGGTGCCGCTTCAGCCGCGACGCGGCCTCGCGCGCGCCCAATCCCTCCTCGGCGAACAGCTGACAGTCGCGGACGCGGCCGACGTGTCCCACAAGCAAGCCGATCAAGCCGGGAACCGTGCGCGAGATGGGATCGCCCGACCGCTCGAGCAGGTTCTGGCAGGCGGCGAGCGCCGCAGGGAGATCGCGCCGGCCCCACGCGTCCGTGAGCTCGTAGCCGGGCACCTCCGCGCAGCCGGCGGCGAGGCGCTCGACCTCGCGGATGCCAACAGGCTCGCCGGCGGCCCAGGTCGCGATCTTGTCGACCTCGGTTGCGAGCTCTTCGGGGTCCTCCCCGACGATCTCGACGAGGAGCCGCGCGGCCTCTGCCTCGACCTCGACGCCACGATCTCCGAACTGCTTCGTCACCCACTCGGGCAGCCGCCGGCGCGGGACGTCGTACACGAGCACGTCGCCGGCCTTCGCGCACGCCTTGCCGAGCGCAGAGTCTTTCTTGAGCTCGCCGGCGACAAGGGCGAGGACAGTATCTGGAGCAGGACTCGCGAGGTAGGCGGCGACCGTTTTGACATCCGCCGCCTTCCAGCGCTCGACGTCCTCGACGATGACGAGTCGTCTTCCGCCCCCGAGCAGGCCCATCGAGTTGCACGCCGCGACCGCGTCCTCCCCGCCCGCGTCGTTCGCCGACAGCAGCTCGACGGCGTCCTCACCGATGCGGTCGCGCAGGCGCCGCAGGGCACGCTGGATCTTCGGCCGGTCGCCGCCGGTGATCAGGTAGACGGGCTTGAGCTTGGTCTCGGCCATATCTCGGCCAAGCATAGGCGGCAAGCAGGAGTGCGCCCGCGAGGAGGACGAGGAGCGCCCGCGTCGACTGAATCTGCGCGAACGGCAGACCGCCGACGACGCGCGCGACCAGCGCCAGGTAGGCCGCGCACCATCCGTTCAGCCACGCGAGCACGGCTGCGGCGTTCGCGGACAGCGGCGCGACGGCTGTCGCTGCGAGTGCAAGTCCGAGCAGCGGCACCACCGCTGGTGCGGCAAGCGCGTTCGCGGGCACGGTGAGCAGCTGCAACGAGTGGAACTGGAGCCAGGCGATCGGCGCCGTCGCAAGACCGCAGGCCGCGGAGATGGCGACCGCCGTTCGGAGGGGCTTGCCGAGTGGGTATCCCTCGAGGAAGCGCTCGAAGCGCGGGACGAGCAGGAAGATCGCGATCACCGCTGCGAAGGAGAACTGGAAGCCGGCGTCGAGCAGGGCGTATGGATTCCACGCCAGGAGGACGATCGCGCCGACCAGGAGAACGTGCCAGCGGTCAGCGGCCCGGGCCGTGAGCCAGGCGAGCGAGCCGAGGGCGCCGGCGACTCCTGCCCGGATCACCGAAGGCTGCGCACCCACCGCGAGCACGTACGCACAGATGGCGGCGAGTGCGCACAGCTGCCCGAATACCCGCGGCACGCCCAGCAGCCAGGCGAGCACGAGGGTGCTGCCGGCGACGAGCAGGACGTTCTGGCCCGAAACCGCGAGCAGGTGATAAAGCCCGGACGCGCGGAATCTCTGCCTCAGCTCATCGGAGAGACCGCTGTCCTCGCCGAGGACGACGCCCTCGAGCACAGCCGCGCGGTCACCACGCAGCCCTCGCGCCACCGATTGCTGCAGCCGTCGCCGCAGACGGTCCGCGATGCCACCGAGCCCACCGCGGCGGCCGACAGTCCGCCAGACGTCGACTCGCAGCACGATATGCATGCCGTGCCGACGCAGCCAGCTGCGCTCGTCGAAGCCGTTCTTTGGGCCGCGCGGAGCGGTCAATTGTCCGAGTGTCTCGAGGACGGCGCCCTGCGGAGGCGCTCGCCCGCGCGGCAACTCGAGCAGCACGGGCTCGCGCACGTGCAGATCGTCGAAGCGAACGACGAGGCCTGGCGCACGGATGTCGTAGCGGCCGCCACGCGGCGGAGCCGTCACGACCACGCGCGCCCGGCCGGCGGTACCGAGCCCAAACGCAAGCGGACTGCGATCGAGCGCGTCCAGCCGCGCGCTGCCCCACCACCAGCCGCCCAGCACGAGTGCAACCACGAGCACACCGAACCGGTGCCGCCTCTCGACCGCGATCGAGGCGAGCCCGAGCAGGCCGGCGAGTACGACCGCAACCGTGCTGTCCGCGCGCAGGGCGTTCGCAGCTGCGAGACCGAGGCACAGCGCCGCGCCCAGCACCTGTGGGAACCGCCACAGAAGGAAGTCGTTCACGGAGCCACCAGCTCGCGGAGTTGCTCCAGCCGGGCAGGGCCGATACCCGAGACCGCGTCGAGCTCGTCGACCGATCCGAACGCGCCATGTTCCTGCCGATAGTCGAGGATCTTCTGCGCCGTGACGGGACCGACTCCGGGCAAGGTGTCGAGCTGTTCGAGCGTCGCGGTGTTCAGGTGCACCGGCCCCGTGGTTGCGCCCATCGCACCCCCGGCCGCACCAGGCGCGCCGCGACGCGGTATGACGATCTGCTCGCCGTCCGCGATCCGCGCCGCCAGGTTGACTAGCTCGAGCTGCGCCTTCCGGCTCGGCCCGCCCGCCCGGATCAGCGCGTCCGCGACGCGCGAGCCTTCCCGGAGCCGGTACAGCCCCGGTCGGCGAACTGCTCCGACGACGTGCACGACCAGCGACGCAGTCGAGCCCGTCGTCGCCGGTGCGGCGACACGGACCGGCGGCGGCACCGCGGGCTCGCGGGAGCGCAGCAGGAAGCGTCCCCCGAAGGCAAGCACGAGAAGGGCGACGAGTCCGGCGATGATCAAGCGGCGACGGTCCAGCGTGAGTTCGGACATGTCGCCAATGTTGACAACGAAGCCGTCACGTGTCTGTGACGACTATGTGACGAAGGAGTGCTAGCCGACGACCAGGTTGACGAGCTTCCGCGGAACGACGATCGTCTGCCGGATCTCGCCGCCGTCGAGGTGCGCCTGCACCTTTGGCGACTCCTTGGCCCGGGCGACGAGCTCCTCCTCGGGGAGGTCGACCGGAACGTGAAGCCGGTCGCGCACCTTGCCGTTCACCTGCACGACCAGCTCGAACGTCTCGCGTTGCAGCATCGCGGGATCGGCCACGGGCCACGGCTCTTCCCACAGCCGCGAGTGGCCCAGCCGCTCCCACAGCTCTTCCGCGATGTGCGGGGCGGCGGGTTGGATCAGGGACACGGCTGTCTCGACCGCAAAGCGCTCACCGGGCGCGCTCACGTCCCGTGCGATCTCGTTCACGAGCTCCATCACGGCCGCGATCGCAGTGTTGTACGCGTAGCGGCGACCAAGATCGTCGGACACCTTCACGATCGTCTCGTGCGCCTTCCGCGCCAGGGCGCCTTCGGCAGGCGTGTCCGGTAGGGCGGCTGCCTCCAAAGCCACGCGCCACAGCCGACGCAGGAAACGCGCCATTCCCTCGAGACCCGCGTCCTGCCAGTCGATCCTCGCATCCGCTGGGCCGATGAAAAGGATGTACAGGCGCAGCGCGTCCGCGCCGAACTCGCGAACGAAGTCGTCCGGGCTGACGACGTTGCCCTTCGACTTGGACATCTTCGCCCCGCCCATGTCGACCCAGCCGTGGTTGAACAGACGCGCGAAGGGCTCGCGGAACGCGACGAGGTCGAGATCGTTCAGAACCTTGATGAAGTAGCGCGCGTAGAGCAGGTGCATGGTCGCGTGCTCGACACCGCCGATGTACTGGTCGACCGGCAGCCACTCGTCGACGGCCGTCCGATCGAACGGCGCTTCGTCGTTGTGCGGATCGCAGTAGCGGAGGAAGTACCAGGACGAGTCGACGAACGTGTCCATCGTGTCTGCCTCGCGCCGACCTTCCTCGCCGCAGCTCGGACACGGCACGCGGATCCACTCCTCCGCGGCCGCGAGCGGAGACTTGCCCTTCGGCGTGTAGTCCTCGACCTCTGGCAGCAGAACCGGAAGCTCGTCCTCCGGCACCGGAACGATCCCGCAGCGCTCGCAGTGGATGACGGGAATGGGACAGCCCCAGTAGCGCTGGCGTGAGATCAGCCAGTCACGCAGGCGGTAGCTGACCGCCCGACGCCCGCGGCCCCGTTCGCCGAGCCAGTTGACGATCTGCTGCTCGCCCTCGGGAGCGGGGAGCCCGGAGAACTGCGCGGAGTCCGCGAGCTTCGCCTCCTCAGACTTCGCCTCGAAGGGCAGCTCGGGCTCGCTCCCGTCGACGGGGACGATGACCGGCTTGATCGGCAGGTCGTAGCGGCGGGCGAACTCGTAGTCGCGGTCGTCGTGCGCCGGCACGGCCATGATCGCGCCGGACCCGTACTCCATCAGGACGTAGTCGGCGACCCAGATCGGCAGTCGGGCGTCGTTGACAGGATTCGTCGCGAAGCGGCCGGTGGGAACGCCGTCCTTCTCCTTCTCCTCGCGTTCGGCAAACGTTCGCGCGGCCGAGCGCCGCACGTAGTCCAGCACCTCCGCCTGCTGCGGCGTCCCTTCCACGAGCTTCGGCACCAATGGATGCTCCGGTGCCAGCACGAAAAAGGTCGCGCCGAACAGCGTGTCGGCTCGCGTCGTGAAGACGGGGATGTCGATGTCGAGCTCTTCGACCCGGAACAGGATCTCCGCACCCTCGGAGCGTCCGATCCAGTTCCGCTGCATCGCGAGGACTCGCTCCGGCCAGGACTCGAGCAGCTCCATCTCGTCGAGCAGCGCGTCTGCGTAGGTGGTGTAACGGAAGAACCACTGTTCCAGAATCTTGGCCTCGACCTCCGTACCGCACCGCTCGCACCGCCCGTTGATGACCTGCTCGTTCGCGAGCACGGTCTGGTCCTTCGGGCACCACTTGACCGGTGCTTCCTTGCGGAACGCCTGTCCCGCCTTCAGGAACTGGAGGAAGAGCCACTGCGTCCAGCGGTAGTACTCGGGCTCATGGCTGGCGATCTCGCGCTCCCAGTCGATCGCCCAGCCCATGCGCTTCATCTGGGCGCGGATCGACTCGATGTTCTGCTCGACGATCAGGCGCGGATGTCCGCCCTCCCTGATCGCGGCGTTCTCGGCGTTCAGTCCGAAGGAGTCATAGCCCATCGTGCGCATGACACGCCGGCCGTTTCGACGGTGGAAGTGCGTGAGGACGTCGCCCTGGGTGTAGTTCCGAACCTGGCCCACGTGCAGCGTCCCGGACGGGTACGGAAGCATCTCGAGCAGGTAGAACTCGCGCCCGTCGATGCCCGCATTTGGCGTGTTGAAGGCGCGGCTCTCCTCCCAGATCCGCTGCCACTTGGTCTCGATTGCCTGCGGGTCGTACTTGTCCATGACCGTCCTCAGAAACGAAAAAGCCTCTCGCTGGAGAGGCCATTGGGAGCTGGCGCGGCCTTCGCCGCGGTGACTCCCTTTTCCTACAGAAGCAGTTCCTTCATTGCCTCTGACTGTAGCAAGCGGTTAGCGTGGCGTCATCCGTCCTAGGGAGGGAGAAAGGGCGTCGCACACCCTGCAGAACCTGAAAGAGGTTGAGAACCAAGGGGTGAAGTTCGGGTTGGACGAAAGCGACATCGAGTTCCGGTCTGCGAAGGTCCCACTGGAGTGCGAACACTGCGGGGTCTCGTACCTCAAGCTCGGCTCAGGTTGGCGCATTCCGTGGGGCCATACGCACAAGACCCAGGAAGAGGTCTACATCCTCGTCAACGGGCAAGGCAGGATGAAGATCGACGAAGACATCGTCGAGCTGGAGCCCTTCACCGCCGTGCGCATAGCGAAGGAGGCGATGCGCGGGTACGAGGCGGGCCCCGACGGAGCCGAGCTGATCGTGATCGGCGCGCCCAGAACCGGCTCAGGAGATGCGCAGCTCGAGCAGGGCTGGTGGAGCGAGTAAGACGCCTGCCCGGCTGATCGAGCTCTTCCCCGACACGGCCGCCGTCGAGGACGGCGAGCTCGTCGTGGGCGGGCTGCGGGCATCGGCACTCGCGGAGGAGTTCGGCACGCCGCTCGTCGTCTACTGCCGCGACACGTTACTCGCGTGCGCGCGCGCGTACGCGCGCGTGGACCCAGAAGCGCTCGTCGTCTACGGAACGAAGGCGTTTCCGAACGTCGCGCTGCTGCGGCTCTTCGCTGCGGAGGGCCTGGGCGCGGACGTCTCGACGCGCGGCGAGCTCGAGTTCGCGCTGCGCGCGCGCGTGCCCGGCGAGTGGCTGGTGTTCCACGGCAACAACAAGTCGGACGAGGAGCTGCGCGCCGCGGCAGCGGCCGGCGCCCTCGTCGTACTCGATGCCTTCGACGAGATTGCGCGGGCATCGGCAGCGGGCGCGAGCACCGTCCTCATTCGCGTCACGCCCGGGGTCGAGGCCGAGACGCACCGGTCGATCCGGACCGCGCACGCCGAGTCGAAGTTCGGGTTGGCGCCCGAGGACACGATCGAAGCGATCCGGGCGGCGCAAGAGAAGGGTCTGGAGATCGCCGGCCTGCATGTCCATATCGGTTCGCAGCTGACGCGCCTCGACGAGAGTCTGCTCGCAGTCGATCGCATGGTCGAGCTCGCGAGCCGGTGCAAGCAGGAACTGGGCTGGTCACCACGCGTGTTCGATCTCGGCGGCGGTCTCGGCGTCAGGCAGACGCTCGAGGAGACGATTCCCGAACCGGAGACATTCGCGCGGGCCCTCGTCCAGCGCCTCCGTGAGCAGTGGCCCGACCCGGCGCGAGTCATCCTCGAGCCGGGACGCTCGCTCGTCGGCCGCGCGGGTTTCACGCTCTACGGTGTCGGCGTCGTCAAACAGACTGCCGGGATCGCATATGCCGCCATCGACGGCGGCATGTCGGACAACCCTCGTCCGCAGCTCTACGAATCCCGTTACGAAGCGTTGCTCGCGAACCGCGCCGACGAGCCACCCGCGGGCGTATACCGCATCGCCGGGAAGCACTGCGAGTCAGGCGATGTGCTCATAAACAGCGTGGAGCTTCCCGCGCCGCGCCGGGACGACCTGCTCGCCGTGCCGGCAACGGGCGCGTACACGCTCGGCATGGCCTCGAACTACAACGGTGTGCCCCGTCCGGCGGCAGTTCTCGTCGCAGATGGTCGGGCGGATCTCATTCGTCGGCGCGAGTCGCTCGACGACCTGCTCAGCTTCGAGCCCTGAAACGACCGGTCGGTCCAAATGGCTAGCCGCGACCGGCCGTCGCGAACCCGGGCCGGACGAGACGTGGCGGCGCAACGAGCCGCGCGTCCTTCACCGGCGGATTCCACGGCTCGGCCAGCGGCGGTGCGCCGAAGGAGGCAACGCACCGCTCCTCGGGCACGTCCCCGTACAGCGTCGTCCGCTGCCGCGGGACGCGCCCCGCAGATCGGATCAGCTCCTCCATCCGCTCCGGCGGGAACTCCTGGCCGTGCTCGGCACCGGCGGAGCGCGAGATCGACTCGTTCATCAGCGTGCCGCCGAGGTCGTTGACGCCAGCGCGCAGCGCGGCAGCGACGCCCTCCGGCCCGAGCTTGACCCACGAGACCTGCACGTTCGTGATCCACGGGTGCAGCGCGAGGCGCGCGACGGCGTGCACGAGCAGCGTCTCGCCGAAGGTCGGCCCCGAGCGCGCCTGCCCGCGCAGCCACATCGGCGCCTCCATGTGCACGAACGGCAGCGGCACGAACTCCGTGAAGCCGCCGCTCCGACGTTGCTGCTCGCGCGCCCGCATCAGGTGGCGCGCCCAGTTTCGCACGCCGTCGACGTGGCCGAACATCATCGTCACGTTCGAGCGGAGCCCGACGCGATGCGCGATCTCGTGCACCTCGAGCCACTGCTTGGTCGTCACCTTGTCCGGACAGATCACGCGCCGGATCTCGTCGTCGAGGATCTCGGCGGCCGTCCCCGGCAGCGATCCGAGGCCGGCATCGCGCAGCTCCACGAGGTAATCCTCGAGCGGCAGGCGGAGAGTTGCCGCGCCCTGCCAGATCTCCAGTGCGGAGAACGCATGCACGTGCAGCTCCGGCACGACGTCCTTGATCGCGCGCACGACTGAGAGGTAGTAGTCGCCGGTAAAGGCGGGATGGATCCCGCCCTGCAGGCAGACCTCCGTCGCGCCGCGCTCCCACGCCTCCTCGCAGCGTCGGACGATCTCCTCGTGCGGCACGAGATACGGCGCGCCGCGCAGATTCGCGGCGAGCTTCCCCTTCGAGAAGGCGCAGAAGCCGCAACGGAAGTAGCACACGTTCGTGTACTGAATGTTGCGTGTGACGACGTAGCTGACCGCGTCGCCGCACACTTCACGCCTCAGCCGGTCGGCGGCGGCGAAGACGCGATCACGCTCGCGGCCGCGTGCGCGGAAAAGGCGAACGATCTCCTCCTCGCCCAGCTCGTCGCGGGTTCCGAGCGGGAGCGCGTCGCGCGGGACGAACGGGACCGCGACGGCCTCGCCGGGCGACCACGGGTCCTCCCGCGCCAGCCCGAGCGAGTCGGACGCGCGCAGCACCTCCGGCAGGACGTGCGGGTCGAGCCACTTGCCGGAGATCCAGTCCGGGTACACGGCGAGGCGCGGCGCGAGCTCGAGGCCGCGGCTCTCGGCGGCGGCGCGCAGCCGCTCAATCTCGGGCCAGGGCGCCTCGGGGTTCACGTGGTCGATCGTCACGGGCGAGACGCCGCCCCAATCGTCGATGCCGGCGTCGAGCAGGCGAGGGAAGTCGCCATAGGAGAGGTTCGGCGGCGCCTGGATGTGGGCACGCGGCCCGAACACGATGCGCGCGACGGCGATCGTCCACAACAGCTCCTCGAGCGGGGGCTCTGGAGCGTCCGCCATGCGTGTCCCGGGCTTCGCCCGGAAGTTCTGGACGATCACCTCCTGGACGTGCCCGTCGCGCTCGGCGAGCGCGCGGATGGCGAGAAGTGCATGGATGCGTTCTGCGCGGGTCTCGCCGATGCCGATCAGGATCCCGGTCGTGAAGGGCACCCGCGCCACGCCGGCGGCCGCGATCGTCGCCAGCCGCGCGGCCGGGGCCTTGTCCGGCGAGCCGAAGTGCGGACCGCCACGCGTCGCCAGCCGCTCCGACGTCGTCTCCAGCATCAGACCCATCGACGCGCTCACGCCGCGCAACTCGAGCAGGTCGTCGCGCGTCATCACGCCGGGGTTCAGGTGCGGCAGCAGACCGGTCTCGACCAGCACGGCTTCCGCCGCGCGCCCGAGGTACTCCAGCGTCGTCCCGCACCCGAGCGCCGTGAGCTCCTCGCGCGCGACGCGATAGCGCAGCTCCGGCTTGTCGCCGAGTGTGAACAGGGCCTCGCGGCAACCGGCCGCCGCACCGGCGCGCGCAATCTCGAGGACCTCCTCGATCGTCATGTACGCCCGCTCCCCGCGTCGCGGCGGCCGCGCGAAGGTGCAGTAGTGGCAGACGTCGCGGCAGAGCTTCGTCAGAGGGATGAAAACCTTCGGCGAGTAGGTGACCAGGCGGCCATGCCCTTCGTCGCGCCGCGCGCGCGCTTCCGCGCACAGATCGTCGAGCGGCCGCTCCAGCAGCTCCATCGCCGGAGCTTACGTCGCGAGGTTGGGCCTACGACGACTCAGACGAACCCGACGGACGCGATCCCGAGTGTGGCTGCCATGAGGACAGCAGCAGCTCCTGCAGCGGCGAAGGACCAGCGGCGCGCACGCGTTCCCGGAGCCGCCAGCACGGCGGCCCCGGCAAGCCCGAGGGTCATGCCGACGGCTGTCTCGACAGCCTGAAATGCGAGTGCGAGCGCCAGAGAAGAGGCGACATCAACTCCCGTCCCGTACAAGGCGAGCGTGGCTGCCCCGGCGCCCGTCCCGAAGTTCCCGGGCGTCAGCGGAAATACGCCCGCAAGTGCGAGCGAAGCCAGCAGCACGACAGCTACCCAGATGGGCCGAGGGACTCCGAGCGCCATCCCAACCGCGGCGGCAGCGCCGAGACGCGCGGCGAACGAACACCCGATCCACCCGACGAGACTCGCACCTTCACGCGGCGCATGCGCGAAGCTCCGGAAGATCTGCAAGAGGCTGCCGAGACGGCCTGCGGCCCTTGCGCTGAAACGCGTGCACACGATGAGCACGCCGAGAACGGTGAGTGCGAGCAGCGGAGCCGGCCACACCGGAACGCTTCCCACGGCTGCGGCCGCCCCGACCAGGGCCGCGAGAGCGAGCGTCCGCGCCCCGGCGACCGAGGCGCCGACGCCTCCGGTTCGCCACAGACGATCCTCGCCGGGCAGAGTGCGCGACAGGAGGGCGAGCCGAAGCGCTCCTCCCAAATGCGCTGGAGTAACCGCGTTGACGAGTGAGCCGATCGCGTAGCGCGCCGAGACGTGCGTGAAGCATGCGCTGCCGCCGCACGCTCGGAGACCCGCACGCCAGGCAGCCGCCGATGAGAGCAGCGCGATCGAGAAGCACACCACCGCGCCGAGAACCCAGCTCGGCTGTGCTCGCCCGAGGATGGCCATCACGCTGCTCAGGCTGCCGCGCCCGATCCGCGTCGTCCCGATCGCGACGCCGGCAACCACAAGCAGGCCGAACCCGATTCCGTAGCCGCGCCGCAGGGTCCCGAGGTCACGCAGTCCGAACTCATTGAGCAGGGCGTTTGGTCTGCGCTGGCGCGGCATGTCAGGCACGGTATCGGCACATGATGAGAGCAACGTTAAGAATCGCTCGGCGGTGCATGACGCTCTGGCGCGTGAGGTTGCGCCCCGCCTTCTTGAGCGTGTCGACCATCGTGTAGGCCGTCGCCATCCCCGCGCTGTAGTAGCCGTCCTTCAGGTCGCGTGAGCTGATGTTGTTGCCGTACTTCTTGAGGATCGACTGAAACAGCTTGATGCCCTTGTCGTTCTTCCAGATGGGCGCGGCGGGATCCTTGCCGAACACGATCGAGATCGATCCATTCGCAGCCTTCTGGGGGACGATCGACATCAGCGCCGACGCAGAGGAGACGTCGTTCACGAAGATCTGCGGCTTCCAGCCGAGGCGGGAGACGGCGTTGAACGCCTGGAGGGAGAACTTGCCGAAGGCGAAGATCATGAGGACGTTCGCCTTCGACGCCTTCAGCTGCGTCACCTGCGGCTGCACGTCGGACGAGGTCGGGTCGTAGCCCACCTTGGCGACGATCGACTTCGCCTTTGCGCCCAGGCCGCGGCGCAGGCCGGCGACCAGATCGCGGCCGTAGTCGTCGTTCTGGTAGAGGACTGCGATCTTCGCCTTCTTGATGTTCTTGACGACGTACTGCCCGTAGATCACGCCCTCCTCGGAGTAGGGCGGGATGTAGCCGATCGTCCACGGATATTTCTTGTACTCGCGCCCGAAGGTGGTCGCACCGGAAGAGACGTAGAGCTGTGGGACCTTCGCGTCGTTCAGGAGCTTGCGGACGGCGAGGTTGTTGTTCGTCCCGAGCGACGAGAACATCGCGAACACGCGCTCCTGCTGCACGAGCCGGATGGTGTTGGTGACGGCGCGCCCGGGATCGTACCCGTCGTCGAGATACGTGAACTTGATCTTCCGGCCGAACACGCCGCCCTTGTCGTTGACGTACTTGAAGTACGCCTCGATACCGCGTGCAACGTTTCCGGCGATGGCGGCCTCACCGCTCAGCGGCACGCTCGACCCGATATGGATCTCGTTCGCGGTCACGCCGGGCGTGTCGAGCGGACGGGCCCCCGCCGACGCCGCGGCGACGACCGTCGCCACCGCGCAGAGTAGAAAGACCCTCACGCCCACCTACGACCTACTGTACAACCGGCTTGTTAGCGGCCCAAAGAGACGTCGGAGCAGACCCCCTGCCCCCGTTGGCAGGACGAGCATGACGAGGACGAGCACGACGCCGAAGACCACGCTCGGCATCCCGGGTTGCTTCGGATCCAGGTCGAGCGCGGGGAGATGGTTCAGCCAGCGCGTCACGTCGTCCGCCCGGTTCTGGAGCACGTAGATCAGAGCGGCCCCCGCGATCAGCCCCACGAGAGAGCCGAGCCCACCGACTGCGAGGGCGGCGACGAGGTACAGGGACAGCACGATCGGAAAGATGTCGGGATTCATGTACGCCTTGGAGATCGCGTACAGCGATCCGGCCACGCCGGCGTAGAAGGCGGAGATCCCGAAGGCAAACGTCTTGTACCTGGCGAGATTCACGCCGGACGAGGCTGCGGCGACCTCGCTGTCGCGAATCGCCTGCAGCGCGCGCCCCGGTTTCCCGCGCAGCAGAGCCCAGGCGAGCGCAAGCAGCACGAGTGCGATCCCCCACGTCAGGTAGTAGAGCCAGTTGTTGGTTGACGTTTCGAGACCGAACGGCACCGTGAGGGCGTCGTCGAGGACCTTGCCCGTCGTCCCGCCGAGGAAGTGATCCCACTTCTTCGGCAGTTGCGGGAAAGAGACCGCGATGCCGAACGTGATCAGCGCGAGGTAGAGACCCGAGAGCCGGAGCGCGGGGATACCGACGAGCAAGCCTGCGAGGCCGGCGACGACGCCCGCGATTGGAATCGTCCACACGATGCGCAGGTCGTGCCCGTAGACCCCGTCGACGCTGAGAATCGCGGTCGTGTAGCCCCCGATCGCCATGAACGCGCCGTGGCCGAGCGAGATCTGCCCGCTGTAGCCGGTCAGGATCGCGAGACCGAGCAGGGCGATGAAGTACATGCCGACGATCGCGAACTCGTAGGCGGTGAATTCGCCGATGATGCGCGGCAGCACGGCGACGAGCGCAGCCAGCGCGACGAAGCCGAGCACCTCTAGTGCGAGCTTGAGCTTCACTGGCGGGCCATTAGACTCGTCTCACCGCGACGCTCCCGAAGAGCCCCCCCGGCCGCACGAGCAGCACGACGAGGATCAGCAGCAGCGCCGCCGGCAGCTTCAACGTCGAGCCGACGAACCCAACGTAGCGCTCGAGCATCGTGATCGTCAGGCCGAGCAAGATCCCCCCGACGACCGCGCCGACCGGGCTGTCGAGCCCGCCGAGCACCGCGGCGGCGAAGGCATAGAGCAGGATCGTCTGCATCATGTTCGGGTCGAGGAAGACGACTGGCGCGATCATCATCCCGGCGACGGCGCCGAGCACGGCCGCGATCCCCCACCCCAGCGCGAGCATCCACCCGACGCGGACGCCGACGAGGCGCGACGAATCGGGGTTCAACGCCACCGCACGCAGCGCCAGCCCCAGCTTCGTGTAGCGGAAGAAGAGGCCGAGCAGCGCGACGAGCACGATCGAGACGACGACGATGCCGATGTCCTGCACGCTGACCGGCACGCCGCCCACGTCGATCGTGCGGGTCGAGAACGGACCGTGGAACGGCCGGTTCGCGCCGCCCCAGATGAGACTCATCAGGCCGTTCAGGACGAGCGCCAACCCAAGCGTCACGATCACGATCGTGATCACGGATGCGCCCTCGACCGGGCGGATGAGGACACGCTCGACAGCGACGCCCCCCACGAACGCGATTGTGAGCACGATCGGGAACGCGGCCCAGAAGGAGAGACCGTGATTCATCAGCGACCAGCAGACGAACGTTGTGAACGTCGCCATCTCGCCCTGGGCGAAATTGATCACGCGCGTGGAGCGGTAGATGATCACGAGCGCGAGCGCGAGGCCTGCGTAGATCGCCCCCGCGCGCACGCCCGCCGCGATCTGCTGGGCAAACTCCGTCCACGTGAAGGCGGCAATCACGCTCAGTACCCGAGGTACGACTTGCGGACCGATTCGTTCGCGCGCAGCTCGCCGCTCGTCCCTTGGACGACGACGCGGCCTACTTCGAGCAGGTACGCCCGCTCCGCGTGCGCCAACGCGAGGTTCGCGTTCTGCTCGACGACGAGGATGGACATGCCCTCCTCCTCTTTCATGCGTGCGAGCGCCTCGAAGATCTCCTTGACGAGGAGTGGCGCGAGTCCGAGCGAGGGCTCGTCGAGGAGGAGCAGCTTCGGCCGTGCCATCATCGCGCGCCCGAGGGCGAGCATCTGCTGCTCGCCGCCCGAGAGCGTCCCCGCCTGCTGGTCACGCCGCCGTTCGAGCACGGGGAAGAAGGCGAAGACTCGCTGAGCGTTCTCTTCCACGATGCCGCGCCGCGTGTAGGCGCCCAGACGGAGGTTGTCCCACACCGAGAGCTCGCTGAAGGTGCCTCGGCCCTCCGGAACGTGCGCGATCCCGGCGCGTGCCGTCGCATCAGGCCGGCGCCGCAGCCGTTCCCCGGCGAAGATGATCTCGCCGCCGCGGCGGACCGTACCGGAGACGGCCCGCAACGTTGTGGTCTTCCCTGCCCCGTTCGCGCCGAGCACGGCGACGAGCTCCCCCTCCTCGACTCGGAGCGACACCTTGTGCAGCGCCTGCACCTGCCCGTAACGCGCCTCGACGTCCCGTAGCTCGAGCAGGCTCACGTTGGGGTCCCTAGATAGGCCTCGACCACCGCGTCGTTCGCCTGCACTTCGGCCGGCGTTCCCTCCGCGATCTTCTTGCCGAAGTCGAGCACGTGCACCCGGTCGGCGACGCTCATCACCAACCCCATGTGGTGCTCGACGAGAAGGACTGTCAGCTCGAAGTCGTCTCGCATGCGTCTGATGAATGTCCCGAGCTGCTCCACCTCCTCGTGACTCAATCCTCCGGCCGGCTCGTCGAGCAGCAACAGCCTCGGCGCGGACACGAGCGCGCGCGCGAGCTCGACGCGCTTCTGGGTGCCGTACGGGAGGCCGGAAGCAGAGCGGTAGCGGAGGGAATGGAGATTGACGTAGAAGAGGACGTCCTCGGGGCTTTGTTCGCCGCGCCGCGCGTGCGCCCCGACGCGCACGTTGTCGAGCACCGACATGCCGCGGAAGAGCTCGACGTTCTGGAAGGTGCGCGCGATCCCTCGGCGGACGACGCCGCTCGCCGACGTTCCGAGCAGGTTCTCGCCCTCGAAGCGGACTTCCCCTTCGTCCGGCGTATAGAGACGTGTGATGACGTTGAAGGCGGTCGTCTTGCCCGCACCGTTCGGTCCGATCAGCCCCACGATCTCGCCCGGCTCGGCAACGAATGAGACGCCGTCGAGCGCGACGATGCCGCCGAAACGCTTGGTGACGTTGTCGACCTCGAGCAGGGGCAAGGCCGCAATACCCTAAGGCGCGATGGAGCTGGAGTCCCAGGGTAGTCGGCCCAAGAAGCTGGTTAAGACGGGCGGCGCCGCCGAGTCGGCGCCTAAGACGGGCGCGCGGGCTAAGCCCACGCGCCCTCTATGCGGCGCCGCCGAGTCGGCGCCTTAGAGCTCGATGTCGCTGCACCCAACCGCCCAACGGCTCCAGGACCGCCTTCGTAGTCTCGGCCTCGACGCTGAAGTGCAGGAGCTTCCGGCTTCGACGCGTACTGCACCGGAGGCCGCCGCCGCCGTGGGGGTCGAGGTCGGCCAAATCGTCAAGTCGCTGGTATTCATGGCAGAGGCAGAGCCGGTCTTGTGCCTCTGTGCCGGTGACCGGCGCGTGGACACGACGAAGCTCGGCACCTCGGTGCGGCAGGCGCGCGGCGACGAGGTACGCGAAGCCACCGGCTTCGCGATCGGCGGCGTCCCACCTCTCGGCCACGACCGGCCCCTTCGCACCGTGGTCGACGCGTCGTTACGCCGCTTCGAGACCGTCTGGTGCGCGGCCGGGACTCCGCACGCCGTCTTTCCCGTAGCCACGCAGGCATTGATCGACGCGATTCCCGGCGCCGAAGTCCGCGAGGTCTCGTAGTGCACCGGAAGGGGCACTAAATGCACTTCGTCGGCCTCGTGCTGGCCGGAGCGTTCGCGCTTCCGCCCGTCGACCAGCTTCCGACGCCCCAGCGCCTGATGTACGCAGCGAAGCCGGTCTACTGCGCCAACCCGCGAGGGCGCAATGTCGCGCTGACCTTCGACGACGGGCCGAGCCCGTACACGCTTCGGCTCGTCCGGGTCCTTCGTCGAGAACATGCCCGGGCGACGTTCTTCGTCGTGGGCAGCCGCGTCGGCCTGTGGCCGAACGCCGTCCGCGCCGCGACCCGGGTGGGTGCGCTCGGCAACCACACCTGGAGCCATCCACATCTGGGTGCACTTTCGCCGGGTGCTGTACGAGCCGAGCTGGAGCGCACGCAGGGGATCGTCGGCCGGACCGTCGGCTCGGTGCCGCGAGTCTTCCGGCCGCCGTACGCGGAGGCAACCGCCGCGCACGACCGCATCGCGCGGTCGCTCGGTCTGCTCGACGTCCGCTGGAGCGTGGATGCCGAGGATTCCCGCCTCGGTGCACGACCCAAGGCGATCGTGCGTGCGCTCAGGCCTTCGCTCAAACCCGGGGCGATCGTTCTCCTCCACGACCTGCATCCGTGGACGCCCGCCGTGGCGCGGGCGCTCATCCGCGAGGCACGGCGCCGCGGCCTCCGGCTCGCCACAGTGCCCGAGCTCCTGGCTCGGCAACCGCCCTCCAAGCGGCAGCTTTCCTCCAGAGGCGCCGCCCGCTGCGCCAGGTGACGAGATCCGTGCAGGGTTTTGCCCGCGGCGCGGGTCTGCTCTTTCGAGGGGGCGCGCCCCCGCGGTTGTCGACCTGCTAGGAAGTCACAGTCGCGCGGCAGCGCCTCCTCCGTCCTTCCAGCTCGGTAGTCGCCCGGGCACCCTGGGTGACGCCTTCGGAGGGACCACCAACACGATCCAGGTGCCGATTGGCATCGCAGCAAACATCTGTGGGATCGCCGCAAACGTGCTCGCCTCGAACGCGAGCACGGGTACGGCGACATGCGACGCACTCGGAAACGCGACGGCGTCCGGCTGACGCTTCACTTCGGAGCGGGGGCCCGGGCGGCTTAGCGCAACGCAGCCGCCTCTACGACGGGCGCCTGGCAGGCGAAGTTCTCACAGACGTAGACGGCCGGGTGTCCGTCCACGAAGCCCTTGCCCTGTAGGAGCGGGACCTCCTCGCTCGGCCCGAACGCGATCACGGCGTTGGGTTCGAACGGGGCCAGCGCAGCCCTCGCGACCTCGGCGTCAGTCGGGCCGATGACCGCAATCTCGCGCGGCGGCGAGAAATGAAGGTCGAGCGCGCAGAGCGCATGACCGAAGGCCGACGGCGCCTGGGGTAACAGCCGCGCCACGAGCCGAAAGACGCCGACAGCATGTCGCTCGAGGTCCGGGTCGCCCCACAGCCTCGCCAGGCGTAGCAGGACATAGGCGAGCATGGAGTTCCCGGACGGCGTCGGATGATCGTCGAAGTCCTTCTTGCGGCTGACGAGCCGCTCGCCGTCGACGGGCGTCAAGAAGAAGCCGCCCCGCTGCTCGTCGCCGAAGAGCTCGACGGCGAGGAGGAGGAGGCGCCGCGCTTCCTCCAGCCAGCGCAGCTCACCCGTCGCGACGTGGAGCTCGTACAGACCATTCGCCACGTCGGCGTAGTCCTCGAGGACACCGGCGTGCTTTGCCTGGCCCGCCCTCCACGTCCGGAACAGGCGTCCGTCCGACGACGAGAGCGGCCCGAGCAGGAATTCGGCGCACGCGCTCGCGGCTTCGACGAGGTCGTCGCGGTCTAGCCTTCGCCCTGCTTCTGCGAAGGCGGCCAGCGCGAGCCCGTTCCACGAGGAGATCGCCTTGTCGTCCCGCAGTGGCTTCGGTCTTCGCTCGCGCTCCTCGAGCAGGCGTGCGCGCGTCTCCGCGTCGAGCTCGCCGCGGATGATGAACCGGCCATGCTCGAAGGGATGCAGCAGTTCGCGCGGGACGTCGTCGTCCTCGGTCCACGTGTAGGTGAGGCCTTCGACGCCGTCCGTGTCCGCGTCCTGTGCAGAGGAGAAGCCGCCCTCGGGCAGGCGCAGCTCGCGCAGCATGTACTCGAGCGTCTCCTCGACGACCTCGCGGTAGCGCTCGGTTCCCGTCACGAGCCAGCCGTGCAGATACGCGGGAACGAGCAGCGCGTTGTCGTACAGCATCTTCTCGAAGTGCGGGACGAGCCACTCGCGGTCGACGGAGTAGCGGTGGAAGCCGCCGCCGACAAGGTCGTACATCCCACCGAGCGCCATCGAGTCGAGCGTCTTCGTGGACATCTCGAGCTCACCACGGCGCAGAAGAAACTCCAGCACCGACGCCGGCGGAAACTTCGGCGCTCGACCGAACCCGCCCCAGGCAGCGTCGAACTCGCGCCGGAGCGCACGCACTGCGTCCGTCAAGAGCGTCGACGTGAGCGGCTCTCGCGACGGCTCGACGCTTCGGCGCAAGCCCTCCGCGATCGCGCCCGCGTCGCGTTCGATATCGACGCGCCGGTCGCGCCACGCGGCCGCGACCGCCTCGAGCAGCTGCTTGAGGCTCGGCAGTCCGTGGCGCGGCTCCGGCGGGAAGTACGTGCCGCCGAAGAACGGCTCGCCGTTGGGCGTGAGGAAGACGGTCATCGGCCAGCCGCCGTGCCCTGTCAGTGACACGACCGCATCCATGTAGACCGAGTCGAGGTCGGGACGTTCCTCGCGGTCGACCTTGATGCACACGAAGTGCCCGTTCATCAACGCGGCGGTCGCCTCGTCCTCGAAGGACTCGTGCTCCATCACGTGGCACCAGTGGCAGGCGGCGTAGCCGATCGAGAGCAAGATGGGCTTGTCCTCCTCGCGCGCCCGCGCCAGCGCCTCCTCGCCCCAGGGATACCAATCGACGGGATTGTCAGCGTGTTGCAGCAGGTAGGGGCTGCTCTCGGCAGCGAGGCAGTTCACGAAGGCAGTGTTGCAGGCCTGTTCATCTCGCCGATCGCGGCCTAGGCTACTCCGAGCATGATGGTCGAGCGGCCGACGGGAACGGTCACGTTCCTTTTCACGGACATCGAGGGCTCGACTCGGTTGTTGCACGACCTCGGAGACGGGTACTCCGAGGCGCTCGACCAGCACCGACGGCTGCTACGCCAGGCGTTCGAGCAGCATCAGGGCTACGAGGTCGACACGCAGGGCGACGCCTTCTTCACGGCGTTCAAGCGAGCGCAAGACGCAGTCCGCGCAGCCGCGGACGCACAGGTCGCAGTGAAGTCGCACCGGTGGGCCGAGGGCCAGGAAGTTCGCGTGCGTATGGGGCTTCATACGTGCGAGGCCAGCGCTACGCGCGAGGGCTACGTGGGTGTCGGCGTCCATCGCGGGGCGCGGATCTGCGCGGCGGCGCATGGAGGTCAGGTCCTGCTCTCACACACGACTCGTGATCTGCTCGAAGAGGAGAGCCCGGAGCTCCGAGTCCGCGATCTCGGGCTGCACAGGCTCAAGGACCTCACGCAGGCGCAGCGGCTCTTCCAGCTCGCGGTCGACGGGCTCGACAAGGCGTTTCCACCTCTGCGAACGCTGGAGAACCGGCCAACGAACCTTCCCGTGCAGCCGACGCCGCTCGTCGGTCGCGAATCGGAGGTGCGCGAGATCTGCGCGCTGCTGCAGCGTGACGATGTCCGGCTCCTCACGCTGACCGGCCCGGGCGGTACGGGTAAGACGCGGCTGGCACTGCAGGCGGCTGCCGAACGGCTCGATGCGTCGCCGAACGGCGTCTTCTTCGTCGCGCTGGCGCCGATCGTCGATCCCGGACTCGTGGTACCGGAAGTCGCGCAGAGCCTCG
>WNGF01002725.1_pt1 | contig 24493 bp, 19 predicted proteins | sample 5400641 | NCBI WGS metagenome assembly WNGF01 (sample SAMN13153371, study PRJNA577476) | soil metagenome | isolation source: 80 cm soil or saprolite under grassland replicate 2 | place: USA:California | collected 2016-06-15 | reverse complement strand
TCGAGGACGAGCTCGTCCCGCGGCTCCGGCGCGCCCACCGCGATGGTGAGCTCGAGCTTCACGACCTCGCGCCCCTCGACGAAGACGCGCGCTTGGTCGTGGATCCCGGCGACCTGGCCCTGCCTCAGCCGCACGGGCGTCTCCACGTCCTCCTCGGCGAGCAGCGGCAGGATCTCCTCGTCGACCTCGTACTCGTCGACGCCGATGCACGCCTCCGCCACCATCGCGGCGGACTCGGCGAGGCCGACGTGGCCGATCTCGCCGCGTTCGGCGGCGTCGTGGAACGCCTCCTCCGAGAGCCCGACTCCCACCTTGCGCTGGAGCGCCGCGCGCCGGCTCGAGACGTCCACGACGCGCACGCCGCGAACGTGGCGCACCTCGCCCGCCACCTGCGCGAGCGTCGCGGCGAGGCGGTCGAGGACGAACCCCGGGTTCACGCCCGTGCCGAGCACCGCGACGTTCATCTCGTGGCACAGCCGGTCGAGCGCGGCCGCGGCATCGTCGTGCTCGAGCCACGGCCAGGCGAGCTCCTCGCACGTCGAGACGACGTGGAGCCCGGCCCGGACCGCCTCCTCGAGACCCGGGAGCACCGCCTCGAAGCGGCTCTGCGTCGCCTGCAGGACGACGCCGCCCCGCGCCGCCGCCGCGACCTCTGACAGGCTGCGGGAGACGGTCACGGCCGGCGCGGCGACGCCGAGGATGTCCGAGAGCGTGCGGCCTGCGCGCGTCGGGTCGGGATCGACTGCGGCGACGATGCGCAGATCGGGGCGCACGACCGCCGCCCTGGCGATCGCCTGCCCGATCTCGCCGAGCCCCATGAGCACCACTGGGATGCCGCCCTGGGTCACGCGCCGCTCCGGAGGAGCCACGATACCCCCGATCCACGGGATCTCCGCAGATTCACGGGCCTTTATATGTCACGGAACAAACGGCTCACAAGAGAAGAAAGCCGTAGGTGTGGCGCCGACGCCTGCCCGGAGCGCGGGACGGCGCTCGTTGACGCGCTGCGGCAACGCCCGGAAATCGGTACCTTGGCGGTGTTTCGGACCCCTCAGGATCCGATGAGCTCGTCGAGGTACTCGCGCACCGCCGGATGATCCCAGTCGCGCGGCCCGACCACGTACCCGACGAGGCGCCCTGCCTTGTCGACGATGTACGTCTCCGGGAACTTGATGTCCGGGCAGAAGCCCCGGGCGGAGCAGTAGTAGGCCCGCGCGGAGCCCTGCGCGGGGTCGAGCACGACCGCGAGGTCGCCCGGCGGGCCCGCGAACGGCGGGGCGGCGAAGTACTCCTTCACCTCCTGCCACGAGTCGTCCTCGGAGACCGCGACCATCTTGAACTTGCCGGGATGGCGGCGGGCGAGCTCCTGGCCGAGCCGGACCATGGACGGCATCTCCTCGCGGCAGGGCGGGCACCAGGTCGCCCAGAAGTTCACGAACACGACCTGCCCGCGGAGCTGCGCGAGCGAGAGCCGCGACCCGTCGAGCGCCGTGAGCTCGAACGGCGGCGCAGCGACGTTCGCGCGATCGATCCCGAACCGGCGCGCGGGGCCGGGCTTCTCGACCTTCGGACGCGTGAGGAGCACGTCGTACGCGAAGTAGGAGACGGCGGCGAGCGCGGCGACGAGCGCGACGGCGGTGGTGAGCTTCCCGCGGCGGTCCATGTCCCGCCTTCTTTACACGACGCGCCCGCTTGCCGCCACCGAGCGCTCGCGCGAGACTCCACGCCGTGCGCGGTCTCATGGGCAGCTTCGGGGTGCTCCCGCTCTCGGACCTCCTCGAGCTGCTCGCGCGCCGCAAGGCGACGGGCGCGCTCGCCTGCGAGCGCGGGACGGTGCGCAAGACCGTCCACCTGCGCGGCGGCAACGCCGTCGGCGCCTCGTCGAACGATCCCCGCGAGTACCTCGGCCAGTTCCTCGTGAACTTCGGCCACATCACGGACGAGCAGCTCACCCAGGCGTTTCGCACGCAGGAGGAGACGAAGGTCCGGCTCGGGAAGGTGCTCGTCATGACCGGCCGGGTGCCGCGCGAGACCGTCCGCGACGTCCTCGCCATCAAGATCCGCGAGACGCTGCTCGACGTCTTCCTGTGGGAGGCGGGTGTCTTCTCCTTCGACGACGAGCCGCCGCCCGTGGTGGACGAGGACGACGCGGAGATCCCGCTCGGCGACCTCGCCCGCGAGGCGGAGTTCCGCGCCACCGCGTGGAGCGCGTTCCGGGGCGAGTTCCCGACCGGCGCCGCCGCGCTCGAGGTCGACGAGGCGAAGCTGCCCGCGGGGATGGGCCCCGACACGATCGACGGGCGCGTCCTCGGGCACGCCCGCGACGGCAAGACGATCGACGAGATCGGCCTCGCCCTGCACGCGACCGACTTCCACCTCTACCAGCGCCTCTACGCCCTCGCGCGGCAGGGGATCGTCCGGGCGTCGTCGCAGGCCGCGACCGCCGCCGCCGCGGAGACGGTCGCGGCGGCGGACCTCATCCACCGCGCGCGCGGCCTCCTCGCGGACGGGCGCACCGGCGACGCCGAGCTCGTCGCCTCGAAGGCGGTCGAGCTCGCCCCCGGCTCCGACGCGGCCCGGTCGGTCCTGTCCGAGGTGGAGCGCGTCCTCGGCACGAAGCTCCGCGCGACGCTCCTCGACCCGCCGCGCACGCCGCGGCTGCGCGTCCCGCCCGGCGAGATCGTGAAGCTCCGGCTGTCCTCCGCGGAGAAGTACCTGCTCTCGCGCTGCGACGGGAAGCGGGACGTGAAGGCGCTCGCGACGCTCGCCCCCCTGCGGGAGCTCGACGTGCTGAAGGCGATCCAGCGCTTCGCGGACGCCGAGCTCGTCGAGCTGCGCTGAGCTAGTCGCCAACCTCGGACCCGACCAGCGGCACGTGCGCGACGCTGTGCTCGAGCGACTCCTGGTCGAAGAGCACCGGCGCTGCGGCGTACGCTTCCAGCCGGCCCTGCAGGACGAGCATCGTGAGGAGCTGATCCGCGGCGAGGGCGATCGGGGTCTGCGCGGCCGCGAGCTTGCGCGCGCCCTCGCGGGACACCGCGTAGGCGTGCGTGCACATGTGGCGGCCCGCCCTCCTGAGGTGGGGAGAGAAGCTGCGCGGCAGCAGCCGGAGCGCCTCGCCCGTGCGCCAGCGCGACAGCCGGAGCGGCGCGAGCCCGACGTAGGCCGCCTGGCGGAGGCGCCGGCCCACCGTGACCGCCTCGTTCTGCCAGTAGCCGAGGTAACACAGCTCCCACGTCGCGGGCAGCTCCTGGAGCACGTCGGGCAGCGTCGCCAGCTCGGGCACGCGCGGGACGACGTCGTCCTCGAACACGACCATCCGCTTCCAGTCGTTCGCGAGCATCTGCTCGTAGAGGTGGCGGTGCGACAGCGCGCAGCCGATCGACCCGAGCGACATGTCCGCGCGGTGGCGGTACGCGCCACGCGTCCGCCGCTCGTCGTAGATGCCGTCGCGCGCGAGCCGCTCCCGATCGAGGTCGAGCTTGTCGACCGCGTCGAGGAACTCGAACCGCAGGCCGGCGAGCCGCTCCCTCACGCGTTCGCGGCGGTCCATTGCGCGACGAAGGCTGACCACGAACGTCCGGTCCGCCCACCCGTCGAGGAACTCGAGCGTGGAGGCCGCGCCTTTTCGTGGCGTGTGCTGGACCCGTGTCATGAGCGCTGGATGCGACGCGTAGCCGAGGGAAATTCTAGCGCACCGCGGCGGTGCGGATCGCGCCGCCGCCGACGTGGACGACGCGCGACGCGAAGAAGGCCTCGAGGGCCTCCTTCGCCACCTGCGGCGCGCGGGCGTGCCAGAGCCGGTCGTTCACGATGACCGTCGCGACCGCGATCTGCGGGTTGTCCGCCGGCGCGTAGCCGACGAACCACGAGTAGTCCCGGAACGGCCGGACGTCGGCGAGCGAGCCCGTCTTCCCTGCGACCTCCACGCCGCGCAGCGGCGCGGCGACGCGGCGGAACGCGCGGCGCGCCGTGCCCGAGGTGACCGTCTCGCGCATCATGCCGGCGAGCCGCGCCGCCACCTGCTCGTCGACGACGCGCCACGGCGCGAGCCCCTCGGGGAGCGGGGTGCCGGCGGCGTCCTCGACGAGGACCGGCGGCACGAACACGCCTCCGTTCGCGACGATCGCCGCGAGCAGCGCCGCGTGGAGCGGCGAGAGGCGCACCGAGCCGAAGCCCGCGGCGGTGGTCGCGGCGTCGAACGGATCGTCGGGCACCTTCGCGCTCGAGACCTCGACCGGCCGCGAGAAGGCGATCGGGACGTTGAAGAGGAAGCGCTCCGCGGTGGCGCGCAGGGTCGCGGGATCGAGGTCGCGGTCGGCGAGCTTCGCGAACACCACGTTCGTCGAGTGGCCGAACGCGGTCGTGAGGGACGAGCAGCTCCGGTCGCGCCGGGGATCGTCGCGCAGCAGCCTCGGATCGAGCCGCCGCTTCCCGCCGTGCCAGCAGACCTCGCCGTCCGCGGAGGCGCCCTTCTCGAGCAGCGCGGCGGCGGTCACGATCTTGAAGAGGCTCGCCGCCGGCGCCATCGCGGAGAGCGCGAGGCCGCGGCGGCCGGGCTCGGCGCGCGAGTGCTCCGCGAGCGCGAGCACGCGCCCGCTGCGCGGCTCGAGCAGGACGGTCGCGCCCCACGGGACGCGGTACGTCTCGAGGGACCGCTCGAGCTTCTCCTGCAGCCGCGGATCGAGCGTCAGCGTCGCGCGGCCGGCGCCGAGCGGGGCGACGAAGCGCCCGACGACGGGATCGAGGCGAGGTTCCCCGAGCGGGAGCCGCTCGGCGCGGCTCGCCGCGCGGGGCGCCGCGGCCGGGGCAGGCGCTTCGGGGGCGACCGGCTCGGGCGAGACGGCCGCCGGCACGGCGCGCGCCGCGTCGAGCGCGTCGTCCGCGCGCGGGCCCGCGACGCCCCCGAGGAGGAGCGCGACGACCGGCAGGGCGAGGGCGGAGAGGCGGAGCGGCTTCATCGATGCGGGGAGGTGACGCGGCGAGTGTGCCCGAACAGCGCCACCGGGTCAAAGTACGGTGCCCCGCGGAGGCGGACAGCCTCTCCACGGGGCACCGTCGTCTCTTCCGCACCGCGCGGGTGCGTGCGGGTGCGCGCTACGCGCCGGCGCGGGCCCGCGCCCCTGCGCGGCGCCCCTTCGCGAGCTTGCGCGGAGCGTGCGCGGCGCCGTTCACGCCGGCGCGCTTCGCGGCGCGCGCGGGCCTCGGCTTCGCGCTCGCCGCCTGCTCGCGCAGCGCCGCCTGCGCCGCCGCGAGCCGCGCGATGGGCAGCCGGTACGGCGAGCAGGAGACGTAGTCGAGGCCGATCCCGTGGCAGAACGCGACCGAGGACGGATCGCCGCCGTGCTCGCCGCAGATGCCGAGCTTCAGCCCGGGCCGCGCGCCGCGGCCGCCCGCGACCGCGATCTTCATGAGCGCGCCGACGCCGTCCCGGTCGATCGAGACGAACGGGTCCACCGGGTAGATGTCCTTCTGGAGGTAGGACTTGAGGACGGGGCCGGTGTCGTCGCGCGAGAGGCCGAACGTCGTCTGGGTGAGATCGTTCGTGCCGAACGAGAAGAACTCGGCGGTCCGCGCGATCTCGCCGGCGGTGAGGGCGCCGCGCGGCACCTCGATCATCGTGCCGACGAGGTAGCGCACCTTGCGACCCCGCTCGGCGAAGACCTCCTCGGCGACGCGCCGCACGACCGCCGCCTGGTCGTCGAGCTCCTTCTTCGCGCCGACGAGCGGGATCATCACCTCGGGCTCGACGCGCGCGCCGCCCTCGGTCGCGTCGATGGCGGCCTCGAAGATCGCCCGCGCCTGCATCTCGGTGATCTCGGGATAGGAGATGCCGAGGCGGCACCCGCGGTGGCCGAGCATCGGGTTCGACTCGGCGAGCCCGTCCACGCGCTCGCGGATCCACTCGATCGTCTTCCCCGTCGCGCGCGCGAGCTCGGCGACGCCGGCCTCGTCGTGCGGCAGGAACTCGTGGAGCGGCGGGTCGAGGGTCCGGATCGTGACGGGGCGCCCCGCCATGGCGACGAACAGCCCGCGGAAGTCCTCGCGCTGGAGCGGCAGGAGCTTCGCGAGGGCGCGGCGGCGGTCCTCCTCCGTCTCGGCCACGATCATCTCGCGCATCGGGCCGATCTTCCCCTCGCCGAAGAACATGTGCTCGGTGCGGCAGAGGCCGATGCCCTGCGCGCCGAAGGCGACCGCCGTCGTCGCCTGATCGGGCTGGTCGGCGTTCGCGCGGACCTTGAGGCGGCGCGCCTGGTCCGCCCAGGAGAGGAGCTTCGCGAACTCCTGGTACACCCGGGCGCCCTTGGGATCGCGCGAGCGCTCGACGAGGACCTCCACGACCTCCGACGGCCGGGTCTCGAGCTTCCCCCCGATGACCTCGCCGGCGCTGCCGTCGATCGAGATCCACTCGCCCTCGCCCAGGATCCGCTCGGCGCCGGACGGCATCGCGACGATCATCTTCCGCGCGTGGTAGTCGAAGCGGAGCGCCTCGCAGCCGACGAGGGCGACCTTCCCCATCTGCCGCGCGACGAGCGCCGCGTGGGAGGTCATCCCGCCGAAGGCGGTGAGGAAGCCCTCCGCCGCCGCCATGCCGCGGATGTCCTCCGGAGAGGTCTCGTGGCGCGCGAGGAGCACCGTCTCGCCGCGCGCGCGCCACGCCTCGGCGTCCTCGGCGAAGAAGACGAGCCGCCCGCTCGCCGCGCCGGGGCCCGCGGGCAGGCCCGTCGCGAGGAGCTTGCCGGCCTTGATCGCCTGGGCCTTCCGCTCCCCGTCGAACACCGGGCGCAGCACGTGATTCAGCGCCTCGGGTTCGACGCGCAGCAGCGCCTCGTCCTTCGTGATGAGCTTCGCGTCCGCCATCTCGACCGCGATCCGCACCGCGGCGAGGCCGGTCCGCTTCCCGGTGCGGGTCTGCAGGACGTACAGCTTCCCCCGCTCGATCGTGAACTCGATGTCCTGCATGTCGCGGTTGTGGCGCTCGAGGCCGGCGCGGACCTCCTCGAGCTGGCCCGCGAGGTCCGGCCAGCGCGCCGCGAGCTCCGCGATCTTCTGCGGGGTGCGGATGCCGGAGACGACGTCCTCGCCCTGCGCGTTCACGAGGAACTCGCCGTAGAGCTCGTCGGTGCCGTTCGCCGGGTTCCGCGTGAAGGCGACGCCGGTGCCGGAGTCCTCCCCCATGTTCCCGAACACCATCGACTGGACGGTGACGGCGGTGCCCCACTCGGCCGGGATGCCGTTCATGCGCCGGTACGCGATCGCGCGGTCGTTCTCCCAGGAGCGGAACACCGCCGCGACGGCTGCGCGGAGCTGCTCCGTCGGATCGTCCGGGAACGCCGTCCCCTTCCGCCGCTGGATCTCCGCCTTGAACTCGGCGACGAGCTCCTGGAGCGCCTCGACCGGCAGCTCCGAGTCGAACCGGACGCCGTGCGCCCGCTTCTTGTCCTCGAGGATGACCTCGAACGGATCGCGGTCCTCCTTCCGCTCCGGCTTCATGCCGAGCACCACGTCACCGAACATCGCGACGAAGCGCCGGTAGCTGTCCCACGCGAAGCGCGCGTTCTGCGAGCGGACCGCGAGCCCCGCGACCGTCGCGTCGTTGAGGCCGAGGTTCAGGACGGTGTCCATCATGCCCGGCATCGAGACGCGCGCGCCGGAGCGGACCGAGACGAGGAGCGGGTTCTCCGGATCGCCGAAGCCCTTCCCGGTGAGTGCCTCGACCTTCTTCAGCGCGGCGCGCAGCTCTGGCTCGAGCGCGCGCGGGAGCTTCTTGCCGCTCCGGTAGTACTCGCTGCAGACGTCCGTCGTGATCGTGAAGCCGGGCGGGACGGGGATCCCGATGTTCGACATCTCGGCGAGCCCTGCGCCCTTCCCGCCAAGCACTTCCTTCAGATCCTTGTTGCCCTCGGCCTTGCCTCCGCCGAAGGCGTAGATGCGCTTCTGGGGCATCCAACACCTCGCGTGGTTTTGCAGATTGTGGTCTGCGGCGCTGGGCTCGCAGCCGGGGGGCCCCACATGTAGCAGAACGGGCACCCGATCGGAGGCCACGAAAGCGTGCGATCGGCAGAACTCGCCCGTGGCGTTGACCGTCGTCAACGGCAGTCGCCGGGCCTGCCCGCGCGCCGCACGTTTTCGGGATGGAGCGTGCGACGGCGCGTCTCTCCGGCACGGGCACGCCGGGCGAGGTCTGGAGGGCCGGGGTCGCGGCCGGGATGCTCGCGGCCGCCGCGATGATCCTGTTCATGGCCGCCGCGGCGGCGTTCGACGGGGACGCGCTCGGTCCACTGCGCGCGGTGGGGACGACGCTGCGTGGGCGCGAGGCGCTGTCCGGTGGCGCGGGGACCATCGCCTGGGCGGTGCTGCTTCACCTCGCGGTGGGCGCGGCGCTCGGGATCCCCTATGCCGCGGTCGTCCCGCGCGACATGCCGCTCCACTCCTCGGTCGTGCTCGGCGCGGGCTGTGCCCTCGTCGTGATGGCCTTCGCGGTGCCACTGCTCGTCCCCGCGGTGAGCCCGGTGCTCGCGGACCGGATGCCTGCGCACGGCGGGGCGTGGGTCATCGCGCACGCGCTCTTCGGCGCGGTCGTCGGGATCGCGCCCGAGCTTCGGCGCCGGATCGGCGCCCGGCGCGGCGCCCGCGCGCGCGGGATGCCCGTGCTCCGCCCCCGCACGTCGGCGTGACGGTCAGACCCGCAGCGCCTCGATCTTCGCCTCGTCCGGCTCCGGCGCGACCTCGTAGTCCTCGACGAGATCGCCCTCGCGCCACTCCACCTCGACCTTCGCGAGGTCCTTCCCCTTGCCGTACCGGGCGACGATAGCGGCCGCGAGGCGCCGCTCCTCCCACGTCGGGACGCCCTCGACGAGCGCGATCGGGCCGAGGACGCCCTTCGCCTCGAGCCGCGCCCGCCCCGGCACGTGGTGCTCGAGGAGCGCGTTCTCCACCTCGGTGCGGCCGACGACGAGCTTCGCCCGCGGCGAGAGCCGGAAGTGTCGCCCGGTCGAGAGGAGGACGATGTCGTCCTGGACGAGGGCACGGGGCTCCCCCGCGGCCTCGCGCGAGTCGAGCACGTCGAAGAACTTCCGCGCGAAGCTCTCGTCGGTGAGGTAGCAGCAGCCCCCGGCGGGCTGCGGGAAGTCCGTGACACCGAGCTCGCGCGCGAGCTCGAGCTGGCGCTGGCGCGAGCGACCGCTGATCGCCTCGAGCCGCGCCCGATCGACGATCCCCTCCTGCTCGGGGATCGTCGGCGCGAGCAGCATTGCCGAGAGCGGGCGCAGGAGCCGCCCGTCGAGGCCGCTCTCGCGCTCGACGGTGCGCATCGTGTCCCGCCGCTGGCTCTTCGGCCGCTGCCCGAGCACCTCGCCCGTGAAGACGAAGTCCGCGCCTTCGGCCTCCATGATCTCCTTCGCCTTGCGCATCATGAAGATTCGGCAGTCGACGCAGGGGTTCGCGTTCGCGCCGTAGCCGTAGCGGGGGTGGACGAGCATGTCGAGGTACGCCGCCCCCGAGATGTCGACGTACTCGATGTCCACCTCGAGGTCGGCCGCGGCGCGGAGCGCCTCGTTGCGAGGCACCGTCCCGTCGGCGCGGCCGCCCTTGCGGCGCTGCGTCTCGGTGATGCAGAAGCCGGTGTAGAAGTTGATCGCCTTCACCGCGATCCCCTGCCGGCGCACGAGCGCGAGCGCGAGCGTCGAGTCGAGCCCGCCCGAGATCATCGCGATCGCCTTGCCCGCCTTCGCCGTCACGTCGCCTTCCTCACGAAGCTCTTCCAGGCCGCCCCGTCGCGGAACGTGCCGAGGTGCTCGTTGCGCGTCGCCTTGCACCACATCGGCATGTCGATCGCGATCCCCGGGTCGGTCGCGATGACGAGCAGCACCGCTCCCGCGTCGAGCTTCTTCACGGCCTTCGCCGCCTCGACGATCGGGAAGGGGCAGAGCCGGCCGGACGTGTCGATGGTCCGGGCGGGGGAGGGCATCTCGGGCGACGTCACGCGCACTCGTTTAGCCCCTCCCCGCGGGCGGGGCAACGCCGGGCATGCCCAGGCGGTTCCTTGCTCGCTCCGGGGCGCAGCGCTACGCTCGCCGCGATGCGACGCCTCGCCTTGGCCCTCGCGGCCGCAGTCCCCCTCGCCGGGCTCGCCCAGGAGGGCATGCCCGCCGGGACCCCCACCGGCCTCACCGCCACCATCTCGCTCGGCGGCGGAGGCGAGCTCGGTCTCGAGTCCGGCAAGGCGGGCGTGTTCGAGCTCGAGGCCGCGGTCGGCTACGAGCTCGCCGGGATCGGGCTGCGGCCCGAGCTCGCGGCCGCGCTCGGCGTCGCGCCCGACAGCCACGTGGCGCTCCGGCCGGGCGTGCGGCTCGCGCTCCCCGGCTATCCGATCCAGCTGCGCGCCGCGCTCGACGCGGCGAACGCGCGGAACGGCGACTTCGGCTGGCGCTGGCTCCTCGTCGGCGTCGCGGGCGAGGTCCGCTTCACGAGCCTGCTCGGGCTATACGCGGAGGTGGACACCGGCGCGAAGCTGAAGTCGCGCGCCGGGCTGCCGCTCCTCCTCCGCGCGGGGGCGTCCTTCCGCTTCTGATCAGCGATGGCCCGCCATCGCACGCTCGCCGCGCGCTCGCGGTGGACCTCCGGAGACCGCATGAGAGTCCTCGTCTCGATCCTCGCCTTCGCGCTCGCCGCGCCCGCCGGGGCCGAGGAGGTCCTTCCGCCGCCCCCGCCGCCGCCCTCGATCGAGCCCGCGCCGCTGCCGCCCCCGCCGTCCGCTCCCGGCGAGCCCGGCCCGACCGAGGGGCGCGGCACGGGCGGCAGCCGGTCCCGCTCCGGCGCCGGAGCGTCGAAGCGCCCGGGGACCATCGGCGAGGCGCCGGTCGCGCCGGCCGGATCGCAGGCCGCGCCGCTCCACCCGGACGAGGCGTACTCGCACTGGCGCTCCGCGTTCGCCACCGGCATCACGGGAAAGTTCGGTGGGATGCAGCTCTCGAGCACGCGAGAGAACCCGGGCGTGCTCCTCTACTTCGGCGGGCAGGCGGACGGGCTGTGGACCGAGGGCCACGGCCAGGCGGCGCGCTTCCGACTGCGGCTCTTCACGGGCGGCGAGACGGAGGTCTACATCCCGTCCGACGGCGACGTCGAGGCCGCGTACATGATCGGCCGGCGCGAGTTCCGGTTCGTCATCGGCCGGTTCGAGGTGGGCCGCTACCCCGCGATCGCGATCCAGGCGCTCGCGCAGCTCGGCACGCTGCCGTGCTTCGAAGGCTCGCTCTCGCTCGCCTCCGACACGATGCGCCTCTACTACTTCGTCTCGCCGATCGAGGGGGCGTGGGTCTACTACGCGGGGGGCGCGCACATCAAGAACAGCGCGGCGCTCGCGACCGAGTCCGACCGCCCCGCCGCGGCGACCGCGGCGCGGCTCCGCTACACGGTGCTGCTGCCGCCGTCGGTGCTCCTCTCGCTGCAGGGCGACTTCGTCAAGATGTGGCAGAAGCCCGATCTCCTCTTCGCCGCCGAGGGGAGCCTCGGGTACCAGGTCCTGCAGCAGTCTGCGGTGTTCAACGTCGCCATGCGCTGGAACAACTACACGCGCCGCGGGAAGACGCCTGACAGCTCCCAGAGCGAGTCCGAGCTCATGCTGCTCGGCGTCGCGAGCCTCGTCTTCTAGCGGCGCGAGGTGTCGGGCAGCGGGCGAGCGCCCGCCTGCCGGGCGCCCGCGCTCCTTGTCGGCACCCCGCCCTTCCTGCTAAATGCCCGGGATCTCGAAAAGAGGAGTGGTCGCGCCATGAAGCAGGTCAACTGGTTGCTCGCCCTCGTCGTCGGGTTCGCGCTCGGATGGGTCGCGAACGGTGCCTCGTCGAACCGTCCGGCGGCGCGGCCGCCGCAGGCCGCCGCCGCGGGGCAGCCGCAGCGCCCGGCGCGCCCCACCGAGGATCCCCGCGCCGTCTACCGCGTCGCGGTGGACGACTCGCCGGCCAAGGGGCCGGCGGACGCGCTCGTCACGATCGTCGAGGCCTCCGACTTCGAGTGCCCCTTCTGCAAGCGCGTCGTCCCCACCCTGAAGCAGGTGGAGGAGACGTACCGCGGCAAGGTCCGGTTCGTCTTCAAGCAGAACCCGCTCCCGTTCCACGCGCGCGCGCTGCCCGCTGCGATCGCGACCGAGGAAGCGCGCGCCCAGGGCGGGGACGCGAAGTTCTGGGCGATGCACGACGCGCTCTTCGGAGCGGCGACGCTCGACGACGCCGCCATCCTCCAGGCCGCGAAGGACGCGGGGGTGGACGCGGCGAAGGTGAAGGACGCGATCGCGTCGGGCCGTCACAAGGACCGGATCGAGCGGGACCAGAAGCTCGTGCAGTCGGTCGGCGCGGGCGGGACGCCCTCGTTCTTCGTGAACGGCCGCAAGCTCACGGGCGCGCAGCCCTTCCCGGCGTTCCAGGCGCTCATCGACGAGGAGCTGCGCAAGGCCGAGGAGGCCGTGCGGGGCGGGACGCCCGCGGGCCAGCTCTACGCGAAGATCATGGAGCGCGCGGCGAGCGCGCCCGTGTACGTGCCGGGCGCCGCGGCGCCTCAGGGCGAGGGGCCGCAGGCGCCGGCCGCGCCCCCGCAGTCTGCCTACCGCGACGTGCCGCTCCGCCCCGACGACCCGGCCCGCGGCCCGGCCGACGCGAAGCTGACGGTGGTCCTCTTCTCCGACTTCCAGTGCCCGTTCTGCGGCCGCGTCGAGCCGTCGCTCGCCCAGCTCGAGCAGGCCTTCCCCGGGCAGGTCCGGATCGTCTGGAAGCACCAGCCGCTCCCGATGCACCCGAACGCGATCCCGGCGGCGCTCGCGGCCGAGGCCGCGCGCGAGCAGGGCAAGTTCTGGCCCATGCACGCGAAGCTCTTCTCGAACCAGCAGGCGCTCTCGCCCGCCCTCTTCTCCGGCTACGCGCGCGAGGTCGGGCTCGACCTGCACCGGTTCGACCAGGCGGTCGCGGCGCGACGCGGCGAGGCGCGCATCCTCGAGGACCAGAAGCTCGCCGGCCAGGTGGGCGCGAACGGCACGCCGACGATGTTCTTCAACTGCCGTCAGGTCGTCGGCGCGCAGCCGTTCGAGCAGCTGCGCGCGATCGCGGACGAGGAGCTGAAGAAGGCCGACCGGCTCCTCTCCGGGCAGCGCCCCGGCCCCGGCTTCTACGACCGGGCCTGCAAGGGGAACCTCGCGGCCGCGCCCGCTGCGCCCGCCGCGGCCGTCCCCGCCCCGAACGTCGTCCCGGCGGCCGTCGCCCCGACGCAGGTCGGCGCGATCGACGTGCGCACCGACGACCCGGTGCGGGGGAACCCGCGCGCGCCCGTCACGATCGTCCTCTTCTCCGACTTCCAGTGCCCGTTCTGCGCGCGCGTCGGGCCGACGCTCGACGAGGTGCAGCGCACCTACGGTGACAAGGTGCGGATCGTCTGGAAGCACCAGCCGCTGCCCTTCCACCCGAACGCGCTCCCCGCCGCGAAGGCGGCGGAGGCCGCGCGCGAGCAGGGGAAGTTCTGGCAGATGCACGACCGGCTCTTCGCCTCGCAGCGCGAGCTGTCGCCGGACGCCTACGACCGCCTCGCCCGCGAGCTCGGTCTCGACGTGCGCCGGTTCCAGGCGGCCGCGAGCTCGGACAAGGCACGGGCACGGATCGAGGACGACCAGAAGCTCGCGGTCCGGATCGGCGCGCAGGCGACGCCGACGATGTTCGTGAACGGCGAGAAGGTCGAGGGCGCGGTTCCCTTCGCGATGCTGAAGGCGGTCATCGACCGCAAGCTCGGGCGCTGATCCGGCTCCGCCGCCGCCCCCGCCGCCCGGCGGGGCGCGGCGGTGACCGGCGCTGAACGGCGCGAGGTGCGAGGCGCTGCACGGCGCCTCAGCCGGCCGCGTCCTCGCCCCGGAACCAGGCGGCGCCGCGCGCCGCGGCGAGCGCGCCCGCGCCGCCCGCGTCGGCGCACAGCTCCCACACGACCACGTCGCCGAGCCCCTTGAAGCCCGCGACCCCGACGCGCCGGAACAGCTCGGCGAGCCGGCCGTCGCGCTGGAAGCAGGCGACGAGCACGAGCGGCGCCTCCCCGTAGAAGAACCGCGCGCGAAGCGCCTCGGGGATCCGCTCGGCGTCGAGCGCGACCTTGCGGACCTCCCGCGCGCGTCCCACCTCCGCGACGAACGCACCGAGCGCCTCCTCCGAGACCGCCGCGCCGCTGTTGTAGACGTCGCCCGGCCGCTCCCCGCCGCGCGCCGCCGCCTCGATGCCATCGCGCACGGGCGCGGCGAGCGCGCGCATCGCGCCCGGCCCGTCGCCCGCGCGGAAGAGGCGGATGGCGTGGTCCTCCGCCTCCGGCGGGACGGCGAGCTGGATGGGCTGGTCGACGAACACCGACCAGGCGTGCTCCATGGACGGATCGCGGCGCCGCGTCCGCTCCCGCGCGAGCGCCGCGTCCGCGCGGAGCCGCGCGGCGGGTGCGCGGGCGGTGCCGCGCGCCGACTCGTTGATCTTCTCCGCGATCGCGACGCGGTTCCGCCCGAACACCTCGTCCTCGATGACGACGACGAGCGGGGCCTGGCCGAACGAGACGAAGACGCCCGCCTCGAGGACCTCGCCCTTCGCGCGGGCGAGCGCGCGGTCGCGCTCGACCTCGAGCCGCGCCTCCTCCGCCCGGGCGCGCGCCGCCATCGCCGCGATCGCGGCGTGCTGCGGCATCCCAGGGGCCGCGCTCGCGAGCGCGGCCTCCTGCGCGGCCCGGCCGTCGCGCGCCCGGCGCAGCGCGCCGGCGAGCTGCGCCTCGATCGCTGCGATCTGGCGCGCGACGACGTCGGACGAGATCTCGCCGGCGAGCCGCGCCGAGTAGGCCGCGAACTCGGCCCGGATCGCCTTCGCGAGCGCCACCATCTCGTCGATCCGGCCGCTGAAGCTGATCGCGTCGCCGACGAGGTTGTTCAGGATCACGCCCCCGCGGTCGGCGAGGTGCTGCATCCCGCCGAAGTGCTCCTTCGCGGCGACGAGGATCGGGACGTAGAACTCGTTCCGCAGGAACTCGGCCATCGACGCCTGGCCGAGCAGCGCCGTCCGCCGCGTGAAGTCCTTCACGTCGGCGAAGAGGTGGCCCGCCGGCCGGTCCTCGCGCTGGCGCAGGAGCGGCCCGGGCCGCGCGGAGAGCCGGTACAGCCGCCCCCCCTCCCACTCGAGGTCCGTTCCGCCCTCCGCCTCGCGCCCGGTCCGGAACGAGAGGGCGCGCCGCGCCGGAAGCACGAGCCGGTCCACCGCGAGGTCGGCGAGGAGCGCCGCCGCGGAGGCGCCGTACTCCGCGCGCGCCGCCTTCCGGTCGAGGCCGACCGCCTGGGCCGGGTCCTTCGGCTTCCACGCCTTCACGACCTGCGCGGCGCGCTCGAGGAGCCCGTGTCCTTCTCCTCCGCCGCGCACCCCCGCGAGGCGCGCGGCGAGATCTCGCCGGGTGCCCTCCTCCGCCATCGCGATGGCGAGCCCGCCCGGCGCGCAGAGGAGGCTCCGGAGCGACTCCGGGACCGCGGCCGGATCCGCGGCGTCCGCGGCCGCGAGGGCCGCCCCGAGCAGCTCGCGCAGCCGCGCCACCGCCGTCGCCTGCTCCGCGCGGCGCGCGAGCTCCTCGTCCGCGGCGAGCGCGGCCGCGACGTCGGCGGCGACGGCCTCCGCGTCGCCCCCCTGCCCGAGCCGCGCAGAGAGCTCGTCCGCGCGCGGGATGCCGGCTCCGAGATCGCACCCGTAGAGCGTCGCTCCCCCGGCGAGCACCGCGCCGCGCCCGCCGAGCAGGGCCGAGGGCGAGAGCGCCGCCTCGATGCGCAGGAGGAGGGGATCGTCCACGCCGCGCCCCGCGTCCCTCCAGGCGCGCGCGAGGCCGGTCCGCGCGGCGAGCCAGATCGCGCCGAGCGCCGCCGAGCGCAGGTAGCGGTCGAGCGGCGCGGGCGGCAGGCACTCCTTCACGTCGCGCTCGACGCCGACCCCCTCCGCGGAGAGCGCGAGCGCGACGAGCACCGGCGTCTCCTCGCGACCGCCCGTCTCGGCCATCTCCGCGAAGGCACGCTGGAGGAGCTCGATCCAGAGCGCCACGAGCGAGCGCCCCTTGCCGCCCTTCCCCATCCACGCGGCCACGATCCCGCCGGTGAGCGCCGGGTGGACCGCGGGGCCGAGCTGTGCCGCCGCGCGGAGGTCGGGGCCGCCGCCGGACGCACGGAGGTGCGCCGTCACGGGCGGGAGGTTCGCGTACTCCTCGCGCAGGATGAGGCGGTCGAGGTGGTCCGGGGGGACGAAGGCGCGGTGGTGCGTCGAGAGGAGGAGCGCGATGTCGATCGCCGCCGACCGGAAGATGGCGCGGGCGTCGGCCGCGATCTCGACCGGGATGGCGACGTCCGCGAGCGACGTCCCGAGGGAGAACCGGAGCTTCTCGCGCTCGAGCCGGAGGAACCCCGCCGGATCCGCGCGGGCGACGGCGTGGATCTCGAGTCGGCGGGCGGCGAGAGGAGTCGGCACGGGACGTGGAGTCGACGGTAGCTTGGCCGAGCGTGATGGCGCAACGCGCGACGGTTCCGATGGGCGGTCCAGAGAAACCGGTCACGGTCACGACCGTGAACGTTCTCTCAGGGCGAGACGCGGAATCCCCTCGAGCTATCTCCGCTCCTCGAGCCTGACCCGCCCGACCTTGCTCTCCCCACCCCGCTCCCACTCCACCTCGACCTCGTCCCCCGGGCGGTGCGCGCGCAGCGCGAAGGCGAGGTCCTGCAGGCCGAGGAGCCGGGTCGCGCCGAGCTGGACGAGGACGTCGCCCCCGGTGAGCCCGGCCCGCTCCGCGGGGCTCCCCGGCCGGACGCCGGTGAGGAGGACGCCGGGGTCCTTGCGCTCCGCGAAATCCGGGATCGCCCCGAGGTAGGCGCCGTAGCCCCGGTCCCCGCTCTCGCGCGCGGGCGGCGCGGCGGCGCGGACGACCGCGAGACGCCCGTCGCGCTCGGCGACCTCGCGCGCCACGCGCGCCGCGAGCTTCGCGACGAGGACGAGGCCGCCCGCGTCGACCTTGTCGGCGGTGTCGCTCGGGCGGTGGTAGTCGCCGTGCGCGCCCGTGAACAGCGAGACGACCGGGACGCCGCGCGCGTAGAAGCTCGTGTGGTCCGAGGGGCCGTACCCGTCGCCGCCGAAGACGAGCTCGAGCGGCAGCCGCGGCGCGCGCGTCGCGAGCGCGCCCACGAGGTCGCGGAGCCCGCCCGCGGTGTCCGCGCCGTCGACGTAGACCTTCGCGCCGCGCGGGCGGCCGACCATGTCGAGGTTCACCATGAGCTGCATCCGCTCGATGGCGCACGCGGGCGGCGGGTTCTTGACGAGGTGGGCGGAGCCGAGGATGCCGAGCTCCTCCGCGCCGAACGCCGCGAAGAGGAAGGTCCGGCGCGCCGGCCCCTCCGCCGCCATCGCGCGCGCGATCGCGAGCAGCGCGGCGACCCCGCTCGCGTTGTCGTCGGCGCCGGGGTGGACCGTCCCGACCTGCTCGGGCGCGAGCGACGCGTCGCCGCCGAAGCCGAGGTGATCGTAGTGGGCGCCGACGACGACGCACTCCCCGGCGAGCGCGGGATCGCGGCCGGGCAAGACGGCGACGACATTCGCGGTGACCGCCCGCTCGTGGCGCACCTCGACCGCGAGCTTCGCGCGCACGCCGAGGGGCCGCGGGTGGGGCTTCCCGTCCGCCTCGCCCGCCGCGGCGAGCGCGCGCGCGTCCACGCCGCCGCGGAGGAGCGCCGCCGAGGTCACGCGAACCGCGACGAGGCCCGCGCGGGAGGACACCTGGCCACGCCAGGGCGGGAGGTCGTCGTTCCCCTCGTGCGCCCAGGCGTCGCGGACGCCGACGACGGCGGCGGCGCCGTGCTCGCGCGCGTTGATCGCCTTGTACCGCCACTCGCCGTAGCGGTAGCGCCGCGGGTCGCGGAAGGGGGAGGCGGGGTCGGCCTCGCGCGGGAAGTCCTGCGCGACGAGCACGATCTTCCCCTTCACGTCGAGGCCGGCGTAGTCGTCGTATCCGACGTCGGGCGCGGTGATCCCGTAGCCCGCGAACACGAGCTCGCCCTCGACGGCGCCGTCGTCGCTGAATCCGAAGGGGAGGAAGTCGACCGCGGGCGCCACCTCGGCGCCGCCCACGGCGAGCGCGTTCTTCTCGCCGAGGGTCGCGCGGTAAGGGGCCTCGAACGACTGGAGGTAAGATGCGTCGAACGCCGGCCGGAGCCCCGCGTCGGCGAGACGGTCGGAGACCCACGCCGCGGCGGCGGGGCCGCCGGGGGTCCCGATGCCGCGCCCCATGCGGGCGGGGTCGGCGAGCCAGTCGACCTCGGCCCGCGCCAGCGCCGGGTCGAAGCCGCGATCGGGGGCGGGGCGGCCGGCGCGCTGCTGCGTGCAGGCGACGAGGACGAGCAGGGCGGGGAGGAGCCGCGGTGTCGAGGGCATGCCCGCCCTACATAACTCCGGGGAGCCTTGCGCGGGGGCGGCCGAGTATGTAAGAAAATCGTTCCGCCATGCGCCGGACCTTCTTCAAGTCCAAGATCCACCGGGCGACCGTGACGCACGCCGACCTCGACTACGAGGGGTCCGTCACGATCGACGAGGACCTCCTCGAGGCCGCGGGCATCCTGGACTACGAGGCCGTGCACGTCTGGAACATCACCCGCGGGACGCGGCTCCAGACCTACGCCATTCGCGGCCAGCGCGGGTCGGGCATCATCTGCATCAACGGGGCGGCCGCGCACCTCAACAAGCCGGGCGACCTCGTCATCCTCGCGACGTTCGCCGAGCTCGAGGAGTCCGAGGTGCGCGCCCACGAGCCGAAGGTCGTGCTCGTCGACCGGCAGAACAAGATCGTCTCGAAGGACGTGGTCGAGGTCGCGGGCCCGCAGCGCCGGGTGCTCGCATGACGGTGTTTCTTTGGCGCCGCTGACGTGCGGCCGCTCCCCGACCTCGAGACGTTCCTCTCCCTGTGCAAGCCCGGCCGCGCGGTTCCCGTGCGCGTCGAGGTGGACGCGGACACGGAGACGCCCGTCTCCGCGTTCCTGAAGCTCTCGCACGGCAAGCGCCAGGCGTTCCTGCTCGAGTCGGTGGAGGGCGGCGAGCGGAGCGCCCGCTTCTCCTTCCTCGGCGCGGGGCCGCCGCGCGCGCTCCGCTGGAAGCACGGCGATGCCGGCGATCCGATCGCCGCGGTCCGCGCCGCGCTCGCCACCCACCGCGCGGTGCGCGTCCCCGGCTGCCCGCCGTTCTCGGGCGGGCTCGTCGGCCACGTCGCGTATGACGCGGTGAAGCTGTTCGAGCCGCGCGTCCCGATCTCGAAGCAGGACGAGCTCGGGTTCCCGGACGTCCTCCTCATGGACTTCGACGAGGTGGTCGCGTTCGACAACCTGCGCCACTCGCTCCACGTCATCTGCGAGGTCCGCTGCGGGAAGGGCGACGACCCCCGGGCGCTCTACGACCGCGCCCTGCGCCGCATCCGGGCGCGGCTGCGCGACCTCGCGCGTCCGCTCGTGGACCGGCGCCCGCGCCGCGCCGCGCGCGCCGCCGCGCTCACGCCGCGCGTCGCGAAGCGCGACTACCTCGCGGCCGTCGACCGCGCGAAGGCGTACATCCAGGCGGGCGATTGCCAGCAGATCGTCCTCTCGCAGCGGTTCGACGCGGAGGTCTCGGTCGCGCCGTTCGACATCTACCGCGCGCTCCGGCGCGTGAACCCGTCGCCCTACCTCTTCTTCCTCCAGGACGGCGAGCGCGCCCTCGTCGGCTCGTCGCCGGAGACGCTCGTGAAGCTCCAGGGCGGCGAGGTGACGCTGCGCCCGATCGCGGGCACGCGCCCCCGCGGCGCCGACGCCGCGGAGGACCAGGCGCTCGAGGCGGAGCTGCGCGCCGACCCGAAGGAGAACGCCGAGCACGTGATGCTCGTCGACCTCGGCCGGAACGACGTCGGCCGCGTCTCGGAGGTCGGCTCGGTGCGCGTCACGCAGCTCAAGACGGTCGAGCGCTACTCGCACGTCATGCACCTCGTGTCCGAGGTGCGCGGGCGCCTGGCGCGGGGGCTCGGCGCGTTGGACGTGCTGCGGGCGGGCTTCCCGGCAGGCACGGTCTCCGGGTCGCCCAAGGTCCGCGCGATGGAGATCATCGACGAGCTCGAGCCCGCCCGGCGCGGGCCGTATGCGGGCGCGGTCGGCTACTTCGATCGGCGCGGCGACATGGAGATGTGCATCGCAATCCGCACGCTCATGGCCCGGGGCCGCAAGGTCTCGGTCCAGGCCGGGGGCGGGCTCGTCTACGACTCGGTGCCGGAGGCCGAGTACCAGGAGACGCTCAACAAGGCGCGGGCGGTCTTCACGGCCGTCGCGCAGGCGGAGTCGCGGCTGCTCGACACGGTGGCGCTACCGCCGCGCCGCGCCGCGCGCGCGGTCCGTCCGGCGAAGCGGCCGCGGCTCGCGGCCGGCGGAGGCCGCCGATGAGCGCCGCCCGCGCGAGGACCCGTCTCCTGCTCGTCGACAACTACGACAGCTTCACGTTCAACCTCGTCCAGTACCTCGGCGAGCTCGGCGCGGACGTCGAGGTCTTCCGGAACGACGCGATCGACGTCGCCGGGATCCGCGCGCGCCGCCCGGACGCGCTCGTCCTCTCGCCCGGGCCGTGCACGCCCGACGATGCGGGCGTGACGCTCGAGGCGATCGGCGCGCTCGCGGGGAGCCTGCCCATCCTCGGCGTGTGCCTCGGCCACCAGGCGATCGGGCAGGCCTTCGGCGGCCGCGTCGTTCGCAACGCGCGGATCGTCCATGGGAAGGCGAGCCCCGTCCGACACGACGGCGAAGGCGTGTACGCGGGCCTGCCGTCGCCGTTCGAGGCGGGGCGCTACCACTCGCTCGTCGTCGAGCGCAGCACGCTGCCGCGCGCGCTCCGCGTCACGAGCTGGACCGACGAGGGCGAGATCATGGGTCTGCGCCACCGGACCCTCGACGTCGAGGGCGTGCAGTTCCACCCCGAGTCGATCCTCACCCTCGAGGGCAAGAGGCTCCTCGGAAACTGGCTCGCGCGCGTCGGCGCGGGCCCTTCGAGTTCGGGGCCGCGAGGCGGCCGCCACGCTCGGGGCGAGCGGGTTCGGAGGGTGTCGTGATCCAGCAGGCGCTCCAGAAGCTCATCTCCTCCCACGACCTCTCGCGCGGCGAGATGGCCGGCGTCATGACCGAGATCGCCGACGGCGACGCGACGCCGGCGCAGGTCGGCGCGTTCCTCGCGGCGCTGCGGCTCAAGGGCGAGACGGTGGACGAGATCGCCGGCGCCGCCCAGGTGATGCGCGAGCGCGTCGACCGGGTGCACGTCGGCCAGGACGTGTTCGTGGACACCTGCGGCACGGGCGGCGACGGCCGCAACACCTTCAACATCTCGACCACCGCTGCGTTCGTCGTCGCGGGCGCCGGGGTGACGGTCGCGAAGCACGGCAACCGCGCCGTCTCCTCCCGCTCCGGCTCCGCCGACGTCCTCGGCGCGCTCGGCGTGAACGTGGACGCGCCGAAGGAGGTCGTCGAGCGCTGCATCGCCGAGGTCGGGATCGGGTTCCTGTTCGCGCCCCGGCTCCACCCCGCCTTCAAGGCGGTCGCGGGCATCCGCCGCGAGCTCGGCGTCCGCACGGTGTTCAACCTGCTCGGCCCCCTCGCGAACCCGGCCGGCGCGCGGCATCAGGTCATGGGCGTGTACGAGCCGCGCTGGGTGCCGATCATCGGCGGCGTCCTCTCAGCCCTCGGCGCGGCGCACGCGTTCGTCGTGCACGGCGAGGGGCTCGACGAGATCGCCGTCACCGGCATGACCCACGTCTGCGAGGTGAAGGGGCCGGTCACCGAGCGGTACGCGATGCTGCCCGAGGATCTCGGGCTGCGGCGCCACCCCGAGGCGGAGATCGCGGGCGGCGACGCCGACCGGAACGCGCGCATCCTGCGCGACGTCCTCTCGGGCCAGGCGGGCGCGCCGCGCGACGCGGTCCTCGCGAACGCGTCCGCGGCGCTCGTCTGCGCGGGTGCCGCGGCGGACCTCAGGAGCGGCGTCCGGGTCGCGGCGGAGGCGATCGACCGCGGAGGCGCCGCGGAGAAGCTCTCGCTGCTCGTCGCCGCGACCACCCTGCCCACATGACCTTCCTCGCCGACATCCTCGCGCGCAAGCGGGACGAGGTCGCCTCCGCGCGCCGCGCGGTGCCGGAGTCGGACCTGCGCGCCCGCGCCCGCGATCGAGCGGCGCCGCGGCCCTTCGAGGCGGCGCTCTCCCTCCCCGGCGGGCCCACCCGGGTGATCGCGGAGGTGAAGCGGGCGAGCCCGTCGGCGGGGCCGATCCGCGCGGGCCTCGACGCGCCCGCGCAGGCGCGCGCCTACGCGGCGGCGGGGGCGGCGGCCATCTCCGTCCTCACCGACGGTCCCGGCTTCGGCGGCTCGCTCGCCGACCTCGCCGCGGTACGCGAGGCCGTGGAGGTGCCGCTCCTGCGCAAGGACTTCGTCGTGGACGGCTACCAGCTCCTCGAGGCGCGCGCCCACGGGGCCGACGCGGCGCTCCTCATCGTCGCGGCGCTCGACGAGGCGAGCCTGCGCGCGCTCCTCGACGGGTGCGGCGCGCTCGGCCTCGCGGCGCTCGTCGAGGTGCACGACGAGGCGGAGGTCGAGGCGGCGCTGCGGGCGGGCGCGTCCATCGTGGGGGTGAACAACCGCAACCTCCGGACCTTCGCCGTCGACCTCGCGGTCTCCGAGCGGCTCCTGCCGGGACTCCCCCCGAGCGTTCGCGGCGTCGCCGAGAGCGGCGTCCGCACGGCAGACGACGCGCGGCGGCTCCGCCGCGCCGGCGCGACGAACCTCCTCGTCGGCGAGGCGCTCGTGCGCGCCGCCGATCCGGGCGCGCTCCTGCGGGAGATGACGGCGTGACGGCCCGCGTCGATCCCGGCGGAGCCGCAAAGGCGACCGCACCGCCGCCGCGGCGGGGCGTGGACGACCTGTTCGATCGCGCCGGGCCCGCGCGCGGCGTCCGCGTGAAGATCTGCGGCGTCACGCGGCTCGAGGACGCGCTCGCGGCGGTCCGCCTCGGCGCGGACGCCCTCGGGTTCAACTTCTGGCCGCGCTCGAAGCGGTTCGTCGCGCCGGAGACGGCGGGCGCGATCGTCCGGCGGCTGCCGCCCGGGATCGCGGCGTTCGGGGTGTTCGTGGATCCCACGCGGGACGAGGTGCTCGCGGCGGTCGCCGCGTCGGGCGTCGGCGTCGCCCAGCTGCACGGGGACGAGCCGCCGGAGCTGTGCCTGTCGCTTCCCGTCCCGGTCGTGAAGGCGGTCCGCATCGCGAGCTCGCGCGACCTCGCGCAGCTCGCGTCGTACGAGGTCCGCGCGTTCCTGTTCGACGCCCCGTCCGCGGGGTACGGCGGCAGCGGCGCGACCTGCGACTGGTCGCTCGCGGCGGAGGTCGCGCGCGAGCTGCCGGTGCTGCTCGCGGGCGGGCTCGCGCCGGACAACGTCGCGGAGGCGGTCCGGACGGTCCGGCCGCTCGGGGTGGACGTGGCGAGCGGCGTCGAGTCGGCGCCCGGGGTGAAGGACGTCGCGCGGATGGAGGCCTTCATCCGGGCCGCGAAGGAGGAGGCCTCTCGATGACGACGGCATGGCCCGACGCGCGCGGGCGGTTTGGCGCCTATGGCGGGCGGTTCGTGCCCGAGACGCTCGTCCCGGCGCTCGACGAGCTCGAGGCGGCGTGGGTCGCCGCTCGCGAGGACGCGGTGTTCCAGCAGGAGCTGTACGAGCTCCTCACCCGCTACGCAGGGCGCGAGACGCCGCTCTCGGAGGCCCGCCGCATGTCCGCGGACGTCGGCGGCTGCCGCGTGCTCCTGAAGCGCGAGGACCTCTGTCACACCGGCGCGCACAAGATCAACAACACCCTCGGCCAGGTGCTGCTCGCGCGCAGGATGGGGAAGCGGCGCATCATCGCGGAGACGGGCGCGGGCCAGCACGGCGTCGCGACCGCGACGGCCGCGGCCCTGTTCGGTCTGCCGTGCGAGGTCTACATGGGCGCGGTCGACGTGGAGCGCCAGGCGCTCAACGTCTTCCGCATGCAGCTCCTCGGCGCGCGCGTCATCCCGGTGGAGTCCGGGTCGCGCACGCTCAAGGACGCGATGAACGAGGCGCTGCGCGACTGGGTCACGAACGTCCGCGACACCCACTACATCATCGGCTCCGTCGCCGGCCCGCACCCCTACCCGGCGATGGTCCGCGACTTCCAGGCGGTCATCGGCAAGGAGGCGCGGCGGCAGGTGCTCGACGTGGCGGGCCGGCTCCCCGACGCGGTCGTCGCCTGCGTCGGCGGCGGCTCGAACGCGATGGGGATCTTCAGCGCGTTCGTCCCGGATCCCCAGGTCAGGCTCGTCGCCGTGGAGGCGGCGGGGCACGGGCTCGCGACCGGCAAGCACGGCGCCTCGCTCGCGAAGGGAACGCCGGGCGTCCTCCACGGCTCGAAGAGCTACGTCCT
>WNGF01004272.1_pt1 | contig 24496 bp, 20 predicted proteins | sample 5400641 | NCBI WGS metagenome assembly WNGF01 (sample SAMN13153371, study PRJNA577476) | soil metagenome | isolation source: 80 cm soil or saprolite under grassland replicate 2 | place: USA:California | collected 2016-06-15 | reverse complement strand
GGCCCCCAGGTGCACGCCATGAAAGTCGCGTTCGAGAAGTACTACCTATGGAAAAGCCGCCACGGATACGTCCGGCTGCCCTGACGCTGCCTCACCAGCCCGGCCGCCGCTGCAGACGATACCTCCGGTGCAGGGCGGTAGCTTTCGCCGGGTGGACGAGCAGACCATCGCCCCATGGCCACTGAGATCGTTCGGAATTACTCGTCTGGGTGCGTGACCGCGCCCGATCGTGAGTTACGATGAAGGTAAAATACCCTCGGGGGTATAGCACTTGTTAGACGCTAGATCGACTACATCGGCGGGCGCCTGTGGTCCCGGGGGCCGGGCAGAAGGAGGCCGAGATGACGATCAGCACACAGGTGCAGCGCGCGGGCGAAGGTGCCGGCGCACCCCCGGCCGGCGTCACGCTTGAGTATGAAAAGGGGTCGCTGCCGCTACCTGTACATCCCGCCACCGACGGCCCGTCCGGGCTCGATGTCAGCAAGCTGCTCAGCCAGACCGGGCACGTCACGCTAGACGTGGGCTTCGCGAACACAGCAGCGTGCACCTCGGCGATCACCTACATCGACGGGGACGCCGGGATTCTGCGCTACCGCGGCTACCCGATCGAGCAGCTCGCGCAGAAATCCTCCTTCCTGGAGGTCTCCTACCTGCTGATCTACGGGGAGCTGCCGACCAGCGAGCAGCTGGCCGGCTTCACGGCGCGGATCAAGGAGCACACGCTGCTGCGGGAGGAGATGCGCCGGTTCTTCGATGGCTTCCCGCGCGACGCGCACCCGATGGCCGTGCTGTCGTCGGCGGTGAGCGCGCTGTCCACCTTCTATCAGGACAGCCTCGACCCGCTCGACCGCGACCAGGTGGAGATCTCGACCGTGCGGCTGCTGGCCAAGCTGCCGACCATCGCCTCATACGCGCACAAGACCGCGATGGGGCAGCCGCTGCTGTACCCGGACAACTCGCTGGGGTACGCGGAGGACTTCCTGCGCATGACGTTCGGCCTGCCGACCACCCCGTACCAGGTCGACCCCGTGTTCGCCCGCGTGCTGGACATGCTGTTCGTGCTGCACGCCGACCACGAGCAGAACTGCTCCACCTCAACCGTGCGGCTGGTCGGCTCCAGCCACGCCAACCTGTTCGCGTCGGTGTCGGCGGGCGTCAACGCACTGTTCGGCCCGCTCCACGGCGGCGCTAACCAGGCCGTGCTGGAAATGCTGCGGCAGATCCACGCCTCCGGCGACGACGCCGCAGGATTCGTGCGCAAGGTGAAGTCCGGGCATGGCGGCGTGAAGCTGATGGGCTTCGGGCACCGGGTCTACCGCAACTACGACCCGCGCGCCGCGATCGTGAAGAAGGCGGCGCAGGAGATTGTCTCCCGCACGGCGGCACCCGATCCGCTGCTGGACATCGCAATGCGCCTAGAGGAGATTGCCCTGTCCGACGACTACTTCATCGAGCGCAAGCTCTACCCGAACGTCGACTTCTACACCGGACTGATCTACAAGGCGATGGGCTTCCCCGCCGAGATGTTCACCGTCTTGTTCGCGCTGGGCCGGCTGCCCGGCTGGATCGGCCAGTGGCGGGAGATGATGGCGGACCCGGCAACCAAGATCGGCCGCCCCCGCCAGGTTTACACCGGAGCAGCCGAGCGTCCATACGTCCCGATCGCGAACCGCTGAGGCCGCCGTCAGGGATCGATCCGGAACACGCTGAGCAGGCGCAAAACGGTCCTGGACCAGGCGCGTTGTCGCGGGTCAGCCGCAGCGCGGTATCCGGAATCACGACGGCCCGCGCTACCAGCGCCCAAGTAGGCTCGGGCTGGGATTCTTGCAGGCCAAACCCGGCATGTTCAGCTGCACCTCGGATATGGGCCGACGGGCAACGCGGCTGCGATCGAGGACTTCGCCGCAAACGGCGATCCTCCGCCCTGCGCGGCGGCCGGCATGCGCGCCGGTAGCGGCCATACCGCAGGTGGTACGAGGGCCGCGAAGACTAAATGCGTGTGTGTTGCGCGGCTACGGGTCGGCGGCGGGCGGCCGAGCTAATGGTACGGGGTTGCTCGTCCATAACAGGACGATCATGGTGCGGGCCGAGAGGAGCGCCGAGATGCAGACCTATGAGGTTGCGGCCTCCGCCGGTAACGACCGTTCCGCCCGCCAGCGCTGGGCCGCGCTGGCGGCGCTGGCGGTCGCGCAGTTCATGGTGTTCTTGGACGAGACGGTCGTGAACGTCGCGTTGCCGTCGATCAAGGGCGACCGGGGGTTCACGCAGGCGACGCTGGCGTGGGTGGTGAGTGCCTACATTGTGGTGTTCGGCGGCCTGGTGCTGCTGGGCGGGCGCGCAGCGGACCTGTTCGGCCGGCGGCGCATGTTCCTGATCGGGACTGCGCTGTTCGGAGCGGCGTCGCTGCTCGACGGTCTCGCCCAGTCGCAGGGGATGCTGCTCGGCGCCCGTGTGCTGCAGGGCGTCGGCGCTGCACTGGCGACGCCCGCCGCGCTGGCGCTGGTGACCGCCCTGTTCCCGGTCCAGGCGGAGCGGCTGAAGGCGCTGAGCATCTGGGGCGCGCTGTCAGGCCTTGGCTTTGCCGTCGGGATCCTGCTCGGCGGTGCGATCACGCAGGCCGCGTCGCGGCGGTGGGTGTTTTTGATCAACGTCCCGGTCGCGGCGGCGTCGCTGGTGGTCGTGCCACGGCTGGTAGCAGACAGCCGGATCGCCGGCCGGCGGGGCTTTGACCTGGGCTGCGCGGTCACGGTGACCGCGGGGATGACGACGCTTGTCTACATGCTGGTCAAGGCACCCGATTACGGCTGGGGCTCGCCCGTGACGCTCACGCTGCTTGCCACAGCGATCGGCCTGCTCGCCGCGTTCACGGTAATCGAGCGCGGCAGCGCCGCCCCGCTTATTCCGGCGGGGTTCTTGCACCGCCCGGCGGCGCTGGTGCCCAACGTGCTGCAGTTGCTGCTTGGCGTCTCGGCGATCACGACACTGTTCTTGCTGACGCTCTACACCCAGCAGGTGCTCGGCTACACGCCGCTGCGGGCCGGTGTAGCCTACCTGCCGCTGGCAGCTGGGGTAGCCGCCGCGACAGCCGTCGCGCAACGCCTGGTGGGACGAGTCGGGCCGCGGCCGCTCGCCGTCACCGGGCTGGCGATCGCTGCCGTCGGTATGGCGCGAATGGGGCACGCTCAGGCCGGAGCCGACTACTGGACCGACGTGCTCCCGGCGATGGTCATCCTCGGGCTCGGCACCGGCCTTTCGTTCGTCTCGATCACCACTGCGGCGCTCCAGCGCGTCGATGATGCGGCCGCCGGTCTTGCCTCCGGGCTGCTGAGCGCGTCCGTTCAGATCGGCGGCGCGCTCGGGGTCGCGGTCCTCGCCGGCGTGGTGGCCATCTGGCGCAGCAGCGATCTGCTCGCCGCCGGCTCGGCACCGCTCGTGGCCCAGGCCGGCGGTCTGCAGCTGGCGTTCCTGCACGCAGCCGCGGTCTCGCTCGCAGCAGCGCTTGTGGCGGCGTTCGCGCTGAAGCGCGGCGAACCCGGCGCGCGCGCGGCCGCTGCTGCCCCGGCGGCCACAAGAGGGTAGGACAGGTGAGCACTCACGCTGCAACTGCGGACACACCGAACCGAGCCGACGAGCTGCGCCGCCAGGTCGCGGAGCGAAATGTCGCGGCAATCCTGGACGCCACGCTCGCGCAAACTTGAACGTGACCCCAAGCCCAGCCTGGCCGGGATCGCCAAGGCCGCCGGTGTCTCCCGCCCCACGCTGTATGCCCACTTCCCCACCCGGGAGGACCTGGTCGAGGCGGCGGTGAAAAGGGCTCTCGATGAAGCCCAGCGGGAAATCGCCGACGTCGGCATCGACGTCGGCCCCGCCAGCGAAGCCCTGCAGCGGCTCATCACCACTGGCTGGCGCAGCCTGGCGCGCCACCTGGCGATCGCGCGCCTCGCGCTCGACATGCTCCCGTCCGAGCGCCTGCGCCAGGCCCACCAGGCAGCTCTCGACCCCCTCCGGCGCCTCATCGCGCGGGGCCAGCGCGCCGGCGAGTTCCGTGACGATCAGCCAGTCGAATGGATGGTCACGGTCCTTTACGCCCTCCTGCACGCCGCGGCGGACGACGTGACCAGCGGCCGCCTCCACCGGCATTCCGCCGCGACGCTCATCCGCGGCTCGGCGCTCAGCGCATTCCGGCCGCAGCACAGGACACGCACGACCACAACCTGACCCAACCAGCAGCCAGAAGGAGGGCAGCACCACCGCGTGGTGCGCACACCCCGAACGGTCATGCGGGGCACCCGTATCCCGGCGGCGGAGATCTCGACACGGACCTTCTTCGGCTACTTCGCCAGCAAGGAGGACCTGCTCTTCCCCGACAGCCAGGCACGCGTCCAGGCGGTACTGGACGCCATCGACCAGCGTCGGCCCGGCGATCGCCCGGTCGAGGTACTGCTGCGCGCACTGGAGCACGTGGCCGCGAGCGACGCGGACATGATCAGCCCCTGGCGTCCGTCCGCGTCCGGCTGATCCAGACCGTGCCCAGCGTCCAGGGCCGCGGCCTGCAGGTGCTGTTCTCCGCGCAGCGGGACATCGCTCGCCACCTGCTGGCCGCCTTTCCCAGCGAACTCGACGAGATCTCGTCCGCCGCCCTGGTCGGCGCCTTGTTCGGCTCCATCAGCGCCACCATTGCCGTCCTCATGGAAGATCCCGCCCGCACCCAGGATCCCGGCCGGATGCGCGCCGAGATCGGGCGCGCCGCGCAGATCGCCCTGCAGCCCTGGCTGACCACCCGCGACCGCTGACGGTGTTCGTGGCAGGTGAGGCTCCGCCGAAGCTGAGAGCCCGGCGAAGCCTCATCCGGCGGCCGGGGTCATGGCCCCCGGCGACCAGGCTTTCTGTTCCAGGCCGGGCCGCACTCCAGAGTCGACACATCTCCTGGCGGCGGGCCGCCGTGTGACCAGGATGAGCGCGTGGCGGCCACGGCCCTCTTGACCAGTCACGGTGTCACGGACCTATGAGCCCCAGACATACTGATACCTGGCCCAGGCGGCCGTCGGGGTGTGGAAATGGATGAGGTCGTCCTGCCCGACGGCAGAGTCTGGGCAAATGAGTACCAAGCCCAAGGCGGGCTGACACCGCACGAGGTCAGTGCCCAGCCCGGCCCCGACGGAGGCCGAGCAGCTCACCAGTGACCGTGCTCAACCCTGGCGGTGTGCCCATCGCCGCCGATCTGTACGCAGCGGGCTGCTCGCCGCTGGAGAGCGGTCGCGCTCAGATCAGGCATCCCCGCTGTAGAGGGGTCGCGCAGCTAGCGGGCTGAAGGAGTCACGCTATAGGACGATGACGACCCTGTTGCGTCACCGTGGCGGCCGGAAGATCATGACCAGGACCCGGAGGATGAGCACGGCGCTGACCACGAGCAGGTTGTAGCCGAGCAGCTGGAACAGGCTGAGGGTGGGGCTGACTTTCGGCCCGCCGGTGGTGCCGAGCAGCACCACGGCCATGATGCCGGTGGCGGCGCCGAGGAACGCCAGCAGGGTCTGGTAGACGAGGGTGGTCAGGAACCGGCGGTCGCGTGGGTCGGCGAACAGCCGCATACCCAGGCCGAGGCGGCCGTGCTCGAGGGCGCTGGTGATCCGGTCGGCGCGGCGCGGGAGGCGACGCAGCACCGGCAGCAGCGTGGGCGGGCTGCAGCTGGCTGGTGAGCTGGGCGGCGGCGAACGCCCGCGACTCGGCGACGATGTCGAAGCCGGGGGCGAGCTGGGCCAGGGTGGCTTCCAGGGTGGCCAGCGCCCGGAACACGGCGGCGACCTCGGGCGGCACCGCGAGGTCGTAGCTTGCCACCAGCCGGAACAGGTCGGTGAACATCTCGACGTCGAGGGCGGCGCCGGGGTTGAGATGGCGGGCCATGAACTGGCCGAGGGCGCGTTGCAGCCGTTGCTCGTCGACGTCGTCGGGCCGCACCATGACCTCCAGCAGGGCATCGTACAGCCCGGCCGGGTCGCCACGGTCGATGGCGAGCAGGAACTGCTGCAGCGCCGACCGCAGCAGCGCGTCGAGCCGGCCGACCGAGCCGAAGTCCAGCAGGGCCAGGCGGCCGCCGTCCAGCAGCAGGATGTTGCCCGGGTGGGGGTCGGCGTGGAAGACCCCGCCGAGCATGATCTGCCGCAGCAAGCAGCCAAGCAGCGCCCGCGCGAGGACCTGCCGGTCCAGTCCTCCGGCGTCGATGACCGGCCCGGCGGCGTCGAGGGTGAGACCGTCCAGCCGCTCCATCACCAGCACCCGCTCGGTGCACAGCTCCGAGTGCAGGGCCGGCAGCCGCACCGAGGCGTCCCTTGCGGGCCCGGCCGACGCCGCTGCGACTGCGGCCATGTTGCGCGCCTCGACGCGGAAGTCGAGCTCCTCGTGGAGCGCTGTGGTGAAGCCGCGGGCCAGGTCGACGGCGCCGATGGTGGCCCCCCATCTGGTGCGGGTCTCCAGCCTGCGGGCCATGCGGTCCACGATGTCCAGGTCGCGCTCGACCACCGGCCGGATGCCGCGGCGCTGGACCTTGACCGCCACGTCTGCCCCCGAGGAGCGGAGTCTGGCCCGGTGCACCTGGGCGATGGAAGCGGCAGCCAGCGGGCGGGGGCCGAACTCGGCGAAAACTGTGTCGGGTGGGGCACCGAGTTCTTCGCCGAGCATCTCTTCCACCTGCGCCCATGGGGCCGGAGTGACCTGGTGGTGGAGCTTGGCCAGCTCGTTGATGAACTCTGCGGGGAGTAGGTCGCGGCGGGTGGCCAGGAGCTGGCCGAGTTTGACGAAGCTGACTCCGCCCTCCTCCAGCGCCTGCCGCAGCGATGTGGCCAGCCCGGCGCGACCGGCAGGAGCGCCGGCCTGGAGGCGGGGGCCCCGGAGGTGGGGCAGCAGGCCGTGGCGGGCCGCGATCTGGGTGATCTGGAGATATCGCCGGGTCCGGGCCAACCGGTGCCGGAACGCTCGCGCCCACGCCCGCGGCCGTACCGACCCGCTCGGCATGACCACCTCTGCCAAGACCAGGAACGCCATCGCAACCAGCAGCGCGATGCCGAACTGAACGGTGGTGAGCACAAGGCTGTTTTGCTGTGAAGGTCGGATGGCGAAGCCGAAGACCCCCCAGGCCGCCATCCCGGCCAGGCCGGCGAGCACGGTGCGCACCACACCGAGCCGCAGTCCGAGCAGGCGCCGTGCGCCCGCGGCGAGCGCTGCCAAGAGAGCGCCGCCGGTGAGGACGACGAAGACGGCGTAGACGATCGACGAAGCAGCGTTCATCTCAGGCACCTCGGTCGGCTCGTTGCGTCTCACTCCCAAACACTCGTGGCGCCGCCAACACCAACTGATCCGCTGCCTCTCATCTTCCTGCCGGCTGCCGCCCCCGAAAAGCCACGACGGTCATCGCAATTGGTCAGAAAGCAAGTTGGCGACAACCGAGACGCGCGACCTGTTGCGCCTGCGCGGGGGCCAGAGGACCGGCCCTGCGCAACTCGGGTCCGCTCGACAACGAAGCTGATCAGCGTGGACGGGGCTCTCGAGGCGTTCCGGCGGGTCGACAGCGTCGAATACCGGCCGCCAGGCGCATCCGCGTGGCCCGGACGCCGGTACTGGCACCCGCGTCCGCAGGCGCCTGTCCGTTAATAGGCCGTCGAGGTCAATCGGGTGGCAGAGCAAGAGCACTCAAGACAGGATGATCTGCGCGCGGTGACGTGCGCTGACGAGGTACCTGCTAGCCGCGCATACTCGGCAGGGATCCGGCGGCATGCCGACCCGAGATCTGATCACGCTTCGCAACGAGCCCAGGCCCGAGATCCCTCCGCAAGGCCGCGACAGACCCGAGCGTGACGGGCACCGGCAGTGAGGCGCGCAGATCCGGGTGATCGGCGTGGCTGGCGACGCTCGGTCGTAGCCGAATAGCGTGCGTTGCTTATTCGCATGCTTATGCGCTGTTTGGCATGTTCACTCGTAGCCTTGAGTCCCGGCCCTTATCCCGCTGGGACTGCGGCCTGCCGCTGTCATGCATCCTGGGCAAGCCAGATCGAATAGGCGCGCACCTCCGGTGCGGTTGTCTAGTCAGCTGGCACGCACAGATCAGTCGGCTCTGGGCGGCCGGTTCTGTACCCGTATGCCGTGATCGCGAGTGCTCAAAGAGCCGCCCGTAGGGCGGCTCTTTGGGGCTTTCACTTGTGTTGGCCGTCTTGAAGATCGTCTGCAAGGCGGCTCTCACAAGCCGAACGAGTTGCCGCCGTTGGCCATGATCGTCTGGCCGGTGATCCAGCCGGCGTCCTCTGCGGCGAGGATGAGGACGCTTCCGGCGATGTCCTCGGGCTCGGCCATGCGGTGGATGACCTGGCGGCTGAGGCTCGCGTCGACGACTGCCGCTGGCAGCCCTCGGCATTGCCGTGTGGGTGAGCGACGGGAGCACCGCGTTGATCGTGATCCCGTCATCGCCGAGCGTTGCTGACAGCGCCCGCGTGAACCCGATGACGCCATCTTGCTCGCGCGGTAGGCGATCGATACCGGGCTGGCAATGGCGACCGTCGCGGAGGCGACGTTGATGACGCGCCCCCACCCACGCCCGCGCATCAGCGGCAGGAATGCCTTGCACATGAGCATCGGCCCGTTGAGGTTGACGGTCATGACGCGCTGCCAGAGTTCGAGGTCGAGTTCGTCCCAGGTGGCGGACTCGAAGATGGCGGCGTTGTTCACGAGGATGTCGAGGCGCCGAGTTCGCCGGCCACCCGGGTGCGCACCTGGTCGATGACGGACGGGTCGCTGATGTCGAGCGTCGCAGCGATGGCCGATTTGCCGGTGCGGGCGATGAGCTTGCTGGTTTCGGTCAGGTCCTCGATGTCGCCGATGACGACGGTCGCTCCCTGCTTGGCGACGCCGACGGCGATCGCTTGGCCGATGCCGCGGGCGGCTCCGGTGACGAGTGCCACTCGCCCGGCGTGGGCTTCGTGGGCCGCTGATCCGGACATTGTGATCTCCTTTCCGTTCGTCGGGTGGGTCAGGAGCTCAGGGCCGTTGGGGCACCGTCTCGCCGGCGCGTGACGGCCGGTTTGAGCACCTGTTCGCACCATTCGCGGAAGCTGGTAGGGGTCGTCGACTCGGGAATGCGGGGTTCGGCGTTGTCGAGGCCGCTGTTCTTGGCGGCCCACATGTCGACGACTCCTTGGGCCATCGCGTCCGACGCTCCGGCTTGGAGCAGCCGCTGTTTCAGCGCCTGGCCGGGGATCTGCTGGAAGCGCACTGGCTTGCCGAGAACCTCGGAGATGATCGCGGCCATGTCGTTGTAAGAGATGTCCTCGGGGCCGAGCACGGCGACGTGGCCGACGCCGTCCCATGAGTCGTCGAGCAGCAGCCTGGCGGCGGTGGCGGCGATGTCGCGGGTGGCGCAGCTTGGCAGCTTACGGTCGCCGGCGATCGGCGCGAAGAAGATGCCGCCGTTTCTGATCGGCTCGGCGAAGCGCAGGATGTTGTCCATGAACGAGGGCATCGTCAGCGCCCGGTAGCTGACGCCTGTGCTCGCGATGAGGTCGTCCATCGCGAGCGAGCCGGTGACGTATCCGGCGTGCGCCGCCCAGGGGGTGCCACGGCCAAGCGCCGAGATCCCGACGACGCGCTTCACCGCGTGGCGCTTGAACGCCTCGGCTGCCGGCCGGGTGAAGCCGACATAGGCCGCTTCGACGCTCTCGGCTCGTGGATCCGGGGGCGCGAGCCAGAAGACGGCGTCGCCGCCGGCGAAGGCGTCATCGACGACGTCAGGGTTGCCGTGGGAGCTCTTGATGACCTCGACGTGCTCGCGTACGCCGGCCGGGATGCGGGACGGGTCGCGGTCGATGACGCGGAGCGCCTCGCCGCTGCCCAGCAGGTTCCCGAGGACTTGGTGGCCGATGAGGCCGGTGGGTGTGGTGATGACGATCATCGCTCCTCCTTCGTCGAGTTATAGCGATGATACACACATACCTTGACTCTCGCTATAGAGCGTTGCTAGCCTCGGGTCATGACCGTAAGAACCCGCATCCTCGAAGCCGCCTCCGAGCTGCTCGCCCAGTCCGCCGACGCTGACGCGTCGACGCGCGCTATCTGCGACGCGGCTGGCGTCACCGCTCCGACCCTGTATCACCACTTCGGCGACAAGGAAGGACTGCTGACGGCCGTGGTCGACTTCGGCTGGGCTGCGTTCTTGGAGACCAAGCGCGCCGTCGCTGCCGTCGTGCACGAGCATGTCGCCGACGACGTCAGAGCGGGCTGGGACAACCACATCGAGTTCGCGCGCGAGAACCCGAACTTCTACAAGCTGATGTGGTCGCCGGTGGTCGCCGCCAACAGTGTGGCGGTCCGCGAGGCGTACCAGATGCTTTATGAACGGCTGGAGCTTGGTGCCGCCCGCGGCCAGTTGCGGATGTCTGTGGAGACAGCGGCGCGCATGGTCTTGGCCGCGGTCACCGGTACCGCGCTGTCGCTGATCTCCCAGCCTGACCTGTTCGGCGACGGCACGTTCGCGACGCAACTGCGCGAGGCCGTGATCGCCTCGATCACCGTCCCGCAAGACGCCGCGCCCACGCCGAAGCGGCGCGCGCCCGCAGAGCCGACGATCGCGACCGCAGCGGCGACGCTGAGCAGCAAGCTCGCCACTGAGGACACACCGCTCACCGAGCCCGAGCAGGCACTCATGCAGCAGTGGCTCACCACGTTGGCCGACGCTTCTGCGGCCGCGCTTCCTGCGCCGCCGCGCCGGCGGTAACACAGAAGAAAGGAGAGCTCGCGATGACCACGACAGCGGCACCCGAGTTGACGGCCTTCCGCTGGTCGTCCCATGACGAAGCCGACCGGTTCCCGGTCGAAGACCCAGCAACCGGCGAGGTCATCACCATCGTCCAGGGGGGCGGGGCCGCGGAGGTGAACGCTGCGGTTGAGGCCGCCCACCGCGCGTTCCAGACCGACTGGCGCTGGCGCACGCCAGCCGAGCGTGCCGCGCTCCTCCTCCAGGCCGCAGACGTCTTGGACGAGCACGCCGACGAGCCGGCGCTGCTCGAGTCGCGCGAGAACGGAAAACCGGTCGCCGATGCACGCTTGAACGACGTCAACTTCCTGGTCGGCGTCTTCCGCTTCTTCGGCAGCCTCGTCGACAAGCTGCCGACCGACTTCTACGACAAGGGCGCGATCTACACCTCGACGTACCTGGAGCCGGTCGGCGTCGTCGGCGAGATCATCCCGTTCAACTGGCCGCCGGTCCACGCCGGCGGCAAGATGGCCCCCGCCCTCGCCGTCGGCAACACCGTCGTGCTGAAGCCAAGCGAGCAGGCACCCCTGACGGTCATGCGCATCGTCGAGCTGCTGAACACCGTCCTGCCCAGGGACGTCCTGCACGCCGTGCCGGGCTCTGGCCACAGCGTCGGCCAGCCGCTCGCCGGCCACCCGCTGGTGCGCATGGTGTCCTTCACCGGTTCGACCGGGGCCGGGGCAGCGGTCGCAGGCACTGCCGCCAAGAACATCACACCGGCGGTGCTCGAGCTCGGCGGCAAGGACGCGCTGATCGTCTTCAACGACGCCGACGTCGACCGCGCTGTCAAAGACACGCTCGAGGGTGCCTTCTATAACAAGGGCGAAGCGTGCACGGCCGGCCTCATCACGCATCCTCGTCCAGGACGGCGTTTACGGCGCCTTCGTCGAGCAACTGGCTGCGGCGGTCGCGAAACTGAAGGTCGGCCGCGGCACCGACCCAAGCGTCCACGTCGGCCCCGTCGTCACCAAGACCCAGCGCGTTCTCAGCTACATCCAGGCCGGCATCGACGAGGGCGCGACCATCGAACGCGTGGGATGTGGCCACGGCGAAGGCGGTCGCCGCGGCCGGGTTTCCGGCCGCGGCCACCACGAGCGGCGGCGTGGCGGCCGCGCTTGGCTACCAAGACCACGAGGGGGCGCCGGCGGGCGAGATGCTCGCCGCGGCTGCACGGATCACCCGGAAGGTCGGTGTCCCGGTGACGGTGGACGCGGAGGCGGGGTATGGGATGACGGCCGTGGAGCTTGTCGCCGAGCTGAAGGGCATGGGGGCGGCGGGATGCAACCTCGAGGACACCAACCACGCGGCCCAGACGCTGCGCGATCCCGCCCAGCAGGCGGCATGGCTGCGTGATGTGCGCCAGGCCGCATCCGGTCAGGGTTACCGGCTTGTGATCAATGCGCGGATCGATGTCTTCCTTCCGTCTGCCGTCTCGGGTTCGGGCGGGCGTACCCAGGGTGAGCTCATGCCGGAGGCTCTGCGCCGGGCGCGGGCATACCTCGGCGCCAGTGCCGACTGCGTGTTCCCGGTCGGGCTGTCGGAGGCCGGCGCGCTGGCGGCCTTCGTTTCGAAGTGCCCGGGCCCGGTCAACATGCTCCGCATCCCGCAAGCCCCCTCCCTCGCGGAACTCGCCATGCTCGGGGTGGCCAGGGTCAGCTACGCGACCTTGTTGCACCGCGGCATGATGGAGCAGTTCAGCCGCGTCCTCGCATCGCTGGCCGCCGAGCAGGGCGAGCACCCGCGCACCGGCTAGTGGCGCCACACCGCCAGGTGTGACATCACGCGTCAGCCGTTCGGTATCGTTGGTTTGCGCTAACGCGCTGGGCAGCGTGTTCGGCATCGCGATCCTTGCCACCGTGTTCCCCAGCAACGGCAGCTGCACCACGCCCGCAGCATCCATTGGCGGGTTCCGGCCCGCTGAGTGGGTCGCTGCGACCGTTGCCGCGACCGCGGTGATAGCAGCCGTGCTCACCCCGTCCAAGCGGGCGGCCATGCAACCGCTTTCTCAGGCACCGGAGCCTGTCACCGCAGCGGGTCCTTATCCGCCATCACCCTGACCGTCGGTCACAAGGGCTCCGGCATGGTCAAGGCGATCACCCGCCATCTTCCTGGGGTGGCGGCTGAAGCAGATATGAAGGGAAAACGACGCAGCCGGGTGGTTGCCTGCCTCCAAGCGGTTCCGTTCCTCAGGCCGCCGCCGGGTACGCGTGGTCGCGTCACGGAGGCGGCACCGGTGCGGCTACCGGCCTGATGGGAGGGTGCCGGGGCTGCGTGGCAGTTGACGTGCTGCGTGAGTCGCTTTGAAAGCAATTTGAGGCAGATCTGATGCTGGGCAGGATTTTGATCCCTCTGCCCGCGTTCAGGAGGTTTCTCGTAACAGGATGAAAGGGGTGCCGCGGTGGGTGTCACGATGATTCGCGCCAGGGTCAAGGCGGATAGTGTGGCGGAGGTTGAGGGGGCGGTCGCGAAGCTGTTCTCGGCGATCGAACGGGAACAGCCTGAGGACATTCGCTATGCCTCAACCAAGCTGCCCGACGGCGTGACCTTTGTGATCTTCTTGCAGCTTGATCAGGGCGCGGGTAATCCGCTCGAGGGACTGCCGGAGTTTCAGCAGTTCCAGCAGGACCTCCAGACCTACCTCATCGAGCCGCCAGCCGCGGAGCCACTCACGGTTGTCGGGTCCTACCGGCTCTTCGACTGAACCGGCCCAAGCGCCTGATGGTCAAGCCATGACAGCATCGATCGGCGGGGGCCGCCGCAAGGCTGCCAGCCCCGGGATGATCCTTGCTTTTGTCTGCATGGGCCAGTTCATGGTCTTCATCGATGTCTCGATCGTGAACCTGGCACTGCCGTCGATCCAGCGCGGCCTTGGCATGTCCGACGTCAGCCTGAACTATGTTGTGACGGCGTACGCGACCGTGCTCGGCGGGTTCTTGCTGCTGGGTGGGCGGCTTGCCGACAGCTTCGGGCGCCGGCGGATGCTGCAGGCCGGTTTCCTGGTCTTCGCACTAGCATCGCTGGTATCTGGCCTGGCGCAAAACGGCGCCATGCTGATCGCCTCCCGCGCTTTCCAGGGTCTTGGCGCGGCGCTGATCACGCCGGCCGCTTTGTCGATCCTGACCAGTACCTTCCCTGAAGGCCCGCAGCGCAACAAGGCGCTCGGCGTGTGGGGTTCGCTGACGGGCATCGCGTCGATCGCCGGGGTGATCCTTGGCGGCGTGCTCGCGGGCGGGCCCGGGTGGCAGTGGATCTTCTGGATCAACGTGCCGATCGGGTTCGGTGCGGTAGCGCTGGCGCCGCGGATCGTGCCCGACAGCCGGGCGGAGCAACTGCAGCGCCCATTCGATATGGCTGGGGCTGCCACCTTGACCGCGGGCCTGCTGCTGCTGATCTTCACCCTCGGCGAGGCCACGCACGCGGGCTGGGGCACAGTTCGCACTATTGGCAGCCTGGCAGGGGTCGCTGTCCTGCTGGGGGCATTCCTGGCCATCGAGGCGCGGGTCAGGCAGCCGATGATGCCGCTGGGGATCTTCCGGTTGCGGACGATGCGGATCGCGAATCTGTCTGCCGTCCTGGTGTTCGGCATGTTCAGCGCGATGTTCTTCTTCGCTAGCATCTTCATGCAGCAGGTCTATGGGTACTCGCCGGTCAGGGCCGGTTTCGCCTACCTGCCCCTGGCAGTCTGCGTCGCCGCCGGTGCCGGGCTCGCTTCCGGGCTGATCACCAAGATCGCGGCGCGGCCGGTGCTCATCAGCGGCCTAGTGGTGACGGTAGCCGGGCTTTTGCTGCTGCGGTGGGCCCCCGTCGGCGGCAGCTATGCCGCTAACCTCCTGCCGGCGTTCCTGGCGGTCGGGCTTGGCTGCGGCCTGTGCTACGTGACCCTCCAAATCGCCGCGTTCACCGGGGTCAGCCAAGAGCAGGCAGGCATCGGTGCTGGGCTCATCAACACCAGCCAGGAAGCTGGAGGGGCACTGGGGCTCGCGGTCGTGGCCACCATCGCCTACAACGGGATCGCCTCGGGCCTGGCCGCGGCAGGCGATGACAAATCCCTCATCCGGGCCGCCCAGGCATCGGCCAACCACGACGCATTCCTCGCCGCCGCATGCTTCGGATTCGCCGCACTGCTCCTGGCAGTGTTCCTTATGCCGCGCAAGAAAACAGGCGCCAACTCCTCGCCAGTACCGGAAGCCCACCAAGCCCACCAGCAGCCCAGCCAGAACCGGCGGTAACAGATACCGGGAACTGACCCACATCGCTCCACCTGATGAACTCGCATCCCACCCGCCACATCTCCGGCCCACGCTGAGGTCTCCAACAATCTGCCCAGTCCGCACCGTGGTGACCAACCGCGACAGAGGTGAGCAGCACTGTTATGGAACCCAGGAAGAAGATCGCTGTGGCGCGACCGGCAGGGTCGGCCGCCACTTGCGACGTTGCTGAGTGTGCGCGCGCACGACGTCGTCCCAATCTCGCGCAAGCACGGTGTCGATGTCCTCACCGGGGAGGGGCTGGCTGACGCTCTCACCGGTGCCGATTGCGTGATCGACGTCGCGAGCGGCGCCTCGTCCGGCCAAGCCGAGGCGACCGAGTTCTTCACGGCCGCTGCACGCAACCTGCAACAGGCGGGCGAGCGGGTCTCTGTGGCCCGGATCATTGTCGTCTCGATCATCGGCTGCGACCGCTTCAGCGCCGGCTACAACGCGGCGAAAGCCGTCCACGAGCAGGTGATGCAGGCCGGGCCGGTTCCCGTGACGATCCTGCGCGCGGCCCAGTTCCACGAGTTCGTGAGCCAGCTGGTCGATTGGTGCACACAGGGCGAGGTCAGCTACCTGCCGAAGATGCGCACCCAGCTCGTCGCCGCACTGACGGTCGCCGAAGCCGCCGCCGACCTCGCCACCGGGTCGAGTGGCCGCTCGCGCTTGGACAACCTGGGTCGCGATCTTCGAGGTTGCTGGGCAACGCGAGGGGAACCTCGCTCAGATGGGAACACTCCTCGCCAGGCGGCGCGGCTTCCCCATGCGCGCGTCGAGGAGGTAAGCGACCCCGACGACCCTGACCGCCAGCTCTACGAGAGCGGCGCGCTGCTGCCCGGGCCGCACGCCAGACTTGCCGGGCCGACTTTCCGGGGATGGCTCGAATCGAAATTCAGCGCCGCACCGGCCCACCCGGCAGCCAGCCGAGACTGGGGAGTATCGCTGGCCGCGCCGCGGCTGGCCAGCCCGTGTCGCCATCACCAGCGTCCGCGGGCAGAACATTTACCCCCAGCTCTGCGGCGATGGCATGGCCGCTGCGCGCTATCGGCCGGAGCGGTGGTTGGCAGCCTGACCATGCCGGGTCCGCTCGGCCATCTGTCTCGTCCGCAACCGGCGTGCAGGTGCGGACGGCGCGCTCGGGACTGGTTCGGCCCGGTCGGATTCCCTGGTGGGCGCGGTGATGGCGGCGTCCAGGCAACGGGCTGCCTGGCCCCTGGTCGGCTCGCTCGGCGTTGTCGCCGAGGTTGTGTCACAGGTGCCTGCAGTCGGCGACTGAGGTCGCCTGTGCTGCCCTACGGGGCTGCTATCTGGCGTCACCCTTGTGCACTTGGACCTGTTTGAATCGGCCAGGATGGGCATCGCGCGGCTATGAAGCTCGCGGAGGGCTATGGCCGGGGGCTCGGCGTTAGAGTCTGGCCCGAGGGGAAGTTGCCGCTCGCCATGATGAGCATCATGCGTGCGGTCTGGTCGAGGTGGAGGGCTATTGCGGCCGCGGCCGCGTCCGTGTACGCAGTCAATAATGATCTTGACAATGGCCGGAGCCCTCAGCGGCCCGATCCGCGACCCGACTGGCCCGCCCGCGTGGGCCCGAACTGCCAGCGGTGACCATAGCCTCTAGGGTCTTCGGCCGTCCCGGTTTGCTCGAACCGAGCCATGAGTGCCACGCTCAGACTGGATAGCCTCCCTGCCCGGTCTGGGTCATCGGCCGACGTGACAGTTACTAGCTCCTGGGCGGCGAGGATCATCGCATCCAAGCCCGCCATCGTTCCAGCTCGCTCGAACTGTGCATGCAGGGCCAAGACGAGACCGGACAGCCTCTCGTCCCGGTCGGGGTGATCAGCCGAGGTCACCTCTACGGCGTCTCGGGCAACAGCAACCAATGAGTCTAGATCCTCCGCCGACCCGGTTCGCGCGAACCGGGCGCGATCAGCGTCATTAGTGATCCGCTCCCAGCAGTGGTGACTGCCCCAGTCTTGAGGATCACCGACATGATCTTCCACACCCTGCCCAACTTGCTCAGACCCTGCCTACCTTGCGTGGGTCTTATAATCGGGACGGTTGGGCCGCTGACGGCTGACTTGTCCTGGCCCTTGGCGACGGGGTGCCGTCCTCGCGCAAGGTCGGCGAGCATGAGGTCCGGTGAGGGGGTGACGGCCGGGCGTGCGGGCGCAGAACGGCACGAGGCCTGGCGGTGCCTCTGTGGCGCCGGCTGTTCTTTCCGCTGATCGGGCGGGTGGTGCGCTGGCGGTGGGTTTGCTGGGGCCGTTGGAGGTGTCGGTCGGGGGGCGGCCGGTGGTGGTGGGTGCGGGCCGGCTGCGGGCGCTGCTGGCGGTGCTGGCGGTGTCGGCCGGGCAGACGGTCTCGGTGGGCCGCCTGGTGGCGGCACTGTGGGACGGGGACTTGCCGGGTAATTCCCGGCGGAGCGTGCAGACGTACGTCACTCGGCTGCGCGGCATCCTGGGCGCGGCGTGTATCGGCACGGCGGCTGATGGTTACGTGCTGCGTGCTGATCCCGGTGATGTGGATGTGCTGCGGTTTCCGCGGCTGCTTGATGCGGCTGTGGGGGAGGCGGACGCGGGGGCTCAGCGGGAGGGGCTGGCGGGGGCGCTGGCGCTGTGGCGGGGCTGGCCGTTTGAGGATGTGCCGTCGGTGTGGCTGGAGGAGTCGGTATCCCCGCGCCTGGTCGAGCGGTATTACGCGGCGCTGGAGCGGCGTATCGATCTGGATATCGCCTGGGGGCGCTGTGAGGAGCTGGCCGCGGAACTGAGCGAGCACACTGCCCGGCATCCGCTGCGGGAGCCGCTGTGGGCGCGGCGGCTGATCGTCTTGGATCGTTGCGGGCGGCAGGCGGAGGCGCTGGGCTGCTATGAGACGATCCGCATGCGCATCGCTGATGAGCTGGGCGTGGATCCGGGGCCAGAACTCCGGCGGATTCATGCCGATCTTCTGGTCGGGCGGCCGCCGGCGCTGGCAGCTGGCGCGAGATCGCGGCCTGTGCCCCGGCAGCTTCCCGCTGATCTTGATGTTTTCGCGGGCCGGATTGCGGCTCTCAGGGAGCTTGATGGCCTGCGGCCTGGCGAGCCCGCGTCGCGGCGTGCCGGCCCGGCGGTGGTCGTGGTGCACGGGGCGGCTGGGGTAGGGAAGACGTCCCTGGCCGTGCGCTGGGCGCATCAGGTGCGTGATCGGTTCAGCGATGGCCAGCTGTATGTCAACCTTCGTGGTTACGGGCCCGGTTCGGCGATGGGGGCGGCTGAGGCGATACGCGGGTTCCTGGATGCGCTGGGCGTGCCGGCCCAGCAGGTTCCGGCCGACGAGCTGGCTCAGGCTGGCCTGTACCGCAGCCTGCTAGCGGGCAAGAGCATGCTGATCGTGCTGGACAACGCCCGTGATGCCGGGCAGGTGCGTCCGCTGTTGCCAGCCAGTGGCGGCTGCCTGGCCGTGGTGACCAGCCGCCACCAGCTGCCCGGCCTGGTGGCTGTCGAGGGGGCTCATCCGGTCACGCTCGACCTGCTCTCCACCGCCGAAGCGCATCAGATGCTTGCGCGGCGTCTCGGCGAGGACCGGCTCGCCGCCGAGCCCCGGGCGGCCGGGGAGATCATCGGGGAGTGCGCGCAGCTGCCACTGGCGCTGGCGATCGTGGCCGCGCGCGCCGCTGCCCGGCCCGGCTTCCCCCTCGCGGCGCTGGCCGCGCAGCTGCGCGAGGGCAGGGGCAGCCTGGACACGTTCGCGACCGGGGATCCCGGCAGTGAGCTGCGGGCAGTGTTCTCCTGGTCCTACCACGCGCTCACCGCTGATGCGGCCCGGCTCTTCCGGCTTCTCGCCCTCCACCCTGGCCCGCAGATCACCCCGGCGGCAGCGGCCAGCGTCGCTGGCATCCCGGTCCGGCAGGCCCGCACCCTGCTGGCCGAGCTTGCCCGGGCGCACCTTGTCGACGAGGCCGCCCCCGGCCGCTACACCGTCCACGACTTGCTGTCCGCCTACGCCGCCGAACTCGCACGCACCCATGACCCCGGCCCTGAGCAGCGCGCTGCACAGCATCGCATGCTCGACCACTACCTGCACACCGCCCACGCCGCCAACCACCTGATCAGGTCGCCGTGCGACCCGATCGTCCCCGCCCCCGCCCAGGCGGGCGTCACCCCGGAGAATCTTGCCGACCTGCACCAGGCGGTGGCCTGGCTCACCACCGAGCGCCATGTCCTGCTGGCCATGGTCGAGCGGGCCGCTAGCACCGGATTCCACACCCACGCCTGGCAGCTGGCCTGGAGCCTCGGGGTCTTCCTCAACCGGCAGGGACACTGGCACGACCTGGCCGCTGCCCAGTACGCCGCCCTCGACGCGGCCCGGCGGTCGGCCGACCAGGCCGGACAATCACGGGCACACCACGGCCTCGGGATCGCCTACTACGCGATGGGCCGCCTGGACGACGCCCACAGCCATCTCCGGTCAGCGCTGGACCGGTCCGCCAGGCTGGGCGACCACGCCGGGCAGGCCCGGATCCACACCAGCATCGCGCACGTCCTCCACGAGCAGGGTGACCCAGCGGACGCGCTCCGCCACGCCCAGCAGGCGCTCGACCTGTACCGGAAAGTCGGCAACCAGGGCGGGCAGGCCAGAGCGCTCAGCAACGTGGGCTGGTTTCATGCCCTGCTCGGAAACTACCAGCACGCTCTGAAATATTGCGACGACGGCATCCGCCAGCTCCTCGACCTCGGCGACCAGCACGGCCAGGCCGCGACCTGGGACAGCATCGGCTACGCACACCAGCAACTCGGCAACCACCGCGCGGCCTTCGACTGTTACAGGTCCGCCCTCGGCCTGCTCCGGCAAACCGGCGGCCGCAACATCGAGGCCCAGACCCTCATCCGGGTCGGTGACAATCACCACGCTGCTGGCGATCACGTCGCCGCCCGCGCCGCCTGGCGCGAGGCCCTGGTCATCCTCGATGACCTGGGCCACCCCGATGCCCAGCGGCTCCGCACCAAGCTTCACGGTGTGCGCAACGCCCGCTAGCGCATGGCAACTCTGGCTTTGACCTGCACCTTTTGGTCTTCAGGCGGCTCGCTCGTACTCGTTGATCCGCAACTCAGGACAGGTTCACGGCCGATTTGACACGGGCCCGGGGACAGCACACGAGATGCGGCCGGCGTCCGTACAGGCCTGACCGAATGGCTGGGGTTCTGATAAGGCCTGGTGGCCCCCATTCCAGCTGAGAGCGCTTCATAGAGGCCGGGAAGCTGCAGTTCTACCGGCCCGTGCCCGCCGGTCATGCCCAGGCGGAGGGTGAGCTCGGCATGCACCCGCCGGGACCCATAGGTTCCTCACGACGTCGCAGGGCAGCCTGGGTCTGCCGGTGAGCGACGCGTGGTGATCATCCACCAACCCGACTACGGAGAACGGGGGAATATCACTCCCAACACTCCGGGACAGTTCAGACGCTTGCTGAATGCACCTGTGTCCAGCCCATGAAGCAGATCTGAAACTGACGTGAGGTCGGATGACGGATGTGGGTGATCGTGGCCGCTATGAGCGGGGTCTTCGGCGGCCTGCGTGGACACGGAGATGAACCAGTGTTTCGAGATACCCAAAGGTCTCCCGGAGTCCGTTGCGCGAGCGATCTTCGACGCAGTGGAGGAAAGAGGAGGACATTTCCAGATCGCCTGTGAGCGTCGATGGCTGAGAGTTGATGCAGCGGCGCCGCGAAGACGCTCGAGCCAGAATGCGGCCCTCTCAGAGCAATTCGCGACTGGCGCAAAGGCAGAGCGTGTCAGGTCATGAGTAAAGGGGCGGACGCTGATTCCGCTCAGCAGCGAGACGAACTCGCTCAGGAACGCAGTCAAAGATAGGACGAGACGTGATGACGGATCACAAGGTTGTCAGCCGTGCGGAGTGGCAGGCCGTTCGTGCGGAGTTGCTGCAGCGTGAGAAGGAGCACACCCGGAGGGGCGATGAGCTGGCGCGCGAGCGCCACGAGCTGCCCTGGGTCGCGATCGACAAGGAATACCGGTTCGACGCCGACGACGGGACGCGGACCCTGGCCGAGCTGTTCGACGGCCACTCGCAGCTCATGTTCTACCACTTCATGTTCGGTCCGAGCTATCAGGCGGGGTGCCCGGTCAACTCGCCGATGGCCGATGGCTTTGACGGCCTCCTGCCGCACCTCCATGCCCGCGACGTAACCCTGCTGCTGGTGTCGCAGGCTCCGCTGGCCAAGCTTCGGGCCTACAAGCAGCGAATGGGCTGGAGCCTGCCCTGGGTCTCGGCAGCGAACACCGACTTCAACTTCGACTTCGGCGCCTCCTACACCGAGGAGCAGGTGCGCGGGTGGGGGCCCCTCGAGGGCCAACTGCCGCCGATCGCCTATCAGAATGCGGCCGCGAGCGGGACCGACGTCGCCGGATACCTCACGGAATCACCGGCGGTGAGCGTCTTCTGCCTCCAAGACGGCACCGTCTACCAGACCTATACGACCGCGGGGCGCGGGGTGGAGTTCCTGATGGGCTACTACCCGATCCTCGACCGGGTACCGAAGGGCCGCGACGAGGGCGAGGCGTTCCAGACCTGGATCCGCCGCCACGACGAGTACGAGAGTGAGTGAGATCATGGCGACCTCGGCTCCGGGAGCGGCCAGCGAGTATGACACCAAGACATTGAGAAGTTCCGGGCGAACTGGGGGCGCGTCGGCGGGTCATGGGTGGGCACCACGCTGATTCTCATCCACCACATCGGCGCCAGGTCCGGGATCGAGCGCGTCACGCCGCTGGGCTGCTTCCCCCGGGGAGCGGGCCACTTCGCGATCGTCGCCTCCAGTGGAGGGTCGCCGACCCACCCGGACTGGTAAGGCCAACCCCAGGATCACAGCCGAGATAGGCGCCCAGACCTTCACGGTACTGGCGGAGGAACTGGACGACACCGCCCGCGCCAGGCTATGGCCCGACTTGGTCGCGGACGCTCCTTCCCTCGGCGAATACCAGGCTAAGACCACACGACAGATCCCGGTGTTCATGCTGACCCGCCAAGACTGACCTGCGACGAGGGCCGGGCTCCACCTCCTGTGGCAGGTCTGTCGTGGTGACGCCGCCGTCGGGTGGCGACGGGGACGAGGGTCTCAGTCGTGAGCGAGGCTCGTTGCCTCCCCATGGTGACGCGCATACCCTGACGAGCCGGGGCCGACCGAGGTGGTGGCAATGGGCCAAGGCGGAGACGACCTGAGCGCCGAACAAGCCGCCGGCGCGGCGGTCGATCCCACCCTGGCGCGCCGGCTGACCGCCGAGCAGCTGGGATCGCTCCGCCACTACGGGGAGGTGCGCAGAACTGTCGCGGGACAGGTGCTGTTCCACGAGGGGGACCGCAGCTACGACTTCATCGTCATCCTCACCGGCTCGGTGACGGTCCTCGACCACCAGGCCGGGGAGCAGCGAGAACTGGCGACCGGGGGCCCGGGCGACTTCATGGCCGAGCTCGGCATCCTGACGGGCGAGCGGCTGTTCACGACCGCGGTGGTCACCGAGCCGGGCTCGGTCCTGGTGGTCCCTGTGGAGCGCCTGCGTGCCGTGATCGCCCACGACCAGGCCCTCGCCGACCTGATCGTGCAGAACGCCTTCCGCCGCCGCCGGTTGCTCGCCCAGGCGAGGGCGGGGATGCGGATCGTCGGCTCCCGGGCCTCGGCAGACGCCAGGCGGATCCGGCAGTTCGCGGCCCGCAACCGCCTCCCCCACGTCTTCCTCGACGTGGAGACCGAGCCGGTGGCCGCCGCGGTCCTCGGCCACCACGGCCTCAGCGCCGCCGGCGCCCCGATCGTGGTCATGCGGGGCGGCGAGGTCCTGCGCAACCCGTCCGATGCGGAGCTCGCGAGGGCCGCCGGGTTCGGGAGCGGCCCGACGCCGGGCACCGTTTACGACGTCGCTGTCGTGGGCGCCGGGCCGGCCGGGCTGGCCGCCTCGGTGTACACGGCCTCGGAGGGGCTGGCGACCGCCACGATCGACGGGTCGGGCGTGGGCGGCCAGATCGGGACCACCTCAAGGATCGAGAACTACCTCGGCTTCCCCGTCGGGGTGAGCGGCGACGAGTTCGCCGAGCGCGCGCTCGTCCAGGTGCTGCGCTTCGAGGCCACGCTGCTTGTGCCCGCCGCGGCGGTCGGCCTCTCGCCACAGGGCCACGGCTACGCGGTCGAGCTCGATGGCGGCGACGTGGTGCTCGCCCGTTGCGTGATCGTCGCCACCGGCGTCAGGTACCGACAGCTCGACGCGACCGGCCTCGAGCGTTTCGATGGCCTCGGGGTGTTCTACACGCCGCTCGCCGCCCAAGACGAGCTCGGGCCCAGGGACGAGGCAGTCATCGTCGGCGGCGGCAACTCGGCAGGCCAGGCGGCGACGTTCCTCGCCGACCGCGGGCACGGGGTCACCGTCGTGGTCCGCGGGGGCGACCTGCGCGCCAGCATGTCGGAGTACCTCATCGAGCGGATCGCCGAGCAGCCGGCCATCGAGGTGCTCTACCAGTCCGCGGTGGAGGCGGTCGAGGGGCGCGGCCGGCTCGAACGGGTGGTGGTCCGCGACGCGATGGGGGGCCGGCGCACCCTCGAGACAGCGGCGCTGTTCGTCCTCATCGGCGCCGAGCCGCACACCCAGTGGGTACGGGGCGCCGTCGAGCTCGACAGCGACGGGTTCATCCTCACCGGTGCGGGGCTCGGCTCCACCGCGGAGCGACGACCGCCGTGGGACGGCATGGAGCGCGGCCCGTACCTGTTGGAGACCAGCCTGCCCGGGGTGTTCGCCGCGGGTGACGTGCGCAGCGGCTCGGTCAAGCGTGTTGCATCAGCAGTCGGCGAAGGGTCCATCGCCGCCCACTTCGTCAGCGAGCACCTCGGTTCCCGCAGCACTGGTGTCCCTGGCTCACCTCCGATCCGCTGAGGTGCCCGGGCGGTCAGCATTGCGCACCGCTCTGACTCCTCTGGCCGCCGCCAGCTCGTCGAGCTACCCCCAGGAGTACACACGCGCGACACCACACTCGCCGCGACCACGATCGGGAGGTCGCGTAGCTGGGGCAGCGTGGCATGACGGTGAACGTCCGCTCGTCGCGATCGGAAGGCGCGGCCGACGGGTCGTCGACCTCCAGGATGACCATCGCCAACGCCGGTCGGCTACGAGCCGGACCGGCCGCCAGGAGCGCCCAGCACCCAAGCCACCGCCGCGGCAGCGTCTCTGGCTGGATGCACCCCCACACCGCGCGGGAACTGAGCAGATGATCAGCTCAAGATCACCGTGCCATTAACCCAGGACACCACCAGGGGTTCAAGTCCCCTCAGCTCCACTCGGGGTTACCGACAGAACTGCCGGCCTCGTATCGACAGAACTGTGGCGGTGGCCTGACTTTGAGTATGGTGCCGGGGTCTGACATGGCGCTGGTCGCTTTCGGGTCGGCTTTCTGATGGGTGAATGGCGTTGTTGCGCTG
>WNGF01002724.1_pt1 | contig 24499 bp, 21 predicted proteins | sample 5400641 | NCBI WGS metagenome assembly WNGF01 (sample SAMN13153371, study PRJNA577476) | soil metagenome | isolation source: 80 cm soil or saprolite under grassland replicate 2 | place: USA:California | collected 2016-06-15 | reverse complement strand
CGCGTGCCCGAGCTGCTCGAGCATCAGCGCTCCCGTCAGCACGGCGGCGATCGGGTTGGCGATGCCTTTCCCCGCCAGCGGCGGCGCCGAGCCGTGGACCGGCTCGAACAGCCCCGGACGCCCGGGGTGCAGGTTGGCGCTCGCGGCGAGGCCGAGCCCGCCAACGAGGCCCGCCCCCAGGTCGGAGAGGATATCGCCGAACAGGTTGTTGGTGACGATCGCCTGGAAGCGCTCGGGCTCGCGGACCAGCTCCATCGCGAGCGCGTCCACGTAGCGGTGCTCGGCCTCGATCCCGGGGAACTCCGCCGCGACCCGCTTGAACGTCTCCTGCCAGACGCGATGCGCCGGGACGGCATTCGACTTGTCGCTCATCGTGACGCGCGTCTTGCCATGCGCCTTCGCCCACTCGAACGCCGCCCGGACGATCCGCTCGACTCCTTTGCCGGTATTCACCTCCTCGGCGACGTATTCGTCGCCCTGGATGCGCCCCCGACCGAGATAGACGCCTTCGGTGTTCTCGCGGAAGATAACGAAGTCGATGGACGGGCGGTCAGGCGGTCGGGCGGACCGGCGGTCAGGGCGGAGCGGCGTGAGATCGGGATGCAGCAGCGTCACCGGCCGGAAATTGATGTACAGATCCAGCCGGAACCGCAGGCCGAGCAGGATGTCCCGCATGTGCTCGTTGCCGGAGACGCGGGGGTCGCCCAGCGCGCCCAGGAAGATCGCGTCCACGTCGTCGCGCAGGTGGCGGAACGCGTGGTCGGGGAGCGTTTCTTTGGTTTTGAGGTAGTGCTCGGCAGAGTAGGGGAGCCGCTCGATATCGAGCCGGAAGCCGTGCTTCGACCCCGCCCGCTCGAGCACGGGAATCGCGGCCTCGACGACCTCCGGACCGATCCCGTCCCCGCCGATCACGGCGATCCGATGCGTCACATCCATGTCGTCACCGTCCGCCTGACCGCCCGACCGCCTGACGCCTCATTCGAACCCGGTCGCGCGCCCGCAGCCGACGCAGTAGCGCCAGCCCACGTCCACTTCGCTGCCGCACGCGGGACAGCGCAGCTCGCCGGAGGGCGGTTGCCCGCACTGAGGGCAGAAGTTCACCTTGCGGTTGCCGGGTAGGGTCTCGCCGCAGTACGGGCACTGACGCGCCGACTCCTCGGCCAGCTCGAACGGCGAGTCGGACCGGACGGGGCGGCCGGGCGCGGCTTCCTCCCCTTCCTCCTCCGGCTCGACGCCCTGGGCGGACTCGAGCCGAGGGGCTGGGGAAGGGGCGTACACGCGGTCGCCCCGCAGGAACCGCTCCGCCGCGATCCGGTTGAGGCTCAGGATCGCGTCGGGGAACTGGCGGAACAACCCCGTGTCGGGATTCGGCTCCGCCGTCTCGCGGCGCAGCGCCGTCTGCACCTCGGCCGGGTCGAGCGACGCGTAGCCGCGCTCGCCCGACAGCAGGCGCAGCACGGCCATCTCGTAGTCCTGATGGGTCGCGACTTTGAGGGCCGAGCGGCTGGAGCGGTACGGGACGAGCCGCTCATACAGCTCGGCGGCCGGGAAGGGGACGGCCAGCCGCCCGGGCGCGTCGTCCGCCAGCACCCGCACCAGTCGCTCGAACAGCCGATCCAGGTCGTCAGGCATCCGTTACCACGTCACACGTCGTACGTCGCACGTTCCCCGTCACTTCACGACCACCACACCTTTCATATACGGATGCGGCGTGCAGTGATAGGGGTACCTGCCCGGCGCGTCGAACCGGTGGTTGAACGTCCCGTTCGGCGGGATCGGCGGCGACCCTGGCTCCGGGCCGTCGAAGGTGACGGTGTGCTCGACCAGGTCGCCGTTCGTCCAGCGCACGGTCTGCCCGGCGGAGATGGTGAGCGAATCGGTCTGGAACTTGTACGCCGCCATGCGGATCTCCGACGCGACCGTGCCGCCCGGTGCGGCGCCCAGGGCGACGGGCTGAGGCGACCGCTTGAACCACGGGCTGAACCGCTTCAGGTGCAACGGAATCGTGAACTCGAAGCCGTAGAGGGGCTTGCTCGTCGCCAACCTGACCTGAGGATCCCTGCGTGAACTGCCCTGGATCGTGTTCGCGCCCACGTTGCTCGCATGGAGCGAAAACGTATGCGGCGAGCCCGGAATGACGAACAGGAGCCCCACGCTCCAGGCCGGGTCTTCGCCGGGATCGGTGTCGAGCATTGAGGCGAGGTCTCCGCCGACGGCTACGTAGTCGTTGAGCCGGAAGACGGCCCCGCCAGCCGCCGCCGCTCGCGCGCGGTCGTCGCCGAAGGCGTGTGACATGCCGCGGAGCGCACCCACGAGAGTGAGCGGGCCCTTCGTCCAGTCCACTCCTACCTCCCCGTCGATGCTCTCGAGCGTGACGTTGTATGCCGGCGTGACCGAGACGGCGAAGGAGGACCGTTGAGCACGCCACCGCGCGTAGACCTCGGACTCGTTCGGATCGCTGCCCTTCGTCGCGTACCGCAGCCCGAGTCCGAGGTGCGCGGGAAGCCCGACCGCGAGCGTGAACGTCGGATAGTTGATGACGCCGCTGTTGGGGCCGGGGGTCACCCAGAAGCGGTGGATGAAGTCGAAGCGGACCACGCCGGCGTCCGGCACCCACGTCCCGCCGAGGTTGGGCGGCCGAGACAGGAGTGACTGCGCGGCGAGCGGGGCGGCGCAGACTACGACGAGCGCCAACGGAAGACGTCTCATGTGGAAGTCCCTCTCGTGTGTGGACGTTGGGATCGACGGCGCCTTGCAATTCCGCAATCCGCAATCCGCAATCCGCAATTGGCTAGCGCCACTCGCGCACCCAGCGGTCGTACAGCACGGGGACGATCCCGCCCTGCTGGAGCACTTCGACGCCCGACGGGTCGCGGTAGGGCTTGCGGTAGAAGACGTGGGTGACACCGGAATTGATGATGAGCTTGGCACACATCACGCACGGCGAGGCGCTGATGAATACCACCTTGTCGCGCACGCTCCCCGGTGCCTTGACGAGCGCGTTCATCTCCGAGTGGATGCAGCCGCAGCTCCCGGGCACGGCCGAGTCGCACCGGTTCGGGAGGCCGCGGGCGTTTCCGTTGTAGCCGATCGCGAGCACGTTCTCGAGCTGCTGGTTGGTGACCACCGTCCCGACCTGCAGCCGCACGCACGTCGAACGTTTGGCCAGCTCCTCGGCCATGCGCATGTACACCTCGTACAGCGGGATGCGGTCCACGGGCGGCGCCGTGGCGCCGTCGGGCAGCACGTTGAGGGGATGCGTGTTTGCCGCGACACCGTCCTTATGAACGCTCATGCACGTCGTGGTCCGGATCGTAGGGGGCGTAGTGCCCTCGGGCGCGCTGCTGGGCCAGCCAGGTGTCGAAGCCGGAGGGCACGAGCCCGTTGGAGCGCTCCTGGCGCTCGGCGGCGCGGATCGCGAGGTCGTTGGCGTACTCGTTCTTCGCATGGCCGGCGTGCCCCTCGACCCAGGTCCAGGCGATCTCGTGCGCGGCGGCGGCCTGAACCAGTTTCTGCCACAGCTCGAGGTTTTCGACGGCGCCCCCTTTCCGCTTCCAGCCCCGCGCCTCCCACTCGCGCACCCACTCGCGCATGCCCTTCACGAGGTATTGCGAGTCGGACACGTACACGACGCGGGCGCGCTTCCACTGGCGGCGGATCCATTCCAGCGTCGCGATCGCGCCCGCCAGGGCCATCTTGTTGTTGGTCGTCTGGGGAGAGCACTCGTAAAGGTCCCACCGGGCCACGCTGTCGCCCGCGGGCGCCTCGATGAGCGCGGCGTTGCCTCCCGGGCTCGGCTTGGAGCCGTCGTTGCCCAGACAGCTCTCGTCGGCGTGGACGAGGATCTGGATCGACCCGGCGCCGGCGGGCATCTCAAGGCTGGATGACGACGGGAATGTCGGTCTGCCGGAGGATGTCTTCCGCGTTGGACACGACGACGACGCTGGGCCGGCCCTGCACGTGACTCATGTGAGCGCCGGCGAACAGAGCGTCGCAGCGGAGGCGCTTGATGATCCGCGCCACGACTTCGGCCGGGCCCCCGGGCTCGACGTGGGTCACGAAGGCGACGCGCTGCATCGAGAGGAGGGCCTCCGCTTCGCCGACGATCTGCAGCCCGGCGGCCTGGTCCGCGTTCGCGTGGATGAGATGGACCGTGCTCCCGACGACGGTCGCCAGCCGGATCGCGAGCTCGAGCGCGCGCTTGCTGGTGTCGCGCCCGTCGAACGCGACGGCGCACGACTGCATCGGCGAGGGCAGGCCGCCGCACACGATCACGCAGCGCTCCGCGATGCGGATGAGCGAGGTGACCGTGGGCCCGAGCGCGTCGCCCTTGGTCGTGACGCCGCGGCGGCCCACGAGCACCGCGTCCGCCGCCTTCGCGAGCCGCGCCAGCTCCACGTCGGGCTGGCCCGCGAGCGCGAGGACCTCGGCCTTCACTCCCGCGGCGAGCACGCGCTCGCGCGCGCGCTCGAGCATCGCGGCGCCGTCCGCGTCCCGGCCGTGCGGCTCCCGCACGTACGCGACGAGGATCGTGCTGCCGAACCGCCGCCCGAGCACGACCGCCTGCTCGAACGCCGAGTCGGCGCGGGGGCTGCCGTCGAGGCCGACCAGCAGTTGGGTGAACACGGCTACGGCAGGACCGCGAAGGACTCGAGCTCGCGCAGCGGGAACGCGAGGATCTCCCCCGTCATCGGCAGCCTCCCCTCGAGCGCTTCCTCGCGCTCACCGGTGTCGAGCCGTTCGGCTACGACGACATACTCGGTCCCGCGCCGCCGCAGCGCCACCCGCCGCCGCTCCCGCACCGCGCGCTCCAACGCGTCGAGCGCGTCGGGCGTCAGCCCCGTGAATTCCGGGATCGCTCGCATCAGTCTGCCGTACCGAGCCCGTCCTTCAGGATGGGGAACCGCCGGCCCCGCGCGCTCCCCCGATGAGGACCCGCTCCGGGGACGTTCCACTAGCCGACCGCGACCCGGCCGGGCGCGCCGGCGATCACGCGCCCGATCACCGCCGCCGCGGGCGCGTGCTCGCGCTCGAGCGCCGCCACCAGCGCGGCGCAGCGATCCGGCGTGACCGCGATCAGCAGGCCGCCCGAGGTCTGCGCATCGGCGAGCAGCATCCGGTCGCTCGGGTCGATGTCCGCCGCGAACGTCACCGCGTCGGCGAGACTCTCCATGTTGCGCTGGGACCCTCCGGGGATCGCTCCGCGCGCGGCGGCTTCGCGCGCGCGGGGAAGCAGGGGCACGGCCCGCGCCGTCAGCTCGGCCGCCACGCCGCTCGCCTCGAGCATGACCCGGAGGTGCCCCAGCAGCCCGAACCCGGTCACGTCCGTCGCCGCGTGGACGCCCACGCCGCCCATCGCCCGCGCGGCACCGGCGTTCAGGGTCGTCATGACCGCCACGGCGGGCGCGAGGTCCGCTTCGGTCAGCAGATCGCGCTTGAGCGCCGTGGTGAGGACCCCCGTTCCGATCGGTTTCGTGAGCACGAGCGCGTCCCCCGGTTGCGCGCCCGCGTTCCGGACCACGCGCTCCGGGTGCGCCTCGCCGATCACCACCATGCCGTACTTCGGCTCCGGATCGTCCACCGAGTGGCCGCCCGCGACGAACGCGCCGGCCTCCCGGGCTACATCGGCGCCGCCCCGCAGGATGTCGCCGAGCAGGTCGAAGGGGAGCGTCTCGCGCGGCCATCCGACGAGGTTCAATGCGAGGAGCGGCGTCGCGCCCATCGCGTAGACGTCGGAGAAGGCGTTCGCGGCGGCGATGCGGCCGAAGTCGTACGCGTCGTCCACGAGAGGCGTGAAGAAGTCCACCGTCGCCACGATCGCGCGATCCGGCGTCAGCCGCATGACGGCGGCGTCGTCGCGAGTCGAGGCGTCGACGAGGATCCGCGGATCCGTCGCGACCGGCACGTGGCGCAAGACCTGCGCCAGCTCGGCGGGGCCGAGCTTGCAGGCTCAGCCCGCGCCGTGCGAGTAGCGCGTCAGCCGGATCGTGGTCGTGGGTTCGGCAGACATAGGTCTCCGAAGATACTCTATCCGAGTCTCCAGGCGAGGATCGCGCCGGCGAGCACATACCGCACGGCCTCGCGGATCGTCCGGACCAGGATTTCCCGTCGCTCCCACAGGCGCCGCGTCGTTCCCGGACCCACGGCGGCCGAGCCCGGCAGCCCGGCGAGCGCGACCATCAGGCCCAGCAGCAGGAAGAGGAGCCACCACCCACCGTGGCCGACGGCATCGAACCAGAGCGAGGCGCAGAGGGTCACCACCGCCGCTTCAGCCGAGCGCCACGCCAGGTCCCCCTTCGTGACCATCCGCCCCAGACCGGTGGCCTGCGCGTCGTCACGGGGTGCTCCGGTCTCGACGTCGGAAGACCGCACCCCCAATCCGCCGACGATCGTGAACTCCAGCGCCACTGGCAGCCACGCGAGCACGAGCCGCGCGAGCGTCACCGCACGGCGCGCCGCTCCGGGGGCACGTAGCCGGGGCCGCGCAGGCCCCGCCCCGGGCGCGCCGCGGTGAGCTTCCCGTGGTCCAGCACCTTCTGCCCGTTCACGAACACGTACGCGAAGCCGACGGACGGCTGATGCGGCTGCTCGAACGTCGCGCGGTCGGCGACGGTCTCGGGGTCGAACACGGTGATGTCGGCGGCCATGCCGGGCCTGAGCAGGCCGCGGTCCACGAGCCCGACGCGCTGCGCCGCCAGCGAGGTCATCTTGCGGATCGCGAACTCGAGCGGGAACAGCTTGCGCTCGCGCACATAGTGACCGAGGATGCGGGCGAAGCTCCCGTACGCACGCGGATGGGTGCTCTGGTCCGAGAGCGGCCCGTCGGGCGCCGCGCCGCTGGCGTCGGTATTGACGGCCACCCACCAGGTTTTCATGCCCGCCTGCACATCCGCTTCGCTCATGAGGAAGTAAATGGCGCTCGTGCGGCTGTGATCGGCGAGGACCAGGTCGAACAGCGTCTCGATCGGGTCGGCGTGGCGCAGCGCGGCGATCTCGCTCAAGCGCTTGCCCTGGTAGCGGCGCAGGGAGTCCTCGAAGCAGCCGCTGACGAGGACGCCAGCGGGCCCGCCGGCCGCGCGCATGAAGCGGTCCTTCGGGGACGGCGGCGCGAGCAGCTCGGCGCGGAGCCGCGCGCGAGTCCCTGCATCCCGCAGGCGCGCGAGCAGCGAGTCCGTGCCGCCGCCGTGCGCCCAGGCGGGAATCGAAGCGTCGAGCGAGGTCATGCCCGCGATGTAGGGATACTGATCGGCCGTGACGTCGAGGCCCGCCGCGCGCGCCGAGTCGATGCGCGCGAGGATGCGCGGCATCCCCCCCCAGTTGCGCCGGCCGGAGACCTTGAGATGCCACACCTCGGCCGGGATGTTCGCCTCGCGGGCGATCCGGAACGTCTCATTCAGCGCGGCGTCGATCTCGCCGCCCTCGTTGCGCATGTGACTCGCATAGACACCGCCGTGGCGGCGCGCCTCCTTTGCCAGCGCGATGATCTCCTCGGTCGGCGCGTAAAACGCCGGGGCGTATTCGAGCGCCGTCGAGAGGCCGAGCGCTCCCTGCTGCATGGCGGTGTCGACCAGGGCCACCATGTGGGCGAGCTCCGCCGCGGTCGCGGGCCGGTCCGTCTTGCCGACCACGGCCATGCGCAGCTGCGTGGCGCCCACGAAGATCGCGAAGTTGACGGTCGAGCGAGTGCGCGCCAGCTGGGCGAAGTACCCCTCCAAGTCTCGCCAATCCTCCTGGTAATGATACTTCTTCATGGCGTCCGAATCGTCCGCCACCAGCGCGTCGGTGAGGGGCGCCGGCGATCCCCCTTCGCCCGTCACTTCGGTGGTGATCCCCTGGGTGACCTTGCTCAGCACCCGGTTGTCGATCAGGACGCTGATCTCCGACTGCCCCATCATGTCGATGAACCCGGGGGCGACGACGAGGCCGTGGACGTCGACGGTCTCGCGCGCCGCGACACCCGCGAGAAAGCCCACGCCGGCGATCCGATCACCCGCGATCGCGACGTCCCCCTGGTAGCCCGGATTGCCACTCCCGTCCACGATCCGACCGCCGGTGAGCACGAGGTCGAACGGCGTGCCGGCCTGCTGGCGGGCCGGGCGTTCGCACGCGGTGAGCGCGAGCAACAAGGCGGTCAGGTGGACGGGCGGACCGGCGGACGGAACGCCCGTGCGAGGATGTGTTTCCGTCCGCCCGTCCGCCTGACCGCCTGACCGCCGTTGTTTCAGTGCCATGTTCGCCTCAACGAGTCGGGTTCGATCAGCCGTCCCCGGACCATCACGAGCGCGATGCGGCGCGTTGCGCTGATGTCCGCGGCCGGATTGGCGTCGAGCGCCACGAGATCCGCGACCTGTCCCGGCGCGATCGTGCCGAGCGAGTCGGCGTGCAGCAGGTGCGCGCCGGTGCGCGTCGCCGCGGTGATCGCTTCGAGCGGCGTGAGCCCGGCGGCGACGAGCAGGCTCATCTCCTCGTGCAGGGACAGGCCGGGCACGAGCAGCTGGTTCGCCGCGTCCGTCCCCGCCGCGATCAGGCCGCCGGCGCGCTTGAAGTCCCGCAGGAACTGGTTCTGGCGCGGCCGCGCGCGGCGGAACGCCGCGAGCTGCGCCGCGCCCCACCCGCTGCGCCTGAGCAGTCCCGCGACGTCGCGCACGCTGGCCGCGCTCGCGGGGACGTCCTCGATGCCCGGCCGCAGCAGCAGCGTCGGGTTGTCGAGCCGCGCGAGCATCTCGTGCAGCACCAGCGTCGGCACCACGGCGACGCGTGCGGCGGCGAGGGTCCGCGCCACGCGCGCGACGCTCGCGGAGTCGAGCGCGGTCCAGCCCATCTCTTCGAGCGTCCACCCCGTGAGAAAGCGGTCGTGCGCCTTCAGGTAGTTCGCCGGGTCCGGCACCGCGGCCTGCACCACACCCGCCATGTGCTCGAGCGAGGACACGCCGGCTTTCGCCGCGGTGACCGCGTCGGTCTTTCCGAGGTGCGCCGCGACTGGAATCCGCAGCGTCGTCGCCTCGTTCAGCAACGGGCCGAGCAGCTCGGGCGTGAGCTTCGTGTAGATCTTGATCAGGTCGGTGCCGGCGACGACGTGCTGGTCCACCGCCCTGCGCGCCTCGCCGGCGGTCGCGACGCCGGTCGCCGTGGGATAGGTCGGCGGCGCACCGTCGATCATCGCGCCGGCCGTGTACATCCTCGGGCCCAGCACCGAGCCCATGTTGAAGTCGGTACGGAGCGCCAGGCTGGAGTCGGTGCCGCCGGCCCCGAGGTCCCGCACGGTCGTGACGCCCCAGGCGAGGTAGCGCTCGGCCGCCCAGCGCTCCACGTGGGCGTGGGCGTCGATCAGCCCCGGGATGAGCGTCTTCCCGACGAGGCTCACTTCGCGCGCGCCCCGCGGCACCGTGATATCGTTCGCGCGCGCGACCGCCAGGACATGGCCGTCCTTGACGAGGATCACCGCGTCCTTCATCGGCGCGCGTCCCGAGCCGTCGATCAGCGTGGCGCCTTCGAGCGCGACGACGCCGGCGCCGGGCGGCCGGCAGGCGGCGAGAAACAACAGCAATTCGGCGGTCAGGCGGACGGGCGGACGGGCGGACGGGCGCTCCGAAGCGGTTGCCGGACACACCAGCCGCCTGCCCGCCCGACCGCCCGTCACCTGGGATCGCTCGATGTGTGGTCGTGGAGGATCCGCCAGCGACCGCCTCGCTTCTGCAGGACGAGGGTGAAGGGGCCGCTCGCGGTAACCGAGTCGCCCCGGTGCAGCGCGAAGCGCGCGGTGCACAGCGCGAGGTCGCGCGCCAGGGTGCGGATGCGCACCTCGTCGAACGCGAGCGAGTCGCGCGTCTTGCCCGGGGCGAAGTACGCGGCCTGGTAGCGGTCGTGCAGCTTCTGCCAGCCGTACTGCACGTGCCCGCCGGAGACGTAGCCCGTGAGCGAGTCGTCGGCGTAGTCGCTCATGAAGCCGGCGAGGTCACCGCGGTTCCAGTCCGAGGCGCTGCGCTCCAGCATCGCCCGGATCTCCGCCTGCGGGTCGCCGAGTCCGGCGCAGGCGGCGACCGCCAAGACGACCACGCACCACCCGTCACGCACCGATCGCCCCCTTCATGGCATGGCCGGGAACGGGCCGGGCTGCCGCGCCCTCACACCCAGACGCGGCGCGGGAGCGCCCTTGCTCGAGCCATCCGAACGGCGCTCCCGCAAAGTCCCGAGTGGAAGTCTTCTAGCGACGACGCTTCTTCGCCGGCTTCCGCTTCGTGCTCCGCGTGCTCCGCTTCGCCTTCGCCTTGGGCCGCTTCTTGCCGCCCTGTTTCGCCTTGGGCCGCTTCGTCGCTTTCCTCTTCTTCTTCGCCGGCCTGGCGGTCGGCGCCGCCGGTTGCTCCCTCATCGGCGTGGGAGTCGGCAGCGGCGCGGACGGCGGGTACATCGGCTCCATCATGCCAGGGCCGGTCCAACTGCTCTCCGAGAAATCGGTTGGCTCGAGCATCGGATCTCCTGTGCTGGTTGTCCGTGGGCGTGGCCTATAGCTTACCCCGGGAATGCGGCCACGCAAGTGATCACGCGCCACTTCACGCCCGCGCTTTCGCTGCTGCCGACGCTGGCGGATGCGCCGGCGGCGCCGCGACCCATCTCGTTGCGGTGGCGTGAGTTCGACGGCGACCTCGGGGGCCGGGCGCAGCCCGCCGGCTCGTCAGCGCGGTCGGGCGGCGTGTCTGCCGGACGCGTCCGCTCGGGCCGCACCTGCCGCCGGCATGAGACCGGCTCTCCGTGGGGCGCCTGCCTGCGGCGACCGGGCGCTACGCGGTCAGCTGCGCGCGTACCGAAACGACGCTCGTCGCGACGTTCGACCGCACCACGGAACGCGGCGTCGACGCGCGCTGCTTCAGTCGGGTTTGACAACGACACCGACCGGCACTTACGTTCGCGCCGCTATGACGCCTCGCGTCGCCCTCGCATTCCTCGCGCTGGCGCTCCCCGCCGGCGGGTTCGCTCAAAACGTGGTCGAAGTACAGGTCGCCCCGCCCTCCCTGACGCTGCGGGTTGGGGAGCGCACCGGATTGCTGGCCACGGCCTTCGACCGGGTAGGGAATGTCATTCCGACCATCAGGTTCGTCTGGTCGTCGAACAACGTCGCGGTGGCGACGGTCGATGACGACGGCACCGTGACGGGCGTGGGTGGCGGCGTCGCGATCATCGAGGCTCGGGCTGGTCTGCGCAAAGGGCAGGCCGGGGTGCAGGTGCTCGGTGCCCCGCCGGCCGGCCCGTCAGGGCCGCAGCCACAGCCCGGCCGGGTCCAGGAGCCGATCCGGCCTGAGCCCGGCGGGGCCGTCGATCCGTTGGGCGGGCAGCCGACCGGCGTCGGGCCCGCGGCGGTGCTGCGGATCGAGCCGCCCACCGTCTATCTCCTGCCCTCCGAAAACGCGCGCGCGTTCCCCCGCGCCCTCAGGGAGGACGGCTCTCCCGCGGCGCCGGTCGCCGTGACGTGGAGGTCGCTGCGCCCCGACATCGCGAGCGTGGACGAGAACGGCGTCATTGTGGCGCTGTCGCCCGGCCAGGGCACCGTGCAGGCGACGAGCTCGAGCGGCCTCACCGCGACTGCGCCGGTCGTCGTGCAGCAGACCGACGTGGCGATCGCCGAGGCGGGCCCGATCACGCTCGGGCCGGGCGACGTCGGCACGCTCCACGTGATCGTGCCGGCGCAGGGCAACCGCGTGGTGAATCCGCTCGCCCTGCAGTGGTTCTCCGCCGACGCGAGCGTGGCGCGGGTGTCTTTGGCGGGCGTCGTCACCGCGGTCGCGCCGGGGCGCACGACGCTCACGGTATCCGGCCTGCTGCGGACGAACACCCTCGACGTCGTGGTGCACAAGGCGGTGCAGGCGCTCGAGGTGCGGCCGCCCCAGTCGGTGGAGGTTGCGCTCCCGATCCAGGGGACGGTGAAGTTCGTGGCGCAGGCGCTGGCGGTGGACCGACAGCCCGTCCCCGAGGCGGTGCTCCAGTGGAGTGTGGGCGACCCGTCGCTCGCGAGCCTCGACCCTGTGACGGGTCGGCTGACGGGAAAGCAGGCCGGCAGGACGGAGCTGGTGGTGAAGGCCCCCGGCTCGGGAGTCTCGGTCACGTGGTCGATCCGGGTGATCGCCGCGAGCGTCAAGCTGTCCACGCCCCGTCTAGGGCTCGCCCTCAACCGGCGGTATCCGCTGCGGGCGAGCTTTGCCGACGAGGCGGGGGCGGTGATCGGTCCGGCGGGCGTCACATGGGCCTCCGACAACCCGCAGGTCGCGGCGGTCGGCGAAGACGGCACGGTGTCCGCCGTCGGGTACGGCCGCGCGCGCATCACGGCGACCGGGCCGGGCGGCCAGCGCGCCACGGTCGACGTGTTCGTCCAGGGTGAGCTCGTCGTGGCCAGCTCGCGGTCGGGACGCTTCCAGCTGTATTCCGCGGAGCGCTCGAATCCTGCCCAGCTGCGCAAAGTGATGGACGACGCCGCGGCCGCGACCGAGCCCGCGTTCTCGCCCGACGGCTCGCGCATCGCGTTCGTGTCGACCCGGGACGGCCAGCCCGAGATCTACGTGATGGAAGCGGACGGCACCGGCGCGACCCGCCTCACGAACTCCCGGGCCGCGGACGGCGCCCCGTCGTTCACGGCGGACGGGCAGGCCGTGGTGTTCCACTCCCGGCGCACCGCGCACCGGCAGCTCTTTGTGCAGCCGATCACGGCCTCCGACGCGATCCAGCTCACGCAAGAGCCGGCCGACAACTCGCAGCCCAGCGTTTCTCCGGACGGCGAGACGATCGCGTTCATTTCCAACCGCGACGGCAACGACGACCTGTGGCTCATGTCGAAGGACGGCTCGAACCAGCGCAACTTCACGAGGTCGGCGCAGGTCCGGGAGCGGAGCCCGCACTTCCTGCGCGACGGCTCACTCGCCTTCCTCACCGAGGCCAGGCTCGGCGGCCGGCCGGCGGCCAGCCAGATTGTGAAGGCCGACCTCGTCAGCGGCCGGCTGACGCCGCTGGCGGCGAGCGATCTCCCGATCACCGACTTCGCCCCTGCTCCCGCCGGCGATCTGGTGGCGCTCGTCGTCGCCGTGCAGAAGAACGTCTTCAAGGTGTATCTCCAGCCCGTCGGGACGGGCGGCGTGGGCCCCGTGCCGCTGCCCACGACCGGCGCCGAGCAGATGGTGTCTCCGGCGTTCCTGCCGTGATGCGCGGATGCGCGCCTGGGTCATCCGCGCCACCGGCGGCCTCGACCAGATTCAGCTAGCCGACGTCCCCGACCCCGCGGGCCCGTTGGGCCCGCGTCAGGTGCGCGTCGCGATCAAGGCCGCCGCGCTCAACCACCTCGACCTTTTCGTCGTGCGGGGCCTGCGCGTCGAGTACGGCTTCCCGCACATCCTGGGCGCGGACGGCGCGGGGCTGGTGGACGCGGTGGGGACGGGGGTGACCTCGGTCAGGCCGGGCGACCGCGTCATGATCAACCCGGGCATCTCCGATTACGCCTGCGAGTACTGCCGCGCGGGAGAGCATTCCCTGTGCGTCAACTACCGCCTGCTGGGCGAGCATCTTCCCGGCACGATGTGCGAGGTCGTCGTCGTCCCCGAGCACAATCTGGCCGTCATCCCCACGCTCAGCCCGCCGCTCACCTGGGCGGAGGCCGCCGCGTTCTCGCTCGTGAGCCTCACCGCCTGGCGGATGGTCGTGACCAAGGCGCAGGTGAAGGCCGGCGAGACGGTCCTGATCTGGGGCATCGGCGGTGGCGTGTCGCTCGCCGCGATGCAGATCGCGCGGCTGCGCGGAGCCCGCGTGATCGTCACCTCGTCACACGACGCCAAGTTACGCGCGGCGCGCGCGCTCGGCGCCGATGTGACGCTGAATCACGGGACGCAGAAGGTCGCGCAGGAGGTGCGCGCGCTCACCGACAAGCGCGGCGCCGACGTCGTGATCGAGAACGTCGGCGAGGCGACGTGGGACGAGTCGCTGCGCGCGCTCGGGCGCGGCGGCCGGCTCGTCACGTGCGGCGCCACCACGGGCCCCAAAGTCTCGATCGACCTGCGGCGACTCTTCTGGTATCAGTGGACGATCATGGGCTCGACGCTGGGAAACGAGGCCGAGTACCGGGAACTCGTGCGCGTGCTCGGCACGGGCGCGCTGCGACCGCTCGTGGACCGGGTGTTCCCGTTCCAGGAGGCTCGCGCGGCGTTCGAGCGGTTGGAACGGGCGGAGCAGCTGGGCAAGCTCGCGATCCAGGTGGGAGAGTAGGACATGCGCCATTCTCTCAGCCCGGGGAATCCCTCCTTACGGGGTTTCCACTGCTCTCATCCTGAAGCATGGGCTCGGCGCAGCAGCCGTTTGTAAGGGCTCTCGCTCTCCGGAACGCGCTTCGCTCGGTCCGCTTCAATCACAGTGCCGGCCGAGCCCACCGCTTTAACCCGAGAACAGGTTGCGAGCGCAGCATCAACCGAGCGTCAACCGCCCGTCGCGCCGTTGCTTTTCAGTATCTAAGTGTCTATTTTGTCACAACTTAGATGGTGTCCTACGGCTCCCAAACAAGCTAGAACCCAACACCTAGCACCTGACACCCGATACCCGATACCCGACACCCGACACCCGACACTCGACACGCGCCCCTGACATGACTGCACCGAACGCCCGCGAACGCATCCTGCCGCGCCTCATCGAAGACGAGATGAAGGAGTCGTTCCTCGACTACTCGATGAGCGTGATCGTGCAGCGCGCGCTGCCCGACGTGCGCGACGGCCTGAAGCCCGTGCACCGCCGGATCCTGTACGCGATGCACGAGCTCGGCCTGGTTCCCGGGCGTCCCTACAAGAAGAGCGCCACGGTGGTCGGCGACGTGCTCGGCAAGTACCACCCGCACGGCGATGTCGCGCTGTACGACGCGCTGGTGCGGATGGTGCAGCAGTTCTCGCTCCGCTACCCGCTGGTGGACGGCCAGGGGAACTTCGGATCGGTCGACGGCGACCCGGCGGCGGCCTACCGCTACACCGAGGCCCGCCTCACGCGCATCGCCATGACGATGCTCGAGGACATCGACAAGAACACCGTCGACTTCGTCCCCAATTTCGACGACCGGCTCCAGGAGCCGACCGTGCTCCCGGCACGGCTGCCGAACCTCATCGTCAACGGCTCCGCCGGGATCGCGGTCGGGATGGCGACGAACATCCCGCCACACAACCTGACGGAGGTGGTGCAGGCGCTCAACCACTTGGTCGACGACCCCAATGCGTCGGTGAAGGACCTGCGGAAGTTCGTTCGGGGGCCCGACTTCCCGACCGCCGCGATCATCTACGGCCGCGAGGGGATCAAGGAGTGCTACGAGAAGGGGCGCGGGCGGATCGTGATCCGCGCGCGGGCGACGATCGAAGAGCGGGAGTCGACCGGCAAGCAGCAGATCGTGGTGACCGAGTTCCCCTATCAGGTCTCTCCAGACCGCGTGATCGAGCAGATCCGCGACCACGTGCTGGCGAAGAAGATGGACGGGATCACCGACCTCCGGAACGAGTCCGACCGGGAGGGCGTGCGGGTGGTGATCGAGCTGAAGCGGGACGCCGTGCCGATGGTCGTCCTGAACCAGCTCTACATGCACACCCAGATGCAGACGACCTTCGGCGCGATCATGCTGGCCCTCGTGGACGGCGTGCCGAAGGAGATGAACCTGAAGGAGCTGCTCCAGCGCTTCATCGAGCACCGGCACACGGTCATCACGCGGCGGACCGAATTCGAGCTGAAGCGCGCCCAGGACCGCGAGCACATCCTCGAGGGCCTGAAGATCGCCGTCGACCACATCGACGAAGTGATCCGTCTCATCAAGAAGTCGGCCGACGCCCCCGCGGCGGACGCGGCCCTCCGCAAGCGCTTCAAGCTCTCCGAGAAGCAGTCGGCCGAGATCCTCAACATGCGGCTCGCCCGGCTCACGGCCCTCGAGATCACGAAGCTCGAGGAGGAGCTGAAGGATGTCCGCAAGTTCATCAAGGAGTGCAAGGAGATCCTCGGCTCGAAGCCGCGGCGGATGAAGATCCTCAAGGAGGAGCTGAACGAGCTCGCCCACGGATTCGGCGACGACCGCCGCACGGAGATCGTCGCCGACCAGGGCGAGTTCTCGATCGAAGACCTGATCGCGGAAGAGGACATGGTGATCACCGTGTCCCACGCGGGCTACATCAAGCGGCTGCCGGTGTCGGCCTACCGCCGCCAGCGGCGCGGCGGCAAGGGCGTGATCTCCGCCCACACCAAAGAAGACGACTGGGTGGAGCACCTGTTCATCGCCTCGACGCACGACTACGTGATGTTCTTCACCCAGCAGGGACAGTGCTACTGGCTGAAGGTGCACGAGATCCCGCAGGCGGCCCGCGCGGCGCGCGGCAAGCCGATCGTGAGCTGCATCGCCATGAAGCCCGACGAGCGGGTCGCCGCGCTCGTGCCGGTGCGGGAGTTCTCGGACGACCAGTACCTGCTGTTCGCCACGAAGAAGGGGGTCGTGAAGAAGACGGTGCTCTCCGAGTTCGGGAATCCGCGGTCGGTGGGCATCCGCGCCATCAACATCGAGAAGGGAGACGAGTTGATCGACGTCCAGGTCACCGACGGCTCGAACGACATCGTGCTCGCGACCCAGCACGGTATGAGCATCCGCTTCCACGAGAAGGACGTGCGCGACATGGGGCGGACGGCGACCGGCGTGAAGGGAATCGAGCTCGAGAAGCAGGACCAGGTGATCGACATGGTGGTGGTGCGCCGCGCTTCCACGCTCCTCACGGTGACGGAGCAGGGCATGGGCAAGCGCTCCGAGCTCGACGAGTACCGCGTCCAGCACCGCGGCGGCCGCGGCATCATCACGCTCAAGCGCACCGACAAGACCGGCGCCATCGTCGCCCTGAAGGAAGTCCTTCCCGACGACGAGCTGATGATGATCACCAAGAAGGGCATCATGATCCGCGTGCCGGTCGAGGGGATCCGCATCTCCGGCCGGAACACCCAGGGCGTGAAAATGATGAACCTCACCGCGGGCGACCTCCTGGTCGACGTGGCTCGCGTGGTGAAGGAGGACGAGGCCGAGACCGGCGACGAGGGAGACGCGGACGACCCCTCGGCGCCCGAGCCCGCGCGCAAGACTCCAGGAAAGCAACGTGCGCGCAAGACTCCAGCAAAAAAGAAGCGGTAGGCGTGGTCACCGCGCAGGACGTCCGGGAGGCGGCGGCGGGGCTCGCCGGCGTGGCGGTGCGTACCCCCGTGCGCTGGGTGGAGCCGCTGCACGCCTACCTGAAGCTCGAGAACCTGCAGCCGACGGCCGCGTTCAAGATCCGGGGGGCGTACACGGCGATCAGACGCCTGCCGCAAGCCGCCAGGCGCCAGGGCGTGATCACGTACTCCAGCGGCAACCACGGTCAGGCGGTCGCCTACGCCGCCCAGTTCGTGGGCGTGCGGGCCATGGTCGTGATGCCCGAGACCGCGCCCGCGGTGAAGGTCGCTGGGGTGAAGAAGTGGGGCGCCGAGGTCGTGTTCGCCGGGCGCACGTCGGAGGACCGCCAGCTCGAGGCCGAGCGGCTCGCGCAGCGCGATGGCCTCGCCATCGTCCCGCCGTTCGACCATCCCGACATCGTGGCGGGCCAGGCGACGGTGGGGCTCGAGATCGCCGAGCAGCTCCCGGACGTCGAGGCGGTCGTGGTCCCCGTGGGTGGGGGCGGGCTGATCTCCGGGGTCGTCGTCGGGCTCGCGGCCGGGGGGAGCCGGGCGTCGGTGTGGGGCGTGGAGCCGGCGGGGGCGCCCAAGCTCAAGCGCTCGCTCGAGGCCGGCAGGCCGGTGCGGCTCGACCGCACGGCGAGCCTCGCCGACGGGCTCATCACGCTCACCGTGGGAGACGCGCCTTTCGCGCACCTCGTGCGGCAGCGCGAGCGCCTCGCGGGCGTCGTCCTAGTGGAGGATGACAGCTTGCGCGAGGCCGTGCATTTTCTATGGCGGCAGTGCCACCTCGCGGTCGAGCCCTCCGGGGCCGCGACGACCGCGGCGGTGCGGTCCGGCGCGCTCACGGCCGCCCCGCGCACCGTACTCGTGGTGAGCGGCGGCAACGTCGACCCCTCGCTGCTCGAGGACTGACCGATGCCCGAGCCCGCCGCGGCCAGGATCCTGGTCGCCGACGACGACCAGGCGCTGCTGCATACCGTCACCTGGATCCTGAAGCAGGAGGGCTACGACGTCGTGGCGGTGCCCGGGGGCGAGGGCCTGCTCGACAAGCTCGCGGAGGATCGCCCCCAGCTGCTCCTCCTGGACATCATGATGCCGAAGGTGGACGGGTTGCAGCTGCTCGCGCGGATGAAGGCCGACGAACGGTTCCGCGATGTCCCGGTGCTGATGATCTCCTCCATGCCGCCCGAGGAAGCGACGGTGAATTCGCTTGGCCTCGGCGCCGCCGACTTCATCGCGAAGCCGTTCCGGGTGCGGGAACTCCTGGCCCGCGTGAAGGCGCACATCCTCCAGGCGCAGGAGCTGGCCAAGGCCCGCGCGGAGGCGGAGAGTCGCGCGGCGATCGTCGACATCCTCCACGAAGTCACCGACTCCCTCAAGCCGGACGAGATCTATCATATCCTGGTGCGGCGCGTCGCCCGGGTCCTGCGGATCTCCAAGTGCTCGATGGTGCTCGCGACCCCGGGCGACCAGATCGGCGTCGTGGTCGCGGCCTACGAGAACCCGATGCTCCGCAACGTCCAGATCGAGCTGGCGCGCTACCCGGAGATCGAGCGGGCGCTCACGACGGGCCGGCCGGTGCTCGTCGAGAGCGTGAGCGAGGACCCGCTCTACGACACGGAGCGGGTGCGCTGGCAGCGCGAGGGCATCGCCGTCGGGACGCGCTCCGCCGTGGCGCTCCCCTTCTCCATGAAGGACCAGCAGCTGGGGGTGTTCTTCCTGCGCACCTCGGGGGACGACCTGCCGCTGACCCGCGCCGACGCCCAGTTCGCGGAGACGGTCATCCGCAGCGTCGTGGCGGCGATCGAGAAGGCCTACGACTTCGAGACCGCGGTATCGGACAGGAAGCGCTTCGAGAAGCTGGCCGCCACGGACGCGCTCACCGGCTGCCTCAACCGCCGGGCCCTCTCCGAGACGCTCGAGCAGGAGCTCGACCGGGCGCGGCGCTATAACCTGGCGCTCACGATCCTGCTGGCTGACATCGACCGGTTCAAGGCGATCAACGACACGCGCGGCCACATTGCGGGCGACTCCGTTCTGCGGCAAGTTGGGGAGATGTTGCGGCGCGAGGCGCGGTCGGTGGACCTCGTGGCGCGCTACGGAGGCGAGGAGTTCGTGATCGTGATGCCGGAAACGGCGCTCCAGGGCGCCGTGATCTTCGCCGAGCGGCTGCGGCGGCGCGTGATGCACCAGGACTTCGCCGACACGGGCGCGGCCGCGCTCATGCTCACCGTCTCGATCGGCCTCGCTTCCTTCCCCGATGACCGCGTCACGAACGCCGACGCCTTCGTGGCGCTCGCCGACCAGGCCCTGTATCGCGCCAAGAACGAGGGCCGCAACTTGGTGCGTCAATGAACGTGCGCCGCTGCCCCAGGTGCGGATCCGTGTACGGCGGCACGGCGCGGTTTTGTCCCCGCGACGGGACCATGCTGCTCGAGACAGCGTCGCAGGCGGCCGGCGCGCCCCCGACGCCCCCGACGCCCCCGTCGGCCCCCGCGGCCGCCCCCCCGCCGCCGTCGGGCGGCGATACCGCCGTCCGCACGCCGCCCACGCCGGGCCGGGCGCTGGACCGCGCCTCGACCCTCTCCGGCCAGATCCTCGACGCGCGCTACCAGGTGCAACGGAAGCTGGGCGAGGGCGGGATGTCGTACGTGTACCTCGCCAAGGAGGTCGCGACCGGGAACGAGGTCGCGATCAAGGTGCTTTCTCCGAAGCTCGCGACCGACCGGAACTCGGTCGAGCGGCTGCGCCGCGAGGCCGGGCTCGCCATGCGGCTCGACCACGCGAACGTGTGCAGCATCCAGCGCCTGGGCGAGTCCGAGGACGGGCTGATCTACCTCGTGATGCCGTTTCTCGACGGCCAGCTGCTCTCGGACCGCGAGGTGCAGAGGGGCCCGATGGACCTCGCCGCGGGCGTCGAGATCCTGCGGCAGGTGTGCGCCGGGCTGCATCACGCCCACGAGCTGCACATCGTCCACCGGGACCTGAAGCCGGAGAACATCATGATCGTCCCCGCGGACGGCGGGCGCGTGCGCGCGGTGGTGATGGACTTCGGCCTCGCCAAGGAGCGTCGCGCCGATCCGTCGATCGCGAAGCTCACCGCCACCGGGATCATCCTCGGCACGCCCGAGTTCATGAGCCCCGAGCAGATCCGCGGCAAGCCGCTCGACGCGCGCTCCGACATCTACGCCCTTGGGATCGTGGCGTTCGAGATGTTCACCGGGAAGCTGCCGTTCCAGGGGCGCAACCCCCAGGAGATGATGATCGCCCGGCTGCGCGGCCACCCGTTGAAGCTGCGGCAGCTCCGGCCGGATCTCCCCGAGGGCCTCGAAAAGACCCTGGGCCGGGCGATGGAGTCGAACGCCGACGCGCGGTTTTCGACGGCGCTCGAGTTCGCGGACGCGCTGGTCGCGACCAACGAAGGCGGCCTGTTCTCGAGGCTCCGGGAGAAGCTGAAGTGAGACCGTCGCGCGTTGCTCGCCGTGCGTCGCTTCCCGGCGTTTGACCCGCCCGAGTACGTCGCCTGGAAGCCGGATCCCGCGCTGGTGCGCGCCTTCCGGGCCACGATCGAGGCGCTCCCCGAACGCGCCGCGATCGTTGCGCAGCTGTCGGCGGACGCCACGCTCGGGCTGTACGCCGGCATGCTGCGCGCCCGGCTGCACGACATCCAGCTGAAGCGCTGGGTGCGCACCGGCGTGATCTCGAAGGCCTGGCTGGGCACGGGCGAAGAAGCGGCCACCGTCGGTCCGGTGCACGCGCTCCAGCGGGGCAGCGACGTCGTCGCCCCCATGATCCGCAACGCCGCCGCCTGCTGCGAGATGGGGATGTCCGTCGCCGACATGCTGCGCGCCTACCTCGCCACCGACGACGCGCCGGGCCGCGGGCGCGACCTGCACGTCGGCGCGTTTTCCCGGGGCGTGTTGCAGCCGATCTCGCACGTCGGGGACATGGTGCCGGTGATCGCCGGGATCGCGCTCGCGTTCAAGATGAAGGGGGAGCAGCGGGTCGCCCTCACCTGGGTGGGCGATGGGTCCACGAAGACCGCCGCCGCGCACGAGGGGACGAACTTCGCAGCGGTCCAGAAGGTCCCCGCGATTCTCGTCATCCAGAACAACCAGGTCGCCCTCGGCACGCGCCTGGAGCAGCACCACCTCCCCGGCGACTTCAAGGATTGGCCTGCGAGCTACGGCATCTGGGGCGCCGAGTTCGACGGCAACAACGTGCTCGACGCGTACGCGGCGACGCAGCTCGCGGCCGCGCGCTGTCGCGAGGGGAAAGGGCCCGCGATGCTCGTTGCCGAGACGTTCCGGATGGGCGGCCACGCGACACACGATGAACGGGAGGCCCGGGAGACGTTTCCCGCCGAGCTGTTCCAGCGGTGGGGGAAGCGCGACCCGGTCGGGCTGTACGAGGCGTACCTGAAAGAGGGCGGCGTCCCGGCGCAGCGGCTCGAAGAGGTCGAGGCGGAGGTGACCGCGCAGGTCGAGGGCGCCGCCGAAGAAGCGCTCGCAAGCCGGGAGCGGATGCCGCCGGGGGAGAGCGCGCTGGAGGGCGTCTATGCGGGGGGGGGCCATGGCAAGTAGGGCGGACAGGCGGTCGGGCGGTCTTGCGGTCGGTTTCTCGGGCGGCGCGGCGCTGGCTCTCGCGGCGGTGTTTCTGTCCGCCCGACCGCCCGACCGCCTGACCGCCGACATTCACGCCGAGTACGTCAAGTACGCGTCGGGTCGCGACACGATCACCGCGTACGTCGCCTACCCCGAGCGGCGGGATCCCGCGCCTGCCGTGGTCGTCATCCACGAGATCTTCGGGTTGTCGGATTTCATCCGGCAAACCACGGAGCAGCTGGCGAAGGACGGCTTCGTGGCGATCGCGCCCGACCTGCTGTCGCGCCGCGGCGGGACGCCGGCCGCGACCGACGAAGCGCGGCGCCTCATCGGCGGACTCAATGCCGACACGCTGACCCTGGACCTCGACGCGACCGTGGCGTACGTCAAGACGCTCAAGGCGGCGCGGGGCGATCGGGTCGGCGTCATCGGGTTCTGCTGGGGCGGGGGCCAGAGCTTCCGCTACGCGACGAGCAACCCGTCGCTGCGCGCCTTCGTCGTCTGTTATGGTCCGGGCCCCGACACGGCGGCCATCGCGCGCATCCGCGCGAGGGGCCTCGGCGTCTACGCCGAGCAGGACGCGCGCATCAACGCCGGCCTGCCCGACGTGGACGCGGCGGTGCGGCGCTATCGGACGGACTACCGGTACACGGTCTATCCCGGCGTCGGGCACGGCTTCCTGCGCGCGCGAGAGAAACCGGAGGTGGCGGACAGCGCGTGGGGGAACGTGGTGCGCTTCTTCAGGGAGAGTCTGGAGCGCTAGAAAGGGCGGTAGAGGGCGGTAGAGGACGGTAGAGGGTGATGCGGACGAACCTCTACCGCCTTCTACGGTCCTCTCCCGCCCTCTACCGTCTTGACGTACTCCCGCGCCCGCTCCAGCGTCCGGTCCTTTCCGGCGAGCACATCGGCCACCGTTCGGGCGACCGGGATCTCCGGCATGACGCCTGCGCCGGCGAACTCCTCACCGTTCGGGAACGCGTGCCGCGTGACCGAAAAGCGCGCGCTCCAGTTCTTGGGGAGTTGGATCTCGATCGCCTCGCCGGGGCTGCCGGCCGAAGGCTCGCCGATGATCACGCCGCGCCCGGTGTTGCGGAAGGCCACGAGGAAGTCCTCCGCCGCGCCGGCGGTGGCGCTGGAGGCGAGCACTGCCGCCCGGCCGCCGAAGGGCGGGCGGTCGGCACGGGGCGAAACGGTTTCGGGAGGCGGGCCGTACCACGAGGCGGCGGAGTCGGGCTGCCGGCGGGCCCGGAACACCGCGCGGTATTCGGGCGTCCTCCAGCGGACGGTCGGGAACGGCGTGCGCGTGAGCCGCGCGAGGATCTGGTAGCCGTAGTCGCTGGCTCCTCCGGCCGCGTGGCGGAGGTCGAGGATCAGCCCGGCGGTCCCGGTGAAGTCGGGGAAGGCGCGGTCGAACCGGCGCACCGCCTCCTCGTCGGCGAGCGTGGAGATGCGGGCGACGATCACGCCGCCGGGGAACGAGTCGATCTCGAGCGCCGGGGGATCGAGCGGCCAGCGGTCGTTGAGGGAGGCGCTGCGGGTGACGCTGAGGCCGCGCTGCACGCCGCCCGGAAGCCGCAGCGAGAGCTGCAGCGTGGTTCCTTTCTCACCCTGGAGCATCCACGCCACGGCGCGCTGCCAGCGGTCCGCCGGCGTCGCCGCCGAGATCTCCGGGAGCACGGAGTCGCGGATCCAGCTCTCGGCGGCGAGGCCCTGCACCGCGACGATCTCCGCCAGCCGCTCGGGCCGCGCCACGCGCATCTCGTCGTTTTCGGCGTAGTCCATGATGAACGGCCGGCGCTCGACGCTCTCGAGGAGCAGCGGCGGCCGCGCGATCCGCGACCGCAGGTTCGCGGGCGGGATCACCGCGGCCTGGCCGTCGCCGAGCAGCGCGATCAAGCGCCGCAGGCGGCGGTGGAAGAGCAGGTCGGACTGCGGCTCGGCGGCGAGCCTCAGGTTCGCGGCGAGCGCCGAGTCCCAGTCGGCGCGCACGCGGTCCCAGTAGGCGAAATTGTAGCGGGCTTCTGCCCACAGGCCGGCCACCGCCTGGGCGCGCTCGGTGGGCGTGAGCTGCTGGCCGGCGAGCGGCGGCAGGACGGCGAGGGTCACACTCAGGACGGCGGCCGAGCGCATGATCACGCGCCTAATCTATCTGCTTCTGTTCGCGGCGCCGCAGGTGCTGCTCTACCTCTACCTGCGCGAGCGCCTTCCCGATCCGACGCGGCCGCGGCAGGCGCGCCGGGTGCGCCGCGCCCTCGCCGCCCTCTTCGCGATCTGCAATCTCCCGTGGGTCGTCGTCGCCGCGCGCGTGCTGTCCGGCTCGGTGTGGGGAGTCGGTCGCGTGCCGTACCTCGGCCCCTGGATCGCGTGGCAAATACTCGCCTGGATCTTCTGCGGTCTGGTGGCGGTCTACGTGATCGGAAAGGCGGTCTGGTGGACGGGCGCGCAGACGGTCGGAAGAATCGTTCGTGGCCAGGCCGCCCGACCGCCTGATCGCCAGACCGCCCTTCTCTCCCGCCGCCGCTTCCTGGCGCGCGCGACCTACACGTACGCCGGCCTCGGCGCCGCCCTCTCGACTCATGGTATCTGGAGCGCCTACCGACTCCCCGGGGTCACGCGCCGCACGCTCGCGTTCCCCGACCTGCCGCCGGGCCTGGACGGCCTCACCCTGCTCCACCTCTCCGACCTGCATGCCGGCATCCACCTCGGCGAGTCCCAGA
>WNGF01006149.1_pt1 | contig 24510 bp, 20 predicted proteins | sample 5400641 | NCBI WGS metagenome assembly WNGF01 (sample SAMN13153371, study PRJNA577476) | soil metagenome | isolation source: 80 cm soil or saprolite under grassland replicate 2 | place: USA:California | collected 2016-06-15 | reverse complement strand
CCTTCCGCGCCCGAGAGCGACGCACGCTCGGCGACCACCGCTCCGATCAATCCCGCCGTCGCCAATGCGTCGACGACCCTTTCATCCGGAACATTCTTCGCCTTCGCCAAGCCGGTGAGGACGGCGGGAAGAACCCCCGCCCCTCCGGCCGTCGGCGCGGCGACGATCACGCCCATCGCGGCATTCACTTCCTGCACCGCGAGCGCCCGGGTGAGAATGTCGCGGAAGGCGGTCTCGGCGAGCGGTCCCCGGCCGACGCGCAGCTTTGCCGCATCGCCGCCGACCAGTCCCGACGCAGACTTCAGATCGCCCTCATTTCCCTTCTCGATCGCCCCCCTCATGACATCCAGCGCGCGCTTCAGCGCGGCGCGAATGTCTTCCGTCTTCCTGCCCTGATCACGCGCCTCGGCCGCCAGCGCAACATCGGCGAGACGGCAACCCTGCCGCTCCGCTTCAGCGATTGCATCAGCGAGCGATTTGTACATCAGCCGCCGCCGCTCACTCTGTCGAGGCTTCGCGCCCAGCGAACCCAGTCGAGCCCGCGAATCTCGGCCAGCGCGCCCGCGTCCGGGTGCTCGTCACATTCGATGACGATGAACGCGTCGCCGCCTCTTTCTTTTCTCGTAAGGCGAAGCGTGGCGATGTTCACGTCGTGCTCGGCGAGTATGCTGGTGATTCTGGCGATGGAGCCCTTCCTGTCCTCAGCTACGAGAACAAGGGTCTCCAGGTTTCCGGTAACTTCGACCGGATAGCCGTCGATCTCGTGAATGAGGATGCGGCCGGCCCCGAGGGATGAGCCAAGCAGCGTCGCTGTCGTGTCGCCGCGCTCGACCGTGACGCGAACGGTGTTCGGATGAGCGGCGTCCGCGATGGTCGTTTTCTCGAAGCGGTAGTCGAGACCTTCGCGCTCGGCAATCTGAAGAGCGGTGCGGATCTTCTCGTCGTCGGGACGAAAGCCAAGCAATCCGGCAACGAGCGCCTTGTCGGTTCCATGACCTTCGCCGGTCCGCGCGAAGGAGCCATGAAGCTGGAGGACTCCGCGCTCGGGAGTTCCGCCGATGAGGCAGCGGGCGAGAAGCCCGATGCGGCACGCGCCGGCCGTGTGCGACGATGACGGCCCGACCATGACTGGTCCGATGATGTCGAGGAGCGAAACCATCAGGCAGTCCTCGCGACGCGCTGGCGCGAGGGCGCACGCGTTTTCAGCATCGAGCGCAGATACTGTCCGGTGTAGGATCGGGTGACGGCGGCGACGTCCTCAGGAGCTCCGGCGGCGACGATCTCGCCGCCGCGCAGCCCGCCTTCCGGACCGAGGTCGATGATCCAGTCGGCGGTTTTCACGACATCGAGGTTGTGCTCGATCACCAGCACTGTATTTCCCCGTTCGACGAGGCGGTGGAGCACCTCGAGCAGCATGCGCACGTCCTCAAAATGGAGGCCGGTGGTCGGCTCGTCGAGGATGTAGAAGGTGCGACCGGTGTCGCGTTTCGAGAGCTCCGCGGCGAGCTTGACGCGCTGCGCCTCTCCGCCGGAGAGCGTCGTCGCACTCTGGCCGAGGTGGATGTAGCCGAGTCCGACGTCGTTGAGGGTCTGAAGCTTCTGCCGGATGCGCGGCTGATTTTCGAAAAACTCGAGCGCATCCTCGACTGTCTGCTCGAGCACGTCGGCGATGCTGAGTCCGCGGAATCGCACCTCGAGTGTCTCGCGATTGTAGCGCTTGCCCTTGCACACGTCGCACGGCACGTAGACATCGGGAAGGAAGTGCATCTCGATTTTAATGAGACCGTCGCCCTCGCACGCTTCGCATCTTCCGCCCTTCACGTTGAAGGAGAAGCGCCCCGGGCCGTAGCCCCGGATCTTCGCTTCGGGCAGCTCGGCGAAGAGCTCGCGAATTGGAGTGAACAGCCCGGTGTACGTCGCCGGATTCGAGCGTGGCGTGCGGCCGATCGGACTCTGATCGATGTCGATCACCTTATCGAGGTGCTCGAGTCCGCGAATGCGCGTGTGCGCGCCGGGAATCACGCGCGCGCGATAGAAATGACGCGACATCGCGCGCTGAAGAATGTCCTCGATGAGCGTCGATTTGCCCGAGCCGGAGACGCCGGTGATTGCGACGAACAGCCCGAGCGGAATCTCGACATCGAGATTGCGCAGATTGTGCTCGCGTGCGCCCTCGATGCGCAGCATCCGGTTTGGATCCCGCTCGCGGCGCGCGGGAATCGGAATCTCCAGCTCGCCGCGCAGAAATTTTCCCGTTATCGAGTCGCGGTTCTTTCTCACCTCGCCGACGGTGCCTTCGGCGATAACGAGGCCGCCGTGCTTCCCGGCCCCCGGGCCGAGATCGATGAGGTGATCGGCGGCACGTATCGTCTCCTCGTCGTGCTCGACGACGATCACCGTGTTCCCGAGATCGCGAAGGCCTCGAAGCGTGTTCAGCAGCCGCGCATTGTCCCGCTGATGGAGACCGATCGACGGCTCGTCGAGGATGTAGAGCACGCCGACGAGCCGCGAACCGATCTGCGTCGCTAGACGGATGCGCTGCGCTTCGCCGCCTGAGAGCGATTCGGTGGAACGGCCGAGCGTCAGGTACTCGAGCCCGACGTCGTTGAGGAAGCGCAGGCGATCGCGCACTTCCTTGAGGATCGGTCCGGCGATGTCGGCGTCTATTCCCGCCTTTCCCGTCGTTCTGACCTGAACCGAATCGAAGAATGCCTGCGCGTCGGTGATCGAGAACTGAACGATCTCGCCGATGTTCCGCTCGGCAACCGTAACGGCAAGAGACTCCGGCTTGAGGCGCATGCCGCCGCATGCCGTGCAGTCCCGCGCGACCATGTACTCCTCCAGCTCGAGACGCAGCGAGTCGGATTCGGTCTCCTCGTAGCGGCGCTGAATCGTGCGAAGGATGCCCTCCCACGTCGCCGTGCGCGCGGCACCGGCGGCCTGCTTCGCGCCAGTACCATATAGTAGCTTGTCGCGAATCGGCTTCGGGATGTCACCCCACGGGGTGTTGAGCTCGAAGCCGAGCTGCTTGGCGAGACCGGGCAGGATGACCTTCTTCAGATAACCGTCGGGCTCGCCCCACGGCAGCACCACGCCTTCGAGAATGGTGATGCTCGGATCGCCGAGGATCAGATCTTCGCTCACTTCGCGGCGGATACCGAGTCCGCCGCAGCTCGGGCACGCGCCGAACGGCGAATTGAAGGAGAAATGTCTCGGCTCGAGCTCGGGAAGCGAGATGCCGCAAACGGGACAACCGTACTTCTCGGAGAACAGCTGCGTCTCTCCCGTGTCCTGCCGGGAAACCTCGGCCAATCCTTCGCTCAGCTTGAGAGCCGTTTCCACAGAATCGCTGAGGCGGCCGCGATCTTCCGCGCGGACGACGAGGCGGTCGACGACGACCGAGATCGTGTGATTTATCTTCCGGTTCAGCTTCGGCGGATCGGAGAGCTCGATCAGCTCCCCGTCCACGATCGCGCGCACGAACCCCTGCTTTCGCGCGGCATCGAATAGCTCCCGGAACTCGCCTTTTCTTCCGCGCACGAGTGGAGCGAGAATTTCGATCCTGGTCCCTTGCGGCCACGCGAGGATCGTATCCGCGATCTGTCCCGCGCTCTGACGCTCGACGGCGCGGCCGCAGCTCGGGCAATGGGGTGTCCCGGCGCGCGCGAAGAGAAGGCGCAGATAATCGTATATCTCGGTGACGGTTCCGACTGTGGATCGCGGATTGTGCCCCGCGGTTTTCTGCTCGATGGAAATCGCCGGCGACAGGCCTTCAATGGAATCCACGTCGGGCTTTTCCATTAGGCCGAGGAACTGGCGCGCGTAGGCCGACAGCGACTCGACGTAACGCCGCTGACCTTCGGCATAAATCGTGTCGAAGGCGAGGCTCGACTTACCCGATCCCGACAGCCCGGTGATGACGGTGAGCTTGTCGCGCGGGATGGTTACATCGATGTTGCGGAGGTTGTGCTCTCTCGCACCGCGGACTACGAGCGCTTCTTCGGGCATAACTATTAAAGGTGACGGGACACACGAGCAGAGTAGTCGTCCTGACCACACTCGCCACGACGGACGAAGCCGTCGGATTGATCCGCGCGCTCCTCGAGCGGCGGCTCATTGCCTGCGGAACGGTTCTTCCAGGAGCCAGATCACTCTATCGCTGGGAGAGCAAGGTGGCCGACGAAACCGAGGTTGTGGTCATGCTCAAGACCCGGTCCGCGTGCGTAAACGGACTCGAAGTAGCGTTCAAGGAGCTCCACCCGTACAAGGTGCCGGAGCTGCTCGCGATGCCGGTGACCGGCGGACTCGACAGATACCTCGGCTGGATCAACAGCGAAACCGGGCTGGCGATAACCTGACGGGGCGCAACGGTCTCGCACGGCGACGCCCTCGAATGCTGACGAATCGCCTGCGGCGATCGCTCTCCAGCCTACGATGAACCGGAAGGCGATCGCGGTCATCGTAATTGCGCTCTGGGTCGGGGGCCTCGGCTGGCTGATCCGCCGCAATTACAGCGGAGACGTCAGCCGACGGCTGACCGAAGCGGCAATACGCATCGAGCCGGGAACACTCTTCTATGAAGTTTTCTACCGGGGCGCGAAGATCGGATCGGCTGTGTCGTCGATCGATACGCTGCCGTCGATGATCGCGACCGATGATTACTATACCGGCGCGTATCCATTCGGCGACTCGCTGGTGAATTTCGCCGGTCGCGTGAGAGCCCGCCTCACACGGGCACTCAGGATGTCTTATGTCACGGTCGATTTCACGCGCGCGGGACACAATTCCAAAATCGGAGCATTCGTCGACGGCGATTCGGTGCTCGTCGTGACACGCGGGACCAACAACGACTCCCCGGCTTCACGCACTTCGCTCGGAAATTCCCTGATCGCGCCGAGCCTTATCGGATCCGCGCTGGTCCTCGGCGAGCCGCCGAAGATCGGCCGAACGGAAGATCTCATTGTCTTCAACCCGATCACGGGGAAAGCGGACGCGCGATCGCTGCGAATAGCGGCCGAGTCGGTGTTCACCGTTCCGGACAGCGCGGCACAGGACGCGCGAGGCACATGGGTGATCGCGCATTCGGATACCGTGCGCGCGTGGCGAATCGGAGGCGACGTGTCCGGACTGCGCGTATGGGTGGACGCAGAGGGGAGAATCGTGAACGGCAGCACGGCGAATGGCGTCGCGATTTCGCGAACGGCGTTCGAGATCGCATTTCCACGGGGAGCGGCGAAGACAAAGTGATCACGCTACGTGGCCTGACGAAGAAATACGGTTCCTTTACGGCGGTCGATGAAATCGATCTGACCGTTCCACCGGGCGAGCTCTTTGGTTTTCTCGGACCTAACGGCGCCGGCAAGACGACAACCCTGCGAATGATCGCCGGCATACTTCAGCCGACCGCGGGCGTCGTCGAGATCGGCGGTATCGACCTCGCAAAGAATCCGACGGCGGCGAAGTCGCGTCTCGGATTCATTCCGGACCGGCCGTTCATCTACGAGAAGCTGACGGGCCTGGAGTTCCTGCACTTTGTCGCGGGACTCTACGGTCAATCCGGAGGGATCATCGAGCATCGTGCGCGCGAGTTGATCGCGCTCTTTGATCTCGACGAGTGGTCGCACGAGCTCGTGGAGAGCTACAGCCACGGCATGCGCCAGAAGCTGATCATCGCGAGCGCATTCATCCACCGGCCGGACATTCTCGTGGTGGACGAGCCGATGGTAGGGCTCGACCCGAAGGCGGCGCGGATACTCAAGGACCTCTTCCGCGAATTCGTCGCCCGCGGCCACACGATCATGATGTCGACGCACACGCTCGAGGTCGCCGAGGCGCTCTGCGACCGCATCGGAATCATCCAGGACGGAAAGATCCGCGCGCTCGGAACGATGTCGGAGCTGCGGCAGCAGCACGCCGGTCACGGAAAGCTCGAAGAGATCTTCCTCACGCTGACAGGCGAGCGAGCGGCCCGCGCGGCGATGGACGTCCTCGATGTCTGAGGCACGGGCGACGCCTTCGGCCGGACTCTTTCACCTTCTGTCGCCGAAGTTTTTCTCGGCGATGGCGCGCAGCAAAGTGGCCGGACAAACGCATCGCGCGCGCATCGTCCTGCTCGCGCTGATCGGCGCCGCGTTCTGGGCAATCGTGTTCGGATTGCTTTTCCGTCTGCTGCGTTATTTCGCCGGCATCGCCGAGATCGGCGCCTTTCTGGCGACGAAGCTGCTCGGTCTGATTCTTCTCAGCCTGTTCGGCATCCTCATCCTGTCGAACATCGTGACGGCGCTCTCGAGCTTTTTTCTGGCAAAGGATTTGGACCTGCTCGTGGCGGCGCCGGTCGATTGGCTACGACTGTACATGTCGAAGCTGGTGGACACGCTGCTGCATTCCAGCTGGATGGTGGTTCTTGTGGGCGTGCCGATTCTCACTGCGTACGGGCTCAGCTACCATGGCGGTTTTCTATTCCCGCTGGTTGCCGCGGCGCTCGTCATCCCGATGCTCGTGATACCGGCGGCACTCGGGAGCGCCTTGACGTTGATACTCGTGAACGTGTTTCCGGCTCGGCGAACGCGGGACATTCTCAGTATCATCGCGGTATTCGCCGCCGGCGGCGTTCTTCTCGCGCTGCGTCTCATCCGCCCGGAACGGCTGACGCGGCCGGAGGGATTCCGGTCGCTCGTGGAATTCATTTCACTGCTGCGCACGCCGACGTCGCCGTGGATCCCGAGTGAGTGGGCGGCACAGGGAATAATGAGCTGGCTCCAGCACGCGCCCGACTGGCTGTCGGTTTACATGCTCTGGTCCACCGCTTCGGCGGCAGTCGTCGCCGGAGCTGCTCTTCACCGCTACGCATATCCCCGAGGATTCACCAAAGCGCAGGAAAGCGGCGGACGGCCGGCGGGAATGGGCGCGTCAGGCGGAATTCTCGCGCGCCTCTTGAGCAGACTCGGCACCGTGAGACATCAGCTGATGTCGAAGGAGATCCGCACTTTTTTCCGCGACACGACGCAATGGTCCCAGCTCATCCTGCTCGCCGTCCTCGTCGTCGTGTACGTGTTCAACGTGAAGTTTCTGCCGCTGCACGGACAGGGAATGACGTTCTTCCTTCAGAACGTGATTCCATTCGTGAATATCGAGCTCGCGGGTTTCGTCATCGCTTCAATCGCGGCGCGATTCATTTTCCCGGGCGTGAGCCTCGAAGGGCGCCAGCTCTGGCTGCTGCGCTCGAGCCCGCTCGACATGCGCATCCTGCTGTGGGCAAAGTTCTGGGTCGGAACGCTGCCGCTGCTCATTCTCGCCATTCTCCTCGTATTCATCACCGACGTGCTGATGGAAGTCGACGCATTCATGATGACCGTTTCCCTGATGACAATCACCTTCCTGACATTTGGAATCGCCGGACTGGCGCTTGGATTCGGCGCGCTCTTCCCGCGATTCGAAACCGAGAACGCGGCGCAGATCCCGACCTCGTTCGGCGGACTTCTGCTGATGATGGCGGCGATCGTGCTCATCGGGGGCGTGGTGCTGCTCGAAGCGCGCCCAGTTTACCGCGCGCTCGGCGCCCGGATGTACGGCTACACGGTTTCGCCGTATGAGATATGGATCGGGTTCGGGCTCGCCGCGGCACTTTGTCTCGCCGCGACTTTCGTCCCGATACGCATCGCAACGAAGGAAATGCGACGGCTCGAAGGCTGAGCCCTCAGCTATTGGCGATGGATATCGTCGCGCGTAAGCGGCAAGCGCGAGTCTCCGTGGTCGTGTTTCGATAGCAGCAGCTGCACCAGATTCAGTGAGCCGCTGCTGAAGCCGTTCGCCGATCCGGAAAATGCGAGCCGCCAGATGCGGTACGTCTTCTCACCGACGAGTCGCACGGCTTCGGCCTGTCGCTTTTCAAGGCCGCTGAGCCACCAGCGCAGCGTCATCGCGTAATGCTCGCGCAGACTCTCCACGTCGCGGGTCTCGAAGCCCGCTCGCTCGGAGCCGGCAAGTGCGCTCCCGAGCGCGACGAGGCGGCCGTCGGGAAAGACGTATTTGTCCATGAAGGCGTCGCGCTTCCAGAGCCGGCGCGAGATTTCCTCGCCGAGGGTGTTCGACCGGCGTGCAGTGCGGTTGCTGACGATGAAGTGATCGAGGAAAAGACCACCGGGCCGGAGCGCGCGGAACGCGATCGCGAAATACTTCGGCTGCTCCCTCTCCGCGACGTGCTCCATCATGCCGACGGAAACGATCTTGTCGAACGTTTCCGCGGCGGGAAGATCACGGTAGTCCTGGAGCCGGACGGTGCATCGGTGCGAAAGGCCCCGATCAGCGATCTTCTCGCGCGCGAGATCCGCCTGCGCTTGGCTCAGTGTGATTCCGACGGCGTCAACGCCGTATCTCTCCGCGGCGTGAATGATCAGGCTGCCCCATCCACAGCCGATGTCGAGCAGCCGCTCGCCTTTCTTCAGGCGCAGCTTCCGGCAAATGTGATCCAGCTTCGCGAGCTGAGCCGTGTCGAGATCATCGTCTTCACTTCTGAAGTACGCGCACGTGTACGTCATCCGCTTGTCGAGCCAGAGCGAATAGAAGTCGTTGCCCAGATCGTAGTGGAACTGAATCGCATCCGCACCGCCACGCCGGCCCGTCGGATTGAGCAGCTTGAGGCGCCGCGAGTAGGCTCGGGCATCTCCGGGCGCATGGTCTCCCGCAGGAAGTCTCACCACGCTCGCGGCAAGACGTGAAATCGCCGCCGCCGATCTCAGGCGCGATGCGACGGCGTCTGCGAGATCGATCGCGCTCTCGAGATTTCCCTCGATGTCGACGTCGCCATTGATGTACGACTCGGCGATCGACAGCTCGGAGGGAGGCAACAGCATTCTGCGGAGCGCGCCGCGGCGCCGAATTACGAGCGAGAAATCGTCGCGCTTCGCCGAGCGGCCGGGTGATACGCTTCCGTCCCAGAGCCCGATATCGAAGCCACGTTCCGCTGGCTCACCGAAAACGAGGCCGAGAGTTTTCCGCACCCGATTGGTGGCGGGATCGGCTTTCGCCGGGTCAGAGTGCTTCTCGGGATCGAGGCGCCGGGGCTGCGTCATTTTCGAAAGTGCGTTTGCGTCGAAAACGATCGGACGATTTCAACCTGCCAACCGAACCTGATCCAGTCAAGGCGGATTCGCCTCGCGTTCCGACGCCGGTAGCTGCGCCCCGCATTCCGAGCAGAAAGTCGCGTACGGTTCCGCACGGAACCCGCACTGCGGACACGCCCTGGTGTGCCCCCGGCCGGCGGATGACGGCCGTGGCGACAACAAAGGCCACATCACATACGACAGTGCTCCGACGGCGAGCGCCGCTCCAACGAGAAGCGGCGTCACGGCGCGCCGGGCCTTCGCTCGATGTAGGGCGGCGACATCGCAACCGCTCCCCCGATGAGTATCAGCGCACCGGCGATCCATACGAGCGCCGCGAGCGGAGTGAACAAGACTCGCACGGCAGCGACATGATTTTCGCCGAACCCGGTGATCGACAACCGGAGATCTTCATCGCGCCGCGACCGTCGATCAGCTGCCGCCGCTCACTCGCGATAACGCCGGTGCTCCGGTTCTTTCGCTGGAGCTCGAGAAGCACAGCGGTTACTTCGCTGTTGGCGCGGTTGTACTCGGAGGCGCCTTGATTCACCAACGTCCACCCCTCTCGCCACGGGTCATCGACGATTCGCGATGCGCCGGGCGCGAGCGAAAACGCGAACTCGCGCTGGCGCATCGATCCGACGACCGCGATCAGCATCGCTGCCGCGCCCCCGGCTAACACGAGTCTGCCATATCGCCGCGACGTCGCACCGTCGCTCCCTGCAACGAACGCAACAAGGAGCGCGATCGCGGCGAGAAGTCCGCAAACGAACGCGCTGATGCCATTTGCATCCGTCTGGTCCGTCGAGGAGACAGCTCCGGGTCCCAGCTCCGTATATGTGGTCCACATTCCCAGAAGCACGGCGGCGATGCCACACACCCATGCAACGACGGTCCAGGCGCGCGCCCGAGCGAGCCAGCGTGTCGCGTCCGGCACTGAATGCCGCGACGTGAGCCAGCCGGCGCCGTGCGCGATAACGAGCACCACCGCGGCGTCGGCCGCGATCAACAGAAAGAGGTGGAATCCGGACGCGAGATTTTGAAATTCCGGAGCGAGGCCCCGGCCATCGGCGGGAATCCAATCCGACTTCGAAAACGGATTCATCGCGAGACAAAGCACGCCCAGCACCGCCGCGAGCGCCAGCGAAAGAGCCGTGGTGAGGAGCGATCTCCCAGCTTGGCCGAGAGTCACAGATCGCCAGGTTGCGGCAGCCGAATACACAGACAGAATGAGCGCCCCTGCGAGAAGACGTCCGCCGTCGCCAGCGAGCAAAGCGCCGAGTAGGTAAATGCGCGGCAGATTTTCCGTCGCGTGATTGGCGACGTACGCAACCGAGAAGTCGTGCGATAGAATGGCAGTGAGCAGTCCGGCGCACGCGAGAAACAGCATCAACACCGTTACATGAAGTGCGCGGCGCCCGCTCTCGGCGAGCTCGGGACGCGCCGGCACCGATCCGGCAAACGAGACAATGGACGACCACACTGCCATCAGCAGCGCGACCCACAGCGACAGCTCACCGACGAGGATCACGGTCGCGAACCGCTACTTATAGGTATGGCGCAGCATCCACCCCGCTGTTGCCGCCCCAATCGCGTCCCATGCGAGATCGCCGAAGCTGAAGAGCCCTTTCGCTCTTCTGTCATGCATCTCGCGCGCGATCCCTACGCCGGCAGTCACGAAGCTGGCGAGCACAATTGAAGGCCTCCGCTTTACTCCTGCCAGCTCCAGCGAGTTGAACGCCACGCTCTCGACGAACGCAGATATCAGAAAGTGCTTCGGTTTGTCGAGTCCAAAAAAAGAATCTCCCGCAGCGTGCCCCGAATCAGCGGATGCGACGCCCGTTATGCTCGAATCCGCCGGCAATGGGGCCGGCGACTGGGAATGAACGGCACGGCTGCTGGCACAGAGCAGCGACAACACGGCGCATGTCGGCAGCAGAGAGCGTGGTCCACGGCTATTCACGCCGGCGGACCTTGCGCCGCTCGGGAAAGTGCTCGTCGAGAAAAGTGATCAGCGACTGCTCCTCCGGACTGTGCGCGATCTCCGAGCGCGCTTGTTGTGCATCGCGTTTGTTCTTCCCTTCCGCCGAGATCGTCGCGCCGCTCTTCATATAACGCTCGATGATGATCGGATGCACATAGGATTTCCGGCAGATCGCGGGCGTATTTCCAAGCTCGGCGGAAACGAGTCGCACCGTGGTCACGACGTTTTTCTTGCGCTCAGTCGCACTGCGTCCGCTGCCCAGCTCGGCGAGAACAGTCGCCGCGCGAAGAGTTCCCCCCCAAGTGCGGAAATCCTTTGCCGTATAGGGGAATGACGCGATGGATTGGAGGTAGTCATTCAGTCCGCCGGCCGTCACGTCCAGCCATTCTCCCTCTTCCTGGTATCTGAACAGCCGGCGGCCCGGAGTGCCAAGAAGCTGCTTGGTGAATCGCGCCATCTCCGGTGATTCAATCACGTGGCGCTGACGGATTCCCCGTTTTCCGGGATAATCGAAGACGACACCGTCACCTTCGACCGACGCGTGTCCCTTCTTCAGTGTCGTGATTCCAAAGGTGTTGTTGTCCCTCTCGTATTTTTCGCTTCCCACCCTGAAGAAACCGTTCGAAATGAGGCGGAGCACTCCGGCACACACCTTCTCCCGGGTGAGCGCGCGCTTCCGGAAGTCGGCGTTGATCCTTGCGCGCAGACGGGGCAGGTCGCGCGCCATCGCTCTGACCCGGTAATACTTCCGAAGCTCGCCCTTCTCCACCGCGCGGCTGTGGTAGCGGTATTGCTTGCGTCCCCGCGCATCGAGGCCCCACGCCTGAATCGCGGCACGCGGGCTGGCCGCGATGTGAACGTCGCGCCACGCGGGGGGAATGCGAAGCTCTTCGATGCGCGCGAGGTCGGCCTTACCTCGCGCTGCGCGGCCGGCCTCGCCGAGATAGCGGAAGCCTTTCTCCTTCGATCCGCTCCTCAAAATCCATTTGGACGCCATCAGTCTCCGTATCGAACGCGGATGGTGAATTTAGCCGATGCACGAGCGGAGAGCCGAACGTAAATTCGAGTCGTGCGCCGGCCGCCGCCGCTTACATCCGCTCCCAACAACGATGCCCTTCCAGAATCTCACACTCGATGTCGCCGACCGCATTGCGACGCTCACCGTCAACCGGCCCGACAAGCTCAACGCGCTCAACGACGCGACGATCGCCGAGCTCGGACACGCGATCGACGAGATAAGACTCGACGACAGGATCGGCGGAGTGATCGTGACCGGTGCCGGACGGGCATTCGTCGCCGGCGCGGACATTTCCGAGCTCGCCGGCCAGACGCCGGTGCTCGCCAAGGCACGATCCCGCGGCGGACAGGACGTCTTCCGCCGCATCGAGACATGCCCGAAGCCGGTGATCGCCGCCGTCAACGGATTCGCGCTCGGGGGAGGATGCGAGCTCGCGATGGCCTGCCACATCAGGGTCGCATCCGATGCCGCGAAGTTCGGGCAGCCGGAAACCAAGCTGGGCACGCTTCCGGGGTTCGGAGGAACGCAGCGTCTCTCTCGCCTCGTCGGAAAGGGGCGCGCGATGCAGCTCGTTCTCACCGGTGAAGTCATCGACGCGGCGGAAGCCCTGCGCATCGGTCTCGTGAATCGCGTCGTTCCCGCGGCGGATCTCATCAAAACTGCCAGTGAGATGCTGCGGATGATTCTCGCCAACGGTCCGCTCGCGGTCGCCCTGTCGATCGAAGCGATCGACCGCGGACTGGAGATGTCGCTCGACGAAGGATTGATCCTCGAGGCGAATCACTTCGGTCTTCTGGCAGCGACCGATGACATGCGCGAGGGAATGCGCGCCTTTCTCGACAAGCGCTCACCCGCATTCAAGGGGAAATGACGCAGCTGCGGGTCCGGCTGCGTCGGATCGAAATTCGGGATTTTCGCAACCTGGAGCGCGTCGACTTCGACGTGCCCCCGGAAGGCGCCGCCGTCATCGGCGACAACGGACATGGAAAAACGAATCTGCTCGAGGCGATCTCCTACCTGCAGACTCTTCGCTCGGTGCGAGGCGCGCGCGACGCGGAGCTGACGCGGTTCGGAGCTGCCGGATTCCATCTCGCCGCTGAAGCGTGCACGCCGCGAGAGCACAAGATCGAGCTAGGCTTCGAGCTGGCGACGAAGCGCAAGAAGCTTCTACAGGACGGCGTCGCGCCCCGCCGCCTCAGCGACGCGCTTTGCGCGCTGCCGTCCGTCATCTTCTCTCCGCGCGACGTCGAGCTCGTCGGCGGAGGAGCCGGCGAGCGGCGCCGATTTCTCGATGTGATCCTCGCGCTGACGTCACAGCGATACCTGCACGCGCTCCAGAATTACCGCGCTGCGCTCTCACAGCGGAACGCCGCTCTGAGAAATGCCGCGCGGCGCAACGCGAGCGAAGAGCCGATCGCCGTCTGGGAGCCGCCTCTCGCCGAGAGCGGCGCCGTGATCGTCGAAGAGCGCGCGCGATGGGTCGACGCCTCCGCACCGGATTTCACGAGGTTGTGCGGCCGCATCGGCGAGCGCGGAAAAGCGGAGATGTCGTATGAGACTTCGCTGTCCGGAGCTGCCGACATCGCCGCGGCATTGCACCGAGAGCTGAGCGCAAAGCGCGCGAGTGACATCCGGCGTGGGATGACATACGTCGGTCCTCATCGCGACGAGCTCGATCTCTCGCTCGACGGACAGTCACTGCGCACATACGGCTCGGCTGGTCAGCATCGTACCGCCGCGATCGCGCTTCGCATACTCGAGGGCACGACGATCCGTGCGCATGCCGGCGCCGAGCCGATGCTCCTGTTCGACGATCCGTTCGCCGAGCTCGACGCTGGACGCGCCGAGCGGATCCTCGACTTGATCCAGGAAAGCGGACGCGGGCAGACGATCATTGTGGTTCCGCGCGTCTCCGACATTCCGCGCGAGCTGATGCGCCTGCCGCGCCATCGGATCAACAACGGCGTGATCACCGCCGAAACCGCATGAGCCGCGACAAGAAGAGCCATCCCTCGCCGATCGGCGACGCCGTGAAGACGTATCTCAAATCTTCCGGCCTCGAACCGCGCGTTGATCAGGCGACCGTCATTCCGAAATGGAAATCGCTGGTGGGATCGCAAATCGCGGCTGTCACCGAGCCGCTTTTGGTCAACTCTGTCGGCACTCTGCTGGTCGGCGTCAAGACGAGCGCATGGATGAACGAGCTGTCGCTGATGGAGCCTCAGCTGCTGCGAAATATCAACAAGGCGCGGCCCAACTCGCCAATAAAAAAAATCAGATTCCGACTGATGCGCTAAACCCTTGGCCGACAACGGTTTTGCGGCGCAGAATTACGTTGCGGAAAGCACGGTTTTGGATTAGATTTCAACATATTCGAAGGGATACCTCTTTGGTGTTTCTTCGGCAGTGAAAATTACACCGCGCCCCCTTCCCGAAATGGCAAAACCAGTCGCAGAAAACGCGAAATACGACGCCGGACAAATCCAGGTACTGAAGGGGCTCGAGGCCGTTCGAAAACGTCCCGGCATGTACATCGGCTCGACGTCGTCACGCGGCCTGCATCACCTGGTTTATGAAGTGGTCGACAATGCGATCGACGAAGCACTCGCCGGTTACGCGACAAAAGTCGACGCCACCATTCATCCCGACGACTCGATCACCGTTGTCGACAACGGCCGCGGAATTCCCGTGGACATCCATCCGACGGAAAAGATTCCCGGTGTCGAGCTGGCGATGACGGTGCTGCACGCCGGCGGAAAGTTCGACAAGAACAGCTACAAGGTTTCCGGCGGACTTCACGGCGTCGGCGTGTCTGTCGTGAACGCGCTCGCCGAGCAGCTGAAGGTGTGGGTGAAGCGCGACGGCAAAGAGCACTACATGGATTTCGCGCGCGGCAAGACGACGACGCAGCTCAAGGTTCTCGGCAAGGCCGGCGCGAAAGAGACCGGCACTACCGTTTGGTTCAAGCCCGACCGGACGATCTTCACCGAGCTCCGCTACGACTACACGACGCTGGCCAACCGCCTGCGCGAGCTCTCCTATCTGAACAAGGGCGTCTCGATTTCGCTGAAGGACGAGCGTGAGGGCGAGCAGAAAGAGGAAGTGTTTCACGCCACTGGCGGCCTGCGCGAAATGGTGGTCTTCCTCAACGCGTCCAAGAAGCCGCTGCACACCGAAGTCGTCTACATCGACACCGAGCGCGACGGCGTCGGCATCGAGCTCGCATTCCAGTACAACGATGGATACAACGAGAACGTTTTCTCCTTCGTGAACAACGTCAACACCCACGAGGGTGGAACGCACCTCACGGGATTCAAATCGGCGCTCACGCGCACGATCAACGCCTACGCGGCCAAGGGAAATCTCCTCAAGAAAACCGACTTCACTCTGTCGGGCGAAGACGTCCGCGAAGGATTGACGGCAGTTCTCTCGGTGAAGGTTCGCGAGCCGCAGTTCGAAGGGCAGACTAAGACGAAGCTCGGAAACTCCGAGGTCGAAGGCGCCGTGAAGACGGTCGTCAACGAGCACCTCGGCGCGTACCTCGAGGAGCATCCGCGCGTCGCGAACATCGTCATCGAGAAAGCCGTCTCGGCGGCACGGGCGCGCGAGGCGGCGCGCAAAGCGCGCGATCTCACGCGAAAGAAGTCCGCCCTGGACGTCGGGAATCTTCCCGGAAAGCTGGCCGACTGCTCACTCAGCGATCCGGCGCTCTGCGAGATCTATCTCGTCGAGGGTGACAGCGCGGGCGGCTCGGCGAAGCAGGGCCGCGATCGTGCGTTCCAGGCGATTCTTCCCCTGCGCGGAAAGATTCTGAACGTCGAGAAGGCGCGCATCGACAAGGTGCTGTCGAACGAGGAGATCCGGACGATCATCACCGCCATCGGCGCCGGAATCAAGGAGGATTTCTCGATCGAGAACGTCCGCTATCACAAGCTGATCCTGATGACGGACGCCGACGTGGACGGGGCGCACATCCGGACGCTTCTGCTGACTTTCTTCTATCGCCAGATGCCCGAGCTGATCGAAGCGGGCTACGTCTACATCGCGCAGCCGCCGCTCTATCGCGTGGCGAAGGGGAAGGAGGAGTACTACGCGTACGACGAGAAGGAGCGTGACGACTACGTGGCGCGTCTCGGCAACGGCGAAGGCAAGAGCACGGTCAACATCCAGCGCTACAAGGGACTCGGAGAGATGAATCCGCGTCAGCTCTGGTCGACGACGATGGATCCGGAGACACGCACGATCCTCAAGGTGAACATCGAGGACGCGGTCCTCGCCGACCAGATGTTCCAGACGCTGATGGGTGACGAGGTCGAGCCGCGCCGGGCGTTCATCGAAGCGAACGCGAAGTTCGTAACGAACCTCGACATCTGACATCTTGATTTTATGGGAGTAATCGTGGAAAAACCACTCAAGCGCTATCGTCTCAAGGACCACGTCATACTTCATGATGGTCCGGCTTGGTTATCGACTGACTCAGATTATGAGGGACGTATCGAAACTGAGCATTTCGTTCGCGACCCGGAGCGCGTACGCCTATTCCGGTCCCACGATCGGCAGGAATCGTACGTTATTCCAATAACTGGGTTGATGGAGGTTTAGCCTTCGCGGTCATGCGCACTAGACTTCGATGCGTTCGCACTGTAACGCGCGTCCCTTCATTGCTTCTCGCAGTTCTTGCTGTTTTAGGAGCCACTCCTAAGAGCGGTTACTCTCAGCGCCCTCAATTCAGAGTCTCCTACGTCCCGCCAACCTCTGCGCAAGATCGGTTTCTCTATTCGTACCTCCGCGAAGTACGGTTCTTGGAGTCGGCTGCAACTCGATTGAATGGTTATTTGCGCTTACGAAAGCCAATCCTCCTTGTCGTAAGCTCTTGCTCGAAGGCAAATGCAAGCTTCGACCCGAACTCAAATACCGTACGTCTCTGCTACCAACTCGTATCCGAGATTATGGATCCCCTCTCGGAATTGCCGAACGATGACATGTCGTTGGCTGGCTCAGTTGACGCCGGCATGGACATGGTCGACGAGGCGATTTCCATATCTCGATTCTTCCTATTCCACGAAGTCGGGCACGCGCTTATCGCTACTCTTCGCCTCCCAGTCACTGGCCGCAAGGAGGATGCGGCGGACCAATTAGGAATTGTGTTGTTGGAGAAGAATTTCGGCGGACCGAACGGACCTGCGGGCGTGGATATAGCGGGAGCAGGCCTCGTCTTCAGTGCCTGGGCACGCGACCAAGGTATCACATATGATGCTCTCACTGATGTTCACGCCTTGCCGGATCAGCGGGCGGCGAATATCACCTGTTGGGAGTATGCGAGCGATACAACCGGTGTCTTGAGACCCGCCGACAGACTTTTGCTCTCGTCCGCACGAGTAAATCAATGTGAAGAGGAGTGGGGTACGATCCGCGCAAGTTGGACGGCGCTTCTGCGACCGTTCATTCGAAGCAACTGAAATCACCCACATTAGCACGGTTCACATCCATGGCCCTCGTGACCATGTCAGCAGATTTAATTCTCACTCGATTTCTTCCACCCCGTCCTTGGTAATCCGGTGTGAAACCAGCGGCAAAGCCAAGCTCGGCTCCCCATCATTGCCGTCTCGCAGGCAGTACCACAAATTCCAATTATGAGCGACTCCCCAAGCATTAAACCCGACGCCAAGCGCCTGGTCGAGAGTTTGCCGGATTCAGCCACCTGGGACGATTTGGCGTATGAGGTTTACGTTCGCCAATCAATCGAAGCTGGTGTCGCAGACGCCGCGGCTGGCCGAGTGTCCGAACACGAGGAAGCCATTTCGCGCGTCCGCTCGCGCATTCGTCACGCGTCGTGACCAGGCGGCTCCGCTGGACGGAGCACGCCATATTGCAACTCGAATCGCTCGCAGAATATGTGAGCCTCGCGTCTCCAATTTACGCCGAACAACTCGTGGATCGTATTGTTAATCGCCTGCAGCAAGCAATCGCGTATCCCGAATCAGGCCGTGTCGTTCCCGAATACTCTGATCCCAAGGTGCGAGAACTAGTGGAAGGTTCGTATCGCCTCATTTATCACGTGTCAGGCGATGCCATAGAAGTTGTCTCAATCCTGCACGGCCGCCGGGAACTCAGTAGCAAGAGTTAGTTCTCCAGGCGTATCGGCACTGCGAACGCTGGCGCTCGTTATTTCTTTCGAAGCTCCTCGACGCCGTCCTTCGTTACACGGTGCGAGATCAGGGGCAGCGACTTCTCCGCACTCTCCGCGATGGTGATCGCGTCCTGCAGAGTGCGCCGTCCGATCTCCAGCGCCGACTTTCTGCGCGCGTAAATCGTCGCCAGCGGCTGGCCCTTCGTCACCTTGTCGCCCGGCTTGGCGGTGATCACGAATCCCACGGAGGGGTCGATCGTATCCTCCATGTTCCGCCGTCCACCGCCGAGCGCGATTATGCCGTGTCCGATCGTCCGCGGCTCGATGCGCGTGATGAAGCCGTCGGCCGGCGCTTCGTAAACGGCATCGCATGAAGCCTTCGGCAGCAGCGAAGGGTCAGAGACGACATTCGCGTTGCCGCCCTGCGCAGAGATGATCTCCTCGAACTTCTCCGCGGCCTGCCCGCTCGAGATTGCACGAGCCATTTCCCGGCGAGCTTCGTCCGTGGTCCGGCTCACACCGCCCAACACGAGCATGTCGGCGCCGAGCGCGAACGTGACCTCGACGAAGTCGGGCGGTCCGCCGCCGTGAAGCATGTCGATCGCCTCACGCACTTCGACGGCATTCCCGCACGCATGGCCGAGCGGGCGATCCATCGCCGTAAACAACGCAACCACCGGAATTCCGTGGGTCGCGCCGAGGCCGATCATCGCCCTGGCCAGATCGAGTCCCTTGTCGAGCTCCGGCAGGAAAGATCCGGAGCCGCGCTTGATATCGATCACAAGGCCGGTGAGAGACTCCGCCATCTTCTTGCTCATGATGCTTGCCGCGATCAAAGGAATGACTTCGATCGTCGCCGTGGAGTCGCGAAGCGCGTACATCTTCCTGTCGGCGGGAACGAGCTCCTTCGTTTGACCGATGAGGGCGCAGCCGATGTCTTCCACCTGGCGCCGGGTCGCCTCCATGCTGAGCTGGGTCTGGAATCCTGGAATCGACTCGAGCTTGTCGAGCGTACCGCCGGTATGTCCGAGTCCGCGGCCCGAGATCATCGGCACGGCTACGCCGAGTGAAGCGATCAGCGGCGCGAGCACGAGCGATGTCTTGTCACCGACGCCGCCCATCGAGTGCTTGTCGATTCTCGCGACCGGAAGGTGCGAAAGGTCGAGCCGGCTTCCGCTCGCCAGCATCGCTTCCATCAAAGTCGAAGTTTCCGCGGCGTCGAGACCGCGGAAATACACGGCCATGAGGAACGCGGCCATCTGATAATCCGGCACTTCGTCGCGCGCATAGGCGAGCACGAGCTCGCGCAGCTCGTCCTGTGTAAGCGAGCCGCCGCTTCGTTTGCGCTCAATCAGCCGTGGAACGATCATTTATCGGAAGTGTCAGTAAAAGTAGCGTTTTTGAATCCCGCCCTCGGAGCAGCAATGCGTTTTCGTCTTTTCCTCGCCGCAAGTACGGTGATTTTTGCGACCACCGCCGGCGCTCAAGCAGCCGCCCACGTCGCGCTCGGCGACAGGGAATATGCCGCGATGCACGCTTCAGCCGCGCTGACACATTACCGCGAAGCGATCAAAGCGGACTCCGTCAACTACGATGCGCTCTGGAAGGCCGCCCACTCGGCGGTCGATCTCGCTTCGTTCGACGTAGCCGGGGACAAGCAGACGCAGCTCTACGCCGACGCGGAATTGTACGGCCGCCGGGCCGTGGCTGCGAATCCCGGCGACGCAGAGGGACATTTCAGTCTCGCCCGCGCGCTCGGCAAACGCGCCCTTTCACTCGGCGTGAGGCGACGGGTCAAGTACGCGACGGACATCCGCGCGCAGGCACTCGAATGCCTGAAGATCAACCCGAAGCACGCCGGCTGCGACCACGTCATGGGGATGTGGAACGCCGAAGTCATGCGCCTCAACGGCTTCTCCCGGATGATCGCGAAGAACATTCTTGGCGGAAAAGCGCTGGGCTCGGCCAGCTGGTCCGATGCACAACGGTACATGGAAGAATCCATAGCGATCGAGCCGTCGCGGATCGTGCACTATCTGGATGCGGCGGGGATCTACCGCGACCGTGGCAACAAGGCGAAAGCGAAGGAGATGTACGAAACGGCCTTACGACTCGAGATCTCGGACTACAACGACCGCCACTACAAAGCCCAGGCCGGGGCAACGCTGAAGACGCTTTAGCAGGCTATTCCCGTTCCGCCATGGCGAGCTCGGCAGCGGCGCGGTCGAGCTCGGTCGCGAGTTGATCCCAGATCGACTCGTCGTCACCATCGTGATGCGGCCGGCGCACCAGCCGGCTCCGCAGCACACGTCCGCTCGACGGCGCGAGGAGGAGCGCAACGCTCGCGCCAAGAGCGGCTCCGACGGCGATTCCCGTCGCAAAGATTCCGATGTTTCGCCAGTCCGGCTCCTTCTCCGGCGACGGCTGCTCGAGCAGTGGCTTGAGGCTTGATGGTCGCTCGGTGGTCTCGTATTCCGTTGACAGCATACGCTGGCGACAGATGGTAAGGAAATTGCTCTCCCAGGGGTTTATCGCTGTTGCGCCACCCCTGTGATGAAGCATCTTCGCGCTGCCCGCAAACAGCGTGCAATACTCGTGCGAGGTACTGAATGAGTGATTCTGGTAAGACCGTGCTGCTTGTCGAAGACAACGAGGACAACCGGATCGTTTATTCCACCATCCTGAAACACTTCGGTTACGACGTCACCGAGGCGCTGAACGGAGAGGAAGGAATCGCCAAGGCGCGCGCCGAAAAGCCCGACCTCATCCTGATGGACATTTCCATTCCGATCATCGACGGCTGGGAGGCGACGCAGGTTCTGAAGCACGATCCCGCGACGAAGAATATCCCGATTATCGCGCTCACCGCCCACGCCCTTGCATCCGACCGGGAGAAGGCGATGGAAGTGGGATGCGACGGCTATCTGGCGAAGCCCTGCGAGCCGAGGGCGGTCGTGGCGGAGGTGCAGCGCTTTCTGCGCAAGAACAATGGCAGCTGATCGCACACGAATCCTTGTTGTCGACGATCACGAGGACAATGTAGAGCTGCTCAGGGCCCGACTCGAGGCGAAAGGTTACGCGGTGGAAGGCGCGACCGACGGCGAGCAGGCGCTAAAAGCCGTCAACGAGAGCCCGCCCGATCTCATTCTCCTCGACGTGATGATGCCGAAGATCGACGGAATGGAAGTGGTGCGCCGAATCAAGGCGAACGAGGACCTGCCATTTATTCCGGTCATCATGCAGACCGCGCTCGACTCGACTGAAAACAAGATCGAGGGCCTCGATGCGGGAGCCGACGACTATATCACCAAGCCCATCAACTTCGGCGAGTTGGAAGCGCGGATAAAATCGCTGCTTCGCATCAAGTCGCTTCAGGAAAAGCTGGAGAACCGGGAGCGCGAGCTGGAGGAGATGAATACCAAGCTCATGTGGATCTCGCACATCGACGCTCTGACGGAAGTGGCCAATCGCCGGGCGCTCGAGGAAAAGCTCGATGAGTTCTGGAGCCACTCGCAGCGCCTGTACGAGCCGCTGTCCGTGGTCATGTGCGACATCGACAAGTTCAAATCGGTGAACGACACCTACGGCCACCAGGTTGGCGACATCGTTCTGAAGGAGTTCGCCGCACTCCTCAAGGAGGAGGTGCGCGAGATTGACCGCGTCGGCCGGTACGGCGGCGAGGAGTTTCTCCTGCTCCTTCCCGGCACCGTGCTGGACGCGGCGATGACTTTCGCCGAGCGCCTGCGACAGAGGGTGAAAGAGCATACATTTTCATTCGAGGGAGGAACGCTTCAGCGCACAATGAGCTGCGGTGTCGCGGGTTGGCCCCACCCTCAAGTCCGGGATCAGGACGGATTGCTGAAGGCGGCGGACGACGCTCTCTACGCCGCGAAGGAATCCGGACGCGACAAGGTCGTGCGCTTCGACAGTCCCGGGTTCAACGCACACATCGGAAACGAGCCGCCCTCGAATGGCGATTGGCCAAACAAGAAAGAGCAGCGGTCAGGCGACGAGCTGCCCCCAGGAAAAGCGGTCCGACGGGCTTAGGCTCGTACTGAACCGGGCGTGCTACGAGTACTACGTGCTGGACCGCCCGACGATGTCGGACGCGGAATACGATCGCCTCTTCCGCGAGCTTCAGGAGCTCGAGCGGGCGTTTCCCGATCTCTGCCGTCCGGATTCGCCGACGCTGCGTATCGGCGCCGAGGTGCAGAGCTCCCTCGCCAAGCACGAGCACATCAAGCCGATGCTCTCGCTCGCGAACGCGTTCAACGACGAAGAGCTGGGCGCATGGGAGGAGCGCCTCATACGAGTCGCGGGCGATGACGTGCTCAAGTCGGGATACGTGACGGAGCTCAAGATCGACGGCACCGCCGTGAGTCTCACCTACGAGGACCGCCTGCTCGTGATGGGCGCCACCCGCGGGAACGGAATCATCGGCGAGGACGTCACGGCGAATCTGCGCACGGTCAGAGACGTTCCGCTGCGATTGACCGACGCCGCGCCTCGCGAGCGCATCGAGATTCGAGGCGAAGTCTATTTCCCCTTCGACCGTTTCGAGAAGATGAACGAGGAGCGGGCGCGTGCGGGAGATTCGTTGTTCGCGAATCCGAGAAACGCCGCGGCCGGAAGTCTTCGCCAGCTCGACCCGTCGATAACCGCCTCACGCCCGCTGAGGTTTTTCGGGTACTCCGTCGCATCGGACGACGAGTCGCTTCCCTTCGATACGCAGGAAGAGCTGCTCGACACTCTTGCCATCTGGGGCGTGCCGGTCGCGCCGTCGCGGCGCCGCTGCAAGACTCTCAAGGAAGTCGAGAAGTGGGCCCATGAGGTGGAGCACACTCTTCGCGGCCAGCTCAACTTCGCCATCGACGGCGGCGTGGTGAAAGTGAACTCGCTCGCGCTTCAGGAAGAGCTCGGCGTCATCGGCGGCCGCGAGCCGCGGTGGGCGATCGCGAGAAAATTCGCGCCCGACATCGCCGAGACGAAGCTGCTGGCGATCGAGGTCAACGTCGGACGCACGGGAGCGATGAATCCGTTCGCCGTGCTCGAGCCGGTGGAGATCGGCGGCGTGATCGTGAAGCTGGCGACGCTTCACAACGAAGACCTGATCCGCAACAAGGACCTGCGGGTCGGGGACTGGGTCCAGGTGAAGCGGGCCGGCGAAGTGATTCCGCAGATCATCGCGCCGATGCCGGAGAAGCGCACCGGCTCGCTGAGAAAGTGGCAGATGCCGAAGGAGTGTCCCGCCTGCGGAACGCCGGCGGTGCGCGAGGAAGGCGAGGCCGCCGTGTACTGCCCGAACGTCGCCTGCCCCGGCAGGCAGCTCGAGGGCCTCGTTCATTTCGCTTCGCGCGGAGCAATGGACATTCGCGGGCTTTCATACGCGCGTATAAGACAGCTTATCTACGAGGGGCTCGTTCACGACGCCGGCGATCTTTACTCTCTGGCCGCCGACCGACTCGTGAAGCTGGAAGGTTACGCGCAAAAGGGAGCGACTGGCCTAGTCGAGGCAATCGCGCAGTCGAAGTCGCAGCCACTGTCCCGGCTTCTGCACGCGCTCGGAATACGCCACGTCGGTGCGATCGCGGCACAGCTGCTCGCATCGCACTTTGGCACGCTCGACAAGCTGATCGCCGCGAGTGAGGAAGAGATCAGCCGGGTGCGCGGCATCGGCGACACCATCGCCGCCGCCGTCGCGAGCTATTTCGCCGACAGCTCGGCGCGAAAGCTCATCGGAAAGCTGCGCGCGGCCGGATTGAATTTCACCGAGCCGCGCACGGTCGTCGCCAATGGGCCGCTGAGCGGCAAGAGCGTGGTAATCACGGGGACGCTTCCAACTCTGAGCCGCACCAAGGCTACCGAGCTGGTGGAAGTCGCCGGTGGCCGCGTGACGGGCTCCGTATCCAAGTCCACGAGCTTCGTCGTGGTCGGCGATGAAGCGGGGAGCAAGCTCGAGAAGGCGCGCGCACTCGGCGTCGAAACAATTGACGAAGCGGAGCTTCTACGGCGAGCTTCCAGATGAGCAACATCTTCCCGACGAGATCGTCTTTCTGATATGGACGCACCAGACCTTCTTCACATGCCCAATCAAACCCTCCGCGCTCTTTGCAACGCGGCGGCGTCGAACGCTGGGGTAGACGCGCTCCGCGAGGCCGGCCATGAGGGCGGTGCGACGATGTATCGCAGATTCAAAGACTGGCTGCGTGACGAAGGTCATCCGGAAGCGACCGAGCTCTCGCTCGAGGATTTTTCCTCGCGCGCATCCGAGTTTTTC
>WNGF01002721.1_pt1 | contig 24510 bp, 26 predicted proteins | sample 5400641 | NCBI WGS metagenome assembly WNGF01 (sample SAMN13153371, study PRJNA577476) | soil metagenome | isolation source: 80 cm soil or saprolite under grassland replicate 2 | place: USA:California | collected 2016-06-15 | reverse complement strand
CCTGATGGCTGGCCGGCCCGGTGGAGATTCCCATCCGCGGGGCGGCTGGGCAGATGATGATCTCCGGCTCGGCCAACGGGATCGCGAGCCGAGTCGCGACATCGGTGCCGGATGCCGGTGCTCCGGCGCACGGACATGCTTGATGAGCGGAAGTTGTCGCAGCAACGAATTCGTGGCCCTTACGACCGTCAGTGTCACCGGTCGATGGTCCGTCGCGGCCGGCTTCCGCTGGCCCCGGCACTTGTGATGGCCGTTGCCACTAACCCGCAGGACCCGCCCCGCCGAACGCACGCCTCCGATCCGCCGTCGTCACCCCACAGGCGCCGCCGCTGTACGTGCCTCCACACGAAGCCCTCAGCCGCGCCGCCGGCTCCGCATGGAACACCGGTGCCGGCGGGCCGCCCGTACCCCGAAGCCCGCTCGCAAGCCTGGCGACAGATATCCCAGTTGGGCGCGGGCATACTCAGTCACCGCGGCTCACCCGGTGAACCCCAGCGGGGCCCCGCATCGCTGCCCGACCAATCCAGGTGTCAGCGATCAGTTATGACGCCGGATCTTGGGAGACGGCTGAGCAGGCCGAGTGCGGCGTGGCCGGCGTTTGCATGCACCGTAGACAGGGTTTTCCACACTGGGTGGCCTCGGTTTGACAACTCGGATGCGCGCAGCTTCGCCCGTTCGGCGTTGGTTAGCTCGGCGCTGGCGGGGTTAGGAACTAGCGAAAGTAGGAAGGCGAGGTCCTGCAAGTGAACCTCTTTGAAGGGCAGGTGCGTGGCGGCTTCCTTAGCAAGAATCGCTGCCAGAAGGTCAGGACGCGGGATGCTCCCGGTCCGTCCTGCGACGATCACTGGGACGAACGCGACGTGCCTGAGCGCCTGGGTGCCGCCTGGCACCTCTATCGTCCGGCCTGGAGGAGTGGTCGTTAGAGTCGCTCGGGGACCAAGATTGTCTGGTGCGAGAATGTCGACGACGATGGCTCCAACATCGGCTTGACGTTTGTAACGATGACCCTGTCCCTCGGGTCCGGGGTCCATCTCGAAGCCGAGGTCAGTGACGAAGCGGACGACTCGGCGCAGTGCGGCAGGGTCGGCGCGGATATCGACCAGCACGTCTCCGTCGGTTGTGGGTCGGATATCCGTTCTCCCACACTCAAGCCCGTGAAGTGCGACCATCTGCCCGCCGATGAGGCACCAGCCCTGGAGATGCTCGGCCAAGTCGAATAGAAGGTGCCACAACTCGGTCAGCGCGGGACTCAACGGGGGCATACGGATGCCCAGTTCCGCGGGGTTCAAAGGTTCACTATCAAGTTGACGCCCGCTGCTTGGTCGCGAGCTCTGTCACGTTCCATCAGGTCTGCCGCGACGACTGGGGCAGGCGCGACGGGACGATCGAACAGCCATTCAGCGCTATCACCCACAACATGAAGCCACACGTTAGCATCAGCGCCAGAGGATCGGCTGAGTGCGTACCGCTCCATGATCTCTGCCAGGTCTTGCGGTCGAAGATAGCCCTCTGCGCCGCCCAACACCATAAGATCAGCGCCGTAGTCATGAACCGCACTAACACCACTTCGAACAACTTTCGGGTCGTTTACTAGGTCCGTCAGAATGCTTGGATGCCCATAGAACTGGTTGACCTCGGCCCGCCGCCGAAGCGTCGTCCGCCACTGCCTTGCCATCGCGTCGGACGGCTGACCACGTAGCCACGCAGCCCGAGACCGTGCGCGTGACCGCAATGGAGGCGACAGGCGTTCGAGGCCGTCCTCCGCCTGAGAGAGCACCGCGAGTGCTCCCCAAGCTGACCGCGAAGACAAGGGCCGGCCAGGAGGAGACTTACCCCGCTGGCGGTGCTCGATCGCACTCGACGAGACCAACCAGCGTCCGCCGATGCGGACACTGGGAAGGCTTCCGTCAGCGGTCAGTTGACGCACACGTCGAGGCGACACGTGCAGGTTCTGCGCAGCCTCCGCGACCGACACGTACTCCACACCGACACCTCCTCTGTTGCAGCATCAACACTACCGCAGCCGGTAGTGTTGCGACAACCCTACCGATCGGGGAAGTATTCCGATGCGCTTCGTCAGCTGGATGCCGACGAAGACGTCGTCGAGGCAGACCTTGGCCGTGCGCCGGTTCGCCAGGTCTTGGCTGACCTCAACCGACGACCTGGAAGCTGGTCCGCGTAGGTGGAGGCGGACGCCGACACCGTAGGACTTTGGCACCTATGTCCAGATCCTGCTCGCCTGCACCACCGCGGGCCACGTAGGCCTCGATCAGGTCGGCGCCTGCCGCCCGTCGGCGCTCGACGACCCAGCCAACCGCCGGTGGAGCCGAGGAACGTCACGGCGATGTCTCCCGCCTCCCGCCTGGCGGGCCCGCTGCCGGGTAGTGACGGGCATGGTGACTAGGCAGACCAGCCCCACGCAGTCAGCGAGAACTGCGAGCGACCTGACTGCAGCCGCCTGGAGGGTGCGCGGGCGATCGCCCGATCGATCACCTGATCCCCTGGGAGCCGGTCACCCGAAGGCCGGCCGGCGAGGGAAGCCCGTGCCCCGAAGACGCCGCTACTCGGCTGACGTCTTGCGTGTCTTGGCCCCGGTAAGTAGCCTACGTCTTAGAGGAGATGCTGCAGCATCTTGCTGAGGAGGTCGTCGCCAGTGATCGCCGTGAACGTCAACCGGTCTGGAGCCCGCGCCGTCTCGCAACAGCAGCTCCGAGAAGCCGCAGCAGGCGCCTGGGTACTCAGCGAACCGTCTCTCGAAACCTTTGGCGACTACCTGCTCGCCGTTCGCAAGAACTTCGTCGTCGGGGTCTGGACAATTAGGGATACCTACCGGGACGACGAAGGTAAGGTGAGTTTCCACCTTGAGGCGGCGCCCGAATTCCAAAGCCTTGTCGGAGAGCCGAGCCCGGTTGAGTGGAAACAGGGCCAGGCAAACCCGGTCAAGCTCGTGAACACAAGCACCCTGCAGCAGGATGCCAGCGAGGTCGAGTTGACACCCCAAGGCAACCGACGCGTACTGTTGGACGGCTGGAGTCTGGTGGTGTACAACGGCGACCGTGCTCGACTCACGGCTCCGGACAGCGGCAGAAAGCTCATCGTCGAGAGTGCGTTCCCTGGACCTAATGGAGCCAACGTAACTGTGCGTCTCACAGACCTCGCATAGAGTAGGCAAGTTAGTCGACGGGCCATGCTCTCAGCTTCGGGGTGGTTCCGCTCGTACGGCCCCCGGGGGAGGGCTAGGTCATGGCGGCCAGGCTCTGTTCGACCAGGTCGGACGGCGCGGCCAGGCTCAGCCGGGCGACCATCTCGACCCGGGTGATCTCGCCGTAGCTGATGGCCTTCGCTCCCAGATCCCTCCATCCGCTGAGCCGCACGGCGGCGGTCGTGTCCGTCTGAGGGAGCGGCGGCCGGCTACCGGTGCCAGTACGATCATCTGCGGTGTGTGCGCCGCCGACTCTGGGCTGAGGAGGCCAACCATTGACCGCATACGCACGCAGCTACTGATCGAAGGCGGCAGGACAGGGTTGCCGTGGCTGGCCGACTCATTACGATCAGTGTGCCGACCGTAGGGAGATACCTTGGGCAAGTCCAGATTCCAGCAGTTCCAGGAGCACGTCGAGCGCATGGACGACGATGCCAGGATTACGGCGCTCGCGACCACCCAGGGCCAGGTCTACCTCCTGGCGCAAGCGGTCGCCCAGCAGGCGCGGCGGGTGGAGCCTTCCCGAAGGTCAGATCAAGCACGGAGCAGTATCAGGTCAGTGCCTGGTGCCTCCCGTGAGCCCCTAGCGGTTCAGTCTTGATCATTCGTGGCTCCCCCAAGAAGGGCCAGGCAACAAGCCGCACCGAATGCAAACCCAGCTGCCACGGCGCGAGAGAACCCGAACACGTCACAACCATCGGGTCGTCCGCGGTCGGCGACGATAGAGCGGCGATGACGTCCGGCCGGACACCATCGGACAGCTCATCCAGACCATCTAGTACGGCTAGGGCGTGTCTGACGGACCCTAGGCGGGGTTGTGGACGTTGGCGCCGTATTGGTCTTTGTGGTCACGGCGCAGCGCTTGCACCGGGATCGCGGCACCAAGCATGCTGGTCAGGCACGTGGAGGGGAGTACTCCTTCGCGGCGGCGTCGTCAGTACGGCGGGTCCCGACTCAGCTCGGTGGACGCCCGGTGCCGCCGGCCAGAGATGGCGGAAGAGACCTCCGGTCAAGACGTCATGTCCTTGTCGACCGGAGGTAGTTGTCTCATGCACGTCGAGTGGTGGCTGTGGGCCGGCGCAATCCTGGCGATTCTCGGGCTCCTCGCCTTCGACCTCTTCGTGGTCGGCCGCCGGGCGCGGCAACCGTCGATGAAGGAGGTCGCCGGTTGGGCGCTGTTCTACTGCGCCGCCGCCGTGGCGTTCGGGTTGCTGATCCTCGCGCTGCACGGAGGGCGGTACGCGGGCGAGTTCTACGCGGGCTGGCTCACCGAGTACAGCCTGAGCGTGGACAACCTGTTCGTCTTCGTCATCATCATGTCGCGCTTCGCGGTCCCGGCGGCGTACCAGCAGCGCGTGCTGACCGTGGGCATCGTGCTGGCGCTGGCCATGCGGGCGGTCTTCATCGCCCTCGGCGCAGGCGCGGTGGCGCGCTTCTCCTGGGTGTTCTATCTGTTCGGGGCGTTCCTTGCCTACACCGCGTGGAAGCTGGCCCGGCATAAGGGCGATGAGGACGCCGAGGTGAAGGACAACCTCGTGCTGCGGGTCGCCAGGCGGGTGCTTCCCACGACGACGCAGTACGACGGCGCACGGCTGGTCACGCGCGTGCGGGGCCGCGCTCTGGTCACTCCGATGCTCGTGGTGATGATCGCCATCGGGACGACGGACGTGCTGTTCGCGCTCGACTCGATCCCGGCGATCTTCGGACTGACCAAGGAGCCCTTCCTGGTCCTGTCCGCCAACGCGTTCGCCCTGATGGGGCTTCGCCAGCTGTACTTCCTCATCGGGGGCCTGCTGGACCGCCTGGTGTACCTCAGCTACGGCCTGGCTGTCGTGCTGGCGTTCATCGGGATCAAGCTGACCCTCGAGGCCCTGCACACCAACACCCTGCCCTTCCTGGCGGGCGGGCACCCGATCCACCTCGGCCCCGAGATCCCGATCACCGCCTCGCTCGGGTTCATCATCGGGACGCTGGTCGTGACCACCGTGGCCAGCCTGGTCAGGGACCGCCGCAACCGCCGCCGGGTCGAGCCGGTCGAGCCCGTCGAGCCGGCCGAGCGGGTCGAACCGGCGCTCTCGCCGGTGTGATCGCCTGGTGAGCCTGGTCGGCCATGGCCGGTCCCGGAGCCAGGGCGGGTTGCCACCCTGGCTGGTACGGGTACTCATCGCCGTGGCGCTGACCCAGTCGGCGGAGCACCTGGCCCGACCCGCGACGTCGTACCGCGCGCTGGCGCTGGGGGCGGACGCGCGGGCGGTCGGGTTGATCACGGCCGCCTATGCCGTGGTGCCCGTCCTCGTCGCGCTGCGGCTCGGGCGGCTGGCCGACCGGCGTAGCCCGGCGCCCCTGTTCCTCGCGGGCGCCGTCGCGCTCACCGCCGGCTGCGGGCTGCTCGCTGTCGCCGCCAACCTTCCGCAGCTTGCCCTCGCCAGCGCTGTGCTGGGGTTCGGGCATCTGGCGTTTATGGTGGGCGGGCAGACGCTGATCGGCGTGCAGTCCGACAACGACCGGCAGGACCGCGACTACGGCCTGTACACGGCGCTGACCTCCTTCGGGCAGCTGGTCGGCCCGGCGCTGGCCGGGTTCGTCATGGCCGGCGCCGGCGTCCGACCCTCGGTCGGTGCGACGACGACAGCCTTCCTCGTGGCGACGGTGCTGGCGTTGCTCGCCGTGCCGTTCAGCTGGCGGGTGCAGGCGCGGCGGCACCGCAGCGCCGGCCGGGCCGCCGACAGAGCCGATCAGCCGGGCGGCCGCGGGCTCCGGCTGCTGCGGGTACCGGGGCTGCCGGCGGGGTTGCTGGTCAGCCTCGCCCTGCTCGCCGCGGTCGACCTGCTCACCGCCTACCTGCCGGTGCTGGCCGGGCAGGCGGGCATCGGCCCGGGAGTCGTCGGGCTGCTGCTCAGCCTGCGGGCGTTCGGCTCGATCGCCTCCCGGCTCCTGCTCGGACGGCTGGTGGCCAGGTGGGGCCGGGTGCGGCTGCTGGTCGGGAGCACGCTGGGCTCGGCGGCGCTGCTGGCCGCGCTGCCGCTGTTCTCCTCCGCGCCGGCCTGGGCGGTCCTGCTGGTCGTCTCCGGCGTCCTGCTCGGCGTCGGCCAGCCGCTCACCATGGTCCTGGTCGTGCGGGCCGCGCCGGCGGGGTCGAAGGGAATGGCGCTGGCCATGCGGCTGACCGGCAACCGGCTCGGTCAGGTGGCCGTCCCGGCGGCGGCCGGGCTGGCCGCGGGCGCGGCGGGCGCGGCAGCCGCCTTCTGGCTCCTGGGCGGCCTGCTGGCGGTCTCGGCGTTCACCGCGGCGGCCAGGCCGGTTGAGGACACCCGGTCATCCTGAGCGCCATGCGTAGCGGCGCTCCGGGCGGCCCGCGGCGCCGTAGCGCAGCCGCACCTCCAGCAGCCCGGACGAGACGAAGTGCTCCAGGTAGCGGCGGGCGCTGACCCGGGCCAGGCCGGTGCGCTCGGCGCATTCGGAGGCCGACAGGTCCCCGTCGGCCTCCCGCAGGGCGCGGCGGACCAGGTCGGCCGACTCGGGGCTGAGCCCCTTCGGCAACCGCTCGGCCCGGCCGGCCGGCGTCCCGCGGAAGAGCCGGTCGATGTCCGGCTGCCCCGGGTCCGTGATCGCGGCGAGCGAGCGGGTGGTCGCCGCGTACTGCTCCAGCCGCAGCCGCAGCGCCTCCTGGTCGAACGGCTTGAGCAGGTAGCTCACAACCCCCCCGCGCAGGGCCTGCCGGACCGTGTCGACCTCCTTGGCGGCGGTGACGACGAGGACGTCGACCTGCGGAGCCTCCTCCCGCAGCCGGCGCAGGACCTCGGTGCCGTTCATGTCGGGCAGGTAGATGTCCAGCAGCACCAGGTTGGGGCGCCCGGTGGCGACCGCCTTCAGGGCTTCCGCTCCGCTGTGCGCCACCCCGGCCACGACGAAGCCGGGCACGCGCGAGACGAACCCGGCGTGCACCTTCGCCACCATGAAGTCGTCGTCGACGACGAGTACGCGGATCACGGCGCCACCGCCGGTTTGCGGGGCAGCCGCGCCGAGAACACCGCTCCGTCCTGATTGGACACTCCGACGGCGCCGCCGCGCCGCAGGCATATGGACCGGGTGAGGGCCAGCCCGAAACCGCGTCCGCTGTTCGCCGGAGCCTTGGTGGTGAAGCCACGCTCGAACATCTCGCCGACCAGGTCGGCCGGCACGCCGGGCCCGGTGTCGTGGACGGTGACCAGGACGTCGCCTTTCTCCTCCCGGATGCCCACCTCGACGCGACCACCGGTCCCGTCGTGACCGCTCTGGCCGATCGCATCGAAGGCGTTGTCGACGAGGTTGCCCACGACCGTGGTCAGGTCTTCGGACAGCTGTTCGTCGACGGCGTCCAGCCGGGAGTTCTCGGCGATGCGCAGGTCGATGCCGCGCTCGGCGGCGAGGCTGGCCTTGGCCACCAGCAGCGCGGCGACCGAAGGGTCCCCGATGCGCTCGGTCACCGAGCTGGTGAGCCGCTGGGTGACCCTTCCCAGCCGCTCGACGTAGCCCAGCACCTCGTCGTACTCGCCGAGCTCGAGCAGGCCGGAGATGGTGTGCAGCCGGTTGGCGAACTCGTGGGCCTGCGCCCGCAGGGCCTCGGTCGCCTGCCGGGTCACACCGAGCTCGCGCTTCAGGGCGGTCAGATCGGTGAGGTCCCGCATGGTGGTGACCGACCCGACCGGCCGGCCCCGCACGGCGACAGGCATCCGGTTGAGGGTGAGGACGCGCTCACCCACGAGGACGACCTGGTCGCGCCCGCTGACGTGACCGGATAGGACGTCGATCAGCGGCGGCTCCATGCCGAGCTCCGCCGGCGTCCTGCCGAGGCAGTCCCGGGGCAGGTGCAGCAGCCGGTGCGCCTCCGCGTTCACCAGGGTGATCCGCTGCTGCTCGTCAAGGGCGAGAACTCCCTCCTTGATCCCGGTCAGCATAGCTTCCCGGTGCTCGACGAGCCCCCGGATCTCGCGGGGCTCCAGGCCGAGGGTCTGCCGCTTGACCCGCCGGGCCACCAGCAGCGATCCGACGACGCCGAACAGGCTGGCCAGCCCGAGATAGGACAGCAGGGTGGGCGCCGCCTGCCGGAGGCGCTCGCCCAGGCCCGGGTAGAAGCGTCCCGCGGCGACAACGCCCAGCAGCTTCCCGACCTGTCCCTCCTGCTGCGACAGGACCGGCACCGAGGCGACGACCGACCGCGTCCCGTCCGGGCTGGCGACCCCTACCCAGACCCGCCCGTCCCGAGCCGTGGTGCCGTCCAGAGGCAGCGGCCGGCCGACGAGGGCCGGGTCCCGGGACGAGGCCACGACAAGCCCGTCCGCCCCCGCCACCAGGACGTACGAGGCGCCGGACTGGTCCGCCGCCCGGTCCGCGATACCGGCGGCCTGCTCCCGGTCGTGGCGCGCCAGCGCGTCGCGCAGGAGGGACTGACCCGCGGTGTTCTCCGCCACCGCATGCACGCGCCTGCCCTCGACGTCCCGGAAGTTGGCGTCGGACTGGGCCAGGAAGATGCCGCCGACGACGAGGACGACCGCGGCGATGATGCCGAGCTGAAGAGCGAGCAGTTGGCCGGTGAGCGACCTCGGCATGCGCACGGTCCGCCTCCTCTCGCCACCTCACCGCCCTCCGGCCTTCGCCCACTGCGTGGTCGGGCAGGCGTGACCTGGTCTGCGTGGACACAAGGACCACAAAGCACACTCTGACTTCAATCGTGACAGGCGCGTGTCCTCCACCGAGGCTGCTTCCAGCGGAACAGTGACGTGAAGGGACCCCCATGAGGAAGATACGACTGGCGAGGCTGGTCCTCCCGGCGCTGGCTCTCGGGCTGGCCACGACCGCCTGCGCCAACTCGGGCGGCGGAGGCGGCAGCGGCAGCGGGCCGGTGCGCGGGCTGCAGGTGATCGTGCCGAACTCGCCGGGAAGCGGCTACGACACGACCGCCCGGGCCGCGGTCAAGGCGATGGAGGACGCGGAACTGGCCCGCTCGGTCGAGGTCTCCAACGTGGCGGGTGCCGGCGGGACCGTCGGGCTCCAGCGCGTGGTGAACGAGAAGGGCAACGGCGACCTGCTGCTCCAGATGGGGCTCGGCCTGGTGGGCGCGACGTACACGAACAAGTCCAAGGCCACGCTGAAGGAGACGACCCCGATCGCCCGCCTCATCCAGGAGGCGGAGGTCGTCGTGGTGCCGAAGGACTCCCCCTATCAGACGCTGAGCGACCTGATCGCGGCGTGGAAGGCGGACCCGGGCAAGGTGCCGGCCGGCGGCGCGTCCGCTCCCGGTGGACCCGACCACCTGTCCCTGATGCTGCTGGCGCAGAAGGCCGGCGTGGCGCCGAAGGACGTCAACTACGTGTCATACGACGGTGGTGGGGAGCTGATGACCGCGCTGCTGGGCAGCAAGGTCGCGTTCGGTGCTACCGGTACCGGTGAGGTGGTCGAGCAGGCCAAGTCCGGGAAGGTGCGGGTCCTCGCGGTCACCAGCGCCCAGCGGGTGCCGGACGTCGAGGCGCCGACCTTGAAGGAGGCCGGCGTGGACCTGGAGTTCACCAACTGGCGCGGTCTGGTCGCGCCCCCCGGCATCTCCGACGACGACAAGGCGAAGCTGATCGGCCTGGTGGAGAAGATGCGCAACTCCCAGCAGTGGAAGGACGCGCTGGCCAAGCACGGGTGGACCGACGCCTACCTGAGCGGGGATGCGTTCGCCGCGTTCCTGGAGTCCGAGCAGCAGCGGGTCCAGCAGGTGCTCGGCGAGCTGGGCCTCGCCTGACCATCCGGCCGGCCCGGGAGGCGCGGTGGAGCGCGTTGAGCACTCCTACCGCGCCTCCCACGGCAGGCGCAGCGCAATGACCATGCCTCTGGCGCGGCGCCGGCGGGCGTCCGTACCGCCTGGAAAGGAATCAGGATGAGCACCTCCGCGCCACCCTCGGCGCCGCAGCAGACCCGGAACTGGGCTGAACTGTTGATGGCGCTCCTGCTTGTCGTGCTCGGCGCGATCGTCCTCGCCGACGCGGCCCGCCTGCCCGACCTGCCGCAGCGCGGACCGGTCGGCCCGGCCGCGGTTCCCGTCGTCGTCGGCCTGATGCTTGTGGTCTGCGCCGTGTTCCTCGCCGTCGATGTGCTGCGGGGCGGCCGCGGCGAGGCCGAGGGCGGCGAGGACGTCGAGATTGACGCCCCGACGGACTGGCGGACCGTGACGATGCTGGCGGCCGCCTTCCTGGCCAACGTCGCCCTCATCGACCGGGCCGGCTGGCCGATCTCCGGCGCGGTGCTGTTCTTCGGCAGCGCCTACGCGCTCGGCAGCCGCCGCTACGTGCGTGACGTGCTGCTGGCGGTCGCACTGTCGTTCCTCACGTACTTCCTCTTCGGCCAAGGGCTCGGCATCGACCTGCCGGCCGGCGTCCTGGAAGGGATCCTGCAATGAGCGCCCTCACCTCGCTGCTCGAGGGCTTCGCCACGGCGCTGACGCCGACCAACCTCCTCTTCGCCCTCATCGGGGTGATCCTCGGCACCGCGGTCGGGGTGCTGCCCGGCATCGGCCCGGCGATGAGCATCGCCCTGCTGCTGCCGCTGGCCGCCGGGATCGAGGACCCCACCAGCGCTTTCATCATGTTCGCCGGGATCTACTACGGCGGCATGTACGGCGGCTCCACCACCTCGATCCTGCTCAACACCCCGGGCGAGAGCTCGTCGGTGGTGACCGCCATCGAGGGCAACAAGATGGCCCGCCGGGGGAGAGCGGCGCAGGCGCTGGCCACCGCCGCCCTCGGCTCCTTCGTCGCGGGCACGATCGCCACCACCCTGCTGGTCTTCCTGGCCCCGCTCGTCGTGCAGGTCGCCGTGAAGATCGGCGCCCCGGACTACTTCGCCATCATGGTGCTCGCCTTCGTCGCGGTCACCGCGGTGCTCGGCGCGTCCCGGGTGCGCGGGTTCGCCTCACTCGCGCTCGGTCTCGCGATCGGCCTGATCGGCATCGACCAGACCACGGGACAGCAGCGCCTGACCTTCGGCATCCCGCTGCTGGCCGACGGCATCGACGTGATCGTAGTCGCGGTCGGGCTCTTCGCGGTCGGCGAGGCGTTGTGGGTCGCCGCGCACCTTCGGCGCAAGCCGGCCGAGATCATCCCGGTCGGGCGTGCCTGGCTGGGCCGGGAGGACCTGTCGCGGTCGTGGAAGCCCTGGCTGCGTGGCACGGCGCTCGGCTTCCCGTTCGGCGCGCTGCCCGCGGGTGGCGCCGAGATCCCGACCTTCCTGTCCTACGTGACCGAGAAGAAGCTGTCCAAGCGGCCGGAGGAGTTCGGGCACGGCGCGATCGAGGGCGTCGCCGGCCCGGAGGCGACGAACAACGCCTCCGCGGCGGGCACGCTGGTGCCGATGCTGGCCCTCGGCCTGCCGGTCTCGGCGACCGCGGCGGTCATGCTGGCCGCGTTCCAGCAATTCGGCATCCAGCCGGGCCCGCAGCTGTTCGACCGGGAGCCGGAGCTGGTGTGGGGCCTGATCGCGAGCCTGTTCATTGGCAACACGCTTCTCCTGGTGCTGAACCTGCCGCTGGCCCCGCTGTGGGCCAAGCTGCTGCGCGTTCCGCGCCCGTACCTGTACGCGGGCATCATCTTCTTCGCCAGCCTCGGGGCGTACGCGGTCAACGCCCAGTACTTCGACCTGATCCTGCTGTTCATCCTGGGCGTGCTCGGCTTCGCCATGCGCCGCTTCGGCCTGCCGGTGCTGCCACTGATCATCGGGGTGATCCTCGGCCCCCGCGCCGAGCTGCAGATGCGCCGGGCGCTGCAGATCAGCGACGGGGACATCAGCGGGCTGTTCAACAGCCCCATGGCCATCGGGATCTACACGGTAATCGCGCTCATCGTGCTCTGGCCGCTGGTTCACCGGCTGGTCATCCGGCGCCTGCGTCCGGCGCACCAGGTGCATGCGGGGCATGCGCACCCGCTGGTCGAGCTGGCCGCGGAGCTCGCCGCGGAGTCCGAGGACGAGGTGGAGGACAGGGCCGTGCTCGCCCGCGCGGAACGGCTGGCCTCGGGCCCGGCTCCCGGCAGCTCCGGCCCGGGCTCCGCAAAGCCGCCCGGGCACCCCGGCCCGGACGGACCTGTCAGCCGAGGAAGGGACGTGCATGACCAGCAGCCGGACCACTGAGCCCACCCACCCCGAGCCGGGCCCGGACCAGCCGCGCGGGCCCCTCACCGGCATCCGCGTGCTTGACGTGAGCACCGTGTACGCGGCGCCGATCACCGCGATGCTGCTCGGCGACCACGGCGCCGACGTGATCAAGGTCGAGCACCCCAGGGGCGACCCGGCCCGCACCCACGGGTGGAACCGGGAGGGCCACGGCCTGTGGTGGAAGGTGATCTCCCGGAACAAGCGGACGGTCACCCTGAACCTGGGCAAGCCGGAGGGGCAGGACCTGCTGCGGCGGCTGGTCGGCGACGCCGACGTGCTGGTCGAGAACTTCCGTCCAGGCGTGATGGAGAAATGGGGCCTGGGCCCGGACGAGCTGATGGACGTCAACCCGCAGCTGGTCGTGCTCCGCGTCACCGGTTTCGGCCAGACCGGCCCGTACGCCGAGCGGCGGGCGTTCGGCACGCTCATGGAGGCCATGAGCGGGTTCGCGCACCAGACCGGGCAGGAGGACGGCCCCCCGACCCTTCCGCCGTTCGGCCTGGCCGACGGGGTCGCCGGGATCGCCGGAGCGCTGGCGGTGATGATCGCGCTGCATCACCGCGACGCCCGCGGTGGAACCGGGCAGGTCATCGACCTGTCCCTGCTCGAGCCGCTGCTGGGCATCCTGGGCCCGGGGCCGACGGTCTACGACCAGCTGGGCATCATCGCCGGCCGGCACGGCAACCGCTCGCCGAACAACGCGCCGCGCAACGCCTACCTGACGCGGGACGGGCGCTGGGTCGCCATCTCCGCCAGCGCGACCTCCATCGCGGAGCGGGTGATGCGGCTGGTCGGCCGCCCGGACCTCGTGGACAAGCCGTGGTTCTCCTCGGCGGGCGAGCGCAGCCGGCGCAGCGAGCTGCTCGACGGGGCCGTGCAGAAGTGGATCTCCGCGCGGGACCTCGACGAGGTGGTGACCGCGTTCGAGGAGGCCGGCGCCGCCCTCGCGCCGATCTACGACGTGGAGCAACTGCTCAACGATCCGCACGTGCAGGCCCGGGAGACGATCACGACGGTGCACGATGAGGACCTCGGCGCGCTGAAGATGCAGAACCTCATGTTCCGCCTCGGCGGCACCCCGGGGCGGATCCGCTTCCCTGGACGCAAGCTCGGCCAGGACACCGCGGCGGTCTACGGCGAACTGCTCGGTCTCCAGCCGGATAACCTGGCCAAGCTCCGCGGGAACGGAGTCGTCTGATGGACCGCAGCTACCTGTTCGCGCCCGGGCACAACGCCAAGCTGCTCGGCAGGGTCTTCGACGCCGGCGCGGACGCTGTCATGCTCGACCTGGAGGACGCCGTCCCGCCGGAGGCGAAGCAGGCGGCACGGCGGATGGTGGCCGAGGCGCTCCTCGGCCGTCCCGCGTGGGTCCGGGTCAACGCCCCGCGCACCGCGCTGTGCGAGGCCGATCTCGCCGCTGTGGCCGACGTCGCGTACGGCATCCGCATCCCGAAGGCGGAGTCCGCCGGCGACGTCGCCTGGGTGGCTGAGCGGGCTCCCGGCAAGCCGCTGATCTGCGCGATCGAGAGCGCCCGCGGCGTGCTGGCCGCCGCCGAGATCGCCGCCGTGCCGGGGGTGCGCCACCTCGCGATGGGCGGGGTAGACCTGGCCCGGGACCTCAACGCCGGCAGCGGGAACCTGCAGACGCTCCACGTGCGCTCGCACCTTGTCGTTGCCTCGCGCGCCGCCGGGATCGAGCCACCCATCGACAGCGTGTACGCCCACCTCGACGACGAGACCGGGCTGCGGGAGCAGGCCGAGTTCGCCCGCTCGCTCGGCTTCTTCGGCAAGTCCGCGATCCACCCGCGGCAGCTGCCCGTGCTGCACGAGATCTTCACGCCCACCGGGCAGGAGCTCGCCTGGGCGCGGGACGTCCTCGCGGCCTTCGACGCCGCCGGCGGCGCGGCGCTGCGGCTGCCCAGTGGCGAGTTCGTCGATCTGCCCGTCGCCGAACGGGCCCGCCGGGTGCTGCAGCTCGCCGAGTCCCTCTCGTCCGCCGGAACCGCAACTTTCGAGGAGAACGATGACCATCGTCGTGGGATACGTGCCCAGGCCGGAGGGGCGCGCGGCGCTGCGGCGCGCTGTGGATGAGGCCAAGCTGCGCGACGCGCGGCTGGTGATCGTCAACGCCTCCCGCGGGGACGCGTACGTCGACACCGGCTTCGCCCCGGTGCAGGACGTCGAGATCGTCAAGAGCGAGTTGGACAGCTCCGGCGTGGAGTACGAGCTCCGCCAACTCGTACGTGGCCACGAGCCCGCCGAGGAGGTCGTCGGCCTCGCCGAGGAGGTCGACGCCGACCTGATCGTGATCGGGATGCGCCGGCGCTCCGCGGTGGGCAAGTTCCTCCTCGGCAGCACGGCCCAGCGCATCCTGCTCGACGCCAACTGCCCCGTCCTAGCCGTCAAGGCATCCGACGGAGCGGCCTGACCCCGGGCCTGCGGAGCGGCCTGACCCCGGGCCTGCGGCGCGGCCTGACCCCGGGCCTGCGGCGCGGCCTGACCCGGGGCCTGCAGCGGCCTGACCCGGGGCCTGCGGCGGCCTGACCCGGGGCCTGCGGCGGCCTGACCCGGGGCCTGCGGCGCGGCCGGCTCCCGTACCCTCACGGCAACCCGACTGATCCCGTCCCCCTGTGAGGGTGTTCTAGTCGAACAGCCTGCTCGTCGTGCACGTACACGTTCAGGTCGCTGCCGGGTCGGAGGAGGCGTTCCGGGAGGCCACGCTGTCCAACGCCAGGCAGAGCGTGCGCGAGCCGGGGGTGGCCCGTTTCGACGTGCTCCAGAGCACCGACGATCCGACCCGGTTCGTGCTGGTAGAGGTGTACCGGGACGCACAGGCCCCCGCCGCGCACAAGGACACGGCGCATTACCAGACGTGGCAGGACACCGTGGCGCCGATGATGGCGCAGCCGCGGTCGAGCCAGCGGTACGTCAACGCGTTCCCGGACGACGCCGGCTGGTAGCGCGTGCCTGCAGCAGCCTTCGAGTTCGCTAGCGCGGGCCGCGTCGTGTTCGGCGGCGGCGAGGTCCGCCAGGCGCCGCAGGCACTGCGTGGCCTCGGCGCGCGGCAGGTACTGGTGGTCACCGGACGCACGACGCAACGCTCCGCGCCGCTGCGGTCGGCGCTGGCCGCCGAAGGCATCGAGTCGGTCACCTTCCCGGTGCCCGGCGAACCGACGGTGGACATGGCGCGCGAGGCCACGTCGCTGGTCCAGCGGCATCGTTGCGACGCGGTGGTCGGGTTCGGCGGAGGCGGCGCGCTGGATGCGGCCAAGGCGGTCGCGATCCTGGCGACCAACGGTGGCGACCCCCTGGACTACCTGGAGACCGTCGGCCGCGGCCGGGTCCTGCAGCGACCCGCGCTGCCCTGGGTGGCGGTTCCCACCACCGCGGGCACCGGGGCGGAGGTCACCCGCAACGCGGTGCTGACGGTCACCGAGGCTGCGGTGAAGGCAAGCCTGCGCAGCCCGCTCATGCTGGCCCGGCTGGCGATCGTCGACCCCGACCTGCTGGTCGGGACGCCGCGCCCGACGCTGGCCGCCAGCGGCCTGGACGCGCTGTCGCAGCTCATCGAGCCCTACCTGTCCGCGCGCGCCAACCCCCTCACCGACGCGCTGGCACCCGAGGGAATTCGGCGCTCGGCGCGTTCCCTGCCCCAGGCCGCGGTCGAGGGGACCGGCGGGGGCGACGCCGCCAGCCAGCGACGACGCGAGGATCTGGCACTGGCAAGCCTGTTCGGCGGGCTCTGCCTGGCCAACTCCGGCCTGGGCGCCGTACACGGCTTCGCCGCACCCGTGGGCGGCACGTTCGCCGCACCGCACGGCGCGGTGTGCGCCGCCCTGCTGGCCCCGGCGATGGAGATCAACCTGCGGGCGCTGTCGGCGCGCGCCCCGGACCACCCCGGCCGGCTGCGCATGCGGCACGTCGCGGCGCTGCTGACCGGCGACCCGGCCGCCACCGCCGAGGACGGCATCGCCTGGCTGCGTCGGCTGTGCGCCGCCCTGGCCCTGCCGGGGCTGGCCCACTACGGCATGACCGAGGCCGACATCCCCGAACTGGTGGGCAAGGCCAAGCAGGCCAGCAGCATGCGCGCCAACCCCATCACGCTCACCGACCAGGAGCTGACCGAGATGGCCCTGCGCTCGCTGTGACACGGGCCCCGCCCGCGGCCACCCGGGCGTGGTGTCGATCAGGGTCTGGCCGGCAGGAGGACGGTCCTTCGGTCAAGGCTCAAAGATTCAGTCCAGGCCCGGACCGTCGGTGCGGTCTGGGCTTTCGTAAACCCATTGCTCGCGCTGTCGCATCTCTCTCAGCAGCCGTCGCTTGCGCGCGCTGAGGACGTATGCGCGCTCATCTCCGCCTCCAGACCGGCCTCCAGCACAGGCTTGGTCATCTGCTGCAAGAATCCGCCCTCCCCGGCCAACGACAACCCCTTCGCCGCCGCCCGCCCGGCCAACGCAGCCAGCAACTGCACATCGCCGGCGTCCAGCCCCACCGGCCCAGCCGGTGCGCCGGCCTCGACCTCGACGACCAGGACCTCAACCATCACATCACTCACGGTGACTCCTCGCTTCGGAGAGTTACATCGTTGTCCTTACACGCCCCCGCACCAACCCGGTCATCCGGGTCATGGTTGATATGCAGGTGATCGGTCGACTGGCAGGCGGTCGGCGTGCAGCCTGGGTGGCAAGGCTCGGGGGCCGGTGCGGGGTCCTTCCGCGGGGCCCGCTCGGCGGTTCCCGGTGGCCGGTTGGGGGCTGTCGGTTGTTGCTGCAGGGCACCGGTCGCGGCGTGCGGCGAACTGGTCATGGCCGCCGTATGAAGTCGGGGTGGAGGGTTCGCGCAATGGTCGGCGCTGCGCCCCTCCGATCGGAGGACCCCATCCGGTGCAGACGCGCAGGTCGCCGCCCGATGCACCGCAGCAACGGCTAACCTTGATCATTCACGGTTAGGCTGCCCTATGATTGTAGGTACTCTTACGTAATGCGACCCCTTCGGTATTCCATCAACGTCACATTGGACGGATGTTGCGATCATCGTGAAATGTTCGCGGACGAAGACTTGCATCGTCACGCGGCCGAGAACCTCGCCCAGGCCGATGCCCTCCTCTTTGGCCGGGTGACTTACGAGATGATGGAGGCAGCGTGGCGTCCGCCGGCGGGGACGGGAGCGAGGCCTGATTGGATGGAACCCTTCGCCCGGACGATCGACGCGGCAAGGAAGTACGTCGTGTCGAGCACCTTGGACCGGGTCGATTGGAACGCGGAGCTCGTGCGCGGGGATCTGGGGAAGGCCGTTCAGCAGCTCAAGCGGGAGTCGGGTAAGGGACTGTTCGTGGCAGGCGTGAAGCTCCCGCTGGCGTTGGCGGAGCTGGGATTGATCGATGAGTACGAGTTCGTGGTGCAGCCCAGGCTAGCGGGCCATGGGCCGACGTTGTTCGCGGGGCTATCGAAGCATATCGACTTGAAGCTCGTGAGCCGGCTGGAGTTCGGCTCGGGGGCGGTGGCGATGCGGTATGAGCCGAGAAGGTAGCAGAAAGGGCTCGGTCGGGGGTTCCACGGGCCCCGGGAGTCCTTTCCTCGGTCGTCGGGACGGGTTGGTGCGAGTCAGGGTGCCTGGGCGAGGGCGGTGATGCGGGTCCAGGCGGTGGCGATGTCGCTGGCCCAGGGCCAGCTGGCAGCGATGCGGAGCCGGCGGCGGCGTCCGCTGCGGGCGAGCCGGGCGGCGGTGTGCAGGATGCGGTAGCGCAGCGTCTTGGGTTCGGCTTTGGCCAGGTCAGCGTCGAGGGCGAGGTGGCGTAGCCAGGCCAGCAGGGTGGCGGCGATCATCGAGACGGCCAGCCACGCGGTGTTGATCGCGAACGATTCGGAGGGGAAGCGGCCGATGCCGCAGTCTCTGCCGGTGCGGATGTGGTCCTCCACCCGGGCGTGTACTCGGTGGGCGGCGTCGATGTAGACCAGGTTGCTCCGCCAGCCGGCCTGGGTGGTGGGCAGGTTGGTGGCCCACAGGCTGTAGCGCCAGCCGTCGGCGGTTTCGAACAGGGACAGTTGGGCGCCGGGGTGTGGCCGCTCCCGGCGGGCGAACACACGCATGCTGGCGGGCCAGCTGGCGAGCTGGTCGCCGTCCGGGCCGTCGCGCAGCAGCGGCGTGAGCTCGGTGACGTGGGCTTGTTCGACCCAGCACTTGCGATGGGCGCAGCTGATGTTGTCGCAGGCGGTCTCGGCGCGGCGTTCGCGGACCTGTCCGCGGTGATCGATGGCGATCTGCCAGGCCTGTTCCGGCACTAGATCGATGGCGTGGCGTTCGCGTTCCCACAGGTCTCAGCCCACCGAGTAGACCAGCTGATACCCCGGGCGGCGGGCCAGGGTGTCCAGATGCTCGATCAGTCCGTGGCTGGCCCCGGCCCCATCGCAGCGACCGCTTCGTAATTGACCTCCCGCAAGATGATCTCCTTGCGGCCAGGTCGGCCGCGCCCATGATCTTGCGGCATCTGGAGAAACGAGTGCTGCCTATCAGGCAGAAGGCGGCCGACGAAGAGGCTGCTCGGAATGCAGCGGTGCTCGCAACAAATCCGTCCGCCCGAGTCAATCGACATCACGGCGCTTTCCTGGAGCGTTGGTGGAAGCTCCGCCCGACTCGTGGAGGCGACGATGAGCACCAGGACCAAGCGCAGCTACCAGGACCCCTCCGAGCCCCGCCGAAGCCACCCGCCAGTGCGCCATGTCCCTGGGCACCGAAGCCGGCAACGCCAAGATCATGGGCTGGGCGTACGAGATGGCCGCCTGGTTCGCCCTCACCCAAGGCGACTACCGCGGCGTGATCGTCGCCAGCGAAGCAGGCCGCGAGATAGCCGGCGGCCACAGCGTCACCGTCCAGCTCGCTGCCCAAAAAGCCAAAGCATGGGCACGCCTCGGCGACCGCCGCCAAGTCGAAGTCGCGCTAGACCAGGGTCGTAATCTCCTTGAGTCTCTGCCCTACCCAACGAACCTGGACAACCACTTTATGGTCGACCCATCTAAATACGACTTCTACGCCATGGACTGCTACCGCATCGTCGGCGAAGATCGCCTCGCCGAGACCTACGCTCACGAGGTTATCGGCGTTGGCACGAGCTACGATGGACAAGAACGTTCTTCGGCTCGGTTACCCAACGGAGTTGGCTGCTTTCCTCGGTTGAGGTTGCCGGGTTGCCGGGTTGCCGGGTGTCGGGTTGGTGGCTCGGTAGATGTAGTACTCCTGGTCGGTGAGGCCGTTGCTGGTGGCGAACCGGGTCAGCAGTTCGGCGGTGTGGCAGCGTACGCCGGTCTCCTCTTCCAGTTCTCGTAGCGCGGCGGTGGCGGGGTCTTCGCCGGGTTCGGCGGTGCCGGCGGGGATTTCCCAGCCCCATCGGTCGGTGATGAAGCGGTGGCGGAACTGCAGGAGGACGCGGTCGTCGGCGTCGACGGCGAGGATGCCGACGGCGGGGGTTGGGACGCGGATGACGTGGTGGGCGATCTGCTGGCCGCCGGGCAGGGTGATGTCGGTGAGGTCGAGTCGGAACCAGGGGCAGTCGTAGAGGGTGCGGCTTTCACCGACGGTCCACTTCATGGTGTTGATCCTGCCGGGTTCGGAGCGGTGAGCAGGTGGAGGGTGCGGGCGATGTCGCGGTCGGGGATCGTGCGCCACAGGGGTAGGCACAGGTGCCGGTCGGCGAAGTCGTCGGCCAGCGGGTATCCGGCCCGGGTGGCCGACGCGGCGGCGATGTCGGCGAGCACGGGCTGCCGGTGCAGGGGGTGGGTGTAGACGCCCCGGGCGAGCTGGACGCCGGCAGCGGCGGCACGGCGGGTGATCTGGTTGCGGCTGGGCGGGTCGGCGGCCAGGACGAGGTACTTGTGGCCGGACAGCGTCTGGGGGTCGTGGTCGATGACGGTGAGGTGGTGGCTGGCCTGGAGACCCACGGTGTAGGCGCGCATGGCGCCGCGGAGGTGGGCCAGGGTGGCCGGTAGCCGGCGGAGTAGGACTCGACCGAGGGCCGCGGAGACCTCGGGCATCCGCCAGCTACTGCCGGCGAGGACGTGGTGGTTGCCGGTGGCGTCCTTGCCCTGATCGCGGTAGGTACGGCACAGCGCGGCCAGGTTCGGGTCGTCGGTGGTGATGGCTCCGCCTTCTGCGGTGGTGAGGATCTTGGTGGGGTAGAAGGAGAAGGCGGCGGCGTCGGCCAGGCTGCCGGCGGGGCGGCCGTTGCGGGTGCTGCCGTGGGCGTGGGCGGCGTCTTCGAACAGCAGCACGCCCCGGGCTTGGCAAGGTGGGCGATGGCGTCGAGGTCGGGGCTGATGTATCCGCCGATGTGGACGACGGTCACGCTGTGCGTGTCGGGGTGCCGGTCCAGGGCGCAGGTGATTGCCGCGGCGGTGGCGTACAGGCCGGCGTCGTAGAGCCGGACCCGGGCTCCGGCGTGTTCGGCGGCTGCGGCGGTGGCGTAGTTGGTGTTCGCCGCTATCAGCGCGGTGCGGCCGGCGCCGCCTGTTGCCCGGTGGAGGATCTCCAGGGCGACCGTTCCCGATGCGACGGCAACCGCGTGTGCGGTACCGGCGACGGCGGCGAACTCGGCCTCGAACCGTTCGGTCTGCTCGCCGAGGATCAGCCTGCCGGACCGCAGGACGTCGCCGGCAAGCGCGGTGAACTCGGCGACCTCCTCCTCGGTGATCCCGATCTGGAACGGTCGGACGTCGGCGTTCATGACGCGCGCACCACCGGATCCGGGACGGCGCGCCATGGCTCGACCGCCACCTGTGCGGCGGCGGCATCGGTGAGCGAATTGCTGAGGCGGGGGCGCGGCGGAGCGAGCGGCACGGGCCCGCCGAGGACGAGTTGGGCAAGCTCGCGGGTGGCCTGGAAGGCAAGCGTCATCTTGCCGGGGATCAGGCTGAGCAGGCCGGACAGGCCGTGGGCGGCGTGGTCGATGACCGCGTGCTCGGGCCGTGATCCCCACTGGTCGGCGTGCTCATCGGCCCATTCGGTCTTCACGCATGTGTAGGCGGCCGCGTCGGCCGCGTGGTCGGCCAGGCCCGGGAACACCGTCGCCGCGTGCAGGAGCTGAGTGGCGCGGCCGAGCGGAACGGGCCGGCCGCAGCGGTCGTCATGGTCCAGTCTGGGCGCGCCGTGGAATGAGACCAGCGCTCCACCGCAGGCGGGAACGAGCGTCGGCCCGCCGTAGTCCAGGCAGAACATCGGGGCGGCAGGGCGGTAGCCGGGTAGGTAGATCATCAGCTCCAGCCGGGATCGGATCAGGTCCGCCGTTCGGGGCGCGAGCCGCGCCAGTAGGCGGCGGTTGCCTTCCCCCGCCGCGAGTACGACGGTGCCGGAGGGCAGGCGCCGCCCGCCTGGCAGGCCGACCAGCCACCGGCCGCGGTGCTGGTCGAGATCGGTGGCGGCCGTCCAGGGCAGGATCCGGACACGGAGTGCGCCAGCACGAGTGACCAGCTCGACCAGGACCTGACGGGAGGAGACGATTGTCTCCTTGACCACCAACGTGCCCATGCCGGCGGCGGATTCGGGTGCCTGCCGGACCAGCGCTGGTGGCCGCGCCGGCTTCCAGCCGAGGCCCCGCCGGCTCAGTTCGTGCGCGACGGCGCTCACCCGGTCGGGTTGGCCGAAGTAGATCGCGGGAAACACGCCGATCGCCGCGTCCGGGAACTCGGCCTGCACCATCGCCTGGGCGCGTTGACACGGGTGGAGCACGCTCGGATGGTGCCGGACGTACAGCGCACCGGAATGCACGATTCCGTGGTTGCTCACGCTCGCGCCGCTTCCCAAGGCACCGCGCTCCAGCAGCGTCACCCGCGCGCCACCGGCGGCCAACCGCGTCGCGGCCAATAGTCCGGCGATCCTACGTCCGACGACGACAATGTCCGCGGCCGATGTCCCGTCGGTGAACCGGACCGGCCAGGTCAGCGGCCCGGTGTCTGGCCCGTCGAACTCGCGTGTGCATCTCACCGACCCTTCGCGTTGGCGGCGGACGATCCCGCCGACGTGCCCCCGTGCGACCGCTGACCGAACTGCCGAGCCGGGCCGGGAAGGAGAGCCGTGGCAATTTCCGGCAACGGTTTGCGGGCCACGCAGACGGCAGTTGTGACGGCCGATCGAGCGGATACCATCGGGGTCTCCTCGGGTAGGCGTCGATGAGACGGTGCAGTTCCAGGCGCGGTGCGCTCACGTCGTGCAGCGGCAATCCTTCGATGCGGTCAGCGGGTCGTGCCGCGTGCCGGCTTCCCGGGGGCCCGCCGGTACGGCCGGACCTCGATCGGCGAAAGGCCAGCGGGCATGCGGTCGGTATAGAGGAGGCCACGGAGGTGGTCGATTTCGTGGGCGGCGAGCCGGGCCAGACCGTGCGGAAATTCGGTGACGGTGTATTGGCCGTCGAGGTTCTGGTGCTCGATGTGGAGGGTGACCGGGCGGGTGACCAGACCGCGGACGTCATAGAAGCTGAGGCAGCCCTCGTAGTCTTCGTCGGTGTCGGCGGACTGGGCGACGATCCGAGGGTTGAGCAAGGCGTAGCACTGGCCGTTCGGGACGTGGATGACCGCGGCGGCGCGGGTGATGCCGAGTTGTGGTGCGGACAGGCCCAGCCCAGAGGTGAAGTCGTGCAAGGCGGCGAACTGGTCGAGCGTGGAGGTGAGCTGTGCGAGGAGTCGGGCGGCTTTGGCGGCCTCCCCGGGCAGGTCGAACGGTGCCGCGGGTTGCTGGAGGACCGTAGCGCCGGATTGCGCGATGCCGAGCGAGCGCGCGACCTGGCTCAGGGGCTCGGCTGGCATGGGGCCTCCACGGTCGTGAGTGCCGCGGCAAAGCGTCCGCGGGCTTGAGGTCAACGGTGCTGCTGTCGGATGGCGGTGCCTCGACCGGCCGGCCCTCCGGATCGCGGCCGGCCGCCGAGTTCCGCAGGTGGCCAGCTCGCAGAGCGGTCTCGGAACGCCGCATGTCACGTTGTGGCGTCTCACGGCTGTGGTAGAGGTGGAGCTGGTACTGACTTGACGGTCGAACACTTCCTGCACTGGTATTCGTATTTACCGTCTGCCCGGAGTTCCGCGGATGGTGAGCACACGATCTGGCCGATTCGGGGTCTGACCTGGGCGGATGTCAACGACGGCGTTGGGGGTCGTGTTACTACGGGCCGGTGTCGTCGGGGTGGGGTTAGTCCTGGTCGGTGGCGGGGGTGAAGTCGAAGAACCGGGGTGGTTCGGGTAGGTCGAGGGCGGTGAGGATGGCGCGTTGGCCGGGGGTGGCTTGGCAGCGTTGGGCGACTCGGCCGTTGGGGGTGGCCAGGGTGACCAGGTGCATCCGGTCGAGTTCGTGCCGCAGGTTCGGCCAGGTCTGGTCGGTGGTGTTCTCGATCACGCGGATGAGGAGCAGCGCGAGCCAGCACAGTTGGATGTGGCCGCGGATGCGGTCCTCGCGGCGGTGGTGGACCGGGCGGAGCCCGAGGGAGCTGTTCATGTCGCGCCAGCCGCGTTCGACGGCCAGCAGTTGCTTGTAGGCCGCGGCCAGGTCCTCGGGTGTCAGCGTCACGTCGGAGGTGCGTAGCAGCCACTTGCCGTCCAGGTGGGCCTCCCGCTTGGCGGCGGCGGCATCCACGCGGAGCAGGCCACTGGGGGTGCGGCGCAGCCCGCCAGCTTGGAGCCGGGTTCCAGCGCCCGCTGTGCGACCAGCGCGAAGACCACCCGCTCGGCGAGCTCACCGTCGATCTTCCGGTGCTCGGCGACCCGGCGGACCGCGGCGCCGATCCCGAGCCGTTCCCACAGCCGGTCCAGCACCCACGCTGCGCCCAGCCGGCGGGAGTCCACCACCTCCACCTCGGCCCCGGCCGCGGCGGCCACGGCCTGCTGCGGGTCCAGGAACCGGGAGATCGAGGCGACCAGCCGGGCCAGCCCAGCCCGGTCCACCCTCTCCGCCCGGCCGAAGCTGTGAATCACCTTCGCCGTCGAGGCATCGGTGATCGGGTGCCGCTGGTTGTGCGCCAACTGCAGGTACGACACCGTCGACCGTCCCGGTTCCGCCGCCGCGCCTCCCGCAAGTACACACCTACACCCAAGCACTCAACCCGTTGCGGTGTCGAGCGACACGCCACACATCGTGTGCCTACACGAAATCAGCCCCCGAGACACACT
>WNGF01004230.1_pt1 | contig 24515 bp, 25 predicted proteins | sample 5400641 | NCBI WGS metagenome assembly WNGF01 (sample SAMN13153371, study PRJNA577476) | soil metagenome | isolation source: 80 cm soil or saprolite under grassland replicate 2 | place: USA:California | collected 2016-06-15 | reverse complement strand
CTCTCGCCAGTTGCTTTCATCTCGAGCGCTGCCGCGATGGCATTCGTCGACGATTATCAAGTCGAAGAAATCCCGCGGGAACTCTCGGTAGAGTCCCGGCCGATTCTCGTCCCGCGCAATCGCCTGGTAGGTAGCGAAGTACATTTCGCGACTCTTTATCGCTTCTCCCTGTATCTTCCAGCGGGCATCCCCGAATGGTGCAAAAGTTTTATCTTTTGGGTCGTCTACGAGCACATTCCGATCGGCAAGGAAGAGAATACGGGGGCGCCGGTGCTCCCGAGTACGGTTCCAGCGGGAATTCCAGAGTTTGTAACATATTTGAAAGGCGATGACTGTTTTACCGGTTCCCGTGGCCAACGTGAGGAGTACGCGATGCTTGCCCTGCAAAACGGCCTGCACCGCGCGATTGATTGCGATTTCTTGGTAGTAGCGCGGCGACTTCCCCGACAGATGGTAATAAGGAGCGAGAACCCGTTCCGACATCTTCTCGTCAACAATGCCTTCGCTTGTGCTGAGCCGACTCCACAGATTCTCGGCAGAAGGAAAGTCTTCGAGGTCGTTGTCCTGACCTGTCAGGAAATCATGCTCCACAATGCCGTGACCATTCGTCGCATAAGCGAACTTGAGGCCAAGAATCTGCGCGTACTCCTTCGCCTGCTGGAGTCCGTCACCCGGCTTTGAATAGATTGTCTTCGCCTCCACGACCGCTATAGGGAAATCACGTCGGTACCTTAGGAGGTAATCCAAACGTTTTTGCGGTCGCCGTTTCACCTTGGTGCCGGCGACCACGATGCGCCCGTCGGTGAAACTCTTCTGTTCGCTTATTTGATCGTCCGTCCAGCCTGCGGCATAGAGCTTCGGCAAGACGTAACGACGGCAGGTATCCGCTTCGGTGAGAAAAGCCATTCTTGTGTGGTAAATCGCTAAGGGAGGGATAATAGCAGACTGCCATACATGAGGCAGTGGCACCTTCATCCTATCCCGAATTCCGCAATCCCGCAAAAACCGGCCGTAGCCCGTGAAGCCGAGGTCAAAGAGAAGCAACACTGGCTCTGATCTGGCCTTTGTCGAGCCACCTACTCTTCAAGTAGCAGCACCTTGAAGCTAGGGCCGAACGGAGATTGCAACGCTACGGACGTCTCTGATTGCTCGACAATCCAGTTCTTCCCCAGACTCTCGCTGCGTTTTCGTTCCCCATAATCCGCAGGCGAGATCATGGTCTCAAGTCTTTCGACATCCTCCAAAGGGAGTGAGCCCTGAAAGCGAATTCCTGAAATCACCAGGTTGTCCGCGACTTTTGCTCCCTCCGACCATCTGTACTCGCGCTCCACGCGCAGGCCATCGGCTGTACTGTATCGATTTGGTGCTCGTTCCCAAGACAGATCACGTCTAATCGCACGCGTTACGGTTTCCTCGCTCCCTAGGGCGCGGACCAATGTGTTTGCTGTGTTTGGGAGTTCAAGCATCGCTAGTTCCTTCGCATGTGCCACTTGAGATACCGATCTGCCGATCTCCTCTCTTGAGAAGTGCGACAGCCTCTCCCTGAACTCATCCCACTTGGGATCCCCAATCACAATGACTGCCGAGTCGGGATGGTCAAACTGCGGAATGAACAACCCAGCGACCAGCGAATGTTGCAGCTGCGTGGCGCCTATCGCCTGAACATTCGCCTTTTGAGGTACGCCTCGCTCAATTGAATCTAACAGAGCCTTCCGAGAACATTGTCCCCCCTTGCACTCGAGCACACTGAGATTTCCCTGGCTGTCCTCCGCGATATAGTCCGGCGACTTTCGAGGACCGCGGCGCGCCGACGAAACCAATCGGAATGCGCCTGGCGATAAAGTGTTCACTACCCACAACGTATCGGAGTACTTGACGAACCCGAGTGTTTGGTTCAAGAACCAGGTGGTAAAGCCAACTCCAAAGTCGCCGCTGAGCACTGTCTTGTGGTGCGGGTCGAGCGTCGTCCACGCGTCGCAGAGTCTCAGATCTTGCGTCGGAGCGATAGCGGGAAAGTAGCGAAGCCACGCCCAGCAGTCCGAGAGGGAGAATCCGTACCTTATTGGCGGACGCGTCCATAAGGCGGTGAAGATTAGCGCGCAAAGGAAATCTATGTTGAGAGGAGAAGTCTGCGCCGCCAAAATTAATGCAGCCGGCGGCGTGGTAGGCGCTTCCCAAGTATCTAGCAATACCTCAATGTCGACAAGCTTGTTTAAAGCCATCGTGCTCAAGTATACAAACGGGGTCGCCCAGAAAAAGGGGTTGAGAGGAGCAGTCAGGAAGTCATAGACCCTTTTCGGTCGAGGTGGGGTTTTCTGAGCTGAAGAGTTTCCCTAAAAACTCATCTTTTCCCACCTTGAGGCCAAGCTTTCCGTCAGATCCTTTGATCGAGTACATCTGCCTGAGATTTCTAGTGGCGCTAATCCACTCCGTTCCCCCTTGTGCTTCGTTTAGAACCTGAGTGAATTCCTCAAATGTTAAAACAACGATGCCATCATCGTTACAGACCAAGAGAACGAAGACTTCGCCAACATTCTTCTTCATCTCCAGGATCCTGTCTCGGTGTTTCTGTTGAAAGGAAAAGCGCCACGGGGATAATCGCTTCGAACAGTACTTGATATAAATGCCTGTCGATCCGTTGACAACATATGCGGCATTATCCGATGGGGAATATGGCTTGATCGCCAGTTCTTTTTGTATGGCGTGCAACATACGAGCAAACGTCACGCCATGATAAAACTCGAATTCATTGATCATTGTTCTTCGATGTTCTTAAGAAACGAATATTTCCCTGGTATTTGTAAAACACTCGCGCCTTCCCAAGTTCATTGAAGAGGATGTTGAGATGATGAATGGCGTTCGGATACTTGGCTGGTTCGAGTTCTCTCTCACCGATGAAGCCCCTCGTACGAGTGATCGTCGCCTTATCAATCTCTCCGGCTTTATCCGCGTACCCGGCGATACTCCTCGGACTATGTATTGCAATCGACTCATCGCCAGCGGGGCAAAAATTCTGCATGTAATTGATGAGGTAGCCAGGCAAACAATTTGCCCCCAAGAGCGCGGACAATGCCTTGGCCTTCTGTAAGCCAGACTCGTTCGTTTCCAACACCGTTTTGATGCCGGCTGGGTTGAACTTGAACAAGTCGAAGCTCATTTCACCTCTGTCGACCAAGATGTTCGTCTTGTCGATACTGGAACTGGCCGATGCTATGATGCGTTCCCCGTCGAGCCAGACTGGCGACCGATTATTTTGCTTTCTTGCTTCCAAGGACAGCCTATGAAATATGAAGCAGCGCTGCCAATCAAGGTACAACGTCTTTGGGATCGTCAGGTCGAAATAATTCAGGTATGCCTTGCGGGACCCGAACATCCGTGCTCGCTGGATATAGGTGTCCTGCTGAAGTTTGTGTTTGACATCTCTCGTAAAGAACATAGAAAGCAGATTGTTGAATGTCACGCCGCGCGAGATGATGTTCCCGCCGATAATGACCGTGAACGGAGCGGAAGGATTCGTGCCCGTTCTGTTGTCAGCCGCATTTACCTCTTTATCGCTATTCATTACGACAATGTTATTCCGGTCGCAGTTTGAGAGAATGTATTTCAGGATGTCGTTAGCCTTTGGGGGATACATATCTACGGCTAGATTCCAGAGGCGTTCGTAATAGGCTGCGTAGTTCTTGCTCTTGTCGTCGCGAAGCGCCTCGAAAATCTTAACCACTTGTTTATAGTCAACCACATGGTCATCTTTTCGCCCGCTCGTATGGATCAGAAGAGAATAGTTCTGTTCTGAGCCGTTGACATTCGTATTGAGATAGGCGACGCGAATCAAGAACCGAAACAAAGCCTCGCGAAGATATTTGGGGATATCACCGGTGTCAGGAAGGAAGGAAAGGGAGAATTGCAGGTTAACAACGGAAACGGGAAAAAATGTGTCCTGACCGACATAATTCGGATGAGGAGGAAAGTCTATCCAATATTCGTTCTGATTCTGATGCGTTCTATTGAGGTCCAGTCGTGCCGGCGTCGCGGTCACTCCGATGTAGACGCCGTTCTTCCCGATCAAGCGTTCCGTTAGCTCGTTAATCCTGCTTTTGTCTTGTTGATTTACTTTCGAATTGGGTGTTGCGTAATCCGCTTCGTCGTCAACGATGACTCTGTCATCCTGTCCATCAATCTTATTTATGAGCTTTTGCAGGTCCTTCGTGTTCTTTTTGCAGAAGATGATCCACTGGCGATCGCCGATAACCATTTCCGGTGGCAATAGCTCGCTGAACTTTTTCGGTGATGGCGACAGGCCCGAGCGCTGAAAGCGCTCCAGGTTTTGTCCCAAAAGCTGTACGCTATCATTCAACAGCACAACGATGATCTTGTGTCCTTCGTCCAGCAGTTTTGCCGTCAAAGCGATCATCATCTCGGTCTTCCCGCTTTGAGGTTCCCCATAGATGACGAATGATTGCTGGCCGGCCTTAATATTCTCGATTGCCGTGTCGACAACGGCTTTGATTCGATCTATTGCCTGGCCCTCGGCAACCAACTGAGAAAGTCGCTTCTCATACCGATTGCCAACCTCAGCTTCTTTCTTCAGTTCGTTTAGGTTGAAATCCATTGTTATTGGGCTTTATTGCATCAATTCTTATTGTCGCCTGTCCGCTTTAGTGCTCGGACGAGTCATCGTTTTGAGAACACCAGTACTACCTCTTTACGCATTCGCGCTCGGAGTTGCTCGCCAGAGACTTTGTGTCCTGGCGGCGGGAGATAGCGTCGGTTATCCGGCAAGGAGCGCCGGCGCATCGATTGTAGACTCAAGCCATTTCTCTCCCCCAGGAAAACCAGGCAACGAGAATTCTGGATAAAGATGTCTCGAATAGTGGAATCACCTACGACGAGGACCGCTTCTCCACGTTTCTTGAGTACGCGGCTAATCTCCCCTAGAACCTTATTCATGTCGACAACATAGCGCGCTAACATGCCTTTGAATCGTGGCTCCAGTAGCTGGACCGAACCCATTTCGTTTACTGCCTGAGCGACGAACGCTTGCTGGTCAGCGCGCACCGACAACTCAGCTCCGACATTCGTACTACGAAGTTGTCGAATGTTACTAAGTCGGTGGCCCATCCACACCAAAGAAAACTTATGGCCTCGTAAATAGTCAATCGCATTCAAGTAGGGAGGAGAGGTTATGACGTAATCTACCGTTCCACTCCGGATAGGCAAGTGTCTAGCATCACCCTTGCATACAACTGCACGCGGATGCTCCTGATCATCCACAAATGGTGCACCTCGCAATACTGCGTCAACTGACTGCAAGAATTTATTGAAAGGTCTCAATGGTGCGGCATCATACGCCTTATGGGGACGACTGTGTGATACATCCATCGCCAACGAGGCACCGATACTCTTGGTAATGATCAGACGCGAGAGAGCACACCAGAAAATCGTCCTCTGATTCTTATCCTTGACTCGGCTGATCTCGTATGCGAGCGCCGTCAGCTGCCGTCTATTTGTCCGATCGAACCAATACCGAACAAATGCACGGGTTTCATCGTCGGCTCTTGCAGGATAAGCGTCCCTGAAAGGAATTGCGTGAGACCTGTCGATTGCCCGAGCAAGTATCCGAGGAGCAATTTTGACAATTGACGCACGATCCACGTCCGCTGACCAAGCCTCAGCGATGAGAAGAGCAAGCGGATCAGTATCGAAACCCAAGGCGCGATGCCCGAGCAAGCGGGATACAACAACCGTGGTGCCAGAACCCGCCATCGGATCGAGCACCCGTGAGGGCTTTTTCACGCGACGTAAGCGACGCCAAACGATCGACGACGCCATTCGCGCAGGAAACGGGTGTACTGGCCGCAGTTTTGAAAACTTAGTGGGCATGGTGGCCAAGAGGGTTAAATGTGAACTCCTTTTGTCTCCTCTTCTGGGTATTCATCAAGTACGGAACCAATGAGCGCGAGTACTTTGTCTGGTCGTTGACTTAATTCGACAGAGTTCGTTCGTGCCCCGAGCATTTGTGGAGCCATACGCGACATTGCTCTGCAAATCTCGATCAATTCGACCTTCGCAATGTTGAGAGGCTTACTCCCCTTCTGTAGTGCGACTGCGAGCCCAGAATATTCAACAGCCTCGTTCGGTCGCTCATTTTGCAGATCCCAGATCGTTCCTAGGATGAGTTTGTACGGCACTTTGGCAACGGATTCGGCAGCAAGCTTTTCCACCCAAGCTTTTGATTGTTCCGGTGTGGTACACGAATCAAATAGTTCCCGGATTCGTGTCAGGCCGACGCGCTTGAGCGGAACGAGTCGGACGAGTTTCGCAAGATCTATTAACCGCATGAGCGTGATAGTTTTGCCGCTCGCTTTACGCTCACCCTCGATCTCTTTCACTAGTGCCGACTTCTCACCATCGGTAGTGGGAAAATCGGGGCCCGCCACGATTGCGTGGTCACAGTTATGATCGTCTCGTTGTCTTGCAATCGCCGAGACTCCCACGGTTTTTGCGGAAACCTTCGTTCCTTCTTTCTCCTTGCTTTTCGCCTCAAGGCTCACCGAATAGCGGTGTGGCTTTCCCTTCGTGTCGCCAGCCAGACGCGCGGCGGCCAAACCGTCTGGCTTACCGGGCCCTCCCAGCGGTACGGCATCGAATCCCATGCTGTCGAATGCCGCGACCAGTTGTTTTTCTAAGGCATCTTTGTCAGTAGATGCGTCAAGCAGATCTTGAGCGATTACACGAGCATTTCGTTTTCCGGTTGATCTCGCGAGGTAACGCAGGACTTCGTCTCTTCTATTGATCAGATCGTCCACGTCATCTTCGCTGAGTCCGCTCTCATATAAATGTGCCTCAAGCAGAACTTCAGACATCGCAAGCAATTCGAGAGGAAGACTTCTCTTTTTGTCCTCGTATTCGTCGAGAAAATGTGCCACGAATGGATGCAGGGTGTTTATTTGCAGCACCCCAGTTTCGACGTTCAGCACAGCGATTCCTTGATCTTGAGACATTTCCAAAAGCTGGACGTCCCGTACAAACTCTTCGGTCTCGGCCCTCTCCTCCAAACTCGCGAGAAATGATTCTTTTTCCGATTGGTCGAGGCTTTCTGGATACGAAATGTACTTCGGATGGGCTTGTCCGCTGAATGCGGATTGGACCAAGCCAACGATGGGCCTACGAGTCAGGCTGCCAGGAGTACCGGTGATCCGAGAAGAAATACGCTCCGCGGCGGTTTGCTCCGCTTCGTGTTTCTCCAGAGCAACGCGGGCATGATTGAATACACCGTGCAAGACGTTCTGCGCAATCGAAACCAGCGGTCCGACGCGCAATGACTCTCGTGATGAGCGCAACTCCTCGTCCAACTTATCGATATGAACTACCATGCGAAATCGAGAAAAGGTTCCGTGCCGTAGGAGATTTCTGTTGATCCCAAAGCCTGAATCTTCCTCATTTACTAGTCGCTCACGGACATACACGAAGAAGCCATTACTCCGCTCAATGCCCGTGGATTTCCCGACATCAAGCGGGTCTTGGAATACTTCGGCGTAGCCGGTAATGCGCCCCAATTCCGGATGGGTTAGGCCATATCGGTGCTGCTTGGGCGCTCGCGGTTCCTCGGTAACCTCCAGATCATCAGGCGCAGGCTTAGGGATTTTCGTCAGGTCTTTGCCTAAAATCCAATGCCCTACCTTCCTCGCGGTGAGCTTGGACGGCGGAACGTTGTCGCCATTCAGAAACAGAGCAAAGTCATCTCGAAGAGGCATCGCGGTCTGCAGAATCCATCGCAATCTTCCCCGTTGAATTTCTGACGCCATGTCCTTCAGATCGGACATGACCGCGACTGTCCAAGTCTTTGCCGCACCCGGCCCAAACAGTTTCACGGCCTTGTAGCCTGGCTTTGTGCCAGCAACGAGAGAGCCGACCGCTTCCTTTGCCTGCTTTTCGGTCAGTTTCCGTAACGGCAATAAAACTTTTTCTTCGCGAACCGCGCCACCCGCGCCTGATGGGATTTTTGAGTAATCCATACTGGTGGAGTAGTAGGCACCTCCAACCTTGCAGATGTGAGTCAAGCGATTTGCGAGAACGTAGGTGGCAAGCTTTCCAATGCCAAACTTGCCAATTTGCTTTCGATCCTTCGGAAGTTTTGTGAGATCGCGCTTGTTGCTTACGCCTATGAGCCAATGCTCGCCAAGGCCTTTCTCGTTCATCCCAATACCATCGTCCACGACAATGATCGTGCCATCGCGTTCGGTCAGGTCGGCCGACAAAATGACGTGAACGTTCGTTGCGCCCGCATCGAACGAGTTCGAAACGAGCTCCTCGATTGCCTTGTTGGGACTGGAATAAAGGCCCTCTGAAAACAACTGGATAATCCGATAGCTGATCCGAACTTCAATATCGGATTTTTTTGGACCTATATTGTAGAAATCTTTGCTCATTTTAGGGTGAACTGCGACGTACAGGCCCGATGGTGTATAGCCTGAATTTGGGTTTTTTGGAATGGGTACAAGTATCACAATATCAGGAAATTAGCGAGCGAATCGAGTTTCTTGGCAGCGAGTTGTCTGACGGTACTGCTGAGGTTTGTCGAAGGTTAACCGGAATCGTAGATTGTCTCGCTGCCGAAGACACGGCTAAGACATTTGTCCGCTCTTCAGCTCTTCGGAGAGTTATTCCTCAGTGCAAACAACTAGAGTGTCATCGGCCCGTCGTAAAACCATTGGGGGATAGCCCGTGAGTGCGTCACCTTGCAAGATGAAAAGGTCTCCGACGTAGCCGGGAGATCCCGAGAAAAACTTAAACTTCACGCCGTAGACTGACCCAGCAAATTCACTGGGAGTTACATCATCTTCCAGACCCCAAGCTTCACGAACGGCCGGTATGGTGATAACTTGTTCCCACTCCTCCTGGCTCAGAGAATAAGGTTTCATGTCGCTCATATGACTCATCTTAAGGTTAATTATGGTCCGGTCAAGGCGCTCATCGAAGAGGCCTTCACTCTCCCCGTTCATAATCCAGAAAATCCCCGTGCGCCTTCTTCGCCGCACGCTTGTCCACGCCCAAGTAGAAATTGCAGGTTGTGATCAGGCGGTCGTGCCCCAGGATCTCCTTAATATGCCCAATTGGACACCCATTGAAGAGAAGCGTCGTCGCCACCGTATGCCGCAGCATGTGCGCGGTCACGGGCTTGGAAAAGCGAATCGAAGTACGGAATCGACGAAACCAAGAAAGCGCGACCTGCTGTTGAAGCCCTTTGCCATGTCGACCTATGACAAAAAGGGCTTCGCCGCGGTCCTGCCGCCGCAGCAGGTATTCCTTCACCCAACTAAGCGACCGTGGGCTGAAAAATATCACGCGCTCTTTGTTGCCCTTGCCGATGATGGTCGCCTCCCCCGTCTGGAAATTGATGGAAGAGCGCTTGAGCGACAACGCTTCCGAGATACGCACACCCGTGCCGAGAAGCACTTCGACGAGCGTTCGAAAACAAAGCCACTTCATGTCGAACGACTTTGGTCCTTTGCGGATAGGGATGGCTGAGACGTATTGCTGGATCTCGTCCGGGGTCAAGAACTGCACTTCGCGCTTGGGGATGCGCGGGAAATGGATCTCCCGCACGTCCATGGTCTCGATGCCCACGGCCAGCTGGCAGAAGCGCAGGAACGCCTTCAGAGCCGCGAGGATGTGCGCGATCCTATTTGGCCCCACGTTCCGCCTGGCGCACTCGGCCTTAATAATAAGGATGTGCTGCTTGGTGATGCGGCCCGGCGGGATCTCGCCTAGCCAGCGGATGACCCAGCCCATCGCGTCCTCATATTTTTCGAGCGTGCCGGACGCCCAGCGCAGCTCCACTTTGCCGTAGCCGAGAAAGTACGGCATGAGCTCGCGGATCGTCGCCTGCCGCCCGCCTTCTGAGGCAAAGGGAGCGCCCAGGGGTGCCGCCGCGATCGGCACGATCGCGCCGGCAGAGTTATTGGGAAACATAAAACGGCCACTCCAAAAAGGAAGGTGACCGTTGTATGCTTTTCGTTGCCCTGAATTAGAACCGAGTTACGTTCTCGGAACAGATCGATCTTTAGCATCCTTCGATCAACACGAACGGCTGATAGCCGATTCATACGGTATAGCTTCGTAAGAGTCCGAGGTTCGACCCCCGCATACTCTTACACCTCCATACCATACTGCACGACGTCCGTAACGACACTCAGAATTTGACATCTTGTGTGCTTCGTGTGGTGATTCTTATTAAGGGTAAAATGTCACTAAAAGAAACACATACGTGCAGCTTTCTGGACCTTTTACTTATATCCGCATAAGAATGCGGAAAAACCACCACTGAAACAGCCGAAACAACTTCTAAAAAGAAATGATCCGTCGACCGCTCAGCGTTCCCCCGGACAAGCACGACCGCGACGAAGCGTACGACGAACTTACTTTAGCGCCCAACTGCCGGTAGACATCTTGCCCCTAAATACGCGATTGGACCACACAGATTCCCGCATCCGCAGTTCTGTACCTTCTTACCAATTACTTCTTGCTTGTAGAAGCCACAAGCGTATAATCCCGCCGAATAGGGCTTGCGACTTCGAGTCCTGTCGTACCCGCCACACCTGAACGTCATTTCTTCCCTCTTGGTCGCGGGTCGAACACCTAAGAAGGCCAAGCTGTGCTAGTTCTCGGAACCGATTCTCGAAAAGCGGGCATCCCGCAGAGGAGTCTCCTATGAATCACGATGGCGTGAGTGTGACAGCTTTAATGGTTCTCTTGGCATTCGCCGTCGAGCGCGTCACGACCGGAGTGCTGTTTCTTCTTAACTGGAGCGAAGGCTGGCGAAGATTTCTTTCCGGCAAGCCAACAATCGCTCAGAAGGTCAGTGAGCAGCAGCGGTACAAACTGGCATATTTCATTTTGGCCGGTATTCTGGCCATGCTCGTAGTGCTAACCAGTCCGAAAATGCTAGTTCTGTCCGCCTTAGATACGAATGCTCCTCCGCTCTTGGACATCGGGCTTACGTGGCTGATACTTGTGGCTGGTGCAGACCGGATTGGGGCCTTGCTTCCCGATAAATCCGGAGATGCAGCGGTTGCGCCTGCGAAGCCCGTGCAGGTCGAGGGTACTCTCACTCTGAGAGAAGAACGGACGAAGTCGCAGAATGCAGCCTGACCGACGGACTCACCCATGCGGGAAGCAAAATTTACGGCGACCATCGAGCGAGACAATCCTGCCCAGTCTCGGCAGAGGCCAAACGCAGGCGGGGTGATTGGCGGGCTGCTGGTGCTTGCTATGGCATCGGTCCTCCGAGGTGTCAGCCTGAATCCTTCAGTGTTGGAGTTCGGAAGTGTTCCAGTGGGCCTTGGCAACGTGATGCAGAAGGTCACGCTAACGAACCGCGGCAGCGCTGATCTCCATGCGAATAGCATCGATGTCCGGGGTATTGCGGCGGCAGACTTTCGGTTGGATCGCAGTTCTTGCGCTAGTTTGCGACCGGGCGAAAGTTGTGCGCTGTTCGTTTCATTCCAGCCACAAGAGCCCGGCGAAAGACAAGCGCGCCTGATTGTGGAAACGAGCAACGGCGAGCAGCTAAACGCAGATTTGTCCGGAATAGCGACTGTGGCCGCGGTAACGGTTTCGCCAGGTGGTCTGGATTTCGGAAACATTTCGCTCCGCAGTCAGTCGCCGGTGCAGTACGTTTCCCTCCGGGGCGAGGGAGGGTTTCACGTTCACGACGTCTCGCTTTCGGGGGACGGGAACCAGTTTAGTTTCGCGGCCGGTAAATGTGGGACTGAGCAGGTTTACGTGAAAACCTGCAGGATTGCGGTCTGGTTTGTTCCCCAAACTGCTGGAGACCGGCAGGCAAGATTGACCATTGCGGATGACGGCGTGGGTGGGCCACACACTGTGAGTCTCCGCGGCATGGCGACTGCGGTCGCCACTCTACCCCCGGTTACTAACCCAGTTCCGGTTCCCAGCCCAGTTCTGGTTCCCAACCCAGCTCCGAAACCTTTGCCAAGTCCCTCTATCCGAGTCGAGCCAGCTGTGGTCGACTTCATGTCGGGTTCCCGGCAGCAACAGGTGAACGTGTACAACGATGGCGATGCACCTCTTTCCCTTCACGTGGGTTTAAGTGGAGCCGAGGCTGACCGGTTCGAGGTCAATCCCGGAGCCTGCACTGTCGCAGTAGCACCCGGCTCTCGCTGCGGCATAGAAGTAAAGTACAAGACGAAATGGTTTGCCAGCAAAAGTAAATACAGTGCGCAATTGGACATTACACACAATGCCAAGAACATCGCCGCGCAGAGTGTGGCATTGCGCTGGCAGCGAGTTGCTCCCAACCATACCCCTCAGCCGCACATCGCAGTCGATCCCGCAGGTCTGGATTTTTCTGGCTTCTACAAAGTTGCGGCTCTGTATAGCGCTGCACGCCCGCGTCCGCAGATGCCGGTAACAATTGTGAACGATGGTCCGGTAGTTCTCCAGCAGTTGAACGCTCGTGTTGGCTATTTGGACGCCGGCAAGGATGGCCCCTTCAGCCAGACTAATAATTGTCAGAGGCTCGCTCCCGGCGAGAAATGTACAATGACGGTGAGTTTCGCGCCTGCGCAGAAGACCACTTACAGCGCGAAACTGTATATCTTCGAAGGCCTGTTGACCGAGTTAGGAACCGTAGATCTAAGCGCCACACTCCGGTCTCCGCCAGCGCCCCCGGTTGGACTGGTCGCCGCACCACCCAAGGCTGAGCCAGTCCCGGTGATTCAGTAATTCATAGTTAGAGCAATAGAAATTTTTGCTTCGCTCATATTTACGTGCTACGGGGGCGGATTCACAGACTGATTCACAACATTGCTAAAAAGTAAAAACAAAGATATGCTGCAGTTGAATCAATTAACCCACCGTATACCGCGCAGATCGAGATCTCTTCGACAACCAAAATTTGGCAGGGATGTGCTCCTAGTTAGCCCTTTCTATTTCCTTTCCTCCACTGCCAAAATTTAGCTACATAGAGCCAAATTAGACACTCGCCTGTTCCTCGGAGGATGAACGAGACCCCTCTTAAGGAGGTAGTCCCCCTCCGGACTCCGGGCGAAGTACCCCTTGTCGCTCTATGTAGCCAATTTCCCTTCACTAGGGGGCCTGTCTTGGAGCAGCTCTCTTTAGGGAGGTGTTTGAACGGATCTTTTTTTGCGCGGTGCACGGCAGCAGTCATGCATGTACCTCTGATAGAGGAGAACTTCCACTCCTATACCCTCCATACGCGAGGGTTTTCGCCGGACACAGTCCGGCGTAACCGTAATGCGTTGCGGCTTTTCTTTAAGTCCTGCGATATCGTCGAGATCGAGGAGGCAACCGCAGATGTCGTCCGGCGCTGGATTTTCGAGGGCCGGACCCGGCGCAACTGGAGCCCGGCGACCTGTCGCACCTACCACAAATCGCTGAAAGTGTTTTTCGACTGGTGCGTTCGGGAAAAGCATCTGGCGGCAAATCCTGCCACAGACATTGAACTTCCCAAAAATGCGCAGAAAATTCCCCGCAAGCTTACGCGACAAGAGGCGCTGCGACTCTTGGAGGTCGCCTACAATTCACCTTCGCCGAACCGATTCGTTCGCATCCGGAACCACGCGATCATCGCCACGTTCATATTTGCCGGCCTCCGAAAAAAAGAACTTCTCCGACTGAAGTTTGCGGAAGTTGATCTGGTGAACCTCGCTGTCTTCATCCGATGCGGTAAAGGCTCGAAGGATCGGATGGTACCGATCACTGGTGTGCTGGCGGGGATCCTCCAGACCTACGTCGTCGAGCGCGCCAAGGCCGGGAAGACCTGTCCGGAGTTTTTCACGTCCTGGCGTGATAACAACGCGGTTTCCATAACGTCGCTTCGCGACCTCGTCCAAGATCTTGAGGAGGCCTCCGGAATTGATTTTTACCCCCATATGCTTCGACATACTTTTGCGACGCTTATGCTTGAAGGCGGGTGCGATATCTACAGCCTGTCTAAAATGATGGGGCACACGGACATTAAAACGACGACGATTTACCTAGCCGCGAGCGTCGAACATCTTCGCTCGCAAATATCCAAACACCCGTTGAGTTGACGGGTGCTCTAACTGCAAATGAAAACAAGCCCTGCGTGATTCGCGTAGCGCATGCTTCAACCGGGTTGCCTGTCGTCTGTCCGCCCAGTAGGAATTGAACCTACAACCGTCGCCTTAAGAGGGCGCTGCTCTGCCAATTGAGCTATGGGCGGAAGAATGGGTAGAGACTTAGAATTTGGGGGATCTGGATGGTCGGGCGAGAGGATCTAAGCGAACAAAGAGAAATATAGCTCAGTTTAACGCGTGCACGGTTGTGGTCAAGTGTCATTCAAACAGTGGTCGGAACGAGATGTCGGAACGAGAAAGTAATAATGCAGATAGATCGCACGTTCGTGAGGTCGACCCGTTTTTTACACCATGTTCTCTACATCAGCCATGCGTTCCAGATCCGCCCGCACTATTTCCGGTGGCAGGCATCTGGTGTAAGCAGCCGTAGATACGATGCTACGGTGTCCTAACAGACCTTGAAGCTTGAATGAGCTGTGTCCGCTACTGTGAAGAAAGTTGACGGCAAACGTGTGGCGCAGTTGATGCAGGTGAAATTTGACCTGTGACTCCGCAGAAAGCACCTTTACCAGATAGCTCAAGCCCTGAGATCCGAGAGGTGCATTCTTGCTGCCGACCACCCAAAGAAACGGCGTGGTATAGAGAATTGGAGAGCGGGACCGCTCGTCTAAATATCCGGTCAGGGATTGACGAACCTCGGAATTGAGAGGAATGGTGCGGGACATTTGGGATTTCGACGTTTCGGCCCGAACGATAAGCCTGCCATGAGTCAGATCGACGTCGCCAACTTTCAATGAGAGCAGTTCCGTGCGCCGCAGACCGCAATAGAGCGCAACCTCGATGATCGCGACATTCCTGGAACGGATGAGATTATTTTGCCATTGAATGGTCTCCGATACTGTGCGCAATATCTTTTTCATATCCTTTCGTTCGAGGTATTTTCTATCGTCGTACCGGATCCTTGGGAATTCGAGAGTTTTATCCTTCAACGGATTGGCGGCCAAGTATCCCTTGAGGACGAGCCAACTGAAAAATTTGGTGAGTTTTACCCAGTACGTCGCGATAGTAGTCTTCTTCACGCCCTGGCGGATCGCGCCCCGACCCACGATCCGCTCTCGCGTCTGCAGCCATTCAAAAAAGCCGGTGAGGATCTCAGGAGAAAGCGTTGCCGTAGTGATGTCGGGATAGCGTTTAAGCAGAAGGTCAATAGCATTCTCATAGCCGCGGAGTGTGTTCGCAGAGACCTGCCGGATAAAGCGGGAATAGCCCATAAATTCTTGATGGAGAGGCTTCAATGGGAGTTCAGTCATGTCGTTGTATGAAATGGTGGGCGTAGGAATCGAGAGAATCTAGGTCGGCTGCTACGGAATCACCAAAGGAGAAGAGATTGGTTATGAACAGTCCCAAGATGATGAGAGTGGCGACTCCCAAAGAAATCACGAGGCACGCCAACGCGTAATGGACTCGGTGATGTCCGGGGACATAGGTCGAAGATTTCGTAGAATGCTTTACGAACCATAGGGCTTTGGATGTGTGAGGTTGGGACATCACAGATCGATCTCTGCCACAGGTCCGGCAATGCTGAACCCAAGATGGGTTTTTGTGACCGGATACGCAGATACGAAGATTGAAGGAGCGGCCGCACAACCAGCAGAAAAGAACGTCTTTGTGGGACAGCTTGCCGCAGTTCTTACATTTCTTTTTTTGGAGTAACAGATAGAGCATAGAATCCGAGAAGAGCGAACCAATGTGCATGTGTCAGTTTTTCTCTTACAAACTCCTCCAAGGTGCAGAACCAGATGTCATTGGTGCTCGTAACCTGTTCCAGCGCTTCGATCCGCTCCTCGGTCGTCGTGAACACCAGGACCTTAAACGTGCAGCCAGGGAACAAGCGCTCGTATCGGCCGGATTCCTTAAAGGCGATGTAAGTGTCGAATTTCTTCTTTAAGACCGGCACGTGCTCGGTGCCCAGATCAATTTCGATAAACGCCTCGCCCCCGCCGTACTGAATCCACGCGTCCGGGATATTGCCAAAGTCGATGCTCTCCTGCCAGAGACCCTCCTCGCCCTGAACGATTCGTCTCGCATCCGATTCGAGCGAGAATTTAAGGATCACATCGTATAGGGATAAGGTGTGGCGGAATGTCCGTTCTGACCTCTGCTCGATCTGGAGCCGATACCCGCTGTATTCGCTCACCGGTTTACCGACGACGTGCCAGCCACGCTTTCCGAGGTAGTACACCGGCGTTTGAAAATGTGCAAAACTGTCCGCCCGATACCGCCGGTTCAGGTACTGCTCCGAAAGCAGCCATAGCAAAGTTTTCGTGGTGGAAATCCTGGACAGGGTTAAAACTCGTTCAATTTGCCTCCGAGTTAAGAAGGAACAATGGTCTCTGAGGATGCGAAAAAGCAAAATATGGCGCGTCTGTAGCTGTCGCATATTAGAGGGGTATTCCCCAACGGCGTTAAGGGGGGTTAAGGGGAGCGCTTTGGGGAACCCTGTATCGCAGAATCGAGCGAGAAATGGCAATTTAAAAATTCAGGGTGCACAACGGAGCCAATTTTCAGGCCTTAAACTGACCCTGTTCTCCCTACTCGCAGGCTAAGATTTACTGCCACCAGGCCACTCCTGTATACGTTTAATCCGGTGAAGGTGCCTCAGGCGGATTGGTGTACAGGTATCGGTGCCTTTGGAGCATCGCGAGGAGTTCTAAGGCAAAGGCCTCGTACTCCCCGTCCCGGCCTTGACTGCGGTGTTCTTGGAGAGCTCGCATGACAAAAAAGTAGGTAAAGTGGAGCGCCTCCTCGGCCATTTCATCTAGGGTGTCGCCTTTCATGAAGATCACGTATTTGTGAGCGAAGTTCATATGAAAAAAGAGACTGGCGGATGTGTGTTTGAAAAAAGGGGCCGCTGGCGCGTTGACCAGCGGCCCGGAATGGTTCTTATCCGATTGTCTCGTCTTGTCTCCTTTGAGACCATCGCTTCTACTCTCGATCAGCTGGGCAATGGGACTCTGGCGAAGTCGATGTCCAAATCATCCGCGCGTATCCCATCCGTGATGTCGTCGATGTAGCGGGGCTCGACTACCGAGGCATCGGCGTACGTCATCTGGTCTTGCGGCAAGTTGTCCTTCACCCACTGCTGGGCGCGACGGGTGTTTGCGTACAGCAGGTATATGGTGCCATGATCGACGACTTGGAAGTCCACCTTAGCGCGCGCCATGGGATCCTCCATACTTCAGGTGATACGTCACGATCTTGACCGACCGATCCCAGCAAGCCCGGCAGTTGCCACATTGATTGTTTTGTTTCGGGGCTGGGCAGGTATGGGTGTTTGAACGAATGCTGGCGTTTTGGGTAGATACGGTACTTACCGGTAGCCCGTAGGCGAGCGGAAGTCTACCGTCGATCAGGTGAGCGGAAAGACGGATGCAGAGATTCGATGGAATTCGCCCGCCAAGTCTCCGGTACGCCTCCACCGTTTGATATTCCCTCGTCGGCAGCCAAAACTTCACGCGCGGAAGATTCTTGCAGACCTGAATGATCTTCTCCAGATGTTCTAGGCTCTGGAGGTCGCCGGAATCATGCCAACGGAAGTACCGATCTGCCGAGCGATGGATCAGCGTCGTTATGGCATTCACCCAACGAGGATCAGTGAGGCTTTCTATCCGCCTTTCCATCGCAGCTTGAACTTTCCGAAATACATATCTGCCGCGAAGTGCATAACAGTAATGACAAATTGCTTTCGGAAGTTGCTGCAGAAAGCTGCCGAGCCTGCATCTTTGTGCCGGAAGTGCATAGCCGTGGCAAGGCATCTTGCCTGGATTGCTCAAGGAGCCGCATATCGCGAGCGCCTCCTTTACCTTCATGGAAGGCATCCATTGGATTTTCATTGTTTAGCTCCGAGGAGAAGAATGGTCGAGCGGGCGGATGGAAAAGTGTTCTGACTTGCTACTGTGCAGGAGGTTCATCGCTGGACATCCCGAAGTACCTGCCCAATTCCTGAATGGCCGGCATTCGAGTGGTGATAGGCATTTCCTTGGCGACAGCAGTGAATGCGTTGTGCAGACTCCAGGCGTTCCTGGGACGAAACTCGTCCACGAATGGCTCGAAATAGAGATCCGACGCCTCTGGAAGAAGGCGAATTGGCAGGATTCCCTGGACAAAGACATCGTGAAGAATCGCCTTCGCCTGACTGTCAGACAACGGCAGCTCCTTCAGGTGCCCGATCTCGCCTGTGAGCTTTCCGAACTGATCCTGGAACCTGAGCACCGCATGATGGATTTCGGTTCTCAGGTGCAGCCCCGACGTGTGCTTGCGATTCAGGGCGATGACATCCCCGCGAAACACCATATTCGTGCAAATCGTGACGGAAAGTCCGGCGCAAATCTGTATGGACATCGAGCGGTTATTGGACGTGCGGAGACCCAGCGCCGCCATGCCATCCGGCGTATCCTGATACGCCAGCTGCAGCACGCCGAAGAGGGTCGCGCCATCCCGGCGCAGGGCGAACTCTTCTTTCCGGATGGTGATCTGATTTAGTTTAAGCTCCTGTTCCAACGTCTCAATGAGCTCGATGTGTGGGACGGGCTTGAAGGAACGCGTCGCATCTGGCGTTTCGACCAGAGCTAATTGCTCCCGGGTGACGAGATCATCTGGGTGGGACAGCAGTTGACCATGTTGCATGGGTTTCTCTCAGAACTATGTCGAGCGGCTTACCCTTACACGCCGCGGATATCTGGTCCGCTGCAACATCCCTCCCCGACCCTCCACGTTGCATACTCGACGGCTGTGCGCGGATTCCGGTGATAGCGCGCGTTCCTTTGTTACGCACAGCCGGGTACCATATGCCCCATTTTTCAGAGAGCGGACGAGATCCACATCAAGCCTAGTAGTCGACTGACTCCTCGTCTGCATCCCAGGGACGCTCCTGGCGATTCAGTTGGTCGGAGTGCCGGCCGAGAATGCCGAGCATGTCCCGCGCGAATTCTTCGAACTCGCATTCCTCCGCCTCGTGCGCCTCATGCATTTGCAATGCCTCTTCTACCAGGCTGTAGAGCGCGCTTCCAGTCGTGGCGATCGCGTCGTGAATGTCATTGGTCCGGACGGAAACGGTGTACTCTTTGGCGTCGGATTCGGAATCCATGATGTGGTGAACGGCTAATGATTACGTTCGCACCGTAGCACCGTTTCTGCAGATCGTGGTAGACGTGCAATGTTGCCAGATTGGCAACTTTTGCGCGGATTGTCGCATAAGAAAGCCAACAGGAACCAGCTTCATGAAAACTTTAGATTTATTTTAACTTTCTCCTATCTGCCTTGACTTATACTTGGATTTGTATCGTCGCTAGGTTATTTTCTTGCATATAGCTTTTAATGGCTGTAGTCAGGCTAGACAACTACCTAAGGACCAAGCGTAAACACTCGGGCCTCAGCCAGAGCGACGTTTCATTTCTGGTACGGCTGAAAGATAAGTCGGACCTTTCACGATACGAAAGAAGTCTTCGCCAGCCTTCCTTGCGCACTGCCCTCGCCTGCCAAGAGCTCTATGGTGTATCGGTTTCTGACCTGTTCGCAGGTTTGAGCGACTCGGTGACAAAAGACACCCGCCACAGGATGAAGAGACTACGGACTCGGCTCCAGACAAAGATCAGCCCGAAGAGCGCCGGAAACAGGATTATGCAAAAGTTCCAATGGGTCTCCCACCGGCTACTGGAAATGCCGAACTTTAAACTTGTCAGCATATGAAACCCAAGGGCCTCACCAGAATCCTCGCTCTCGATTTGCATCCCCGCAGCTTTGGGTATGTCGTGATCGAGAGCCCCACCGAGCTTCTTGATTGGGGTGTCTGCAGGAGTTACCGCAAAACAAAAAAGCACCCAGAGGTGCTCGTTGGAAAAAGACTGCGTCCTCTCCTCAAACTCTGGATGCCGGATGTGGTCATCGTTCGAATCCGAGGTCGAAGAGAGAAAGGTCTGCAGTCACTATTTAGACAGATAAAGAAGGAAGTGGACGGGCGAGCATTCCTCCCCATCAATGACTCCGGGGACTCTCGCCCAGGCCGGAGCAAATACGAGAGGGCTGTGGAGATCGCGGCGCGCTTTCCTGACATCGGCTGGAAATTGCCCCCGAAACGTAGGCCCTGGGACAGTGAGCATTACTCGATGAGCATTTTTGAGGCGCTAGCCGTTGCTGTAGTGTACGGCGGCGGGAATGTCCCAAACGTGACACCGCAGTGACGGCCACTGCTGAGTGAGCAAGCAAGCCACGAGAAATCCCCGCCCGCATTCAGCTGCTACTCCGAAATGGTCTGCGGGTTGTCGTTCTTTTGTGGAGCACGATTCATCCGTCTTTTCTCCCACGGCGCAAGGAAATAATCCGCGCCAAGCTTCTCCCAATCGGGATGCTCGTCTCCCGTGCGGAGCACATACCAGGCACGCCGGAAGTTTCTGCGGAGCACATACACAAGTACACACACGGGAACAACGATAACAACGATGGTGAACATAGATACTATGACTAAATGTTAATATTCGCCCACTAAAGATCCTTCGGTGGCGGCAGCCCCGTCTTCAACACATACCACGCTCGTTTGAATCTCCTTCGCGCCGCGATCGACCAGACAATAAAAGCCAAAACAAGAAAAACTTTCCAGCCCTGGGTGCGCCATGGCGCGACCCAAATGATCCTTTTTGCGTCTAGCATCTCGCCCTTATCTCCATAACTTGCGCGCAAGAGGACCGTGTACCGCCCCAGCCAAAGTCCCTCGCCCACCGATGCCTCGACCTTGCGGACAGCGCCGGGTAATACATTCCGCACCGGCAGCGTTCCTGTTGCCACGAGCCCGCCAAACATATTCCTAACCTCGATGTCTCCAAGAGGCGCTTCATGCACCGTACCGTCGTTCTGGAAACGCACTTCAAGGGCGAGCGGCGGGGCCTCAAGGAAACGCGGCACCGAAAAACTTTCCAGGCTAAGTTTTTCCGTCATCGCTCCATAGACTTTCACCAGGATGATCGGTCCGATCTTCAGCTGCATAGAGGCGCCAGCTACGCCCGGGACTGCAGCGGTAGTAACGAGGAGCGCGCCGTAATGAGTGCCGGGGTCGGCTGTGGCCGGCACGTCCACCGTAAAGTGCATCTCGTATTCCTGTCTCGGCAATACGTTCAGATCCTGCAATACCGGATGGAGCCACTCTTTCAGAGAATTGCTTTCCGGGATACGCGCGCCCACCGTCACGTGCCCTTCCTCATCCTGTGGCGCGATATCCGCCGCTTCCAGATGCACCGGCAGGAAGGAGTCCGTGCCGTTCCAGAAGGTGAAGGAGCTCGACGCCGTCTTGCCGGCAGAGGCTGAAATTTCTATCCGCGTCGTGCTGATGGAGACAGGCAGGGGCCCGGCGAAGGCCCGATGCGCCCAAGCGAGCACCACAAAAAAAGCGCCGAACAAAAAACCTTGGATTTGCCTACGCGTTGATACATCGGACATTCATCGAAAATTAAACATTGATAATTGAAAATTTCCCTGCTAATACGTCAGGCGGCGTTACGATTTTGAAACAAAACAAATATATTTGTGCCGCTCGCAAGAAATGTGATATGCGGGTCGCTCGGTTGCTACGTCCAGCCCCGCAAGGTCACCTCAGCCGCTTGACGAGCAAACTGGGGCTGCATTTCATCGCCTTAGCAATGGTACTCATACTCGGAACCATCGCATGCTGCGTCAGGATCGCAACGTATTCCGCCGACGCATACTGTACGCCAAGGTCGGAATGGTGCACGAGCCCCGGTGAGTCGTGATGCCGTTCAGGAACTTTCGTTTGTCGGTGCTTTCATGGGTTGTTTTTTGGGGTGAAAGCCGCTACGCGAGCTCCAGCGAACGGACGGAGAAAGGAGAAGCGGGTCAGGAGCCAGCCATCCAAAGACTGCAGCTGACGCAAATATTTCTGAGGAGTTCGCAACTTGATAGCAAGCGACGCAAATGGCAGACGGAACGCCCTCTCTTGCTCAATAGAAAAGAACTTGGTGATTTCGGCGTACTCCTTCCGAGTCAAAGGATGCTCGTATTCCGAGATGTTCTCGCGATCCGGAAATAGCCTTCGGGCGATAGCGAGAAACCGAAGCAGACGGACTGGTTCGTTAATAATCATTCGCCCATTCGGTTTCAGGATACGGCGTATCTCCTTCAGTACCGTGGGCAAATCCAAGTGATGTAGAAGGGCATTCGAGAGCACTACGTCCACCGAAGCGTCATCAATCCCTGTCTCATATGCGCTTCGAACCAGTAGCTCAGGCTGCGGAAGTCCCCCACATTGCATCTGTACACGGCGGGAGGCGAGTTCTATCAACTCGGGAGAGATGTCAATCCCAATCACGCGCGCGCCTTTGTGGACCAAGACCACCACGGACTCTCCGGTGCCACAGCCGATGTCGAGGACGGATTTGTTTGCAACGTTTCCCACGAGATGGAACGTGTACTCCAGCGCAAATGCGCTTTGCGCGGGTGGCGCGAGATAGCGATCCACCTCACATGGCGTGAGTACGGTCTCCTGCGCCTCCTCCCGGCTGCGCACAATTTCTTCTGCATCTCTTTGTCTCAGCGCCTCAGAGATTTCCGACAAATCTACCTCACAGTGCTACGTAAGAACCTCAGAGAAGATTAAACCACAACCGCCGTTAGAGCGAGATTACCGACGAATGGTCTCGGTAACTAGGATCGCATACTGCTGGGCAGCATGCATCATTTAACCAAACAGTTGAATCGCGAACCATCGCGGAAGTTTCTATCCTTATGGAATTCACGAAAGTGGAACAACCCTGACCGCTGCAACGGTTGAGCTCGACATTGGGCTTATACTCAGAGGTTTGAGGGATTGCACCCATTAGATATGCTGCTCATCCTTCCCCCTAGCATTTCTCTCCCCGGACTAAGCTGAGCTGCTGGTCTTGTTCCGTTTTCGTAAATTTCTCAGAAAATTTATTGCCGTCGATGGAATTCGGTGCTATTCTCCCGACACTCAACCGGGCAAGCGGCTAGTACGTCTTCTGCGCGAGAGCTTTCCCACTAATCACCATGGCCCTTATTTGAGCAGTTAAACCACAACTGCGCCCAGTGGCAGCGTGCCTGCAAGCTGCGAAAGGCGCATGCAAGTTCAAGGGGGAAGGTCTTGCGTTGCTCTCTGCGTCCGGCGGTCAGGCTAGTTGCATTCCTTTCATTCGCCATTCTTGCCAGCGGCTCACTTTGGGCGGCTCCCGTCATTTCCAACCTGAATCCCACTTCGGGCGCGACGGGCACCTCCGTTGTAATCACGGGAAGCAATTTCGGCTCGACCCAAGGCACGAGCACAGTCCAGTTTGCCGGTGTCGTGGCTTCGGTGACGAATTGGAGCAGCACGTCGATCACAGCCCTTGTTCCGTCTGGGATCGTCAACGGCAATGCAACTGTCCGCGTCACGGTCAGCGGCGTACAAAGCAATGCTGCGACATTTACCGTGACAAACCCCGCGATAACGACCCTTTCGATCAACTCCGCGCCGGTGGATCAGGCAATTACGATCAACGGATCGAATTTCGGTTCCTCTCAGGGCACGAACAGCTCGGTCACATTCAACAGCACGACCGCCATTCCGTCGTATTGGAGCGCCAGTTCGATAGTCGTGCCAGTCCCGAGTGGAGCGACCACAGGCAACATCGTGGTCACAGTGAACGGGAACGCTACGAAGCCGGTGCCGTTCATGGTCACGCCTGCTCCGCAGCCGCCAGGGGTTCTTTTTATTCAGGGTAATTACCTAACTCCTGCGACCTCCACTGCTTCAATCACAATTCCATTCCCAATTGCGCAGAATTCCGGGAACCTTAACGTAGCAATTATTGCCTGGCACGATACGACAACCACGATTAGCTCAGTCACCGATTCTGCCGGAAATACTTACACGCTCGCGGTGAGTGGCATCCAAGACTCAGCCAGAACACAGAAGATTTATTACGCCAAGAACATCTTCGGCGCTTCCAGCAATGCCATCACAATTGCGTTTTCGACTCCACCTACGCGCCCGGAGATTCGCATTGGTGAGTACAGCGGCTTGGATCAGTCCAGTCCGCTCAATGTGGTTAAGTCTTCCATCGGCTCAGGCTCCACAGCTGACAGTGGCTTTGTGACCACAACTAACAGCAATGACTTGCTGGTCGGTGCCGATGTTGTGGATGGTGTAACCACCGGACCGGGAACGAGCTATACGAATCGGGTGATCACTTACACTGCAAACAATGCAAGTGCTGACATATTTGAGGATCGGATCGTAACCGCGATTGGGAGCTACAACGCAACTGCCACGGTTAGCGGCTCGCACCATTGGATCATGCAGATGGTCGCATTTAAGGAAGCGGCAAATCAGGCTCCGGTCGTGAATGGTGGGCCGAACCAGACGATCAC